>FTKD01411776.1_pt1 | contig 362741 bp, 315 predicted proteins | sample 1658191 | NCBI WGS metagenome assembly FTKD01 (sample SAMEA3914808, study PRJEB12502) | metagenome | biome: forest; material: soil | place: Canada | collected 2011-08-03 | depth 0.3 m
GACAAGACCGGCACGCTGACCACGGGCCGGGCCGAAGTGCAGGATATCGCCTGGGGCGAAGCAGTCGATCAGGCACAGGCGCTACGTGGCATCGCCGCGCTCGAAGCGCATAGCGAACACGCGCTCGCCGCCGCCCTGTTGCGCTACGTGCAGGCGCAGGGCGCAAAGGGCGGCGCGATGCGGGTGGAAGGCTTTGCGGCCGTGCGTGGCATGGGCGTGAGCGCGGCAATCGATGGGCGTGAATGCATACTGGGAAGCCGGCGCCTGCTGCAAGAGCGGGGTATCGATCTCGCCGCTTTCGATGCGTTCGTGGCACGCAACGATGGGCGCAGCGCGGTCTATTTTGCCGTCGCCGGTAAAGCCCAGTGCGCGCTCGCCCTCTCCGATCCGCTGAAGCCGGGCGCGGCCGAAACTATTGCCGCCCTGCTTGCATCGGGCATGCATATCGTCGTTCTATCGGGCGACCGGGAAAGCGCCGTGCGCGCCGCCGCGAAACAGGCAGGCATCGCCGAATACCATGCCGAACTGCTGCCGCAAGACAAGCGCGCGCTGATTGCTCAGTGGAAAGCGGCGGGCCGGCGCGTCGCCATGGCCGGCGACGGCATCAACGATGCGCCGGCATTGGCGGAAGCGCAGGTCGGCATTGCCATGGGCAGTGGCACCGATATCGCCATCGAGAGTGCCGACATCGTGCTGCCGCATGGGGATTTGCGCGCCATCCTACGGGCCCGGCGCCTGGCCAAAGCGACCATGCGCAACATCAGGCAAAACCTGTTTTTTGCCTTCGTCTACAATTTCTTCGGCGTGCCGCTTGCGGCCGGGGTGTTCTTCCCCTGGCTGGGCTGGCTCTTGAATCCCATGATCGCCAGTGCGGCGATGAGCTTGAGTTCGGTGTCAGTGATCGCCAATGCCTTGCGGCTGCGCCACGCTCGACTGGAGGATGCAACATGGAAGCAGGCCTGACCATAGGCCGCCTGGCCAAGGCCGCCGGCGTCGGCATTGAAACGGTACGCTACTACCAGAAGCTGCGGCTGCTGCCGGAGCCAAAACTGGCGCCCGAGGGCCAGACGTTCCGCCGCTACCCGGTTGATATGGTGGAACGCATACGCTTCGTCAAGCGGGCGCAGCTTCTCGGTTTCTCACTCGATGAAATCGGGCAGTTGCTACAGTTGAACGATGGGGCAGACCGTCAGAAGGTGCAAAAGCTGGCGCGCTCGCGCCTCGATAGCGTGCGCGAGAAAATCGTCGATTTGCAGCGCATCGAAACGGCGCTGGCGCACCTGCTGCATGAATGCGAACATGGCGGCGATGCGCAAGCGTGCCCGATCATTGCCGCATTCAACGGTCAGTGAGGGTTTCCGTCGGCAGATAGAGACAATGCGAGATCAATTCCATCGCCTCCTCAAATTCGCGTGGCCGTGCCAGCAGCGGGGCGAACAGGTGGCGATGTTCGGTGTCGGGCACGACCAGCAGATGGCGCCATGCCGCGTTGATGCCGGAGGCCACCAGCCGTTCGGGAATCTCGCGCGGGATCACGGCGTCGTTGCCGGCGGCAATCACCAGCAGGCGGCCGCGAAACTGCGCCAATATATCCCATGCGTCGCTGTCTTCCCAACTGCGCTCGCGCCGTATCGCGCGCGAGAAGTGCGGGCCGAAGGGCAAGGTATAGGCGGTGGGTGTATACACGCCCGGCACGATCAGGATCAGCGACGCTACCTCGTGGGTTTGCGTCAGCTTGATGGCGTTATAGGCGCCCATGCTGAAACCCATCACGGCCAGCGGTGCGCACATCTCGCGCGCTGCGATCACGGCTTGGGCCTGGCGCGTTCGGCTTTGCAGCGAAGACACTCCCATTTCGCCGCCGGTTTCACCGTGTCCGATGCAATCGAAACAGGTCATGCCGACGTCGCGCTCTTCGAGTGCATGGCGCAGGATGGAGAATTTGTGGCGCGCGCTGGCGCCGGCACCGTGCAGCAGCAGCACATTGCCGCATGCCCCGTCCGTGGCGTCGCCGAAGAGGCGCGTGCCGGCAAAATCGACTGAAAAGCCGACCGGCGTGGGCACCTCAGCCAAACGGATTGACGCCGATCAGCAGGCGATGCCCGACGTGGGCAAACAGTCCCCAGGCGACCGCGCCGACGGCAACCGTCAATGCCGTGCGGCCGGTGCCGAATGCCGGATACGTAACGCCGGCGGCGCGGTCGCGCCGGCGCGATACGACAAATAGCGCAATGGACCAGATCAGGAAGGCGCCGAACAGGATGATGTCGTTCAAGGTGCCGTTGGCCAACAGGTGTGCCAAGGCCCATACCTTGACGCCGGCCAACATTGGATGGCCGACGCGCGTCTTGATGACGTTGCCGGGCACGTAGGCGGCGGTGATCAGGATGAAGGCAATCAGCACCAGCAAGGCGGCGACGTGGCGCATGAAGGTTGGCGGCGTCCACACCAGGATGGGATCGAGCCGCGACATGCCGAAGCCCCAGACGATCAAGGCGAAACTGGCCAGCGACACGAGCGAATAGACGCCGCGCCACGGCAACCGGCCCATGCGTGCAATCTGGGCCGTGCGCCAGTCGTCGGCAAAAATGCGTAAAGAGTGAACGCCGAGAAAGACGATCAAGCCGGCAATCATGACGAGCATGAAGGCTCCTTTATTATTGATGTTGCCGTCATTATAGTGGGTGCATCCTGCGACGCAACATCCGTTTGCGCCAACTCAGTTTGCCCCGGACAGCTTGCGCAACTCATCCCGATAGCGCCGGCTGACAGGGACGTAGCTGCCATCGCGCAATTTGGCGCGTGCGTCGCCCGAATCGAGCGGTTCGATCTCGACCACGAAGTCGAGGTTGACGATGTAGCTGCGGTGCACGCGCACGAAACGTTTCGCCTCCAGGCGCTGCTCGATGGCGGCCATGGTCGAACGCAGCGGGTAATCGTGGCCGCGCACGCGCAAGTTGACGTAGTTGCCCCACGCCTGGACCGATTCGATTTCGACCGCCGGCAACAGGAATTCCCTGCCCAACTTGCGCACCAGAAAGCGTTCAGGCTGCTCGACCGGCTCGACCGGTTCTCCTTCGTCGGGTTCCCCCAGCAGCTTGGCCTCGCCTTGCCAGCGCAACATCACGAAACGGTAGGTCAGGCCGATCGACAGCACCAGGACATAAGTGCGGATATCCTTCGCGTATTCATAAAACAATTCGGTCGGCATGTTGCCGAAGTAGTAGTGTTCGCCCTGCGTCAGGTAAGCCAGCTGGCGCAGCAAAACCATGGCGCCGACGTGGGTCAGGGAGAAAGCGATCGAACCGGCCAGATGCATGGGCAGGTTTCTTTTCAACAAGCGCCACTGCAGGGGAAAGCGGCGCTCGTAGGCCAGGACGACCGGAACCAGCAACAGCACCACGAAGTTGCTGCTGAATTCCCAGACCGCCGGTTCCCAATAGCCAACCCGATGGGCACCGCGATTCAATTCGATCCAGACGGTCCAGCTATTGAAGCTGGCCTCGATCAACGCAACGAGAATCCAGAATCCGGGTTCGACGACGCGGCGCCAGGGCTGATAGCGTGCCAGCAGATCGGGGGGCGTGTCGGTCATGGGGTAAGGATGGCCAAAAAATTCGGCCCACTATACCACCGCTTGTCCCAAAAGCCCGTCAAACCGTCACATTCCTTCCCGCAAGCCGCGTCGCTTCCCTATCGTGTGTATGCCTTCCACAGTCAAACGGTTTTTGCACAGGAGAATTCGATGACACAACCTATTACCAGCTCAAGCGGCTCGCGCCTGGCGTTTCTCGACAATCTCAAGGCTTGCCTTGCGATACTGGTGGTCATGCACCACGCCGGCCAACCCTACGGGCCGACCGGCGGCGCCTGGCCGATCTTCCATGCCGAGAAATTCCGCCTGCTTGGACCTTTCTTTCATATCAACGCCTCGTTTTTCATGGGCTTGTTCTTCCTGATTTCGGCCTACTTCCTGCCGCAGGCTTTCGCACGCAAGGGCGCCGGCCCGTTTGTGGCAGAACGCTTGCGCCGCCTGGGCCTGCCGGTGCTGGCGTTCGGCCTGTTGCTGTTTCCTACCTTTCATCATTTCCAGGAAGGCAAGGCATGGGCCGACTCCTTTTTGCCTTTCGAGTGGGCTCATTTGTGGTTCCTTGGGCACCTGATGGCCTATGCCCTGCTCTATGCAGCGTATCGCGCCTGGCGTGGCGCGCCTTCTGCGGCCTTTCGAGGGTTGCCATTCCCGGGCAATCGCGTCTTATTGTCATATGTAATGGCATTGACCCTGGTCGATCTGGTCGTGCGGCATTGGTATCCGATTGATTATTGGGGCCGTTTCATCTTCACGGCAGAGATTGCGCATTTGCCGCAATACGCCAGCCTGTTCCTGTTCGGCCTGCTCGCCAGCGAACAGCGGTGGCTGGAAAATATTCCCGCACGCACCGGACGCATCTGGCTGGGTGTGGCGCTTATCGCCGTCGTTGCGCGCTTTGGTTATGCGCTGGCGCACGCCGAATTCATCAGCGGCGACAGTGTCTGGAACGACCTGGCCTGGAATCTGTGGGAGGCGCTGATCTGCACCGGGATGTGCATCGGCTTGCCTTACTGGTTCAGCCGGCACGCGGCCGGCCAAGGCCGCTTTGCGCGCTTTGCCGGGCGCAGCGCCTTTGGCACCTACGTCCTGCATCTGCCCATCCTGGTATTGATCCAGCAGGCGATGGAACAGACCGATCTCGGTCCGCTTGAATTGACGCTTTCGACCGGTGCCATCACTGTGGCGGTCTGCTATGCCATCCGGGCGCTCTATGAGATGGCGCGACGGCCGGGCGGCGCAGGTGCGGCAACCGTCCGGGCGCGTTGATCGGCTCAGGGGCTGCGGGCGCCGTCGAGCGGCAGCGTAGCGATGGCGGCGTTCAATCTGTCGATCACTTGTTGCGGTACGTTCTTGCTGCAAGCGAGGTAACGGTATTCCTGCGCCGGCACATCGGACAAACGCAGCACGCGCACGCCGTCGCCGGCACCTTGCGGGTTGGCGTAGACCTCGGACTCCTCCTCGGTCAGAATCACGATGTCGGCCGCGCTAACCTGGACCATGCGGACCATGGATGCGACTTCGTCGGAAACGCGCAACACCTGTGCGGGCGACATCTTGTCGATCAAGGGTTCAAGGTAGCGGCCGTAAAAGAATCCCTGCTTGAGTACCAAACGCGTGTGCGGCAGGCTCAGCAATTCGCGCGCTGTGGTCGTGCCGGGTGCGGCAAAGTCGGCACGCGACAGGGCGACCAAGGGCTTGTCATGATAGATAGGCAGGGAAAAGCGCGCGAAGGCCTCACGCTCGGGCGATTTGTAGAGCCCGGCAGCGCAATCCCTGCCGTCGTTGGCTTTCAAGGTGGCAACGATGCGGTTGATGGGCGTTTGCTGCCACACCATCGGGATGCCGGCCTTGTTGAAACTTTGTTCGATCGGCGCGACCAATATGCCGACAACCTGGCCGTTATCATTGAGATAATGCAGCGGCTTGCGCTCGAAGTAGTGCACCGTGACGGGCGCAAGCGTATCGGCCTGCACCATCGCACAGGCCAGCAACCCGCATAGCAGGAATCCGTATCTTGAAAGAAACATGCGCCCCCCTGCGGAAGGATACACGTTTCGCCCCCTGCGGGTAAACGGTACCTTGCTACCTTTTTTAGAAATTCACGGCAATGCCGAAAGTCCCCTTCCCCGCAGCGACTGTGGCCGGCGACATTGCGCTTATGCCGCCCCCGGAGCCGACAGCGAATTGCGATACCGTGCCGCTATTGCTGGCAGCATAAGCAAAGCGCCCGGAAGGGTCGATGGCAAAGGCAGTAACGCCGCTGACGCCGGTGCTGCCAGCCTGGCTCAAGGCACCGCCGCTGCCGATCGAGAATTGCCAGATCGTGCCGGCCGTATCGACGACGTAGGCATTCTTGCCCGCCGGATCAAAGGCGATTGCCGAAGGCGAGGTGCCGATGCCGACCTTGGCCGGACTCATCGGCGTCAGGCCGCCGCCGGCGCCCACGCTGTATTGCGACACGCTATGGTCACTGGCTGAATTGTTGACGACGTAGGCGAATTTGCCGTTCGGGCTGACGGCGATGGCCAGCGGACCGCCCCCCGTGGCCACGGTTGGCGATGCCATCGGCGTCAAGCCGCCGCCGGCGCCGATGGTAAATTGCGCCACCGTCTGCGCACCATTGTTGATCACATAGACGTAACTGCTGCTCGGATCGATGGCAATGCCTGCCGGCGCCGTGCCCGTGGTCACCGCAGCAGGACTGAGCGCCGTCAGTGCCCCGCTGGCCTGCACGCCGTACTGCGACACCGTAGTCGTGCCGAAGTTGGCCACATAGGCATATTTGCCGTTGGGGCTGATCGCCACGGCGGTCGGTTCGACCTGCGTTGCCACTGCGGCGCCGGCAGAAAGAGCGCCGTCCGCATTGATTGAGAACTGGCCGACGGTGTTGTCTCCCTGATTGGTGACATAAACACTTTGGTAGCCCGGTCCGATCACGATGGACGACGGCGTCTTGCCGGTTGCCACCGCGGGCGTTGCATCGACACTCAAACCGCCATTGGCTTGCATTGCATACTGTGAAATCGAATTGCCCGTCAGGTTGATGGCATAGGCATAAGGGAAATGACAGCTGACGTTGGCAAAGTTCACGTCCGACACGACACTGCCGCTGCCACCCGTGACCAGGCACAGCTCCCCGATCGGCTGGGTGCCAACGGTCACGTCGAACACGTCCGAATTCAACAGCGGCGTGGCAAAGTCGTAGGTGCCGTTGGCCGTCAGCGTCAGCGCGTCGCCGCCATTGTCGAGCAAGACCACGCTTGCACCGCCGCCGAGGCCGGCCAGCGTGCCGCCGATCAGGTAGCGCGACAGTGATTCCGCCGTGGCGTTGATGGTTACCGCGAACGAGCTCAAGTCGGTGGTGGCGGTCACCGTGGCAAGCATGTTGCGCACCGTCTGCGCGGCCGTTGCGCCCTTGTAGCCGCGCAGTTCCGCCGCTGTCTGGATATCGGAGGTGAATGTCGTGGCGACGGCGATGCGATTCTCAATCAGCGCATAATCAAGCTGGCCCTGTGCCGAAGCGTTGGTCAGCCCGCCTTCCATGATCTGCAACGAAGCGCTGCCGCGCGTAATCTGGCCGGTATCGATCGCGTTGACCCAGAAATCAAGCCCCGACTGCAAAGGCTGGCGGTTGAGCACGTGGCTGAAAATGGCTTGCACGAATGCTGTCGTCGTGCCGCTGCCGTACAGCGCCTGCGACTCCGCGCTGGTGCCGAAACTGTCGACGAGCTTGTTGAGCGCCGGGTTGGTTCCGGAGTTATAGATTTGCAGCATGGATTTCGCATCGGCCGGCGGATTGGCGGCCGCCAGCGCTGCCTCGAAATTGGCAAGACCGGTGGGGTCGGCCGGCCGGCCGAAGAACGACACATACAATTGCTGCACGATGGTGGCGTACTGGCTGTTGACATCGCTGGTCTTTTGCGCGGGACGAAGCTGGCGCGCGGCCGTCGCCTGATGGCTGTCGCTGCCGGATGTGCCGCCAGATGTGCCGCCGCAGCCGGCCAAAGTCATGCCGAGCGCCAGAGCCGGCAGCAGGTATCCAATCGAATGGGGGGACTTCATTTTTTCTCCTGACAGATGCGTTACAAACATCGCCCAATTGTTAAATCGGAAGCCGGGAAACAAGTATCCACGCGATGAGAAAAATGTTCAAGTGGCAAAAGACGGAAATATTCCCACTGTCTTTCACGGCGGATTGCGCCGGCTGAGCCACACCGCGCGGCCCCACAGGCGACCGGCGCCGCCTTGGCCGAAATGAAAAACAGGCGAGCATCCAGGGATGCATCGCCCGCCAAAAACCTGTTACATCCGGCCGCGTAAAGCGCTACTTTTGATCCGGGGGCTTGATGCCCTGGCAATTCGAGCCGATGTAATTCATTTGCGTATCGGCCGTGATGGTGTGGGTTCCGTTGCTGTCGCTTACCTTCATATCGACGTGGGACGAAACGCTGTCGCCGTCCATGACAGCCTGGCCGGTGCCAACCGTGGTATGGCCTTCGTATGTGCAGTTGATGGAGAAATTGATCTTGTTGCCGTTGGTGGTGACCGAAGCAGGCGGACAATGTCCGTGGGGGTCGGCGCCGATCTGGTGCTTGGCTGCCATCGCCGGGCTGATACAGGTGCGAAAGCTGCTGCCGTTGCCCGCGGCCACTCCCTTCATGCTCGATTCCACCATGGCGCGCTGCTCGGGCGTCATCTTCGCGAGCTGGGCCTGCATCTTGGCCATGGCGTCGTTCATTTGCGCCGTCATGTCCTTGCCATCGACGACGTTCTTGATGATTTTGGTTTCCCACAGGCCCGACTTGGTATTTGGCACCTGGGCGCAGACCTGCGCCACGGCGCCGAACGACAAGACGGCGATGATGATTTTCTTCATGCTTGCTCCTCTCTATCGATGATATAAGAATTGCATCGTTACAGAGCCTACCAGAGCCGCTGCCTCACCGCAATGGTGCAGTTTTACAGAAGGGCGACCATCTGATTGCCGGGGCGCAAACCCGGTGCTATATTGAATCGACCTGCCCTATATCGCCTTGCCATGCGCCGCTTCCTGCTCTGCCTTGCAGTCTTCCTGCTCCCCGGCGCGGCGGGTTTGGCACATGCGGAAAAATTGACGCTGACGACCGAGGACTATCCCCCGTTCAACATCAGGGGCGATGCCGACCATCCGATCGGCGGCATCTCGACCGAGATCGTGCGCGAGCTGATGAAACGCGCCGGCATCGACATCGATATTACGATGTATCCGTGGCAGCGCGCCTTGAGCATTGCCTCCTCCGATCCCGATTCCTGCGTCTACTCGACGGTGCGCACCGCGAAACGCGAGCCGCTCTATAAATGGGTCGGCCCGCTGACTTCCGATGATTGGGCGCTATTCGCGCCGGCCGACACCAGGATCATCCTGAAAAATCTGGAAGAGGCGCGCAAGTACAAACTGGGAGGCTATCAGGGCGATGCCGCGGGCGACTTCCTGGTCACGCACAAATTCAATGTCGATGTGGCCGACAGCGACAAATTCAACCCGCAAAAATTGATTGCCGGTCGCATCGACCTCTGGATAGCCGGGGTGCGCACGGGCCCATTCGTGGCGCGGCGCGAAGGCGTTTCGAACATCAAGCCTGTGCTGACCTTCGGCGAAGCGAAGGATTATCAAATGTACCTCGCCTGCAACTTGGCGATGCCGAACCGGATGATCGACAAGCTCAACGATGTCCTCAAACAGATGCGCACAGATGGCAGCATCGCCAGGATTCACGCCAAGTACCAGTAAAGCTCGTGTATCAACGGCAAGTTATCGAATCGTCACTGTTGCAATTGCGCGCAATATGTGTTCGCAAAGCAACGCTTACCAACAATCACGGCTATAATCGTTTCGCACTTCCGGTTGTGTTCGAACCGGCACATGCACGGTGCCGGAAAGCGGGCGGAAGATAATAACGACGATAACGATACGGGAGTTTGCCATCGGTATGCGAATTGCCTCGCACCGATATGTTGTCTGCTTGCGCGCCAGCCTTACGCTAGCTGCGCTAGCCGTTCTCTGCACGCCTGGCCTGGCCATTGCTGCGGCGGACGACGTCGAGCCGACGCCGGTTCAGGCCGAAGTCATGCTGCTGCAGGACATGGCCGAAACCCAGAAAGCCGAATCGCTCAAGCAATTGGTGGAACTGCTGGACCACCTGCCGGCCGATGCGCGCGAAGACGACCGGCGCGAGGCATTGTCGGCCGTCATCGATCTCTACATTCAACAAGGCCAGCAGGCGCAAGCCAGCAAGCGCAACGCCGAGCTGGAAGAGCTGGGCAAGCGCTCGCATGACGAACGCGCCATCGCCACGGCATTGGACTATCGCGCCGACCTGCTGCAGGACCTGGGGAAAAATGAAGATGCGGCAAGCGCCATCGACCAAGCCATCGCGATTGCAGAGCGGGTCAAGAACAAGAAACTGACCAGCCGCGTCTACGGCACGGCATCGACCGTGTACGGCGCGATGGGCAAATTCCAGAAGGCGCTGGAGTTCCAGCTCATCGCGATGGATGCGCTGGAAGAGGGGAACCGCCACGCCGAGCTGCGCCGCATTTCGGCCATGAACAACATCGGCACGCTGTATGCCAGCCTGAAAAATCCCAAGGCCGCACTTGAGTATTATTTGAAGGCGGGGAAGCTGGCACGCAGCCTCGATGCCGAGGACACCCTGGCGACGCTGGCGGTCAATCGCGGCAATGCCTATTCCGACCTGGGCAATCAGGACGAAGCCGCCAAGGCCTACACGGAGGCGCTGGAGTTGTCGCGCAAGATTTCCGACCCGCGCACCGAAGCCACGGCCATGAACAATCTGGCCGACTACAACCTCTCGCGCAATCACTATGCGGAATGCGTGCAATATGCGCAAGACACCATCCCGCTGGCGCAAAAGGTCGGCGATGGCGACCTCACCGCAACGGCCTACGTCAATCTGGGGCTGTGCCGCATCAGCCTCGGCGCCTTGCAGCAGGGCGCGGCCGACGTCAAGCGCGGCATGGACTTTTTCCGCGAAGCCAAATCCCTGCCCAAGGTCGAGCTGACGCTGGAACAATTGACCGACGTCTATGAGCATGTCGGCCAATATCAGGAAGCGCTCAAGGCGTTGCGCGAGCAACGCGAATTGTCCGAGCAATTGTTCCGCGCCGACCGCGACCGCGAACTGGCCGAGCTGCAAGCCAAGTTCGACGTCGCACAGCGCGAAAAGCAGATCGAGGTGCTGCAGCAAAAGAACGAATTGCAAGGCGTGGAACTCAAGAACAAGAATCTGCAGCGCGTGATCTTCTTCCTCGCCACGCTGGTTGCCCTGGCCGTTGCCGGCACCATCGCCCTGCTCTATCGCAAGGTGCGCAAGAGCAACCGCGAACTCTATGAAACCAATCTCAAGCTGGAGCAGCAATCGACGCGCGACCCCTTGACCGGTCTCTTCAATCGGCGTGCGTTCCAGGACATGATGCGGCAGCGTGCACAGACTCCCGACCGGCGCGCCATCGACGCCGGGCTGCCGCCGCACGCGCTGATCCTGCTCGATATCGATCATTTCAAGCTGATCAACGACACGCATGGCCACGCCTGCGGCGATCTGGTGCTGGTGGAACTGGGCCGCCGCCTGGCGCAGATCATGCGCGAAGACGACATGCTGATGCGCTGGGGCGGCGAGGAATTCCTGATCTACCTCAACCACATTCCGGCCGAACATCTCGCACCGATCGTCGAACGGGTGTTGGCAGCCGTTGGCTCGGAATTGATCGACACCGGGGAGCAGCACGTGGCAGTCACAACCTCGGCCGGCTTCATCGCCTTGCCTTTGGCACGCAATGCACGCGGCGTGGAAATGAATTGGGAGAAGGCCTTGCACCTGGCCGACACCGCGCTTTATCTTGCCAAAACCCGGGGACGCAACCAGGCCGTCGGCGTAACGCTGCGCGATATCAGCGCCGACGAATTCGCCCGGGTGCTGCAGGGCGACCTCGAAGATGCGGTAAAATCCGGCCTCGTCGAACTGCATGCGATGGCCGGCCCCGGCCTGGAACGCAAGCAGAGCGAACGATAGCGGTAGCGGCTCTCCCTCGGCCGTCGTCAAACGAGGAAATCTGCATGGAGGTCCATCATGAAAAAGAACACATTCAACCAACAGGTGCATATTCGACGTCATTCGCGAGGCAACGAGTAAGCGCCGCAAAGGCTTCCCCTCTGAGACGCAGGTGGGCAAAGGCCTGCGCGTCGTCCATGGCGATAAGGAATTGCGCGAGAAGCTCGGCCGCAATGATCCCTGTCCCTGCGGTTCACAGAGGTTATTTCAAGCAATGTTGCATGAAGTCGGGATGCTTTTGACGGCGTGAACCGCCATCACTATCAACGTTAAGTCTCAAACCTGCAGCGCGCCTGCGCTGCAGGTAGCCACGCGGCAGCTTCGGGTATCATTAGGCGTCCATCGAACGACACCTGACGCCATGAGCCTGCAATCTGTACGCGAATTCTTTGCTTCACGCAATCTCGACATTCCCATCATCGAACTCGAAGTCAGCACCGCCACCGTGGCGCTGGCGGCGGCTGCGCACGGCGTCGAACCGGGGCGCATCGACAACAAGAAATTCAAGGAGCGCTTCGGCAAGGGCAAGATGCTGCCTGCGGAAGAGGTGATGGAATTGACCGGACACCCGGTCGGCGGCGTGTGTCCGTTCGGCTTGGCACGCCCGCTGCCGGTCTATCTCGACCAGACGCTCCAAAAATACGACGAGGTATTGCCCGCAGCCGGCGCCACGCATACCGCTATCCGGATCAGCCCGGCGCATATGGCGGAAATCACCAACGGCTCCTGGGTGGATGTATGCGAGTGAGCGCGATGCCGCCTGCGCTGGCCGGACACCGGTGCCGCCTCCGTTCAAGATGCTGAAATGCAAGCACAAATGACCGATACTGCCTGGAATTTTTCCGGCCTGGTTCTGCACACCGCACGCTTGCAATTGCGGCCATTGCGCGAAAGCGACGCGGCCATGATCCTTGCTATCCGCAGCAACCCCGACGTCATGCGCTACGGCATTTCAGGGCCGTGGACCGCATTGGAGCAGGCCCGGCAATTGATCGAACGCGACTTCGCGGCCATGGCTGCCGGTGAACACCTGCGCCTGGCGCTGGTTCCGCATGGGCAGGAAGAGATCGTCGGCAATTGCAACCTGTTCCATCTCGACCGCCAGAGCCGCCGCGCCGAGATCGGCTACGACCTGCATCCTGAGTTCTGGCGCAAGGGTTACATGAACGAAGCGCTGCGGGCATTGCTTGAATACGGTTTTTCCACACTCGGCCTGAATCGCGTGGAAGCCGACATCCATCCCGGCAACATCGCCTCGGCGCGTTCGCTGGAAAAGCTTGGTTTCGTGCGCGAGGGTTTGTTGCGCGAACGCTGGATCGTTGAAGGGGAAGTGTCCGATTCGGTGATTTACGGCTTGCTTGCGCGTCACTGGCGGCCAGGCGGGCGGACAATCGCCTGAGCGGCAAATCGTGCTACATTGACGGCAAACTTCAGGGAGACGCCATGAGCATGCTATTTTCCGGCACGACTGCCTTGGTCACGGGGGCAGGCAACGGCATAGGCCGCGCTGCGGCAATCGCGTTTGCCGCGCACGGGCTCAAGGTCGTCGTCTCCGACATCGATGCCACCGGCGGCAAGGCCACGGTCGATGCCATCCTCGATGCAGGCGGCGAGGCCGTCTTCGTCCCCTGCGACGTATCGAGTGAAGCGCAGGTTCAGGCACTGATCAAGGAAACCCTTGCGATCTATGGCCGGCTGGACTACGCGTTCAACAATGCCGGCATCGAAAAGGAACAGTCGCGCCTGGCCGACGGCAACGAAGCCGATTTCGATGCCATCATGGACGTCAACGTCAAAGGCGTCTGGCTCTGCATGAAACACGAGATTCCGGCCATGCTGGCACAGGGCGGCGGCGCCATCGTCAACACGGCGTCGATCGCCGGTCTGGTGGCGGCGCCCACCATGAGCATCTATTCCGCATCCAAGCATGCCGTGATCGGCCTGACCAAGAGCGCCGCAGTCGAGTACGCGAAGAGGCGCATACGTGTCAATGCCGTGTGCCCGGCGGTGATCGATACCGAGATGTTCCGCCGCGCCCACATCGCCGATCCCAAAAAAGCCGAGATCGCCCTCTCCATGCACCCGGTCGGGCGCATCGGTTCGGTGGAGGAAATCGCCGGCGCGGTGCTCTATTTGTGCAGCGACATGGCCGGCTTCACCACAGGCATTGCGATGCCGATCGATGGCGGCGTGACGGCGTTCTAGAAAATCCCGACGGCGAAGTACAGGCCAAGCAAAAACAATCCCGCGAAGAAGCAGCGTGAGAATCGCTGCGGGTCCATATTGCGCCTGAGTTTTTGCCCCAACACCATTCCCAGGCAAGCCGGCATCAGGGCAAGGCATGACATGCCCGCTCCGGCCGCATGGAAATTGCCATGCCACGCCAGCGCGGCGGCCAGCGCCACCGTCGATACCGTAAAGGACCAGCCCATAGCCTGCATCAAGGCGTCGCGCGGCAGGCCGAGTGCACGGAGATAAGGCACGGCGGGCAAAACGAACACGCCGGTGGCCCCGGCCACGGCTCCCGTGATACAACCGGCAAGCGGCCCTAGCACACGCTCCTGTTGCGCCGTCAGTGTATGCGACGGCGCGAGCCGGCCGCTAGCGGCATATGCCATCAGGGCCAAGCCCAGCGCCGCATTGAGCACAGCGCCGGGCAGCCAGCCGCCGATTTCGGCACCCAGCATGGTGCCGCCACAGGCACCGGCCAGCATCGGCCACAACCGGAGGCCGATGCGGCGCCATTCCCGCCCGTCCAGCAGTTGCCAGGCATTCGTGAAAAACGAAGGAACGATCAGCATCGCAGCAGCCTCGACCGGTGACATGATGAGGCCAAGCAGGCCGACCGACACGGTGGGCAGCCCGAGCCCGATCGCGCCCTTGACCACGCCGGCGACCACAAATACCATGAAGATCGCAACGGCGTGCCACAGCGTCGCGGAAGTGAATTGGGGCAACAAGGTGTCCATAAGCCCACTGTGCCGCATTTCGCGTTGCGTGAAAATGTGGAATATACTGAGCCATCCTTCGTATTTTCCGAAGTAAAAAACAATGCGTTACGACCTGATCGACTTGAATCTGTTTGTTCACGCCGTCGAGTCCGGCAGCATCACCGCCGGCGCACAGCGCAGCCATCTGGCGCTCGCCTCGGCCAGCGCCCGCCTGCGCGGCATGGAAGATTTGCTCGGCCTGCCGCTCCTGGAGCGCAACCGGCACGGCGTGCAGCCAACGGAGGCCGGCCGCGCCCTGCTGCGCCACGCGCGCGACATATTGCGCATGGCGCAAAAGATGCACGCCGATCTGGCAGCCTATGCCGGCGGCTTGAAAGGCCAGATCAGGCTGTTGGCCAATACTGCGGCGCGCAGCGAATTTCTGCCCCCGCTCCTGGCCGAATATCTGGCGCTGCATCCGTCGGTCAATATCGAGCTCGAAGAAAAGCCCAGCCATGAGATCCTGCATGCCGTGGTCGATGGCATGGCCGACATCGGCATCGTGGCCGATACGGTGGCAACGGCGCTCCATGCACAGGACTTGCAGAGCTTCCCGTTCCGCAGCGACCGGCTGGTTGTGATTTGCGGTGCCGGCCACAGTCTCGCGAAGTCGGTCAAAAAACGGCGCGGCTATGCCCTGGCCGACATCGCCGGCCACGACTTCCTTGGTTTGGCCGGCGCGAGCGCCTTGCAACAGCACATCGGCGAGCAAGCCGCAGCCATCGGCAAGCGCCTGCGCTATCGCCTGCGGCTACCGGACTTCGAGTCGATTTGCCGCATGGCCGTCAGCGGCGCAGGCATCGCCATCATTCCCGACTCGGCAGCGCAGCGCCATGCGCAAACCATGGCGCTGCGCCGCTTCCCTTTGGAAGAAGCCTGGGCCTTGCGCAAGCTGCTGATCGTCGTGCGCCGGCTCGATGATTTGCCCGTGCACGCGCAAACACTCGTGCGATCAATGGCAAGCGCCGCGAATTGATAACAATTCGTGCATTAGTGTAAGCAAATTTTTCATCGCCTAATTCCTGCGCAGAAGCATGCTAGATTGACATTGACGCCAACGACAGCTTGGCATGGCACCTTCACGGAGACGACAATGACCCGCACCCTGTTGCTGATTACCACCTTGCTTGCCGCCGGCAACGCAATCGCCGACGATCCGCCGCCAGGCAAGCTCGATCGCCTCGGCGACTGCCGCACCGACGTGCAAAAGCTATGCGCCAACGTGCAACCGGGCGGAGGGCGAATCGTGGCATGCCTCCGGCAAAACAAGGATAAGCTCTCGGATGCGTGCAAGCAGAGGCTGCAGCAAATGCATCCGCACAAAGACGGCGATCAACAGCCCGGCCAATCCGCAGCAAGATAGCGAATCTATCTCCACCCTTGCCGGCTGCTTTTGCGGACGGCCGTCACCACAGCAGGGAATGCGCTCTGACGCTTCAAACGATTTCCCCATCCTTACAACACTCCCGCGGCCCAGGAATCATCGACGGCAAGTAAAAAATAATTCAGCCGAATCCGACCGAGAGATCGACAGCTCGCTATGCGGCGGGCTTTCCGAATCAACGCGCCTGTGTGTAATTCACCGGAATCCATTGATACGACTTCTCGCCGGCCTTCAAGTGCCCAAGCCCAGGGAACTGGATGTGCGCGGCCGCGACAATATCTCCTTCCTTGGCAATCTCGGCAAACACCTTGTTGCGCGTTCCCGCCGCCGCCTTCGCGTCCGAGTCATAGCCGAACGTGACGGATGGATTTTCCAGCTGCACCGCCGTCACGTGGATCAGGTCGCCGATGACGATCAGCTTTTGCCCCTGGCTTTCGACCATGTAGGAAGTGTGACCGGCAGTATGGCCGTAACTGGCGATCGACTTGATGCCAGGAGCCAGTTCGGTATCGCCGCTGAACGGTTGATATTTGTGCGCGTTGATATAAGGCGTCAGCGATGCCGTGGCGCCCTGGAACAAGCCCTTCATGCCGGCGGGCGCATGTTCCAGGTTGGCCTGGCTCAGCCAATAGTCCGATTCGCGCTGGTCGGCGCGTATGGTGGCGTTGGGGAAAGCGGCGACACCATTGGCGGCAAGCCCGCCGACGTGGTCCGGATGCAGATGGGTGAGATAGATTTCGTCAACCTGCGCCGCGTCATAGCCCGACGCCTTGAGGTTGGCCAGCAGCTTGCCCAGCGTGGGACCGAACAGGCTGCCGGCGCCGGCGTCGATCAGGATCAGCTTGGTGCCGGTGTTGATCAGGTAGGCGTTCACCGAGGTTTCCAGAGGCGTTTTCAGAAATTGTTTCTTGAGCGCCAGCTTGGTCTTGGCCGGATCTTCCCGCAGCAACTGATCAACCGGCAGATCGACCGTGCCATCGCTCAAGGCGGTCACTTCGAAGTCGTCAAGCGTGGTGCGGAAGAAGCCGGGGGCGGAGAATTTCGCCATCGGTGCGGCGGCCTGTGCCGGCATGCTGCCCAGGCCGGCAAATGCGAGCGTGGATGCCAGCACTACTGCCTTGGCGATTTGCGTCATTTTCATATTCGACATGATTTCCCTTGCGGCCGTTTCAGCCATGAGTTGTTGGTGCAAGGATTTTGCATCTTTGCGAATTTCGGTACAATACACACATTTGCAAACCAGCTTTGCGAATACCGCAATACAAGAAAGCCATCCCATGCTTGAAGACATACGCACATTCCTGGCAGTTGCCGAGGCGGCCAGTTTTTCAAAAGTGGCGAAGTCGCTTGATGTCGCCGTCTCGTCGGTATCGCGAAAAATCGAGGCGCTGGAGGCCAGCCTGGGCACGCCGCTGTTTTATCGCACCTCGCGCGTGGTCATGCTGACCGACGCAGGCGAACAGTTCCTGCCCAGGGCAAGGAACATGCTGGCGGAACTCGATGATGCTCGGCATTCGATCTCCTCGCTTTCCAAAGACCCGCGCGGGCTGCTGACCGTTACCGCGCCATCCTCGTTCGGGCGCCGCCACGTCGCACCGGCCGTAATTAGCTTCCTCAAGCGCTATCCGCTGATGGAGGTCGAGCTTCACGTAAGCGATCACATCGTCGATCTGTCGACTGAGCGCATCGACGTGGCGGTCCGCGTCGGCGCGCTGCCTGATAGCGATCTGGTGGCGACAAGGCTGGCGCCGGTCGAGCGGCTGGCTTGCGCAAGTCCTGCCTACCTGAAGAAATTCGGCACGCCCGCGACACCGGCCGATCTGCTGCAACACAACTGCCTGACGCGGGCAACGTCGCCGCTTCCTGCGAGCTGGTGGCGCTTTACCGGTGTCAACGGCAATGCGGCACTGCCCGTGCGCGGCACACTCAGGACGGACGACACGGATTCCCTGCTGCAGGCGGCCGTTGCCGGTGTTGGTATCGTTCACCTGGCCAGCTTCCTGGTGAGCGACATGATCGCGGCGGGAAAACTGGTGTCGCTATTCGGTGGCGCCGCGGCTTCGGCCGTGCAAAAATCGCCCTTCGCCGTCCACGCCGTCAGGATGCCGGGCCGTTCACACGCGGCCAAGGCGCAACTGCTTATCAATCATTTGAAGAACGAATTCGGTTCACCGCCATATTGGGATCGAGCGCTCATCGGCGCCAAAGAACGCGAGCCGAAAAAAGCCGGCGCGAGAGGCGCCACCCGAAAACCCGAGCGGGACAAGTAGCACCATAAAGCCTGGAGCCTGCTTTCGCACCGATATTTCCCCGCGCGGAAATACACGCACCCATCGGGGATGCGGGATCGCTCTCCTGTTGATCTTGGCGCCGGTGAAATCCGGTAAAATGCGGCCTATCTACAACGATTAGGTCAGCAACAAATGGGTACCTGGGCTTCGCGAGTTGCTCGGGCTTGGTTCTTCGCAATGGCCGGCTTTGCCGCGCGCGACGGCCTCGCACACGAGAGCCTGAACATTTGCAGCGCGCCGCTGCCGCCCTACTCCTATTTGAAAGACGGCGTCGCAGTCGGCATCGACGTCACCGTTGCACACGCGATATTCGACCCCATGGGGGTGCCATTCAAGGTCGACATCGCTCCATTCGCGCGTTGCCAGCTTGAACTGCAAACCGGCCAGGCCGATGTGGTGTTCAACTTCTCGAAAACCCCCGAGCGCGAAGCAATCGCCTATTTCCCCAAGACAGCCGTCTGGCGCATTTCCTATGTATTTTTCACCAACGCGGCAACCAAGACACGCTACAACATTCGCGGACTGGCTGACGCGAAAAGGAGCGGCCTGAGCATAGGGGTCGTGCGCGGCGCCTCCTATCACGCCGAGTTCTGGAAGGTCTTTCCCAGGCACGATACCGTGCAGAACGAGGGCTACGATCCCGCGCTGATCGCCGCGCCCGATACGCGCGAGAATTTCCATCAACTTACGCTCAACCACATCCAGTTGTATCCGCAAGACCTGGCGGCCGGACTATGGAGCGCCAAACAGGCGGGGCTGACCCCGCTCTGGTACGACACCGTACTATTCTCCAAGGAATATCCCAATGCGTTTTCCAAGGCGTCGACGTTTTCCAATGCGCGTTACGCCAACATCGAAGCCCTCATGAAAGACTACGACAGCCGCCTCGAAGCGTTCAAGAAGACGCCGCAATATCGAACGCTGTTCGCGCAACCCTGACTACGCAACGAACGTAAAGCGGGAGCGCGCAACAAAACCCGCGCAAAGCGGACTCTTCCGGCCGACGGTATAATCGCCCGTCCTCCTTGAACCACCGTATTCGACACGCCATGAGTGCTCCCGATTCCGCAACCGCGCACTCGCGCCCGCTGTCCACCGATCATCCGCCCATGCCATCGTGGATGACATTGCTGCTGGCGGCCGCGTGCGGCCTGATCGTCGCCAATCTGTATTTTGCGCAACCGCTGATCGGCCTGATCTCGGCCGACGTCGGCCTGGGCCAGGCTGCCGCCAGCCTCATCGTCACCTTGACCCAGGGCGGCTATTGCGCCGGGCTGCTGCTGCTCGTTCCCCTGGGCGATCTGGTGGAAAACCGGAGCCTGATTGTCACTGCGCTCGCCGCCGTGATTGCGGCGCTGGTGCTGGCCGCTTGCGCGCCGACGGCTGCGTTATTCCTGTTCGCCGCGCTCTTGATCGGCATCAGCGCCGTCGCAGTGCAAATGCTGGTGCCGCTGGCAGCCCACATGGCCCCCGATGCCATCCGCGGACGCGTGGTCGGCAACGTCATGAGCGGTCTTTTGGCCGGTATCATGCTGTCGCGCCCGGTATCGAGTTTCGTCGCCAATGCATTCGGCTGGCGTGCCGTATTCGGCGGCTCGGCGGGCATCATGGTGCTGCTGCTTCTGGTGTTGCGGCGCCTGCTGCCGCAGCGCCGCCCGGACGCATCACATACCTACGCCGAATTGATCGGCTCGCTCTGGACGCTGTTGCGCACCACCCCTATCCTGCGCCGGCGCGCCGCCTATCATGCAGCGCTATTCGCCAGCTTCACGCTGTACTGGACCGTCGTGCCCCTGGTTCTTGCCGGTCCCCATTATGGTTTCACCCAAGGCGGCATCGGGCTGTTCGCACTGGCCGGCGCAGCCGGCGTCCTGTCGGCTCCGGTTGCGGGCCGAATGGCGGACAAAGGATGGAGCCGCGCCGCGACCGGACTCGCGCTGATATCCGTCATCGTCGGCTTCGGCATGGCGCACTTCGGCGCCGATGGCGCGCTGCTGCCGCTGTTGGCCGGTGGCGTGCTGCTCGACCTCGGCGTGCAAGCCAACCTGGTGCTGGGGCAGCGCGCCATTTATGCGCTCGGCGCCCACACGCGCAGCCGCTTGAACGGGCTGTATATGGCGCTGTTCTTTGCCGGCGGCGCGATTGGCTCGTCGATGTCGAGCTACGCCTACCTGCATGGCGGCTGGGAACTGGTGAGCTGGGTCGGCATGGCTTTCCCTGCCGCCGCCTTACTGTTTTACCTGACAGAATTGCGCACAACCGAGTAGATCACCGGTCTTACTTGCCGGGATCGAACCACAATGCCGGATTATCGAGCGGCGTTTCCTTGGGCAGCAGGTCGTTCTTGAGCCGTATGATGCGGCGCCCCTTGAGATTGGCTTCCTCGATGGCCTTGCCGTTGTATTTCCAGAACAGGGCATCGTATGAACCATCGGCCAGCATCTTGCGCAAGCCGGCTTCAACGCGGTCCCGCAGCGCGGCGTCGCGCCGGTTGAAGAAGAAATAATAGGGCCAGGGATAGTAGATCAGCAGGTTCTTTTCTATCCTGAGGTTCGGATTGCTGGCCGCATAGCGCGCATATTCGGGGAAGATTTCATTGATGCCTCGCGGGAACAGATCGAAGCGCCCCGCTGCGGTCATCTTGAACAAGCTGTCGTAATCAGCTTGCGTGACCTGCATGCCGTTTTTCTCATACAGTTTGATGTCGCCCCAGCCGACGCCCTGGCCCACCGTCAATCGCCGCAAGTCTTCAATCGTCTTGACCTCGTCCATCCTGGCCTGCTTGTTCTTCGCGATCAGGGCGATGCGAAAGCCGAGTATGCCCTTGCGCAAGGGAATGCGTATGGTCAGGAACTCCTTTTCCTTCTCGACCGAGGTCGAGCTCCACATGACGTTGACCATGTCGCCGGCCCGCAGTTGGGCCAGATAGCGCGCCTCGTTCATCCTGATGCCGGAAGATTTCAGGACATATGGGCCATATTCAGGTACCGTCTTTTCCAGCGCGGCCCGGAGAATCTCGGTCAGATCGTCAAAACGCACGTCGTCGGCCATCTCGCTGGCCGGATAAACCACCGTGGCCACGGGTGCGGCGCAGGCAAACGCGCAATACAGGAACAGCGCCAGCATCAGGACCGGGCGCCGGCAGGATGACAGCGGCAACAGGTGAAATATCTTGTGCAATGCAAACACGCGCCGGTGGAAAGACTTCATGCATGTTGCCACTGCACACCATGATTGACAATCGGAATCGCGCAATGAATGCTTGACTCTTGATTCGCACAGCGGACAGAATGGCGCTCGTCTTCCATGCTTTCCATCCGGGGCTCGCCATGAACAAGATCACGCCTTTTCTCTGGTTCGACCATCACGCCGAGGAAGCCGCCAACTTCTATGTCTCTATTTTCAAGAATTCCTCGATCACCCGCGTGATGCGCGCCGGGGAGCGGGTGATGGGTGTCAGTTTCGTGCTTGAGGGTCAGGCTTTTCATTCGCTCAACGGCGGTCCGGTCTTCCCTTTCACGCCGGCCATCTCGCTTTATGTCGATTGCGAAACCCAGGCCGAAGTCGATGCGCTGTGGGGCAAGCTCTCGTCCGACCAGGCCAGCGAGCAATGCGGCTGGCTCAAGGACAAATACGGTTTGTCCTGGCAGATCATCCCGTCCATCCTGCCGCAATTGCTGCAAGACCCCGATCCCGCCAAAGCCGAACGCGTGCGCCAGGCCATGATGAAAATGAAGAAGATCGACATCGATGCCCTGCAAGCCGCCGCGGCCCAATAGCCGCAGATGTTTTTCCTGCGTCGTGCACCACAACGGCAACGGTAGACAATCCTCCCCCGCAATGCTGCCGGGAAGGGATTTTCCAACACGCAAATCTATTGCATAAAATGTAATTTTCAATATCGGGCGACGAGGAAGACGCCTTGATGCGCCTCCAAGATAAACCGAAACGGTGGGGCGAGTTCGTCCAAAACCTGTCTTCCCGCCCCGACACGCTTGTTGTAATTTCATGGTCAAACAGGCGACAGCACGCGAAACCGATGCTACATTGCTAGCAACGTCACTTGCATGAATGAGCCAAGACAACCTATGACACCACGCCGACTCACCGCCTCCGATATCACCGCCGGTCAGGCGCTTGCCTGGGATGTGGTCGATAGCGACGGCGCGCTGGTCCGGAGCAAGGGGCAGGTCATCGAGGACGACGCCACCCTTGCCGCACTACTCGATGCCGGCCTGTTCACCCCTGTTGCTGCTGGTGCAGCCCCGGCCAAGAAGGTGCCGCAGGTTTCGGTGCTGCGCGTGCTGAATACGGCGCAAAAGCGGCTCGATGCACTGCTGCGCAACTTAGCCGACACACCGGACGTGTCCGGCAAGGTGATGGAAATCGCAGCCCTGGTTCACACCGCCACCACCGTCAGCGCGAACATCGCCCATGCCTGCATCCTGTTGAACCAGCGCGCGGGCGAATATTCGACGCGCCACGCGATAGACACGGCCGTCGTGGCGCTGCTCGTGGCGCGCCGATTGAAGAAAACGTCGGACGAAATGAAAGCCCTCGTGGCGGCTGCCTTGACCATGAATCTCGGCATGCAGCAGCAGGATGCGCTGCAAGACCGCACCGATGCCCTCGCTCCCAAGGAGATCGAACAGATACGACAACACCCCGAGCGCGGCGTCGCGCTCTTGAAGGAAGCCGGTGTGGACAATGCACTCTGGCTGGAATGCGTCGCCATGCACCACGAGAACGGCAGCGACAGCGGTTATCCGCAAGGGCATGCTGTCGGCGAGATTCCACAGAATGCCTACCTGCTTTCGGTGGCGGATCAGTATTGCGCTGCTATCGTCCAGCGCAAGTATCGGCGCACCCTGCTGCCGCACGCCGCGCTGCGCGAAATCCTCATCAGCGACGGCAAGCCGCGCGACCCGCTGGTGGCGGCCGGCTTCATCAAGGAGATAGGCAACTTCCCGGCCGGGACCTTCGTGCGCCTGCACACCGACGAAATCGGTGTGGTGATCAAGCGCGGCGCCCATGCGGCCATGCCGCTGGTGCAGTCGCTATTGAATCCGCGCGGCGTGGCGCTCGATGCGCCCATCCTGCGCGACACTTCCAAACCCTTGTTCGGCATCCGCGAAGCGATTCCGAACGACGGCAAGCTGTTGCGCTTTTCCATGCAGCAGCTGTGGGGCAGCGCCGCATCGCTGTGATCCCCGGCATCGAATGACTTGAGGACAGACAATGACCACTGCATTTGAATGGCCCACCCCTCCGCATTTCAGGCTGGTAACGTCGCTGGACGACTTTGCGCGCCGCAGCGAGGCAAGCCTGCCCGCCTGCGTCATTACCATGCGGGACGGTCACTCCCTCAGTGGGCGCATGCTGCAATTCGACCCGGATGACGGGATACTCGACTTCATTCCCAAGCGCTCGCAGGCAACACGGCGCGTCCTCTTTGGCGAAGTGCAAAGCATACGGCTGACCGACATGATCGAACTGGCGCGTCTGGCCTTGCCGCTGGAAGCCGGCAGCACCAGCGGCGACGTGGCACCCATGGAACAGAAATGCACCATCAATTTCGTCAGCGGCACACCGCTGACGATCGACACCATGGGCTGCGTCTCGCGCGACTACGGCTTGTTCCTCTACCTCATCGCGTCGCGCACGCAGGTGCTGCGCTTTTTCGTTCCCGCCTCGGCCATGAGCTCGTTCCAGATCGGCGAACCGCTGGGCCAGTTGCTGCTGCAGGAAAAAGCCATCCCCTCGGCGGCGCTCGATGCCGGACTGGAAAAGCAGGAACAATTGCGCTCGCTCAAGTTGGGTGACTACCTGGAGCAGCAAAACGCCGTCTCCAAGGAGCAGATCGAAGCCGCACTGACGCGCAGGAAGAACCTGCCGCCGTTGCGCCTGGGAGACGCGCTGATCCAGGAAAAGCTGATCAGCGAAGACCAGCTCAAGGAGGCGCTGGAACGCCAGCAGCAAGACCGCAAACGTCAGTTGGGCGACATCCTGGTCGAGATGAAAGCCGTCACCCTGGAAGACGTCAAGCGCGTACTGGCACAAAAGCTGGGCATTCCCTTCGTCCACCTGAATGAATTCGAAATCGATCCGAACGTCCTGAAAATCGTGCCGGCGACCTTGGTGCACAAGCACAACGTCATGCCCTTGTTCCAGAGCGACGGCCGCATCGTCGTGGCGCTGGAAAATCCGATGGATTTCAACCTGTTGCAGGAACTTGCCTTCACAACCAAGCTGAAGGTCGATCCGGTCATGGCCTCGCCGACCGATCTGGCCAGGATGGTCAGGCAATATTACGGCTCGGCAGGCAGCCGCATGGACGACATCGCCGATCTGGTATTTGAGATGGGCGGCAACGAAGCGGCGGCGCCGGTGGTGGCGGCGCCGGTCACCGATTCGGATAATGTGCTGGTGCGCTTGGTGAACAAGCTGATTCTCGACGCCTATGAAGACGGTGTATCGGATATCCACATCGAATCGATGCCGGGGACCGAATCGACGCGCGTGCGCTTCCGCAAGGACGGCCGCATGTTCCCCTATTCCGAAGTGCCGTCGAATTTCCGCAATGCCCTGATTTCGCGCATCAAGATCATGAGCCGGCTCGACATTTCCGAGAAACGCCACGCGCAGGACGGCAAGATCAATTTCAAGGAATTCGGCCCGGCACAGATCGAATTGCGCGTGCTGACCATACCCACCACCGGGGGTTTTGAGGACATCGTCATGCGCATCCTCGCCGCGCCCAAGGCGGTGTCGATCGACGACATCGGCCTGGCGGCAGACATCCTCGACAGGCTCAAGGCCATGAGCGAACGTCCGCATGGCCTGATCTTCGTCTGCGGCCCGACCGGCTCGGGCAAAACGACCACGCTGCACGCCATGGTCGGCTACATCAACACGCCGGACCGCAAGATCTGGACCGCCGAAGACCCGGTGGAAATCACCCAGCGCGGCCTGCGCCAGGTACAGGTGCAGTCCAAAATAGACTGGACCTTCGCCGCCATCCTGCGCAGCTTCATGCGCGCCGACCCCGATGTGATCATGGTCGGTGAAACGCGCGACACCGAAACGGCGCGTATCGTGATCGAAGCCTCGCTGACGGGCCACGTGGTATTTTCGACCATGCACACCAATAGCGCAGTGGAAAGCGTGGTGCGTCTGCTCGACCTGGGACTGGACCCGTTCAACTTCGCCGATGCGCTGCTCGGTGTGCTGGCGCAACGCCTGGCGCGCCGACTATGCACGAACTGCCGCAAGGGATACGAACCAAGCGAAGACGAGATGCACATGCTGGCGCGCGAATATTGCATGGAAAGTCCGTTTGTTGCGGAAGATGTCTTGCGACTATGGCACGAACGCTACGCGGCCGAAGGCAAACTGAAGTTATACGCCGCTTGCGGCTGCAAGCAATGCAACAATACCGGCTACAAGGGTCGCCTTGGGGTACATGAGCTGTTGGCCAACAGCAGCACGGTGAAAAAGAAGATTCATGCCAAGGCCAATGTGGCGGAGATCCAGGAAGCGGCGATGCATGAAGGCATGCGCACGCTGCGCCAGGACGGCATAGATAAAATCCTGCAGGGCCTGACCGACTGGGAACAGATTCGCGCGCTGTAGGTGCTCTTGCCAGCCTATGCAGTCACTGGCGCCAGCTCATTCTTGCCGCGGCGGTTGGTGCGCCGGTTCTGCCTTGCCGCTTCAACCGGCGCGGTGGATACGACTGGGGCGGGGACTCGGTTCGCCACGAAGGTCATGTCGCCCATCAACTCGATAACCCAGCCCTCGTATTCGACAGCCGCCTTGACGAAAAGCTGCCGGCCGGCGCCAGTCAGCAGGACGCTGTTGACGCGCCGATCGACGCGGTCGGGGACACGCAAAACCAGCTCTGCCTGTTCCAGCTGGTCGGTGAAAGCGGTGATGCTCGCGCCGGACACCTTCAACGATTGCGCCAATTCCCCCATGCGCAAACCGTCGGCAAACTTCTGCAATTGCTTCAACACCTCGAATTGCGGCATCGAGATACCGAATTTTTCACGCATGCGCAAATTGATTTCCGCGTCGATTTTTGCGATGCAGGTCCGCATGCGCCGCCAAAGATCCAGCGAAGGATGCATCTCCAATCCAGCCCCTTCCGCTGCATCGACGGCTGTAACGCCATCATATTGATATCCGATTTTGGAAAGGCGCATTCGATTTCCCCAGTTGCATGATTCGTAGATGATCCTAACGAATGGCGTTACCCCTGTAAATTCGTGATATCCAGTACGGGAATTTGGCTACAAAACCTTTGCTGCCTCGGCCAACCGGGCGGGCGATTGCCGGTTATGATTTCAACGAGACGCTACATAGCGATATTTCAAGTCCGGATTGATCACATCAAGAATAAAAAGTCATACGAAATAGTTGCCATCTTATAACTTGCATATAAGGGTATCGCTTACATGAAAACGCGGATGCGCAATAACATTTCAGGCGCCAAAATGTCGTGATGCGAAATATTCCCACGCCAATCACCCCGCCGCCATGGCGTTGGGTGCGTGAAGCCCTGCCTCATTTGATCTTCATCGCCCTCTATGTGCTGCTCGATCGAATCAGTTTCATCGAGCCCATGCATGGATTCAATATCACGACCTGGAATCCGCCGCCCGCGTTGGGCTTCGTCTATTGGCTGCGCTATGGCCGCAAAGCCATCATTCCGTGGTTTTGCGCACTGCTGATCGCCGAAGGCGTGGTGCGCAGCTTTCCGGCCGGCTGGACCGGTACCGTAGTGCTCTCGCTCGGCCTGATCCTGGGCTATGGTTGCATTGCCGAATTGCTGCGGCGGAATTTCAAGACCGAAGCCGTATTCGGCAACCGGCGCGACTTGTCGCTATGGTTTGTCATCGTGGCGGCAGGCACGTTTGCAAATGCCTTGCTGTATATCTCGTCGCTGTACCTGCTGCAGCTCATCCCGGACGCCGAATGGCTGGAAGCGGCGCGGCGCTACTGGATCGGCGACCTGGTCGGCGTGATGATTTCCATGCCGATCTTCTGGCTGCTCGCCAGCCCTGCGGGGCGCAGCAGGCTGCGCGACATCGGGCGTCAATGGGAAACGCTGGGCTATTGCCTGCTGATGTCGGCCCTCATCTGGTTCACTTTCGCGCTATACCACAAGACAAGATTTCATCATTTCTATTTCATGTTCCTGCCTATCGTCTGGGCGGCGTCGCGTCAGGGAATTACCGGCGCGGCATTGATCGCGTTCGTCATGCAATTGAACATCATCGCGGCTACCGCATCCGGATTCAATATCGTTTTTCCCCTCGGAGAACTCCAGCTACTGCTTTCCATGCTGGCCCTGGTAAGCCTGTTCATCGGCATCGTGGTCGACGAACAAAAGGAAACGGCCATGGAATTGAACCGCTCGACCCGGCTGTCCGCCGCCGGCGAGATTGCGGCGGCCCTGGCGCACGAACTGAACCAGCCGATCACGGCCATGGTGGCATACGGCAAGTCGTGCCAGGAACTCATCGCACGCAACGAGTCGGGAACCCTGTTTCGTGACGTCGTCGAGCGCATGGTGAGCGAATCGAACCGTGCGGCAAACGTGGTGCGGCGCCTCAAGGATTTTTTCCAAACCGGTGCGATGGAAATCGAAGCCGTAGAATTGGATAGCTTTCTGGAGCAGGCGGCCCTGCCTTTTGCGATACAGGCCAGGCAATTTGGCATTGCCTTCAACCTCGGCCCGATGCCGCGCATGGTCGCCAGATTTGACCGCATGCATATCGAGCTGGTGCTGCGCAATTTGCTGCAAAACGCATTCGACTCCGTGTCCGCATTGCAGGAAGAGAGCCGGCGCGTGGCATTGACGCTGGAGCCGCAGGCCGATGGCAGGCTGGCCGTCACCGTGACCGACAGCGGCCCCGGCGTCGCGCCGACGATGCAGGCTGGACTGTTCGAACCGTTCGTATCGTCCAAATCGAGCGGCATGGGACTGGGACTGGCGATCTCGCGCAGCATCGTCGAAGCGCACGGCGGAACGCTATGGGCCGAATTCCCGGATCACGGCGTGTTCAAGTTTGTTTTACCCTCAATGGAAGCGAATCCCGTCCATGTCACCTAGGCTCACCGTCTACATCGTCGACGACGATCCGTCAGTGCGCGATGCACTCGGCCTGTTGCTATCGATCAAGGGCTATAGCACTGCGGTATTCGCCAGCGGCAAAGACTTCCTCAACGCCTGGAAACCCGATTGGGCCGGCTGCCTGCTGCTGGACATACGCATGCCCGACATGGATGGCCTGACGGTGCAAAAAAAGCTTGGCGACATGCAATCGCGCCTTCCCGTCATCGTCGTGACGGGCCACGCCGACGTCAACCTGGCGCGCCAGGCGTTCAAGGCGCAAGCCTTCGATTTTCTGGAAAAGCCGCTTGATGACGTCAAGCTGATCAACGCCATCGAGGAAGCGTTTTCCATCGCAGCCACAGCGCAAGCGTCAAGCCAATCGCGCGAACGCTCAGGGCAACTGCTCAAGCACCTGACGCCGCGCGAAATGCAGGTATTTGACTTGATTGTCACAGGGCAGCACAACCGCAACATCGCCGCCATGCTCGACATCAGCGTCCGCACCGTCGAAGTGCACAAGACCAGGATTCTCAGCAAGCTCGGCGTCGACAATGTGGCCGATCTGGTCAGAATCAGCCTGTCGCATAAAAGCTAGTCCCCGGCCGCGCGCGCTTGGAGGCTCCCCGCTTCGTCGGTAAAATGGGCACAACCTCCAGGAGCGGCCATGAGATCGACGTCCCGACTGTTTGCCCGGTTTTTCATCCTGGCCTGCGCGCTGCTGTGCGTCACGGGCCACACTGCTGCGCAAACACCTGCCCCATCGAATACGGCCTACGTGGCAGGGAAAATCGACCTGATGGAAGGCGACGTGCGCATCGTCGATACGCACAACACGCGACGCACCGCCAAGGTCGGCGATAAAGTCTACGAAGGCGACAGCATCACCACCGGCGCCGGCGGCGAAATCCACATGACGATGGAAGACCAGGGCTTCATCGCCGTGCGCCCCAACACCAAAATGCGCATCGTGCAATACCGCGCCGAAGGCGACGACGATGACAAGGGCGTGGTCGCGCTCCTGGTCGGCAGCATGCGCTCGATCACCGGCTGGATCGGCAAGTATCACCCCAAATCGTATTCCATCAACACCCCCACCGCGACGATCGGCATACGCGGCACCGATCATGAACCGAAAGTGATACTCGAAGGCAGCAGCGAAGGCGATGCCGGCACCTACGACAAGGTCAACGCCGGGGGCAGTTTTATCAATACGCCGCGGGGCAACGTCGACGTCACCCCCAATCACGCCGCATTCGCCCCGCACGACGGCCGCGCGGCGCCGCACATGCTGGCCGCGGTACCGCGTTTTTTCCGCCCCACGCGCAACGAACATCTGATCGAGGGCAAACACGAGCAGATCCAGCGCATCGTGCAACAAACACGCGAAGAAAGGCGCCAGCAGATTCGCAGCGGGCTGCGCCCTGCGCGCCCCCGCCAGAACGCCTCACGGCCAAGCCCGCTTCAACACATGCAGCAGGCACAACGGACGCGCATGCAGGAGCGGCAGAGCCGCCAGGCCGGGCACCAGGAAATATTGCCGAATCAAGGGCGGAATCAGGCCCATCGCAGCGAAATGCCGAAAGCGGAGACCCGGCACGAGAATCCCAAGCCGAACGAGCGCGAGGACAAACGCAAGAAGCAGCCCGGCAAATGAATTATCGCCACACCATGCACATCTTTCGCGCAAATGACGATCAATTTCCGCCGATTCGAATCCGGCTTGCTTATCCCTCATCCTGATACTGATTTTATAAGGCCATGTTTCAAGATTCCGCTCGAATCCGTCCATCGTTCCAAGCCCGTATTTTTGCATCTCATCCCGCCCAGGCTACACTTCATCGCACGTCGATATACCGCTTTGCAATGAGTCGGGTATGGTAGACGGCAAAATCAAATCGAATGGCTTTGTTTTTCGAACAGACAGTGAGCCCGACCACAAACGAGACAGGCGAAAACCATCCAACAAATGCGGCCCGGGCAGCCGCCAACCAGGAGTGACCAACATGTACAAGAAATCGTTGACAGTCGCGGCGCTCGTCGTCGCCTTCCCTGTCATTATCCCGATGACGCCATGCCTGGCTGCAGGCAGCCAAGGCGATCTCGGCCCGGACCGCCCTTTCTCCTTCGATGCCGCCTCCGGCCGCCTGCCGAAGAACGTTGTGCCGTCCGACTACACACTCACCATTGCACCCGACTTGGCAGCGCACAGTGTGCGCGGCAGCGAAAAGATCAAGCTCAACTTCCGGCAAGCCACCGATACCGTACAGTTCAACAGCCTCAATCAGGTTTTGAGCGACGTTTTGTTCGATGGCAAGCCGGTCAAGAATGTCAGCTCCGACAATGAGAAGCAATTGACCACGCTGACCCTTGCCGCGTCAGCCAAGGCCGGCCCGCATACGCTGAGCTTCAACTACCTCGGCACGCTGGAGAGCCGCCCGTTCGGGCTGTTTTCCCAAGCCTTCAGCAAACCCGACGGCAGCAAGGACCAAATCATCTCCTCGAAATTCGAGGCAACCGATGCGCGCAGGATGTTCCCCTGCTGGGACGAACCGGCATTTCGCGCCACATTTTCACTGAGTGCAACCGTTCCGGCGGCCTGGGCGGCAGTGTCGAACATGCCTGTCGCAAAGCGCGTGGTCAACGGCGACGCGGCCACAGTCACGTTCTCCCGCTCGCCGCGCATGCCGACCTATCTGCTCGAATTCACGGCCGGTGACCTCGCCTCGCTGACCGACAAGACCGGGAAGACCATGCTGGCCATCTGGGCCGTGCGCGGACAGGAGAAGGACGGCGCACTGGCCCTGGCCAATGCCAAGCAGATTCTGGCCGACTACAACGACTACTTCGGCTTCAATTTCCCTCTGCCCAAGCTGGATTCCATCGCCACGCCAGGCGGCTTCCAGGGTGCCATGGAAAATTGGGGTGCGATCACCTACAACGACCAATTGCTGCTGGTCACGCCGTCAAGCTCGCTCGACGACAAGCAAAACGTCTTCAGCGTGCAGGCGCATGAAATGGCGCATCAATGGAATGGCGATCTCGTCACCATGGGCTGGTGGGACGATCTCTGGCTCAACGAAAGCTTCGCTTCCTGGCGCGGCGCCAAGGAAACCGATTTGCGCAACCCGAGCTGGAAATGGTGGGAAGTCCAGGACGAACGGAAGGAAAGCGCGATGGACGCCGATGCGCGCGCAACTTCGCATGCGATCCGCCAGCATGTCACCAACGAACTGGAAGCGCGCAGCGCGTTCGATCCGCAAATCACCTATGCCAAGGGCCAGGCGGTGCTGCGCATGTTCGAGGCCTATCTCGGCCCCGACGTATTTCGCGACGGGGTGCGGCGCTACATGAAGGCCCACGCATTTTCCAACACCACCAGCGCCGACCTGTGGAATGCACTCAATGCCGTCAGCGGAATCGACGTCGGCGCGATTGCCACCGACTGGACCACCAAGCCAGGCTTCCCGCTGGTCAGCATGACAGCAAATTGCGATGCCGCAAACAAGCGCACACTGACCCTGACGCAGAAGCGCTTCTTGCTTGAGGGACAAGACCATAGTGGCGCATCATGGAGCGTGCCGCTCCTGGTACGCGTCGGCAAAGCAGCCTCGCCCACGCCGGTCCTCTTCACCCATGACGGCCAACAGTTGCCGGCGGGGCAATGCGGCGAGGCGCTGAGCTTGAATGCAGACGTGGCCGGTTACTATCGCGTGGCTTACGACGCGCCGACGCAGAAGGCCAACACGGCGCACTTTGCCGAACTGCCCTTCGGTGACCGCATCGGCTTGCTCGACGACCTGTGGGCCTTGTCCGAAGCGGATTCGGCGCACCTGCCTGACTATCTCGCCACAGCCGCCGCGATGGGTGTGGATTTCGACGAACGCGCCTGGGAACAGATCGCCGATGCGTTAGGTAAAATTGAAAAAGGTGAACGCGGAAGCGACGGCCACGATGCCTATGCCGGCTATGCCCGGTCTGTTCTCAAACCGCTGGCCGACCGGCTCGGCTGGACAGCCAAGCCCGACGAGTCGCCCGGAATCCAGCAATTGCGGCGCACCGTGCTCGGCGACCTCGGCGCATGGGGCGATCAAGCCGTGATCGACGAGGCGCGGCGCCGCTTTTCCTTGTTCGAGGCAAATCACGCCACGCTATCACCGGACGAGCAGAGCATGGTGCTGGGCATCGTCGCCCGCAATGCCGACGCCGCAATGTTCGAACGCTTGCATGCCCTGGCAAAGTCGGCCAAAAACGACACCGAGCTGACGCGTTACTATCTCGTGCTGGCAAACGTTCGCGATCCCGCCCTGGCCAGACAAGCAGCGGCAATCGCCCTGTCGCCCGAAATCCCGGAACAAGCCGCTGCCCTGCGCCTGCGCATGGTCGCCACGCTGGACGACGAAAATCCGGCGCTGTCATGGGAGACCTTCACGCAGAACGCCGATGCCTTGCTGGCCGCATTCCCGCAGTATGCCCCGCTGATTGTGGCCCAGCAGGTGCCCGAGATATTCTGGAACGCCGTGCCGCTCGACACCCTGGAGCAATGGGTACGGGCCCGCACGCCGGCGCCGATGCTGCCCAACCTGGCGCGCGGCATGGAAGTCGCGCGTTTCAGGATGGCGGAAAAAACCGCGCTGACACATGCGGCAGATGCGTACATCCACCAGAACGCGAAGGGATAGGACCGCTCCTCACTGCCCCGGCATCGCGAACACCCAATGCGCGCGCCGGGGTAGTCAGCCACCGATACGCCTATGGCGGTAGATCCGGTTGGTTTCCCAGGTCTTGCCGCCGTCGTCAGAAAAGGCTTGCTCGAAGCGGTGCCAGCCGGGCTTGATCTCCGACTATGTGCTGCGCGCGAGTACGTTAGATCCACCAAGATTCGCTCGTTCCGCACCTGGCGGCTCAAGCAGGTTGACGCCGCCCGAAGCTTGATGCCTGGTACTTGAGTCCGGGCCAACCTTGTTGCACAATCGCTCAAATCAAATAAGCGAGGCATGTCATGAGTGATGAACTGGAATCGGTCGGCGCCCTGTCCACGGCCACGCTGGCGGCGACGGTGCTGGAAGGAAATCGGGCTGCTGACACGCACGGCGGCCACGCCCACGGCAACTGTGCAAACTGCCAGGCGCCGCTGACCGGTCCGTTCTGCCGCATGTGCGGACAGCAGGCGCACATCCACCGCTCCCTGCTGCATCTGCTTGAGGAACTGCTGCACGGCGTGTTCCATTTCGATGCCAAGGGCTGGCGCACGATACCGCTCCTGCTCTTCAAGCCCGGCACCCTGACCCGGCGCTACATAGACGGCCAACGCAAAACCTACGTCTCGCCGCTGGCCCTGTTCCTGTTCATGGTGTTCCTGATGTTCTTTGTCGCCTCACTGGGTGACAACGGAAACCAGGCCCACGGCATGACGGCGGATGAAGCCCTCCTTGCCGTCCAGAAAAACATCGCCCACGAAACGCAGAAGTTGGCCGATGCCAAAGCGGCGGTCGAGGCAGCTGGCGCGGAATTGGATGCGGCACGCAAGCAAGGCGGGGATTTTTCAGAGCAGCAGGATGAGTTGGACGAAGCGATCAAGGATCAGAAAAACGCTGATGCCGACTTGCAGCGGATTAATAAAGAAGAATCAACGCTGATTGCGGCCGTCAAAGCCGCAAAAGAAGCGAAAACGGAAGATTCGCAAGGAAAGCCTGCAGCTGTCGCGCCGGCGACGCAAGATAAGTCCGCCGCCGAAGCCGAAGATAACGTCACTGCCGCACCACACAGCGATCCGCTCCAGGAGGCAATCAACCAGATTGCGCGCGAGCGCGGCACAAAAGGCGCTAATTGGACCTGGGTGGACCGCTTGGCCGAAAAACTCAGCCACAAGCAAACGGGGCATTCCGACGTGCCCGCCATCGATGAAGCGGTCAAGCATGCCGTGAACAACCCCGAGTTGGCCTTGTACAAGCTGAAAAATACGACCTACAAGTATTCCTTCATGCTGGTGCCGATTTCCCTGCCCTTCCTCTGGCTGATGTTCTTCTGGCGTCGCGGTGTTGCCATGTTCGACCATGCCGTTTTCGTGCTGTACTCGCTGTGCTTCATGTCGCTGCTGTTCGATTGCGTGATGCTTGCGGGAATGGCGGGCCAAAGCGGACTCGCCGCCGGCATGGCCGTCTTCATACCACCGGTGCATATGTTCGCGCAATTGCGCGGCACTTATGGATTGGGAATTTTCTCCGCCCTGTGGCGCACGCTCACCTTGACCATCGTGACGACCATCGTGATGGTGTTGTTCCTGCTGCTGGTGCTGGTGTTGAGCATGCATTGAAGACAGGGGCATGCGGTCAGGCTTGACCGCGAAACTTCTCCTTCAAACTGTCGCACAAGGCATCGACCTCGTCTTCGCCGAGGTCGAGCGCTTCCGAGGCGACCTGCCCCGCCAGCAGCCATTCATGTGACTCGGTTTCGCCGCGAAATTCCTGGATGGCTTTCTCCACCACGTCGTTCAAGGCCACCAGGGCACGGGTAGTGGCGGGAATGGCCTCGTCGTAGAGTTTCTCGTAGTCGTGATGGATACCAATGGCCGAGACCACCTCGTCGTCGAGCGCCCAGCGCGTCGCCAGCGTCGCGCCGATGCTGGCGTGATCCACGCCATGACGTTCGGTCTCCACGGCAAGGAATTGCATGGCACCGCGCTGATTGGCAATGGCCAGCGTTTCCAGGTAGCTCGGAAACGCCGCCTTCATCAAGGGAATGCCGATGTCGCAGAACAGCCCGAAGCTGTATGCCAGTTGCGGCTGGATGATGCGCATCTCGCGCGCCAGGAAGCTCATGCCCTTGGCGCGCTTTTCCGACACGTCCCAGAAACGCGCCATCATCATGGCGCCCATGCCCAGCGCTTTCTTGGTGATCAGACCCGACATCACGGAAGTGCAATAGTCGGTGCCGATCAATTGGATCGCTTCCTGCACGGTGTTGGCGTGGCGGCGCAAACCGAAGAAGGCGGAGTTGGTGGTCTCGAGCAGCTTGGCCGCCATGGCAACGTCGCGGTTGATCAATTCGGCGATGCGCCGGACGTCTTTTTCTTCCTTGCGCAATTCGCGCTGCAGCGCCATGAACAAGGCCGGGCGCGGCGGAATGGCGACGTCCATGAAGATCGTGCCTGGTTCGACATCGGTGTCGTGTTGCCCGTTCATATGCCTCAAGCCTGCCTGCGTAGCGCCAATCCGCGTTCGGCGATACGATTGAATTCCTCGACCGGCATGGGCCGGCTGAACCGGTATCCCTGATAGGCGTAGCAGCCGATGCCGGCCAGGAATTTGCGCTGCTCCTCCGTTTCCACGCCTTCCGCGATGACTTCCAGGCCCAGGCTTTGTCCCAATGCGACGATGGTGCGCACGATGGTGGCGTCGTTCAAGTTGGTCGTCACGTCGTGCACGAAAGAGCGGTCGATTTTCAGTTGATCCAGCGGCAGGCGTTTCAGGTAGGAAAGGGAGGAGTAGCCGGTACCGAAATCGTCAAGCGAGAAGGTCACGCCATGCGACTTCAGCATGGTCATCTTGGCGATGACATCGGCGATGTCTTCCAGCAGCAGGCTCTCGGTCAACTCCAGCTTCAGCAATTCGGAACGGGCACCGCCCTCCTCGATTGCCGTCAACACCTGCTCGACGAAATCGGGGTGATGGAATTGACGCGCGCTGACATTGACCGCTACCGTGAGGTGCGCCATGTCGGGTTCGTTCGCCCAGGCCCGCAGTTGCCGGCAGGCTTGATCGAGCACCCAGCGGCCGAGTTCATGGATCAGCCCGGTATCTTCGGCCAGGCCGATGAATTGCATCGGGCCGATGACGCCGCGTTCCGGGTGCTGCCAGCGCAGCAAGGCCTCGACGCCGGTCAGGCAACCCTCGCCATCGACCTGATCCTGATAGTAGATCAGGAACTGGTCCTTATACAGCGCCTCGCGCAGCCCCGCTTCGAGCGCCGCGCGCTCCATTACCATGGCCTCCATCCTGGGGTCGAAAAAGCGCATGGTATTGCGTCCCGCCGCCTTGGCTTCATACATTGCCAGATCGGCGCGCTTCAGCAAATCTTCGATGGTGCCGTCATGATCGGCAAACAATGTCACGCCCAGGCTGGGCGTGCTGAGGTATTCATAGCTGCCGAGACGGTACACCCGGTTGAGCGCATCGAGAATCTTGCGGCATTGCGCTTCCGCCTTGGATGCGGCGGCACCGCGTTGCGTGCCAAGGCGCGTCAACAGCACCAGGAACTCGTCACCGCCCAGGCGCGCCACCATGTCCTCGGGTTCGATGTTGTCGGCCAGGCGATTTCCCACCTGCTGCAACAGCAGATCGCCGACATGATGGCCAAGGTTGTCGTTCAAGGTCTTGAAGTTATCGAGATCGATGCAGATCAACGCATGGTGCTGCCCGCCATGCTGATTGGAACGGATCAGGCGGCCGAGCCGGTCGAACAGCAGGCGCCGGTTCGGCAGGCCGGTCAAGGGATCGTAATACGCCAGCTTGTGAATCTCTTCCTCGGCCTTGATGCGCTCCGAAATATCGGTATCGACGCAAAACAGTTCGGGCGGACGGCCCGGCACGCTGACGAAGGCGTGGTTGGAAATGACCGCCACGCGCGAACCGTCCTTGTGCTGCCGCACCGCCTCCTCCGACGGCGCGACCAGGCCGGTGAGGAAGATTTTGCTCATGTCGTCGCGCAGGCTGCAATGCGTGCCGGCCGGCACGATCAGATCGAGCAGGTTTTGCCCGATCGCTTCCGCTGCCGAATAGCCGTAGATTTTCTCGGACGCCTTGTTCCAGTAGTGCGCCACGCCGTCGGCGCCATAACCCTGCACCGACACCGGCACGACTTCGAGCAGCTTGCGAAAGCGCATTTCGGAGGCGCGCATCTGGGCGCTGGCCGCTTCGCGCTCATCTTCCAGGCGCCCCGAGATCAGGGCGATGAAAATGACGAGGCGCCCGATGCCGGTGATCAGGAAGGTCAGCATGAAGATGCCTTCGATCGTGCTGTCGCCGTAGTGGGCCGACTGGCCCAGCAGCACAATGCCGATGATGCGCGCCGCATGCAGGGCGCCATCGACGAACAGCAGGCAGCCCAGCAGATTGATTTCCTTTTGCATTGAGGTTTTTCGCTGCTTGAGCACTTCGTAAAGCCCAAGCAAGGTGCCGCCGCCGTTGAACGCGGAGACCACGATGGAGCGCATGTTGGGGTACTGCCACTCCAGCAGGAAGGCGGCATGCAAGAGGCCCGCCGTCAGCGTCAGCCCCAGCAATAGCGGAAGCGACACCTGGCGCCCGAAAAAAACACGCAGGCCGGCCCACATGCACAGGGTGGCGGCAACGATCAGGGTATTGGAAAGCGTGACGGTAATCGCCGGCGGCAAGCCGGTCGTCTGCAACAGCACGCCGGCAAATCCGAGCATGGCGAGGAAGCAACCCAAGGCCCACCAACCCGGGCCGCGCAAATGCGGATGGCGCCGCGCGGTCAGCCAATAGACCAGGATGCCCACCGGCTGCAACAGCACGAATACCCAGAATACGGTGATCTGATCTATTTTCATTCCGCTATAAACACAGCAAAGTTTATGCCCGCTGCGCCTCCCCGAGCGACGACCGCGCCCTTTCGTGCCGCCGTTGCAATCCATGCAACCATTTCCATATGGGAATTAGTTACCTGATTTTGTCACACGCCACCACATTTTTGATTTTACAGTCGCATATTGATATTAACAGAAAGTAAGTGGACCGCCCCGGGCCAAAGAGCATAAATTTGCGCTTTCCTGCGATTGACCCACATCGAGTAAAATGGTACGGCGAAGATGAGGAATTACCGCGCAAAGCGGGTAATTCCGCACATCCTGGTTGGGAGATAGCTCACAGAATTTTTGCGCGTAGGGAACTACCATGAGTCATCGAAAGAAATCTCCGGAGGAGAAGACAATGACGCCCGACGCGCAAAAAAAATCCGTTGCCCGCCCCGCCTTCAACGACCGTCGCCGCAAGCAGCAACTTGCCCCACCCTACCTGACCGATACCGGCGTGGTCCTCATTGACCGCCGCGGCGAAAAGAATACCTATATGATCTTCGGGCGATACACCTATCGCGCCTGGGTCGAGGCCGATCTTGGCCTGAATCAGCCGGCGCGCTATGACGCCTGGTATGAAATCGTGTCGCCCGATGGACAGACCATACTGTTCGGCCCGACCAGGCTGGACCAGCAATTCCTCCATGAAGACGAGGCCTACGTCGCCGTGGCGCAAAAGGTGAAGTGGGACATCTTCCACATGGTCGGCGGCAGCAGCGAACAATTGCAGTAGGCTTGGGGCAGCCGCGCTTCCACCTCAAATTGCCGTAGGTTGTGGTACCGCCGCAGCGATTTGTTAAACATTGTCACGAAAACAACTAGAACGGTTGTGCGCAAAAGGCTTGGGTCATAATAGGGACACGTCCCCTCGCGGACGCGTGGAGAGTTCATGTTCCGACCCAAGCCGCATGCTGCCGTCATCGAGAGCGCTTTTTTCAAGCTGCCCGATACGCTCTTGCTCGTATTCGGCCCCGACATGGGCCTGTGCGTGATCAGCGAAGCCTGGGTTTCGGTGCTCGACTATTCCATTCCCGAGCTGCGTGCCTGCAGCTTCATCGATCTGCTGCATGAAGAAGACCGCGCAGCCGCGATGGAGAAGCTGGCGACGCTCGATGCGGACCACCCTACCCTGCGCTTTTCGACCCGCTGCCGCAAACGCGACGGCGGTTATCTCGGGGTGGCATGGAATGTGGTCTATGAGGCCGTCGAGACGCTGTACTACGCTTCGGCGCACGAAACCGCGTTCAACCTCTCGGCCGACGATGCGCGCCTGCCTGAACCTTATGTGGATGACCTGACGGGCTTGCCGAACCGGCGCCTGTTCGTCGACCGGCTCGAACATACGCTGCAACGCAGCCTGCGCCGCAGTGATCTGCAGTTTGCCGTCCTCTACAGCGGCATCGATCGCCTCAAGGTCGTAAACCACAAGCTCGGGCACCGCATGGGTGATCTGCTGTTGATCAACATGGCCAATGTCCTGCGCGCCTGCATACGTCCGGCCGACATGGCAGCGCGCATGGATGGCGACGAATTTGCCCTGCTGCTCGAAGATATCCGCGACGTGCCGGCTTCGCTCCTCGTTGCCAACCGCATCCAGGAAAAATTGAGCGCGCCGTTTTCGCTGGACGGACATGAAGTCTTCACCAGCATTTCGTTTGGCATCGTCATGTGCGGCGGCGAAACCGGGCAGCAAACGCCCGACGAGATCATCCGTGACGCCAACATGGCCATGATGCGCGGCAAAGCCCAGGGCGGCGGCAATTTCGTGGTATTCGATCAGGCCAGCCACGATCGCGCGGTGCGCCGCATGGAACTCGAACTCGATTTGCGCCGCGCCGTCGAACTGGAACAATTCCATGTCTACTATCAGCCCATCATCCGCATGAGTAACATGGAGCTGGTCGGTTTCGAGGCGCTGGTACGCTGGAACCATCCGGACAAGGGTTTGATTTCTCCCGAAGAATTCATCCCGGTGGCGGAAGAAACCGGCCTGATCGTGCCGGTGGGACGGCTGGTCTTGCACGAGGCCTGCCGCCAGACCCGAAAGTGGAACGACGAACGCGACCCGAGGCTGCCGCCGCTGACTGTGAGCGTCAATCTGTCAAACCGCCAGCTGCTGCACCCCGAGTTGCTCAACGATGTGAAAAAAGCGTTGGCCGACAGCGGTCTCGACGCTGCCAAGCTGAAGCTCGAGATCACCGAAAGCGTGATGATGGAAGAAGCCGACCACGCGATCGAATTGCTCGAACAGTTGAAGGCCATGGGCATCATGCTGCTGCTGGACGATTTCGGCACCGGCTATTCGTCACTGGCCTATCTGCACCGCCTGCCCATCGACACGCTGAAGATCGATCGCTCCTTCATCAGCAATCTGCATCGCGACGAACGCGGGCGCCATTTCGTCGAAACCATCGTGCATCTGGCGCACAAGCTTGGACTCGATATCATCTGCGAAGGCGTGGAACTCGAAGTGCAGGCCGGCATCCTGATTGCCATGGGCGCCGAATTCAGCCAGGGCTTCTTCTATTCGCGCCCGGTGGCGGCTCACGAAGCGGAAATGCTGCTTGTGGCCGGACTCGACGAGCCGCCGGATGATCTTTCGATGACGGATTGACACTTGGCGCCCCTTCAAACTGCAGCCTTGTTGCCTCCGATTTTGAGAATTAACATTCCCAAACTTAGAAATTAAAGAATTTCTGAATATTTTCTGAATATTTTTTCCAATAAAAGGTTCAATTGTTGACGATTTGCGTCGCCATCTTTAATATCCGTGGGCGCGTTATTTTCTGTTACACGCTAAAACCAATAGTTCAGGGAAGACCTCAATGAAAAAGCAAATTTATGTCGGCGCCTTGGCGCTGACGGCCGCGCTTGTGCTCGGCGCCTGCGGCGGCAGCCAATCCGGCGATTCGCTCAATGCCCAAGAGCACCACGAATCGGCGAAGTCTGTATCAATCGTCGCCAATGTGCAGGACAATACCGACCGCTTGTCCGCCAACGGCAACTTCGCCGTCGCGGTCAACAGTCAGGGCGTGGTTTACGCCTGGGGTGACAATACCCAGCATCAACTGTATGGCACGACCTACGCCTCCAATTCACCCACACCCATGCTGGTTCCCAGCATGAGCGGCATTCAATCCGTCAAGGCCGGCGTCAACCACACCGTCGTGCTGACCGCCGACGGGCGCGTCGTCACCTGGGGCAGCAACGCCAACGGTGTATTGGGCACGGGCAATCCAAACATCGCAGCCGGTCCGGCACAGGTGCCGAGCATGAGCGGCATCAAGGCCATCGGCGCCGGCGACGGCCATACCGAAGCCTTGCATGCCAATGGCATGGTCTGGGGTTGGGGCACCATCGGCAGCGTCGGCGCGCATGCAACACCGCAGCTGATCCAGGGCCTCTCCAGCATCAAGGCCATTTCCGGTGCGGGTCAGTTCCTGATCGCTCTGCGCAACGATGGCACGCTGTGGGGCGTAGGCAGCAACAGCAACGGCCAGCTCGGTACCGGCATTGCGCATAACGCCTATGCCACGACGCCCGTGCAAATCGTCGGCATCGCCAACGTGCAATCGGTCGCAGTCGGCTACAACCACGTGCTGGCCTTGACCGCCGATGGCTCGGTATGGGCTTGGGGTTCGAACGCTTCCGGCCAGTTGGCGCAACCGCTATCGACGGCCTACAACGCCGTCCCGCAGAAGGTCGCCAGCCTGAAGCAGGTGGTTTCCCTGTTCGCCGGCGACAGCAACAGCGGCGCGGTCTATGCCAACGGCAAGGTCATGGTGTGGGGCAACGGTGCATCGGGCGCGTTGGGTAACGGCAAAGTTGAAACGACTCCCGTCATCACTCCTGTGGCCATCAGCGCCTTGGAAGCTGGCGTTGGTGCCGGCTTCGGTGCGAACAGCGTGTACATGATCCAGCAAGACGGCACCGTTATCAGCTCAGGCAGCAATGCGCAGGGCCAGCTTGGCACCGGCAACTACATGAGCCATTTCACTCCCGCCAACGTGGTGGGTGCGAACGGCCTCGGCCAGTTGCGCCTCGGCCAATCGCAGTAAAGGCAAGGCGGGCCCGGCCCAAACCGGGCCTGTGGCGCAATGCGCTCTTCATGCAGCGCCCTTTTTCCACCGGGAAAAGGGCGTTTTTCTCATTTGGGGAATGACCGGATTGTGAACGACAGCGGCACTGCTTATCTCAAGGCAAAGGATGGTTTCGCGCTGATTTGCTGCGCCCTCCTGGCCAGCCTGCCCTTTCTGCAACCGTTTCACAGCCAGCCTATCCCGTCATTTCATACCGAGTGCCTGGCCATCTTGCTGGGTCTCTTGGCCTGTATTGGCGCGCTTGCACGAGACAAGGAAGCGCTGGTTTTGCCCAAGGTGGCCATCATGCCGCTGGCCCTGGCTTGCGTCGTGCTGCTGCAACTGGCGCTTGGCAAATTTTCCTATGCGGCCAATGCCGTGCTCATTGTTTTCTACCTCGTCTGGAGTGCCGCACTGGCATGCGCCATCGCCACACTGGCACAACGGGTGGGCAGTAACAGACTGATCGCCGTCCTCTGCTGGGCGCTGTTTATCAGCGGCATCGCGAGCGCAATGTGCGGCTTCGCGCAATACGCCGGCATACAACGACTATCCGGCGGCTGGATCAGCGAGCCGATGGACTTGTCGCATCATGGCATCTACGGCAACCTGGCGCAGCAAAACCATTTCGCAACGCACCTCGCGCTTGCCATGAGTTCGGGCCTCTACCTGTGGCTCGCAAAACGCCTCTCGCCTTTCTGGCTACTGCCCGCGCTCGCATGCTTGGGTGCCGCCTTGCTGTTGTCGGGGTCGCGCAGCGCCTTCCTCTATCTACCGTGGATCGCCTTGCTCACCTCGCTCACCCTGCTTCATGCGCACCACGGCGGGCAACTGCATCTGCCGCGGCGCCTGGGCGTCTGGCTGGTGTTCGGCGCCGTGGCGGTGCCAGCCTTGCTGTGGTTGCTTGCGCGCGTCACCCACATTGCGCAATTGACGCGGCTGCTCGACTTTTCCGCGGCATTCGGCCCGCGCGTTTTCCTCTGGCAGCACGCCTGGGTGATGTTTGCGCATCATCCTGTGCTTGGCGTCGGATTTGAAGGATTTGCCGCCGAGCTGATCGCGCAGATCGGCGATACGCGCCAAGTCAATCCCTGGGGCGTGGATCAATATGCGCATGACCTGCCGCTGCAATTGATGGCGGTCTCTGGCTTGTGCGGGCTCCTGGCCTTTGTCGTGCCGGCCGGGCTGTTCGTGAAACGCCAGTTGGCGCTGAAGCTGAACATCGAGCGATTCTGGCTATGGAGCGTTCTGGGCGTTCTCGGGCTACACAGCTTGCTTGAGCAGCCACTCTACTATAGTTATTTTCTCGCTCTCGCCGCGATTGCTGCTGGCCTGGCCGACACGACCATGCGCCGCGCGAACCGGCTCTTGCGCAATGCCGTTTGCCTCTGCGCCGCGATGGCGATTCTGGTTGCGCTCAAGACCTCGTACGATTACAGCAGGCTGGAAGACGCAGTATTCGGCGAGCGCAGCGCCTATGTAGACGAAGCAAGCAAGCGTGCCCTGTTGCTCGACCTGCATGCGTCATCGCTGCTTTCACCGCTGACCGAGCTGGCCGCGCCGCAATTGTTCGCACCCGATCCAGGCACGGCGCAGGAAAACCTCGCCTTCAATGAACACGTGATGCACTATGCGCCGACCGCCGAAGTCGAATTCCGTCATGCCGTGCTGCTGGCCGATGCCGGCAACATGAACGCAGCGGCGTTGCAGTTCGATCGGGCGGCCTACGCCTACCCCCAATACGTCGATGAATACGCGCAGCGCTTCGATATGCTTGGGCAGACCGACATAGAGCGCTATGGCGCGCTTGCCGCGCACGTGCGCGAATTCCGGCAGCGTCGTTGATTTCCTGCCTCAGTCGAAATATGGCCGCTCGACCTTGAACAGCAAGCGCTTGGCGCCATCGCGCCAAGCCTGCGGCGCGGACTTGCCGCGCACCACCAGCGCCATGGCATATGCCTGGCCTCGGGCCGCCAAACTCATGCCGTCGAGATGGTCGTGCGGCATGCCGCCGCCCTGAACCTCGCGCAGGAACTGCCGGATGCGTTGCGGCTGCACGCGGGGACGCTGTTCCAGCAGCGTCCAGTATGGCGCGTCATCCCGGTGCGAGCGCATTGCCAGGGCCGTGGCGAACATCAACGCATCATCACTCCAGCTTGCATCGGGCGTTTGCGAAAGCACGTGTTCCGCCCAGGCCGGCTGCGCGCCGTCGGATGCGGCGATCAATATTTCCAGGCGCATCGGCCTGGGGCCGCTGTGCAATAGCGCGTGGGCACGCGCCATGTCGCCATTCAGCATTGCGTCCCATGACTTGTCGAAGCCCTGGTCCCTGGCACCCTGCTCGATGCCGAGATAGCCTTTCAATTCGTCGGAAAACTGCGCCAGGTCGTCAAGCTTGCTTGCGGGATCAAGCAGGCGGCGGCCGCGCGCCAGATCGAGGCAGATCCATTCGCGCATTATGGGATAGACCTCGGCCGCCAGATTGAAGCGACGTGTCGCGTCGGCCAGGTCGAGCCGATCGAGGGAAGCATAGCCGGCACCGAGTTCGAGCCAGGGATTTTTCGGCCAGCGTGCGGCGGCATCGAGAAACGCCTGCGCCTGGGCGTCACCCTCGGGCTGACAGCGTATCCTGGCGTATTGCAGGTCGGCGTTGTCCGGCTCGCGTTCGGCCATGGCGCTCTGACGCGCGCACACGTCGGCGTGCCCGGCGTCGTCGGCCTGATCCTGCTCCAGGCGCAGCGCCATCACGTCGTGCGGGTTGCGCTGCAAACGTGTCTTGACCAGTTCGGCAACCTTGTCCTTGTCGCGCAGTGCGCTGATCCACAGCAGCAGGTTGCCGCTTCCGGCGGCGTCAAAGCGGGCGTGGGCGAAAATCAGGTCTTGTGCCTCCTTCGCCACGCCCTGTTCGTCGGCGTCCGAGGAAAGGCTGTTCATCTGTTCCACGGGTGACCTGTCCGACAGGGCGATCAATACGCTGCGCCAGTCGCGTCCCGATTTCGAGGAAATGCTCTGGGGCGGCGTGGAAAGCACGTCGTCCTGCGTCAACTGTATCCAGCGCGGCGTGCCGAGATAATGTGGCGGTGGCGCCTGGCGCGGGCTGTACATTGCCGTGGTTTCGACGAACACGCCGGCGCGCTCGACGTTGTACAGGTAATGCAGGCCGGGGCTATCGAGATGCTGCGTGAAATGCTCGGCTTCGACACCGTCGATCGATGCCGACACATCGAGATCGGCTGCCATCGGCAAGGCGATATCGGTATGCGAGCGCGGGCCCAGCTCGATGCTTTGCCCGGCAACCTTCACCTTCACTTTATTGTCCAGCCCGTTATAGACCGTGAGCGCGCCGCGCCCGCTGTAGGCGCCAAAAGCCAGCACGCCGATCACCAGCGAGGCGGCCACGGCGAATTTGGCCACGGTCGGGACAATGCCGTCGGCGCGCTGAAAACGGCTCCACCAATCGAGCGCTTGCTGGCGCGGCCGCTCCGCGCCAGGCACCAGGCGCGGATAGTCTTGCGGGTGTTGCGCCGGTTCGGGTGCGGCGCCCGGCTCGGTTCCGGTGTGGTGCGCCCGCGCCAGCGCCGCTTCCGACTTGAGCAGTTCGCCCAGCGCAGCTTCATAGAGCTTGTTCAGCATCCCGGTTGCGGCGTCGATCCAGCTATCGACATTGCGCAGCCAATCGGCGATGTTCTCGCGCGTCGGCGCGGCGAAGCGGAATTCACCCAATGCTTCGGCCCAGCCGGCCGCTTCCAGCCGCTGCAGCACGGCTGCGCCGGGCATCACCTTCGGCGCTTCGACATAGACTGCAGAGAGGCAGCGATACAACTCGCCGCAGGCGGCAAGGAGCCGCTCCAGCTTCTCCCGGTTGACTTTGCCGGCGGCGGTGACGACCTGATACACATTGGAGGTCAAGCCTTGCATATCGCGCAGGTCCGCCGCGCAGTGGTCGGCGTAGTGCATCAGCGATAGCAGGCTCTTGAGGTAGCTTTCCCAGCCGTTGCCGAACGCGCGCGCCACCAGCAAGTGAGCGCTGCGGCAGGTGCGGTCGTGCGCAAGGATCTGCTCTTCGAATTCGGTCAGCTCCTGGTCGAGCCGCGCCAGGAGCGCCGGAAGATTCTTGCGGCGCAAGGGTTTGCCGCGAAAATACGCGGAGCTGCCTGCCACCTGCATGGCGCCGCGCTCCAGCGCCTTGAGCATGGCGCGCTCGCGCTGTAGATCGCGCAGCGCCTCAAGCTGCTTCGACAGGGTTGCGGGATATATGGTATCGAGCGCGTTCGGCGGCAGGCGTTCCGGCCGTTCGTAGAGGTCTTCGAGGGCGGCCTTGCCGCGCACCACCGAGCGCCCGAGGTAGGCGCCGCGATAGAAGCGGTTGAGGAATTCGCGGCGGAATTCGGCATCGAGATGTTCGATCGCCTCAATCGTGGCAATCACGGGCACCTTGGCCGCGCCTTCGTTGTACAGCGCCAGCGATACTTTTTCGCGCAGGGCGCCGGGTTCTGCAAATACAACCCAGGCGCTGCGGTCGTCCAGCGGCGCATCGACATACACCCGCTTGGCGTTTTCCTCGCGCTCGTGGTTGAGCGGATGCGTGGCCCACATCTGCGGCGGGCGGGCAAAGTCGACCTTGAACAGGCGTCGCGCCGGCGCCTGTTCAGGCACGACGGTCGGCACGCGGCCATATTGCAGATCGTCGTACACCACGCGCAAATGGTCGAGCACGCGCGACTGGATGGCAAACAAATCGGCCACCTTGCGATTGCGCGCGCACTCCTCGCCGACGAAGGTGATGGTGCGGTTCCAGGCGGTTTCGGCCGGGCCGAGCTTGTAGAGCGCATGGGTCAGCGCTTCGCTGCCTGTCAGGGAAACGGCAACCAGGTCGGCCTGCATTTCCATCTCGCGCGACAGGGCGCGCTCGGCGATCAACAGCGCGCGGAAGCCCAGCTCGACAAGAGAGCGGATGGACCACACCAGCAACTGCAGCAGCCAGCCTATCCAGGCGATGCGGATATCGATGCGCGACAAGCCGTCGATGAACTTGTCGAAAGCGTCGCGCTGCGCCACCAGATGCCCGGCGATCTGCTGCGCGATATAAACCCAGCGCCCGACCGCCATGGAGCGCTGTGCGAAGTGGCCGAATTCATGCGCCAGCACGGCCTTGAATTCGGCAATCGACAACACATTGACCAGGCCCAGGCCGATCAACAGGTTTTTCCGCGTCGGGAACAGCAGGTTGACGATGGAGAGGTCGTAAAACACGGCCGCATTGACGCCTTCGGACAGGAACACGCGATGCGGCCGCGGCGCGTGCGCTTCGTCGGCGAGCTTGTGCAGGAATTCAAACAGGGCCGGTTCGCTTTCCTGCTGCAATTCGAGATGGCCCGATTGCGCACCCTGCTTGACGGAAAACAAGCCCTTGATCATGAACACCGCCAGCGCGCCGGACACTGCCGCAACGATCAGGCATAGCAAGGCGTGCTCGTTGCCTTGCATGGCCAGTTTGGCCATCACCCATGCCTGCCGGCAAAACCAGAATGCCAACCCCAAATAGATGCCGACGAACAGCAACAGGCAAATCAGTGCAATCCAGGCCTGGCGCCGATAGCGCGCCGTGGGCTTGGTCAGGTTTTCCGGGATGGCTTGCGGTCCTGCGGGATAGATGCTTGGCGTCGAAGTCGGCATGATCAATTGGCGCGCGGTACGAGACTACGGTGTAAAACAGTGTAACAGACACTTGTGCATGAGAAATAGGGGCTGGCCCGGCACTTGGCACGAATCCTGCCATTCAGTGCATGGGAAACAAATCGGGCGAACGCCTGTCGAACTTGGCATGGTCGAACTTGGGCAAGCAATATGTCAGCTGCAACCGCGCTCAACAGCAGGGAAGCCAGTACCGAACATTACAATATTACCGTCACCGGTGCCGCACCGCGCGGGCCGATCGCTTATCGCAGGCTGGCCCTGGTTTGCGAGGGCGGTGGGCAACGCGGCATCTTTACCGCGGGCGTGCTCGACAGCTTCATGCGGCATGACTACTTCCCGTTTCGCACCATGATGGGGGTCTCGGCCGGTGCACAAAATATCTCAGCCTACGCTTGTGGTGCACACGGCTATGCGCGCCATGCGATTTTGCGCTATACCACGCAGCGCGCCTTTTTCGATCCGCTGCGCTTTGCGCGCGGCGGCCACCTGATCGACCTCGATTGGTATTTCGACGCATTGGATAGCGAAGTGCCGCTCGACTTGCAATTGGCGCAGCGCCGGCTCGATGGCGGTTCATTGCACGTCTGTGCCAGCCGGTGCGACAATCTCGCGGCCGAATACCTGCCGTTTCACACCGAACGGCTGCCGCATGCGATCAAGGCGTCAAGCGCAATACCGCTGTTCTATCGCGGCGGCGTCAACATCGATGGCATCGATTACTGGGACGGCGGCGTAGCGGACGCGCTACCGGTCGAGGCGGCGCACGCGCGCGGCGGCGATTGCATCGTGGTGGTGCGCACGCTGCCGCATGGCGCCGATCAAGCGCAACTGAAGCTGCCGCGCAATCTCAAGCACCGGAAGCTGCAACAGACTGCCGCCATGGTGGAGAGGCACTTGAGCAGCTATCAGGCGGCGCGCCGCTTCATCGAGAATCCACCGGACGCGGTGACCGTGATTGAAATTGCGCCGGCCGGGCCGCTCAAAAGCCGCCTGCTTGGCAGCAAGCTCGATGCCTTGAAGCACGACTACCGCTTGGGCCTGCATTGCGGCCGGTCTTTCCTGGATCGTGTGGCCGGGAGCTTGCATCGCAAGCCGCCCCATTGACGGCATTGATCGCGCATTGATCGGCGCGGTTTCAAGCCGTACATTGACAGGGGAATGCGGGGAGCGCCAAACACACGGCAGCCCCCCGGAAAATGACGGCGCTCTAGGAAGATTCGCCGTAGGGTTCGGCCAGTGTCTGAGCGACGATGAGGCGATCTTCGATCGCCCGGCGGTTGGCAATCTTCTTGCGCAACAATGCGGCATGGGCTTCAGCCGTCATCGGTAATGCGGTCATCAAATCGGCGAGAGAAGCATCTTGCCGAACGTAGTGATTGGCGTTCTTCATTCTTGCATGGCCCCCATGGACAATAGATACCACTAGCGGCGATAAAGAGCAAGTGAAACGTTCGCATTGCCACCGAACTGATCGCGCGCGGCCTCGATCAGATTCAGGCCCAACTGACGCCTCAATTCGTCGAGCGGCACGGTGCGGCAATCGCACCCTTTCAGCGGTGGCTCAGCATAGGCCTGGCGCAGGGATTCCGTCTTTTCGATACGCATGGTAGTTCCCTCCTTACTTGGGTTCTACAGCTTAGAGCGTGCCGGAAATGCCGCCAACGAATAAAAATGGACTCGCATATGCGATTTGCGACTGTGATTCCGACGATGGCGCTTCTGTCCATATGACGTTTTCACATTGGCTTGGTTCGCAATTTCGAGGAGTGCCGCTGTCGCTCCATCAATCCTTACGGCATTTCTGCCGTGCATCCCGTTGCTTCATTGCAGTGTCGCAATCCGGCAATTTCCTGTGATTGAGCGAAAGACATGCCAGGGCGCTTGGGAGCACCTCCCTATTTGGTTTTGATGAATTCCACGCGGCGAAATCTCAACGCCGACCAGTCTTCATCGATGGCAACCATGCGCACCGAGTCGAAGCCGGCGGCACGAATCACGTCCCAGCCGCTATCGCGGTTGAATTCGCATGGATAACGTTTGGAACTTCCCTTGGGATAGGCAAACCACAGCACGGCATCGCCTTCGGCCTTCTTCGCGAACACTTGCGAGGCCTTGTCAAGCTCGGTTTGCGTGATGGCAAACGCCAGGCCGAAATGGATTTTCTTGATCTTGGCCGCGTCGCGCGCAATGTTGACGTTCTTCAAGGCTGCCAACTCGGGTTCGAAAGAAAGAGGGGCATTCAAGACCACGATGTCGTTCTGGTCCTTGAGATTCATTTTGTCGAACAGGCTGGCCACGATGCAATCTCCTTGCTCACATGAATTTGGCTTTGATCGCGACTTGTGGACTTGTTGCGCTTTCATTGCCTCGCCAACATACTAGTCGGCATATTCCTGCACCTTGGGCAAGTATCCCGGCAGGCCTGCCGTTTGACAAGGCGCTTGCCGTCGCGGCTTGCGGTAGAATGCGGCTTTTATTTCCTTGCGGTCAACATGAACCAACACGGTAAAACAACGGTATTCTGCGTGACGGCCTTGTTGGTGCTGGCGCTGTCGCAGCTGAGCAGCTACCTGATCGACGCCCACCTTGCCATAGGCGAAACCTGGGTACTTAATCCCATTCTGTATTTCACCCATGTGCGCAACATGGGTGGCACCTTCGGCGTGCTGCAGGGCCATGGATACTGGTTTGCCGCCTTGTCGGTCGTCATCATTATTGCATGCAGCGTCGTGTTCATGCGCGGCAAGCCCTCGCACTGGGTGCAGGCGATGCTGTTTGGCTTCATCATCGGCGGCGGCACAGCCAATGTGGTGGACCGGCTGGTGCGTGGCTCGGTGGTCGACTTCATCAACGTCCAGGGCATTCCGCATTGGCAGTACGTTTTCAATACCGCCGACGTGTTCATCCATCTCGGCATCTGGCCCACCTTGCTGATCGCTTTCCTGCAGGCACGCAAGGCGGACGCCGGCAATGCGCACTAGCGCGCTGCGCTTTGTCGTCGCGGTGCTGTTGCCGGCCGCAAGCAATTGCTACGCCGGCCCGCCGGCGCAACACTTCCAAACAGTTTGAAACAATTCGCGCCGGGGCACGCCTTGCCGCACACAGGCTCGCCGGGTAAGCTGACTCCATCGCCGCTATGGAGAGGATCGTGCCTGCAACCCTGAAATTGTCAGCCCTGCTGCTCACGCTGGTCCTTGCCCTTCCCGCCTTGGCGCGGGCCGCTGCCATTCCCGATGCGCAACGCGCCGCCGCAGCCGAACAGACTGCGCGGTCGGCGGCGAGCTGCAAACCGGCACAACCTTTTTATTGGGAAATCGGCGATGCGCATGGCCCGCTTGCAGGTGGCCAGGTCGGGGCCAATGCGCCGACGCGCGATACGCAAATGCACATCGCCAGCGCCTCCAAGCTGATCTATTCGGCCTATGTTGCCGAGCGCCGCGGTGCTGCCTTGACGAGCGAGGACATCCGGTTCCTTACCTTTGAAAGCGGCTATACGCGGTTTCGCGTGTGCCGCCCGAACCAGACCGAGGAGGCATGCCTGAACAGCCTGATGAATGGGCTGGGCCGGCCCAATGCGTCCACGGAAGGACGTTTCGACTATAACGGCGGCCATATGCAGAAACACGCGTCGATGATGGGCCTGGCCAACATGGATCGCGATGCGATGGCAGCCGAGATCCGCCGTGGCTTGCCGCAATTGGGCACGGGTTGGAATTTCAGCTACATCCAGGCCCAGCCGGCCGGCGGTGGCGCATCGAGCGTTGCCGACTATGCGCACTTCCTCTCGGCCATCGTGGGCGGCCGGTTGCAGATCGCGAAACTGCTGGGCGCGCACAAGGTTTGCGCCAACCCGCAGACTTGCCCGAACGAGGCGGTCAAGACGCCGATTCCGCTATCCGAGACCTGGCACTACTCGATCGGGCATTGGGTCGAGGACGATCCCAAGGTGGGCGACGGCGCATTCTCCAGCCCCGGCGCGTTCGGTTTCTATCCCTGGATCAGCGCCGACAAGCGGTATTACGGCATCGTGGGCCGGGAAAACCATCACATGTCGTTTGAGGAAGAAGGGCGGCCCTACGTGGAATCGGTCGATTGCGGACGCGACATCCGCGCTGCCTGGATGAGCGGTCAGAACAGGCCGTAGCGCCTTGCCCCGCTGGAGCGGGGCAAGATGAAGCTTATTGCGAGGTCGACGACTTGTCGGAGGTCGTTGAAGCGGGAGCGGGAATGCAGGAACGATGCGTCATGTTGCTGCCGATGGTAGGGCTGACCACTTCGCAATTGGCCGAGGCGACTTTCTGACTGCCGGTATCGCTACCGGAGGTCGGTGTATTGGCGCAGGCCGCGAGCAAAGACAGCAAGCCCAACCCAACCAGGCTTGCGCCGGGAAACGAATATCTCATGCATGACTCCGATTTATTAAGGTTTTTAGATTTGACGCGGGACGTATTGCGGCTTTCGTGCGACACGCAAAACGACATCAAATAGCGGCATATTTCTCAACCTGCCGCAACTTGATGAGAATCATTGTAACTTTTCAATCTTAAGATAAGCCAAAGATTCCATCTATGAGAGTGCAAGGCCTGCCCGGTCGGCTCAGGACTATATCAGCATTTTACAAATGTGTCGCGCGAACCCGATCGCGTCTTCCCGCGGGCCTCAGGTTTCTTTCCGTCATCCGGAGGGATTTTGCCAAACCGCGCCACTTGTGCCATGCTGACGCTATTCCGTCTATAGAGGGATGTCATGCCGATCACCCCCGCGCAACTCGAAACCCTGATCGAGGAAGTCGAACTCGAAGACCCAATCGATTTTGCCGACCTGCCATTCGAAGAAGCTGCGCTACGCGAACTGGTGGCCGAGCGCTTGTGCGGCATGACCGAAGGCATGACCGATTTCACCGACGAAGACAAGATTCTTTCCCTGATGGCCGTGGCCGCCAAGCTGCTGCTGGAAAATCTGGTGTTGCATGTGCAACTACTGCGCCGTGACGGCCGGGCCCACGACGATGGTGCGGCGCTGCTGCAACGATTGCGCGACGGGGGGCGATGAGGGTCCTTCCCAAAGCCGCGGTTTGGCGACACAATGTGCCAATTCCATAACATCGCTGCCTGCCTGAAAGCATGACCAATCCCACTCCTGCGTCGGCTAGTGCGTCCCATGCGCATGACGACATGTTCGCCCTTGCGCCGGTCTCGCTCTGGCTCGAGGATTTCAGCGGCGTCAAGGCCCTGTTCGAGCGCTGGCGCGCCGATGGCGTCACCGACCTGCGCGCGCACCTGACGGCACAGCGGGAACTGGTGGCGCAATGCTCGCAGCAGATCCGCGTGCTGGAAGTCAACCGGAAAACCCTGGCGCAATTCGGCGCCGACAGCCTGGAACACCTGGTCGCCAACCTGGGCAAGGTATTCCGCGACGATATGCTGAAGTCGCACGTCGAGGAATTGAGCCAGCTCTGGGAAGGCCGGACCGAGTTCTTCAGCCAGGGCATCAATTACACGCTGGCCGGGCGCCGCCTCGACATTCGCCTCAAAGGCGTGATCCTGCCCGGCCATGAGGACGACTGGGGCCGCGTGCTGCTGGCGATCGAGGACGTGACCGAGCAGGAAACCGCCAAGCGCCGCCAAATGGCCAGCGAAGTCTATGCGCGCGGCCTGTTCGAGCACTCGCCGGTGTCGCTCTGGGTCGAGGATTTCAGCACGATCAAGCGCCTGATGGATGAGGTGCGCGGACGCGGCATCAGCGATTTCCGCACTTTCACCGATGTGCATCCCGATTTCGTCGAGCGCTGCATGTCCGAAATCCGCGTCGTCGATGTGAACCGTCAGACGCTCACCATGTTCGGCGCGCCCGACAAGGCCACGCTGCTCGGCCGTCTGCACGACGTGTTCCGCGACGAAATGCGGGCGCATTTCCGCGAACAGCTGATCGATCTGTGGCAGGGCAATCTGTTCCAGCAGCGCGAAGTGGTGAACTATTCGCTGAACGGCGAGATCCTGCACGTCTACCTGCAATTCTCCGTGCTGCCGGGCCATGAAAGCACCTGGAGCCAGGTGCAGGTGGCCCTGACCGACATCACGGCGCGCAAGAAGGCCGAAGCCTACCTCGAATACCTGGGCAAGCACGACGTCTTGACCAAGCTGCACAACCGGGCGTTCTACGTTGACGAATTGAACCGGCTGGAGCGCAAGGGGCCGTTTCCGGTCACCATCGTGATCATCGACCTGAACCACCTCAAGGCAACCAACGATCAACTGGGCCATGGCGCGGGCGACGAATTGCTGCGCCGGACCGGCGAGCTTCTCTCCAGCGCGACGGAAAAGCACATCCACGCCGCGCGCATCGGCGGCGATGAATTCGCCATCCTGATGCCGGGCACCGAAGAGGCCGGCGGCCTGGCCGTGATGGAAAACATCCAGAAACTGATCGAATTGAACAACCAGTTCTATCCCGGCCAGCCGCTCGGGCTGGCCATGGGCGCGGCCACCAGCGGGCCGGGAGAACGGCTGGAGGCGGTGTTGAAGCGGGCCGACCAGGCGATGTACAAGGACAAGAAGGCCTGTTACGAACGCGAATCGCCAAAATAGCCGCGCCGCCCCTATGGCGGACTTGTCTTGCGCCGGCTATTGTGTCAATCTATTAAGATTGTTTCATGACGGCATGCAAGCCAAGTAACATGTACATCAAAAACACTCTCCGCACCCTGCTCAAGATCCGCAAAGAGCGCGCCTTGCCGACCGCAGGCCCGAAACCGCCTGTCGGGAGCAATATCGTGTTCGACCGCATGCGCATTCGTCTCAAGCATCCGATCAGTGATGAACAATGGGCCTGGCTGACCGAACACGGCTGGCGCACGGTGGACATGCGTACCGATCGCCGGCGCTATGCGCTGGTGCCGGAAAAAGGCGTGGCGCGCCTGCTCAATGCGGAAGGCCTGGAGCGCGAAGTCATCCTCAACAAGATGATCAACCTGTTCAGCGAAGAGGCGCGCGCGCAGCGTCGTGCCGAACGCGCCGCGCGGGAAGCGGAAGTACCGCTGTTGCGCAATTCAGTCCCAGGTGCTTGAACGCCACCGTCGCCATACCACCCATGGGCCGGTTTCTCTCAACAGGAGATAATCCGCCCTGCCCCTCGCCCACCCACCTGTGTGCGGGATTTCATTCCCCAATCCCGGAAGGAACCACATGAAAGCTCTCGCCTTGGCATGGCTCGTTTGCGCATCGTCACTGGCCGGATCCGCACTGGCTGCGCCCGTCGCCCCGCAACACGCCTACGACGTCGCTTCGCCGAACGGTTCGCGCAGCGACCCTTATTACTGGATACGCGACGATACGCGCAAGAATCCCGAGATGCTGTCCTACCTTGCCGCGGAAAACGACTACTACAAGAGCGAAAGCGCCCCGCTCGAACCGCTGACTGAAAAGCTGTACGGCGAAATCGTCGGGCGCATCAAGCAGGACGACAGCACCGTACCCTACAAAAAAGGCGCATGGCGCTACTACACCCGCTTTACCGTGGGCGGCGAATACCCGGTCTTTGCGCGCAAGCCGCTGCAAGGCGACAAGGAACAAGTGCTGATAGACGGTAACGTCGAAGGCAAGGGCAAGTCCTTTTTCGACATCGGCACGCGCCAGGTCAGCCCTAACGCGAAACTCGTGGCCTACCTGGTCGATACGGTAGGCCGGCGCCAGTACACGCTGAAGATTCGCGACCTCGCATCCGGCCGCGACTTGCAGGAAGCAATCCCGGGTCTTGCGCCTTTTGCGGCCTGGGCCGGCGACAACAAGACCGTGTTCTACATTGAGAACGACCCCACCACGCTCTTGACGACACGGGTCAAGAAGCATGTGATCGGGACCGACCCAGCTCGCGACGCCGTGGTTTATTCCGAACCTGATCACAGCTACTACCTGGCGCTGACGAAAAGCGGCGACGAGCGCTATGTCATGATCGGCCAGCACAGCACTACCACCAACGGCTTCCTGGTCATTGATGCGGCCCACCCCGGAACCAAGCCGGTGTGGCTGACGCCGCGCAAGGAGGCGATGCTTTATACGCCCGACCACGTCAACGGGCGCTGGGTCATCAATACCGACTGGAACGCCCCCAACTACCGCATCATGGCCGTGGCCGACCGCGACATCGGCGATCGCAACAAATGGCGCGAATTGATCGCCCACGACAAGCAAGTGTTCATCGAAGGTTTCGTCGCCTTCAAGGACTACCTGGCGTTGAACGAGCGCGCCGAAGGCGTGCGCCGGCTGCGCGTGATGCCGTGGAAGAATCTGCATGCGGCGCGCGTGATCGCGTCCGACGAGCCGGCCTATGCCGAAACCTTCGAAGCCAATGCGGAACAGGACAGCCGCGAGCTGCGCTACAACTACACCTCGCTGACCACGCCGACGCGCGTCATCTCGGTCGATATGCAGACCGGCGAACGCAGGGTGTTGAAGGAACAGCCTGTGCCGGGCTACGACGCCTCAAACTATGCCACCGAGCGCATCTGGGCCACGGCGCGCGACGGCATCAAGGTGCCGGTGTCGCTGTTCTACCGCAAGGGCTTCAAGCGTGACGGCACTGCGCCGCTGTATCAATATGCCTACGGTTCCTACGGCATGTCGACCGACCCCGCGTTCCGTTCGAATTTCGTCTCGCTTGCGGACCGCGGTTTCGTGGTTGCCATCGCCCACATCCGCGGCGGCCAGGAAATGGGCCGCGCCTGGTATGACGACGGCAAGCTGATGCACAAGAAGAACACCTTCACCGATTTCATCGACGTGACCGACTACCTCGTTGCGGAACACTATGCGGCGAAGGACAAGGTGTTCGCCATGGGCGGCAGTGCCGGCGGCCTCCTGATGGGCGCAGTGGCGAACATGGGTGGAGACCGGTATCGCGGCATCGTCGCCCACGTGCCCTTTGTCGATGTCGTCACCACCATGCTCGACGAAAGCATCCCGCTGACCACCAACGAGTTCGACGAGTGGGGCAACCCCAAGGAGGCCGAGGCCTACAATTACATGCTGTCGTATTCGCCGTACGACAACGTCGCGGCCAAGGATTATCCGGCCATGCTGGTGACGACGGGACTATTTGATTCGCAGGTGCAGTACTACGAGCCGACCAAGTGGGTCGCCAAGCTGCGCAGAATCAAGACTGACCATCATCCGCTCTATCTCAAGATCAACATGGAAGCGGGGCACGGCGGCAAGTCGGGACGCTTCACGCGCCAGCATGAGACGGCGGAGGAGTATGCGTTTATCTTGGGTCAGTTGGGGATGAGGGAGTAACGTTCAGAGCAAGAGATGGCGTGGCTCCCCTCGCCTGCGGGCGAGGGGTTCCAAGCTCCTGCATGCACTTGTGGGCAATGATCAACCCTCAGGCTGGCGAGGTAAAACTATACAAAAGGCTCCGTAGCTCCGGAATAAAGCCGATCCATGATCATGGTTTCGCGCCGCACGATGGTATCGACGAACTCCTTGGGCCGTTTCATTTGCTTGAAGGCGCGAAAACCGCGGTCGAGGAAGTCATGCAATTCGGCGAGGCCGGCAAGCTTGGCCGGCGCGCGCATCATGGCCAGCGTGCCACTGATGAGCGGGATGCGCACCAGTTCGCACAGCGCATCCCCGACCGAGCGGATGTGGTCTACCTGCTTTTCGCGGTCACGGCGCAAACCGGCACTGCGGTAAGCCTCGATATAGCCCGATTCGGTGACGCGGTTGCCCAGCCGTGTCGCCATGGCGCGGTCGAGGATTTCCGACAAGGCATCAAGTTCGATTGCTTCGGCTATCGTCTCCAGCGCTGAAGCCGGCAACAGCTTTTCCATCATCGGGATGATGCGCTCGATGTCGGCATCGCGCTTGGTGAAATCGTGCGTGCCGTACAAGTCGTCGAGAAAGAAATGTGCGGCGGCGCGCGTGTGCGCATCGGCCAACAGGTCGGCATGCGTCTGGGTCATGCGGGCCGACTGGAAGCGGCGCAAGGCGACGCGGGCAGCGGCGGCCTCTGGGTCCTTGGCTGCTACGAGGCGCTCGACCGCCGCAGCCTGCAAATCGCGGCGCAACCTGGCAACGATATCTTGTTTGCTCATGCTCGAGTTTGTGGTCCCGCCAATATTCTGGCGCATGTAATATTTCGATTATCGCCATTTTTCCCATTTTGCGCTGCATCGCACCATACGAGTCTAGTGGAATTCCTCTAGTTTGCCGCCCGGACGCAAAAGCCAGTTGCGGTACACTCAAGCAAAGAACAGGCGTCAAATGACGCTACGGAGGCCTTTTGCATGGCACGCCTTGTATGTCACTAACGCGCCGCTCCTTCCTCAAAGCCGGCCTGTTCGGCGCGCTCGCGCTGGCGGCAGCCGGCGGCGTATACCGCACGTTCAAAAGCCCGGCCCCGCAACAGCCTTTCGCCCTCGACGCAGATGGCCACGCCGCCCTGGCCGCCATCTGCGGCGCGATGATGGGCAGCGCCATGCCGGCCACGCCTGAGGCGACCGAGCGCGCGATCCGGCACACCCTGGAAGCCATCGCCGGCCTGCCGCTGGCCACGCAAAAGGAAGTGCAGGATTTGTTTGCGCTGTTGACGCTGGGCGCAACACGGCGCTTCCTCGCCGGCGTGCCCGACGACTGGGCGCAAGCCAAACGCGAAGACGTCATTGCCTTCCTGCAAAGCTGGCGCGTGCACCGCCTTTCTTTATTGCAAAGCGGTTACCACGCCCTGCACGACCTGATCCTGGGCGGCTGGTATGCCGACGAATCGACCTGGGCCGGCATCGGCTATCCCGGTCCGCTCAAAGAATTGTCTTAATGGAATTGCCCCGACAAAGTCAATGAAGAAAACAGCAGCATGACCAGCCAAATCCCCGACCCCATCCAAGCCGGCCTCGCAAACGGCTGGCACGTGATTGATGCGGCACAACTGACCAGCGACCTGACCGTGGAAGCCGACGTTGCCATCGTCGGCACCGGTGCCGGCGGCGGCGTCACTGCCGAAATTCTCGCGCTGGCGGGTTTGAAGGTGGTGCTGATCGAGGAAGGCGAATTGAAGTCGTCGAAGGACTTCAAGATGCGCGAAGCGCAAGCCTATCCGACGCTGTACCAGGAATCCGCCGCGCGCAAGACCAAGGACAAGGCGATCAACATCCTGCAAGGCCGCACCGTGGGTGGTTCGACGGCGGTGAACTGGACTTCAAGCTTTCGCACGCCGCCGGGCACACTGCATTTCTGGCAGGAGCGTTACGGCCTGAAGGACTATAGCGTCGAAGCGATGGCACCGTGGTTCGAGATGATGGAACAGCGCCTGAACGTGATCCAATGGGAAACGGCGCCGAACGAGAACAACGATTTGTTGAAGGTTGGCGCACAAAAACTCAACATCCCGATCGCGGCGATCCGGCGTAACGTCAAGGGTTGCTGGAACCTGGGCTATTGCGGCATGGGCTGTCCGACCAATGCCAAGCAATCGATGCTGGTCACGACCATTCCCTCGGCCTTGTCCAGGGGCGCGACGCTGGTGACGCATGCGCGCGCCGAACGCCTGCAGATCGAACACGACGCGGTGCAAGCGCTGCATTGCACCGCGCTCGATGCCGGTGGCTTGCGCGCCACAGGCAGGACGATTCGCGTCAACGCGCGGCATTACGTGGTTTCAGGCGGCGCGATCAACTCACCGGCGCTGTTGATGCGCTCCAAGGCGCCCGATCCCCATCACCTGCTGGGCAAACGCACCTTCCTGCATCCGACCGTGGTCTCCGCCGCGTTGTTCGCGCAGCCGATCAACGGCTATGCCGGCGCGCCGCAGACCATCTACTCCGATCATTTCATGGATACCCAGGCGATCGACGGCGCCGTCGGCTACAAGCTTGAAGTGCCGCCGCTGCATCCGCTCCTGTTCGCCACCACCATGGCCGGCTTCGGCGAGCAGCATGCCGAGATGATGAAGCAGTTCGCCAACACGCAAGTGATCCTGGCGCTGCTGCGCGACGGCTTCCACGAAGAATCGCAGGGCGGCGCCGTGCATTTGCGCGACGATGGCTACCCGGTGCTCGATTACGTCATGAGCGACACGATGTGGGATGGCGTCAAGCGTGCCTTGCTCACCATGGCTGAAATCCAGTTCGCCGCCGGTGCCAAGACCGTGTACCCGCTGCACGAGCAAGCCATCGGCTACACCGGCTGGAACGCTGCCCGTCAAGCCATCGAGTCCCTGCCCTACAAACCCAATCTCACGCGCGTGGTCTCGGCTCACGTCATGGGCGGTTGCCCGATGTCGGACGATACAAAGCTTGGCCTGGTCTCTTCAAACGGCCAGTATCACGGCGTGGCCAACCTGTCGGTACACGATGGCTCGCTGTTTCCCACTTCGATCGGCGCCAATCCGCAGCTCTCGATTTACGGCCTGACGGCGCGCCTGGCAAGCGGCCTGGCGCAAAAACTGACCGGCAAAGCGGCACCCCGCGTCGCCGCATAGACCATGGTCGAGCGCCTGACACGCCAATTGCTCGCCTTCGAGCTGGCGGCCGTACTGGCCGTTGCCGCGCTCTTGCATCTGTTCCTGCATCTTGCCTGGAGCGCCGGGCTTGGCATCGCCTTGTCCATCCTGATTGTCGTGCGCCTGGCCATTTCCCTCAACAACTTCATCCTGGCCTGGAGCTATCGCAGCGAAACGCCGAAAGAATACCGCCTCAACCTGGCCCAATCCTTGCGCCTCTTCTGTGTGGAGTTTTATGCCTCGATGTGGAGTTCGTCCTGGGCCATGCCGTTCAAGGGATTCGCCAACGAAGCCGTAGAGCAGGCGCACAGCCTGCCGGTGCTGCTGATCCACGGCTACGGCTGCAACAGCGGTTATTGGCACCGGCTGCGCCGCCCGTTCGACGACGCCGGCATCGTCTATCGCGCCATCGACCTGGAACCGGTGTTCGGCGATATCGAGGCCTATGTACCCATGGTCAAGCGCGCCGTGGAAGAACTCTGCCGCGACAGCGGGCAAAGCAAGGTGATCGTCGTGGCGCACAGTATGGGCGGCCTCGCTACGCGCGCCTACCTGCGCGAAGAAAGCTGCGCCCATATCGCGCGCGTGATCACGCTTGGCACGCCGCATCATGGCACCGGCATCGCCAACTTCGGCGCCGGCATGAATTGCCGCCAGATGCACTGGCGCGGCAACGCCAAAACCGGCGCGCCTTCCATCTGGCTGCGCAAGCTCGACGAATCGGAAGATGCGGCCACACGTGCGCTATTCGTGTCGATCTACAGCCACCAGGACAATATCGTCGCGCCGCAGATTTCCTCCCACCTCGAAGGTGCGCGCAACATCGCCTTCCGTGGAATCGGCCACGTGGCGCTGGCGCTGCATCCTGTCATCCATGCTTCTGTGTTGGCCGAAATCCGCGCTGCATGGGCACAGGCGTCGAAGGCGGCGCCTGTGGAACCCGCCACGCCTGCAATGACCGGAAGTTAGTCCGACGGATCGCGTTCGGTGCGCGACTCGGCCAGGTCCAATGCCCAGCCCGCCATGGACGCCGACACGCGCGTCAGGGAACGCACTGCGCCATAAACACCTAGCGTGATCGCCGTCTGCACCTGTTCCACCGCCCGCACAGGCAGGGCCGCCGGTGCGAATTTTTCCAGCAACGCATAAGGCTGACGCGCTATTGACAGCTGCAGCCGTTGCGCCGCGTCCGCACCGGCGAGCACGGCATCTTCGATCAAGTCCTTCGCGCCGCGCAATTGTTCGACCGGAATCCGCTTCATGTGTCCACCTTCTTGTCTGTCATCCAATCCTTGATTTGCCGGTACACGCCCAAATCGCGCGCCAGCGCCATGTGATGCACGCCGGGGAAGACCGCGATCTGCACGCGTTCCATGCCCGAGGATGTACCGTCACCGGAACCCTCCATCGCCGGCACGCGCACCAAGCCATCGCCCAATAACCTGCTGACCGGGTGTTCCGGGTCGTCGGCCAGGGTTCCGGCGAGCAGGTAATGCCGTATCGATTCCGTCTCATCGTGCGTGCCTGTGCGCGTCGCGGCGTCGACTGCCCCAAGACCGGTGCGCAAATCCTTGATGCCCTCGCTGCGCAGCCCGAGTATGTCGCCGATCAAGCGCGTTACGCGGTTCGGTACCGCTTCGAGCACGATGTTCGTCACGTGCGCGAATTTTTCCAGATCGGCGCCTTCATGCGGCGTGCCGAGGTAAAACACCTTCGTAAGCCGTGCGAGCCATGCCCCGCCTGCCCCATTCGAAGCCGCCGAACGGGCGACAGCACAGGCGCTGCGCGCCACCAGGCCGCCCATACTGTGACCGATCAGCACGATCTCGCGTATCGCGACCGGAAATGCCACCAGCAAGGCGTCGAGCATGCCCGAGAGGCGCCGGCCGTTTTCCGCAATCGGCAAGCCGGTGTTATATCGCACAAACATGGGCGTTATACCCAATTCCTCTTGCAGCATCGCGCCGTAGGTTCCTTCGGCCTCATTCCCTGCGTCAGGAAACTGCCAGGAAGCTTCGCTACAGCACAGCCCGTGCAGGAAGATGCACAAGCGCCCGTCGGAAGAAGGATAGACTGCGCGCAAGACGCCTTGTTCCAAGGCCAGAGCCCGCCCGCGGTGCATAAAGGCCATGTCGATGGCCAAGCCGTTGTTGCGGCGAACGAGATAATCGCCAAAGGCGCCATTGAGCATGCTGATACCCGATGCCGCCCATTGGGTAACACGGTCTGCGGGTTTTTTCGCGGCGTTCATGGCTTCCTTGGTCCTTTGTGCAGCCGCTTTGCGGCATAAACTCAGGCTCATGCGTTGAATCATGAGCCAGTATCCGTCAAAACGGCCACGACCGCTTCGATATTTACAAGGCAGCCATGGCACGCCCTACGTATTCCAGCAAGGGGAGATCGAGCCCGGTGCCGCGCAACAACTCGGGTTCTTCAATATAGGCGGCACGCAATTTCTTGCGCAGGCTGCCGTCATCGCCCGCGTGCGTGACATCGAACAGGGCTTTCCACTTGCTTGCTACTTCGCGCACCTGCGGATCGCTTACTTCCAATCCGCTCTCGTAGAGCTTGCGCATGGCGCCGACAACCGGCGGCCATTGGCCCCAGGTCTTGTCCCTGCCTTGCATCACCTTGTCCAGCTCGGCTGGCGTCAGATAACGCCGGTAGATCGCAGCCTTGCGCCCCATCAGGCAGGCACGCAGGTACGCGAGCACGGCATCATCCATGCCGAGCTGCTGCCGCACGGCGGGTTCATTGCGCGCCATGGTATCGAGCTTGGCCAGCAGGGTCGCGTCGTTACCCACGGTTTCCTGCGCCAGGACCGACCATTCGCTGGCCATCTCCTGCGCACGTTCTTCATGCGGCGCCACGCCCTCTTCCATCGCGGCGCGCAGCGCCTTGGTGAGCGCAGCCCAGCGCAAGTCGAGGTCCGGCCCGGCTTGCCGGCGGTGCGCATCCAGCGCCTTCAATTCATCGGGGTTGAAATACTTTTCATACATCGTCATGAGCTCCAGAGTGATCAGCCAATCGGCCATCTCCGGCTTGGACCCCTGCGTCATCTGTGCCTGCAAGCGCAGCAATTGCGCGCGCAGCTTTTCCACCTGCTCGGCCTGCCGGTCGAGCGCGGCAAGCTGGCGGGCGATGATGTCGCCAAAATCCATGCCGGTGTCGGCCAGCGTCTCACCGATTTCGGCCAGGCCCAGGCCCAATTGCTTGAGGGCTTGGATGCGGTGCAGGCGAACGAGGTCTTCGTCACCATACATGCGGTAGCCGGCTTCGGATCGGTGCGAGGGTACGAGCAAGCCGATGTCATCGTAATGACGCAAGGTACGGATGGTCAAACCCGTATGTTTTGCCAATGCGCCGATTTTCAACAACACTGCTTGCTCCTCCTCTGGAGTGAAGATAGACCCTGACGTAACGAGAGGGTCAAGCGGTAAGTTTAAAAATGTACGCCGCGCAACAACTGTTGCAACGCCATCTGATCGGCATTCATCTGCGGCGCCTTCTTCTCGCCCTCCTTCTTTGCCGCATCCGAATCGGGGAACATGCGGAAGCTGGTATTCATGACGATTTGCGCCACGCGCGGCACCAAGGCATGCACCACTTCGCCCAGGATGCCCAGGCGCGTGGCGATGCGCACCGGCTTGTAGACGATGGCTTGCGCGATCAAATCGGCCGCGTCTTCCGGCGAGAGCGTCGGCACGTTCTGGTAGATCTTGGTCGGCGCAATCATCGGCGTGCGCACCAGCGGCATGTTGACCGTGGTGAACTTGATGCCGACGTCGGCAAACTCCGATGCCGCGCAGCGCGTCCAGGCGTCCAGCGCAGACTTGGAAGCAACATAGGCCGAGAAACGCGGCGCATTGGTCAACACGCCGATCGACGAGATGTTGATCACCTGGCCGCGCTTGTTTTCGATCATCCTGGGCAGCAGGCCCATGGTCAGGCGCAGCGCACCGAAATAATTCAACTGCATGGTGCGCTCGAAATCATGGAAACGGTCGAAGCTCGACTCGATGCCACGCCTGATCGATCGGCCTGCGTTATTGACCAGCACATCCACGCTGCCGTGGTTTTCCAGCAGCAGCTTGACGAAGCGGTCGCAATCGGCCATGTCGGCCACGTCGACCGAATAGGTGATGACGTCGAAACCGCGTTCCTTGATCTCGCGTTTGGCTTCGGCCAGCTTGTCCTCGTCGCGGCCGCAGATGATGGTGATCGCGCCCGCTTCGGCGATCTTGTGCGCCGCCGCCAGGCCAATGCCCGAGGAGCCGCCCGTGATCAACACGACCTTGCCGGCAACCTGCCCGCGCAGCGTATGATCAATCATCAAGGCCGGATCGAGATTACGTTCCCAGTAATCCCAGATGTGGTCGGAATAATCTTCCAGACGCGGACAGCCGATACCGGAACCCTTCAAGGCGATGGCGGTATCGCGGTTGTCGAAACGCGTCGGGTAATTGATGAACTGCATCAAGTCGTCCGGCAAGCCGAGGTCTTTCATGATGGCGCTCTTCACACGGCGCACCGGCGTCAGGGCCATCATGCCCTTCTTGACCGACTTGGGGATGAAGCCGAGCAAGGCCGCATTGATGCGCAGGCCCATCACGGGCGCATGGGCCGAACGGGCGAAGGTATTGAGCACGTCGCCCACGCGCTTGGGTTCCGGATCGGTCAGGTGGAAGCACTTGCCGTCCAGGCCGTCCTTGTGTGCGATATGGTCCATCGCATCGACCACGTAATCGACCGGCACGATGTTGATGCGCCCGCCCTCCAAACCGATCATCGGCATCCACGGCGGCAGAATCTGACGTATGCGCTGGATCAGTTTGAAGAAGTAATACGGGCCGTCGATCTTGTCCATCTCGCCGGTCTTGGAGTCGCCCACCACCATGCCGGGGCGGTAGACGCGGAACGGCACCTTCGATTCCTGGCGCACGATCTTTTCCGATTCGTGCTTGGTGGCGAAATAGGGATGGTCGAGATTTTCTGCCTCCTCGAACATGTCTTCGCGGAACACGCCTTCGTACAGGCCGGCGGCGGCGATCGAGCTGACGTGATGCAGGCACTTGGCGCCGATGGCGTTGGCGAACTGCACCGTATGGCGCGTGCCTTCGACGTTGACTGCCATCTGTTCTTCCGCGTCGGCCGAGAGATCGTACACGGCGGCCAGATGGAAGAAGTGGTCGATGCATTTATGCAGCGCTTTCTGGTCGTCCTTCGATACGCCGAGCTTGGCCTCGCGCAAATCGCCGAAGATGGGAATCGCGCGCGTCTTGGACACACCCCAAAATTCAAGCAGACCGGCCACCTTGTCGCGGCTGGCTTCACGCATGAGGAAATAAACGACGCTGCCTTTGCGGGCCAGAAGCTTCCTGACCAGCCGTTTGCCGATGAAGCCGGTTGCGCCCGTGACGAAATACTGCATGGTGTCTCCTTTTGCGTGCGATGTTCGGATTATTGTGGCGATTGGAACGGTTATGATTGCAGGCCTTCTGCACCTTGGCAAGCACCGCAGCCATCCCTGTTGCGCGGATCGGAACGCAGCCTGCCCCGATTAGATACCGTCTTCTATTTTTCCGGTCTACACTGCGCGTGTGGCAAGGAGTATCCTTACCGTTGCGCGCAGTTCGCATGGTGCGGCGCACGGAGCAGAAAGCGCAACGTTGCACGACCACCCGGATCATCCCGGGTATCGACCACCCGATAAATGGAGATCAGCATGGTAAAGAAATTGAAAACCCTGGCGAAATCGGACGACAAGCAATTGGCAGATGCCGTGCGCGCCTCGGCGCAGCAGATCTGGCAAGCCGGCTTGGGCGCCTTTGCCAAGGCTCAGGAAGAAGGCGGAAAAGTATTTGCCAAGCTGGTCAAGGAAGGCACCGATCTGCAAAAGCGCACGCAGAAGCTGGCCGAAGGCAAGATTTCCGACGCCGCCGACATCGCCAGCAAGGTAGCCGATAACGTCGGCAAGCAGGCATCGGGCTCGTGGGACAAGCTGGAACAGGTATTCGAAGAACGTGTCTCGCGCGCGCTGGCCAGCCTGGGCGTACCCACGCGCAAGGATGTCGCCGCCCTGACCAAGCAGATCGAGGACTTGAACAAGGCTGTTTCGGCCTTGTCCGGCAAGACGACAGCCAAGCCGGCTGCTGCCGCCAAGACAGTAGCCAAACCTGCTGCCAAGAAGCCCGCACAGACGGCAAAACCCACGGCAAAACCGGCCGCAAAGCCTGCAGCCAAAGCAACGGCGAAGAAGCCGGCAGCCAAACCTGCAAGCAAGACGGCCGTGGCGAAAAAGGCGCCGGTGAAGAAGCCCGCAGCAAAGAAGGTCCCTGCAAGGAAGCCGGCCAACGCAGCTTCTGCCGCAGTCCCGGCCACGACACCGAACGGGGTGGCCGAGTAAGTCAGCGAAATCCCTCGCGTCTTGTGCGCCGCACAAGACGCGCCTGAAGGCAACTTCTCATGTCCACGCGCAACAAGTCGCCCAACCGCCCGCCGCGCATCGGTCTCGTACTCGCCGGCGGCGGGCCGCTCGGTGCCGTCTACGAAATCGGTGCATTGGCGGCAATCGAAGAGGCCGTCGCCGGCCTCGATTGGAACGCAGCCGATGTCTATGTCGGCATCAGCGCGGGCGGCATCATCGCCTCAGGCTTGGCCAACGGCATCTCGGCGCATGAGATGTGCCGCATGTTCATTGAAAGCGACGATGGCCATTCGCATGCCGACCTGTTCAAGCCCGAACTGCTGCTGCGCCCAGCCTGGCCCGAACTGCGCAAACGCGCCGCCGCCCTTCCCGGCCTTGTCGCCGGATCGCTTTTGCATTACGCACGCGGTGGCCGCGACCGCAGTCTGCCCAATTCGTTCGAGCGCCTGAAAGAGGCCCTGCCTGCGGGCATCCTCTCCGGTGAAGGCTTGCATGAATTCCTGGCCAAGGCGTTCAATCGCCCCGGACGCAGCAACGATTTCCGCAAATTGCACCATCGCCTCGTGCTGGTGGCGACCGATCTCGACTCCGGCGAGGCCATCTGCTTCGGGCAACCGGGTTTCGACGACGTGCCGATCTCGCGCGCCACCCAGGCCAGCGCCGCCGTGCCTGGCTTGTTTCCGCCGGTGGAAATCAAGGGACGGCACATGATAGACGGCGTGCTGCGCAAGACCCTGCACGCGTCCATCGCGCTTGAACACGATGCCGACCTGGTGTTCTGCCTCAACCCCATCGTGCCCTACGACGCACGCGGCGCGCACGGCCCCGGCAAGGTGAGCGAGGGCGGCCTGTTGACCGTGCTGTCCCAAACGCTGCGCGCCATCATCCATTCGCGCGTGGCGCGCGGCATCGAGAGCTATGCTTTGAGCCATCCGCACGTCGACATCCTGCTATTCGAGCCGCACCCGCAGGATGCCGACATGTTCTTCACCAACCTGTTTTCCACCGGCAACCGGCGCCGTCTGTGCGAAAACGCCTACCAGCGTACCCGCGCCCACCTGTGGCGCAACCGCGAAGCGATATCCGCCAAGCTGGCGCGCCACGGCATGCGCCTGAAGGTCGATGTGCTGCGCGACAAGAGCCTGACCCTGGTCGCGGCGCCGCCCGCGATGGCGAAAGACCGCTATGGCGTCAACCGCTTGCGACAGACGCTGGCGGAGCTGGAGCACAAATTGAAGCTTGCTCGGGTTAGGTGATATGCTGGCGAAAATGGCGTAATCACAGAGAGAGAAGATGCAACAAAAAGCCCCCCGCCGCACCCGTGAACGCATCCTTGAATTGTCGCTGCGATTGTTCAACGAGTTCGGCGAACCGAATATCACCACCACCGTGATTTCGGAAGAGATGAACATCTCGCCGGGCAACCTGTACTACCATTTCCGCAACAAGGACGATATCGTCAACTCGATCTTTTCCCAGTTCGAGAGCGAAATCGAACGCATGCTGGCCGTGCCGGCCGACCGCAACCCCAACATCGAAGACGTCTGGCTCTACCTGCATCTGATGTTCGAGCTGGTGTGGCGCTATCGTTTCTTTTACCGCGACCTCAACGATCTGCTCTCGCGCAACCGCAAGCTTGAACTCCACTTCAAGCAAATCCTGGCGCACAAGATCAACGTCGCAAAGGCGCTGTGCGAAGGCTTGAAAAACGGCGGCGCGCTTGAAGCGAGCGAGATCGAAGTCGAGGCCCTGGCCACCAACATGGTGGTGGTGGCAACCTATTGGCTGTCGTATGAATACGTGCGCAATCCGCGCAAATACACCGAGCAGCAAGCCATCGCGGATGCGCTCGCTCGCGGCTGCTATCAGGTGCTGTCGCAGATCGGCCCCTATCTGCGCGGACCGACGCAATTACTGTTCCAAAAGCTGGCTCAGGAATATCTGAAGAAAATCAACTAGGAGACGCCACCATGGCCTGGACCAAATTCCCCTACGCCGACCCCGCCTTCACCTACACGGCGGCCAGTTTGAAGAAAGCCTGGCCACGACTGCATGCCGGCGACTGCGAACCCTTTCCCAAGGATGCGTCGTTGGTAGAGGCATGGATCGCCTTCCACGCCGGCGAGTTCGAAAAGGCCGCCAAACTCGGGCTGGAACAAGGCGTAGCGGGCTACTCGGTCGCCAACAAGGCCACTGCGATCTACGCCAATTACCTGGAAAAGTCCGAAGCGAAGAAACTGAAAATGTTTCAGGAAGTAGCGGAACGGGCTCAAGAGCAGCAAGCCGAAGAACCGAAGAACGCCGCCGGCTTCTACTGGCAAGCCTACGCGCTGGGCCGCTATGCGCAGGGCATTTCCATTGCCAAAGCGCTGGCGCAAGGCATAGGCGGCAAGGTCAAGGCCGGCCTGGATACGGCAGTCAAGCTTGCGCCCAAGCATGCCGACGCCCACATCGGGCTTGGCACCTACCACGCCGAAATCATCGACAAGGTCGGCGCCATGATAGGCGGACTGACCTACGGCGCGAAGAAGGATGAAGGCCTGAAATTGTTCAAGAAGGCGCTGACCCTGAACCCCGACTCGGCGATTGCGCGCATCGAATATGCCAACGGCCTGGTCATGCTGGAAGGCAAAAAGAAGATGGATGAAGCAGTCAAGCTGTACGAGGAAGCTGCCGCCTTCGAAGCGGCCGACGCCATGGAACGGCTCGACGTACAATTGGCCATGGATGAATTGGAGGACTGATGAAATCGATTTGCGTCTATTGCGGTTCGTCGGCAGGCGTTTCGCCACGCTACGCCGAACAGGCGCGCGCCATGGGTGGCGCGCTGGCCGAACGCGGCATCACTCTGGTCTACGGCGGCGGCAAGGTCGGCTTGATGGGCGCAATCGCTGACGAAGTGCTACGCCGAGGTGGGCAAGTCACCGGCGTGATCCCGCAAGCGCTGTTGGACAAGGAAGTGGGCCATCGCGACCTGACCCAACTGCACGTGGTCAAGAACATGCATGAGCGCAAGGCGATGATGGCGGAATTGTCCGACGGTTTCATCGCCATGCCGGGCGGCATCGGCACGCTGGAAGAATTGTTTGAGGTCTTCACGTGGTCGCAATTGCGCTTCCACGACAAACCGATCGGCATTCTCAATACCGACGGCTATTACGATGCCCTGCTCGGCTTCGTCGCGCACATGGTGGAGCAAGGCTTCCTGCGCGCGGAACAGGCAAAACTATTGATGGCCGAATCCGAACCGCAAGCCGTGCTGGCACGCTTCGATGCCTTCGAAGTCGTGCCGCACGATAAGTTTCTCAATCTGGTGCGCTCGGAAGGCTGAGGCTTCGCCTCATGTCGCGCCGGCGCTGAGCGAAGCCCAACGTCCACCGCCAAGCCGAACCATCTCAGGCAATGCTGCCATCATCTAGTCAGGCAGGTAAGCAATTGCCGGTATCAACCAAGCGCCTGCCTGAAATCTTCCAGCAAGTCTGCCGTATCCTCGATCCCTACCGATACGCGGATCAAGGATTCGGCAATGCCCATCGCCGCGCGGCGCTCGGCCCCCATCTCGTAGAAGATGGTATGCGCCACCGGAATCGCCAGGGTGCGCGTGTCGCCGAGATTACTTGACGCCACCGCCAGTTGCAAGCGGTTCAGGTAATCGAAACAGTCAATGCCATCCTTCAATTCGAAGCTGAACAGGCTGCCATATGCCTTGAACAACTCCTTCGAGATCGCATGCTGCGGATGCGACTCCAGGCCGGGATAATAGACGGCAGCGACGCGTGGATCAGCCTGCAGCATCTCGGCCACCGCCTTGGCATTGGTACATTCGCGCTCCATGCGCAGCGCGATGGTCTCGGCGCCGACCGCGATCGCATGCGCGGCTTCCGGCGCCAGTGCCGCACCGAAGTCACGCAAGGCTTTGGCGCGGATCTGCGCCATGCCCCATTGCGGCACGGGATAGTGCTTGTAGCTGTCATAGATATTGGGAAAACGGCTCCAATCGAACAAGCCGGTATCGGTCAAGGCACCGCCCAAGGCATTGCCATGCCCGCCTATCGATTTGGTCAAGGCATTGACGACAAGCGCGGCGCCAACCTGCTTCGGTTGGAACAGATAGGGCGACGTCATCGTGTTGTCGACCACATAGACGATGCCGCGCGCCTGGCACAACTCGCCTATGCGCTTCAAGTCCGCCACTTGCGTACGCGGGTTGGCAATCGTCTCGACGAACACCACACGCGTGGCCGGCGTCAAGGCCGCTTCGACATTGGCCATGTCGGTGGCATCGACAAAGGCGACGCTACAACCCTGCCCCGCCACCGTCTGCCACAGGCTGTTGGTGTTCCCAAACAGGAAGGAAGACGAGACGATATGGTCGCCCGCGCGCAGCAAGCCCTGGAACAAGGCGCCGATGGCGGCCATGCCGGTGGCGAAACAAATCGTGGATGCCCCGCCTTCCATGGCGGTGATCTTGTCTTCCAGCGCCGAGACCGTGGGATTGCCCTGGCGGCCATAGCGATACCCGCTTTGCTTGCCCTGGAACACTTCGGCCAACTGGCGCGCATCGCGGTAGCCGAAGGCGACACTGGTGTGGATGGGCTTATGCAGCGAACCGTGCTCGATGAGCTTTTGACGGTCGCTGTGCAGGATGGTAGTGGTGAAGCCGTATTGCTTTTTGTCGCTCATGATCGGAACCCGTGTTGTGCCTGCACACCAAATGGGTCGACCGCGAAGCGCGTCCCGTTTAGCGGCATTTTTTGGGACACGGCACCCGCCGCCCCGCGCCCGCAAGCAGAATCAAATCGGCGCTGTGCTTATGATAGCGCATTCACGGCAGATCGTAAAATCAAAGGAATGTAGGCTGGAATGACAATCCCAGCCTAAAATACGCAAAAATCGAAGTCCCATCGAAATTGGAAAGTTCCTTACCGTTAGAGATGCTTCCATGAGCAAAAAATCCAAAGCACCTGGAAAATGTGTCTTTTGCGGAAAAACCGGGGTTACCAAGCAGCATATGTGGCCAGACTGGATTAAGAATGTACATCCCAGAACAGATAAAGAACACACTCAACAGATTACGCACCTAGACAGCAGCTCTCCACTTGTGACAACCATCAAACCATTCATGGGCTACAAGCGAGGGCCACTAGGCGCGTATAAATTACGCATCGTTTGTGCCGCATGCAACAATGGTTGGATGAGTCAATTGGAGCAAAAGAGTCAGCCAATTTTGACAAACCTGATCTTAAATCAATCGTCGCGAATCAATAGCGACACGCAGCAAATTCTAGCGGCATGGGTCAGTTTGATGGCCATGGTTGCCGAATATACCGATGTTCCGAACATGGCAATTCCGCCAGAGCATCGCAATCATCTAAGACAAAATGGATACCCACCAGAAGGGTGGAAGATTTGGTTAGGTAACAATGTAGCTCCAGATTGGAGTCTAAGTTATCACCATATTGGTCTAGCTAGTCACCCAGCAAAGTCGCCTGAAAAATCTTTCGAATGCAACACCCAATTCTCGACGATCGGGATAGGCGCTGTCATTTTTTATGTTGCGAGTACAGTGCTACATTCCAGCGTACTGAAAATCTCTGACGAATTTGAAAAAAACATGGTGCAAATTTGGCCGACCAATTTGGAGAACGTACAGTTCCCAATTTCGCCACCCATGGATTCCGCAAAAATTGAACGCCTTGCCCTTCCCGCCTGGATATTTTCGCGAATGCCTAGAACTTCGACGACTTCGAATTAACTCATTCCACGCTAGCTGAGGAAAATTTGAAATATTTGTTCTGCTACGCTTGAATTCTGGATCTTCGCCTTCGTGCTAACCCTTACCCACAAGTCGCCGCGGTATAAACTCCCCTCTCCCGCAGGCGGGAGAGGGGTGGGGGTGAGGGGGATTGCGATCTGACTACGGATAAACGCCTTGATCAAGAGGTTAATAACTCAACACGACATTTCCAAGCACAGGTTGTCCAGCGAATACGCAGCTAAAAGACCATACGCCCGTCAAACAAGAAATCAGCGACAAATCGAGTGTGCTCCTCAAGATAGCTTTCACCAAACGGCCAGTACGATGTTCCAAGAGCTTTTGGGATTTGATCTCACTGCACCAAACAAGAAACGCAGAATATGCGCTTTAAGCACCCACTTGCGAAATGTAAGTCCGACCTTCTATCTCAACAACAAAAGTGTAGGTGTGCATCAGTCGAGGCAAATTTAAAGCGAGCCAGATCACTACCTCCCTCACCCCCTCCCCTCTCCCGCCTGCGGGCGAGGGGCGACCGGTCAGCGATCAATCCACCTGTGCCAAATTCAGGTTCAACTGCGAACGCACCATATCGTCCACCAGCGGCCGGGGTGCATTGCGTGCGTTTTCCAAACGGTCCAGATAGTCCGGCGAAATATCGCCCGTGACGTAATGCCCATCGAAACACGAAGCCTCGAAATTCTTCAGGATCGGATTGGCGGCCGAGATCGAGCGCTTCAGCGCTTCGATATCCTGATACACCAGCGCATCGGCCGTGATCTCGCGGCACACTTCTTCCTCGGTGCGGCCAAAGGCGATCAGCTCGTTACGCGTCGGCATATCGATGCCGTAGACATTGGGGAACTTCACCGGCGGCGCGGCCGAGGCAAAGATCACGCGCTTGGCGCCGGAATCGCGTGCCATCTGCACGATTTCGCGGCTGGTCGTGCCGCGCACGATCGAGTCATCCACCAGCAGCACCGTCTTGCCCTTGAATTCGGAAGCGATGGCATTCAGCTTCTGGCGCACCGACTTGCGGCGCACGGCCTGGCCCGGCATCAGGAAGGTGCGGCCGATATAACGGTTCTTGATGAAGCCTTCGCGGTAGTCGAGGTTCAGCTTCAGCGCCAGCTCCATCGCGGCGGGGCGCGATGAATCGGGAATCGGCATCACCACGTCGATGTCGCCGGAGGTGAATTCGCGGCGCACCTTGTCGGCCAGATACTCGCCCATCTTCAGGCGCGTGGCATAGACCGAGGCGCCGTCGATGATCGAATCGGGGCGGGCCAGATAGACGAATTCGAACGCGCACGGATTCATCGTCGGGTTCTCGGCGCATTGCTGGTTGTACAGCTTGCCTTCGAGGTCGATGAAGATCGCCTCGCCCGGATGGACATCGCGCAGGAAGCGGAAGCCCATGCCCTCAAGCGCCACCGATTCGCTGGCAACCAGGTATTCCGGTCCCTTCTCGGTGTCGTTGAAGCCGATGCACAGCGGGCGGATGCCATAGGGATCGCGGAACGCCAGCAAGCCGTGGCCGGAAATCTGCGACACCACCGCGTAGGATCCGCGCACGCGCTTGTGCAGCGAAGCCACGGCCTTGAACAGCGCATCGGGGTCGAGCGAAAGGCCGGTAGTCGCTTCCTGGATTTCATGCGCCAGCACATTCAACAGCACTTCCGAATCGGAATCGGTATTGAGGTGGCGGCGGTCGTTCTTGAACATCTCGATCTTGAGCTGTTCGACGTTGGTCAGGTTGCCGTTGTGCGCCATGATGATGCCGAACGGCGCATTGACGTAGAACGGCTGTGCTTCCTCTTCGGAGCTGGCCGAACCGGCAGTCGGGTAACGCACCTGGCCGATGCCGGAGTTACCCACCAGCGAACGCATATTGCGCGTGCGGAACACGTCGCGCACCAGGCCGTTGGCCTTGTGCATGGTGAATTTCTCGCCCGTACTGGTTGCGATCCCGGCAGCGTCCTGGCCGCGGTGCTGCAACAGCAGCAGCGCGTCATAGAGCATCTGGTTGGCGGGGCTATGGGAAACGATACCGGCTATGCCACACATGGTGGACTCCTTAAAGCTAAAGACTAAAACTTTACTTGCTGCGCGACCTTGTCCGGCAACAGCGGCAAAATCGACTGCGCGGCGCCGACAGCCATCGGACTGAGCAACGCATTCTTCCAAAATTCCTGTTTCGGGATTTCCGTCATCCCGCAAACCAACACCCCGGCTATCACCAGCACCACGCCGCGCGCCAAGCCAAACACCGCGCCGAGTCCGCGATCCGCCAGCGTCAGGCCGGTCGCTTCGATCAGCGAATCGAGCAGCATCGCCACCAGCATGATCAACAGCCGCACCCCGATAAACAAGGCGATGAACGCCACGATCAGGCGCAGCGCCTGTCCCGGAATCGAGTCTGGCAGCAAATCCGCCAGCGCCGCCGCATACGCGTTGGCCACCACCAGCGCCGCGATCCAGCCGACCAGCGAGATCAATTCCTTGATCAAGCCGCGAAACAATCCAATCAGCACCGAGCACGCCATCACAAACAGCACCACGTAATCAAACAGCGTCATGGCTGGCGCTTGGCGTCTATGCTCAAAGCGGCAACAGCTTGCCATTCAACCCGAGCTTGGCCAGCTTGGCACGCGCGGATTCCGCCTCTTCCTTGCTGGCAAACGGCCCGACGCGCACACGCGTGGTCACGCCGGCATCGGTCGGCACGGTTTGCAGCATGGGCTTGAAACCGGCGTCCGACAACTTGCCTTGCAATTCAGCGACCTTATCCTTCGACGTCAGCGCCGCCACCTGCACCACAAACCTGCCGGATTTCTTGTCCGCCGGCTTGGCATTGACGTCCTTGCCTTCGAGGATCGCTTCGGCGCGCGCGTCATCCTTAGCTTCGTGCTTGGGCTCGGCTTTCGCCGTCTGCTTGTCTTGCGTTTTGTCCGCAGGCTTCTCGGCCGGCTTCTCAGCCGATTTTTCAGCCGATTTTTCAGCCGGCTTTTCCGACTTGGCTGTGGACTTGTCCGCCACTGCCGGTTCGGCCGGTTTGGCATCCGGCTTGGGCGGCTTGACTTCAGCCGGCGACGGCAGGTTCACGATCTGCTCATGCGGTCCCAATGAAGCAGAAGCACTCACCGCGCTCGACGGGGCCGGTGCGCTGGCAGCCGCGCCAACAGCCGCACTTGCTGCAGGCGCAGGCTGTGCCGCAGGGACGGAAGTCGAAAGGTCAGGTGCGGGCGGCTTGTCGCGCGAAGGAATCTGGATTGCGATATCGTCGGCCACCGGCTTCGGTTCCGAATCTAGCAGCATGGGCAGACCGATGATCATCGCCAGCACCAAGGCCACGGCACCGACCAAGCGGCGGCGCGCGCGCTTCTTCTCGGGCAGCACCGGGTCGAGCGGCTCACTGTCATCCGCCTCGCGGCTGGCCGCCTTGCCCTGCTTGCGCTTGCGCGGCTTGGCCTCACCCTCGGCGCGCGAATAAAATGCACCTTCGCCGCCGGCGCCATCCTGCTTGTTTTTGCTGAAGAAGGAGAACAAGCCCATGCTCTACACGCTCGCGTTTCTACCTGAATCTTTGCCCGGTCCCGTACTATTCCTGGCCGCCATCACACCGGCAACAGTGAGGAAGGATCCGAAAACCACAATTCTATCATTCTCCCTTGCCCGACCGAGCGCATTCTCGTACGCAGCCGCAGGCGTGGCAAAGGTTTCAATCGTGCAGTCCGGCCCCGGCACGACGCCCGCATCAAGCAATTTCTGCTTCAAGTCGAGAGCGGACGCCGCGCGCGGCAGCGGCAGATCGGTCAGACACCAATGTTCGACGCTGCCTTTCAGGCGCGCCACGATCCCGTCGATATCCTTGTCGGCCATGGCGCCAAACACGGCAAACGTATTGGGGAAAAACCCCATGTTGCCAAGATTCTGGTTCAGCGCGGCAGCCGCATGCGGGTTGTGCGCCACGTCGAGGATCACGGCAGGACGCCCCGGCAGAACCTGGAAACGCCCCGGCAAATCGACCAATATCAGCCCGCTCCTCACCTCCTGCGCACCAACCGGCAACCGAAAGCGCAAAACTTCCAGCGCAGCCAGCACCGCCGAAGCATTGAGCAACTGATTCGCCCCGCGCAAACTGGGATAACCCAGCGAATTGCGCCGCATCGTGCGTCCGCCGAAATTCCACTGCTGCTTGTCGCCCGAATAATTGAAGTCGCGCCCGAACAGCCACAGATCGGCGCCGATCGCCTGAGCGTGGTCGATCAGCGATTGCGGCGGCATCGGATCGCCGCACACGGCCGGTTTCCCGGCGCGGAAAATGCCTGCCTTCTCGAAGCCGATTGCCTCGCGCGTATCGCCCAGGTAATCGGCATGATCGATGTCGATGCTGGTCACAATGGCCACATCGCCATCGATCACGTTGACCGCATCGAGCCGCCCGCCCAGGCCGACTTCAAGGATCACCGCCTCCAGATTCGATTGTGCGAACAGATGGCAGATCGCCAGCGTGGTGAACTCGAAATACGTCAACGAAATCTCGCCGCGCGCCCGCTCCACCGCTTCGAAGCTGGCAATCAGGGACTCGTCCGACGCCATCTCGCCGCCGATGCGCGCGCGCTCGTTGAACGTGAGGAAATGCGGCTTGATGTACAAACCGACACGATATCCGGCCCGCAGCAGGATCGACTCGAGCATGGCGCAGGTCGAACCCTTGCCATTGGTGCCGGCAACCACGATCACCGGGCACTGGAACTGCAAATCCAGGCGGCGCTTGACCTCGGCCACGCGCTCCAGGCCCATGTCGATCGCCTTGAAATGGCGCGCCTCAAGCAGGCTTAACCATTCGCCAAGTGTTTTGGGGGATTGTTCCATGCTGTGTTATGTTGAGACAAAAGAGAAATTAAAAAGCCCGGAATCGACCGGGCTTTTTATTATCGGCATTGGCAATTACGCCAGAACGTCAACAGGCTGGTTCTGTAGCAGTGCCAGCAAATGCGCGATCTCCTCGCGCATCTTGCGCCGGTCGATCACCATGTCGATCGCGCCCTTCTGTATCAGGAACTCGGCGCGCTGGAAGCCTTCAGGCAACTTTTCGCGCACCGTGCTCTCGATCACGCGCGGGCCGGCGAAGCCGATCAGCGCCTTGGGCTCGGCCATCACCACGTCGCCCATGAAGGCGAACGAAGCTGAGACCCCGCCCATGGTCGGGTCGGTCAACACCGAGATAAAGGGCAGCTTCTTGTCCGCGAGCTGGGTCAGGACGGCCGTGGTCTTGGCCATTTGCATCAACGACAGCAAGCCTTCCTGCATGCGTGCGCCGCCGGTGGCGGTAATGCAGACAAAGGGGACCTTCTGTTCGATGGCAACCTTGACCGCGCGGGTAAAGCGTTCACCGACCACGGAACCCATGGAGCCGCCCATGAACTCGAATTCGAAGCAGGCCACAACAACCGGCAGGCTCATGATCGCGCCGCCCATGGCGACCAAGGCATCGGTCTCGCCCGTGGCATCCATGGCCGACTTCAGGCGATCCGGGTATTTCTTGCTGTCCTTGAACTTCAAGGTATCGACCGGCAAGGTTTCCTGGCCGATCTCATAACGGCCGCCCGCGTCGAGCAAGGCATTCAAGCGATCGCGCGCACGGATGCGCATGTGATGGTCGCACTTGGGGCAAACGTGCAGGTTCGATTCCAGGTCGGTGCGGTACAGCACCGCCTCGCAGGATGGGCACTTGACCCAAAGGCCTTCCGGAACAGACTTGCGTACGGCCGTTTCGGAACGTTGAATTCGCGGGGGCAACAGCTTTTCCAGCCAACTCATGGACACCTCGTATGAATTTTCTAATGCGCGCATTGTACCGCTTGACGCTCAATGGGACAAACTTTGCCTTTATAACAATATATCAAATAAGAAACGTTGATACGCCGATTCCGGCGCCGCCTTCTTTCCATCGAATTGGCATCAGGCTACTTTGGACGGCTTATTTGCGGGACGAAGGCTCAAAAAACGCCAGGTCGGCAACGATCACCTTTCCATCAGATGTCATCACCATATCGGTTCCCGGCGCCCCGGCGAGCAAACCGTAGCTCTGTGCAAGGCGCTCCAGCGCCATTTCCCGGAACGGCTCGCGCTGTTCACGAAAACGGTCCCCAACGTCGTCAAAAACGTCCGGTTCCTCCCCCAAAGCGGACAAAGCGTCCCAGCGGCTATCCCGATCGGTCGGATACTCCCCGGCACACAGGTTCGCCATTGCCGTTTCCAGCAAACCAAGCGCGACCGGTGCATCGATTCGCTTCAACCCCGACACGGCGAGCGGCGCCAAATCCCCCGCCGAATTGCAGAAATATTGGTGGAAGCCGCCATTCAAGACTTCGACTTCCAGCCAATACAACGCCAGCACTTCCTGCTCTTCGCGAAACAGCGCATCGAACCCCGGTCTGCCCCAGCGGCGGTTCAAGATTTTCTCTGCTTGGTCCTGTATCGGGGTTAGGCGCATAAGTCGAGAAGGTAAATTCGTTGACCCTACTCGTCAAGTGCCTTGCGAATACCCGAAAGGAAGCTTGTCACCGCCGCCACCGCCCGTTCAGCGCCGACCGCTTCGATTTCCTGGATGATACGGCTGCCGATGACTACCGCATCGGACACCGCAGCGACCGCCTTCGCCGTCGCCCCATCGCGTATGCCGAACCCCACGCCGATCGGCAGGGAAACATGTCGACGAATCGCGGCAATGCGTTCGGCCACTTCGTTCGTGTCGATATGCCCCGCCCCGGTCACGCCCTTCAACGACACATAGTAGGAAAACCCGCTGCCCACCTTGGCCACCTGCATGACGCGCTCCTCGGTGGAGGTTGGCGACAGCAGGAAAATGAGATCGAGATCCTGCTCACGCATCATGCGCGCGAAGTCCTCGCATTCCTCGGGCGGATAGTCGACCACGATGGTGCCGTCGGCGCCGGCCGTCTTGGCCGCATCGACGTAGGCTTGCTGGCCCATGTGTTCGATGGGGTTGGCGTAACCCATCAGCACGATGGGTGTGGTTTGGTTGGTCTTGCGGAATTCGGCCACCATGGCCATGACGTCATGCATGCCGATGCCGAATTTCAAGGCGCGCTCGCAGGCGCGCTGGATCACCGGGCCTTCGGCCATGGGGTCGGAGAACGGGACGCCAAGCTCGATGATGTCGGCGCCGCCCTCGACTAACGCATGCAAGAGCGGAACGGTGAGTTCGGGCGAGGGGTCGCCCGCCGTGATGAAGGTGATCAGGGCCTTGCGGCGCCGGGCCGCAAGCGCGGCGAAGGTTTGCTGGATTCTGGACATGAAATATTCTCGCTTATTTGCGTAACTGTCTGCGTGGCAAAGAGCGCCGCCGGTTTGCGAAAAGCCCGGCGGCACAGCGCATTTACTGAGATTCGTCAGAGCGCCTACTTGGCGCCCTTGGTATGTTCGGCGACGGTATGCATATCCTTGTCGCCGCGCCCGGACAGATTGACCAACACGATCTTGTCCTTCGGCAGCGTGGCGGCGAACTTGACCGCATGCGCGATCGCGTGGCTCGATTCGAGCGCCGGGATGATGCCTTCGATGCGGCAGCAATTGTGGAATGCCGCCACCGCCTCGTCGTCGGTGATCGAGACGTATTGCGCCCGCCCGCTATCCTTCAGCCAGGCGTGTTCCGGGCCGACGCCGGGGTAGTCGAGTCCAGCCGAGACGGAATGCGTTTCGATGATCTGCCCATTGGCATCCTGCAGCAGATAGGTGCGGTTGCCGTGCAGCACGCCGGGCGAGCCGGCCAGAAGCGACGCCGAATGCCGCCCCGTTTCCAGGCCGTCGCCGGCCGCTTCCACGCCCACCAGTTGCACCTGCGGATAATCGATGTAGGGATGGAAGATGCCCATGGCGTTCGAGCCGCCGCCGATGCAGGCGACCACGTAGTCGGGCTGGCGCCCGGTCATCTCGGGCATCTGCAGCAGGCATTCCTTGCCGATCACGGACTGGAAGTCGCGCACCATCATCGGATAAGGATGCGGGCCGGCCACGGTGCCGATGATGTAGAAGGTGTTTTCAACGTTGGTGACCCAGTCGCGCATGGCTTCATTGAGCGCATCCTTCAAGGTCTTGGAGCCTGACTCCACCGGCACCACCTTGGCACCCAGGAGTTCCATGCGGTAGACGTTCTGCACCTGGCGCTTGACGTCTTCGCTGCCCATGTAGACCACGCATTCCATGCCGAAACGGGCACAAATCGTCGCGGTGGCAACGCCATGCTGGCCGGCGCCGGTTTCGGCGATCACGCGCGGCTTGCCCATGCGCCTGGCGAGCAGGGCCTGGCCGATGACGTTGTTGATCTTGTGCGCACCGGTGTGGTTCAGGTCTTCGCGCTTGAAATAGATCTGCGCGCCGCCGGCCATCCCGGACCAGCGCTTGGCGTGGTAGATCGGGCTGGGGCGCCCGACGAAGTGGGTCAGCTCGTCGTGGAATTCGTCGAGAAAAGCCTGGTCTTGGCTGTAATGCGCATAGGCTTCGCGCAATTGCGTCAGCGCGAAGGTGAGTGTTTCCGATACGAAGCTGCCGCCGTATTTGCCGAAGTGGCCGGTGGCGTCAGGCAGGTTGTAATGCGTCGCGGATTCGGCGTGGCCGGTGGCCGCGCTCGCTGCTGCAGGTTTCATGTCTTGCTCTCATTTTAAGAAGGCGCTATTGCGCATCCGCCACCCTGACGCCGGCTATGAAAGCACGGATCCGGGCGGCATCCTTGATGCCCTTGGACACTTCGACGCCGCTGCTGACGTCGACTGCGTACGGGCGCAAGCCGGCCACCGCCTCAGTGACGTTTAGTTCGCTCAAGCCACCACTTAAAACGACCCGAGGCGCGAGTTCTTTTGGAATGAGAGACCAATCGAAAACCTTTCCTCCGCCACCGTAGCCATCGACGAAAGCATCGAGCAAGAGACCAGCAAACAAGGGGCTGGCGGCACGGTAGGCGTGCTCATATTCTAGCAAATCCTGCGGCTTCATACCGCTTTTGACGCGAATGGCGCGGATAAAGGGGCGGCGCAGCGCCTGTGCAATTGCCAGGCACTGTTCCGGCGTTTCGTCGCCGTGGAATTGCAATAAAGACACGGGAGCGACAGCCAGCACCGCTGCCACCTCCTCCACTGCGGCGTTGACGAACAAGCCCACGCTGGTGACGAAGGGCGGCAAGCCCGCCAGCAAGCGGCCGGCAGCCTCGGGCGCGATGTAGCGCGGGCTGGGGCCATAGAACACGAAGCCGACCGCGTCCGCGCCGGCTTCGATGGCGGTTTGCACGTCTGATTCGCGCGTCAGGCCGCAGATTTTGATTCGGGTACGGTGCATGTCATCAATACCTTACCACGGCAGCATGGGTTGTTCCTGCGGCAGCTTCCAGTGCGCTTCATAGCCGACCTTGGCCAGGTAAAGGCCGTCCGGCGCGAAGGTCGGTGCCGCCAGGCTGCGGTCGCGTCCTTCCAGCACTTCCTTGAGCCAACCCGGCTCGCGGCGGCCGCTGCCGACGAAGATCAGCGAACCGACCAGGTTGCGCACCATGTGGTGCAAGAAGGCGCTGGCGCGGAAGGTGAACACGATCACGTCGCCGCGCTGCACGATTTGCACTTCCTGCATGTCCTTGACCGGCGTTTTTGCCTGGCATTCGGCGGCGCGAAAGGCGGAAAAGTCGTGCGTGCCGAGCAGGCACTGCGCGGCCTCGCGCATGCGTTCGACGTCCAGCGGACGGAACACCCAGCCCGCCCGGCCGTGCAACAAGGGCGAGCGCACCGCATTGTTGTACAGCACATAGTGGTAGGTGCGCGAGCGCGCGGAAAAGCGTGCGTGGAACAGCCCGTCCGATCCGGGTGCGACTTCAGCGGCCCAGCGCACAACGACGGAAGACGGCAAATAGGCATTCACCCCGCGCACCCACGAGAACATGTCGCGCCTCAGGTCGGTATCGAAATGCACCACCTGTTCCAACGCATGCACGCCGGCATCGGTGCGGCCGGCGCAAGTGGTATCGATGTCGCGCTGTGCAAATTGCGCCATGGCCCGCTCCAGCGCATCCTGCACGGTATTGCCGTGCGGCTGCGTCTGCCAGCCGCCCCAGGGCTCACCATCGTATTGCACGCCCAGGGCAATGCGCCTGACTGCCTCGATGGCAGATTGAGGGAATAGTTCAGAACTCAAATCCATGTCGCTAATGAAAAACGGGCGCAAGCATCATCGCCTGCGCCCGTCTGGAAAATAATGGGCTGCTCCAAAATCGTAGCGAGCGGGTCAAGGTCGGGCCGAGAAGCGCAGCCGTACGGTGGTACGGCGAGCATCGCAGGCCCGAGATTGCGCCGCGCAGTAGATTTTTAAGCTGCCCTATCAGCCGAGCTTTGCCAGCAATCCTTTGGCCTTTTCCGAATACTCGGGAACACCGCCCTTGATGACTTCGTCAAGCAGTTCGCGCGCGCCTTCCTTGTCGCCGATTTCCTGGTAAGCCACGGCAAGGTCGAGCTTGGTCGCCATCTCGGCATTGTTCGAATACTCGTGATCGACGCCGGTATCGAGATCGACCGGCGCTTCGAGCACATGATGCGCCGCGTCGCCGCCATGGTCGGCAGAGGCAGGAACATGCAGATCGGGCACGGAAAGATGCTCGGCAGCGTGATGCGCAGGCGCCGGGGACAGACCCGGAATCTCGCCGATGTCGAGCATGGGTGCATGCACGGCAGGCGTGTGAATCTCGGGGATATGGAAGTCCATCGCCGGTGCAAGCGCGGCAGCGGGAGCCGGTGCCGGTGCCGGCACATGCGGTGCTGCCGGCACTTCGGGGATATGGAAATCGACCACGTTCGACTTGTGTTCCTGCGCCGGGATGGCGGGAATGTCGAGATCGGGCAAGTGCGCTTCGGCCTTGTGTTCCGGCATGACGGTCGCGACATCCTTGGCCGAATCCAGCTCAAGCGTCAGGCCCGAAAGGTCGAAATCCATCGTATTCGCGGACGGCTCTGCCTTGGCGTGCGACGGCACTTCCTCAGGCTTGATCGCCGGCACGGCCGGCAGTTCGACTGCGAATTCGTGGTGTTCGCTATCGTGCGCGTCGTGTGTATCGTGGCGCCCGATGGTGGTCGCTTCGCCCAGTTCGTGATGTTCGGCGGGCGCTTTGGCATCGTCGAGGAAGTCGAAGTCGATGTTGCTGAAGTCGGCCGGCGCGGGTGCTGCCACCTCATGCTTGGCCGGGGCCGGCTCATGTAGAGCGTGGGCCGCTTCGTGTGTCGGTTCGTCACCGAAGCCATCGAGATCGAAGTCCAGGCTGGTGGCAGCATCGAGCGGCGCTTCGTTGTGCGCCTTGCTTTCGCCGTGGCGCGCAACGGTGTCAGGTTCCGGCTGCCCAAGCGTCGGGCCGCCAAGCTGCGGCTCGCCATGCGTGTTCGGCACCAGATCGTCAAGCATCGACGTGTCGTGCGACTGCGCCGTGGACAGGGCCATGGTCTTGGCCAGATCGGCCGGCGTGCCGCCGTGCGTCGTGCCGGCGATGCTGTAGAGCGGGTTCTTCGGATCGATCGACATGCCCAATGCCGCGGCCTGCTGCCAATCTTCGCCATCGCCCTTGGTCATGCCATAAAGTTCCGTTGCGACCGTTTCGAACGAGCGCACATCCTTGCGGTTGGCATAGATTTCGAGCAGCTTGACGCGCACGGCGTTGCGCTCGGGCTGGGTGCGCAGCGCTTCCTTGAGGATTTCCTCGGCCTGCGCATCGCGGCCGTAGGCGATATAGACGTCGGCTTCGGCGACCGGATCGACTTCATTGCTGTCGAGCTGGCTGGCAGAAGGCGCGAAATTCGAATTGAAGACGCTGTTGTTGGTGTCGACGCTCTGGCCACCGGTGGAACCGAACAGCGAATTCGCCTTCAGGCTCGAATCGGTGATGATGCTGTCGCCAAACGCCTTTTCCTTGCGCTTGCGATAGCCGCGATACAGGCCGAATGCGCCGCCAGCAACGAGCAGCGCGGCAATCCCGCCGATGACGAGCGAGTTGCCGAACAATTCGTCGAGCAGGCTGGGTTCGGGCGGTGCGGGCCTTGGCTTCGGCTTGGGCGGCTTGGACGGCGGGGTGACCGAGGCACTCTGGTCAGCCGGCTTGGCGGCTTCGACCGGTTTGGTTTCGGCCGGCTTTTCCTGCGCTTTCACGACAGGTGCGGGAATCGATGCGGCGGCGGTCGCTGAAGCCGATGCGGGCGCGGCGGGCGTCGCCACAGGCGCAGGCGTGGGTGCGGCCGGTTTGGTATCGGCCTTGGCCACCGGCTTTTGCGCGTCCGCTGCATTCTTGCTCTTGACGTCCAACAGCGACTTCAGGTCGGTAACGTTCTTTTCCAGCAGCTTCACGCGGGCATTGGCTTCGGAGAGTTCCTTTTCCTTGGCAATGCGGTCTTCCTCGCCGGCGGTGGCTTTACCGCTCTTGTCGGGCGCGCCGCCCTTGGAGAGTTTCAGCTTGTCCTGCGCGGTGGTTGCCGGCGTAGCCTTCTCTTCGACTTTGGCAGTGACCTTGCCCGACGCGCTTTGCTTATTCCCCGACTCGGCCTGCTTCGGGCCTTCGGTGCTGGCGACCTGGCCGGCGAGCTTGTTGCGGTATTCGTTGAAATCGGCAGCCTGGGCCAGGATTTCATGATGCGCCTCGCCATTGCCGATGGCGCCGGCAGCGGCGGCATCGGGCACCGACAACACCTGGCCCGCGCGCAGGCGGTTCATGTTGTTGCCGCCGAAGGCGTTCGGGTTGTTGCGATAAAAGGCGACCAGCATCTGGTCGAGCGACACGCCTTCCGGCTTGAACTGGCCGGCGATCTTGGACAGCGAATCGCCGCTCTTGACTGTGTATTCGGATTGGCCCGCAGCAGGGCCGGCAGGTGTCTGTGCCGGCTGGCTTGCCACCGGGCGTGCCGGACGTTCGGCCGGCTGGCCGGGGTGGCGCGCGCTTGGGCGCTGCGTCATGGCTGGCGTTGTGTCCGCCTGTGCCGGCTGCGCCGGCAGCGGTGTGGTGGCAACCGCGCCGCGGCTTTGCTGCGACCGCGAACCCGCAGTAGCCGGCGTCTGGCCCGAATTCATGTCGGCCGGATCGAGCAGGAAGGTGTATTCGCGCAGCAGATGGCCGCTGCCATTGCCGCCCAACTCGAGCAGCATATCGACAAACGGCTCATTGATCGCCTGGGTCGAGGTGACGGCGATATATTGCCGTCCATCGTCATGCTTGGCGACGGCAAAACGCAAACTGTAGAGAACCGGATTGAAATCGATGCCCGCTGACTTATAGGCGTCAACCGAGGCGATGCGCGGCTGCAGCGAACCATCTTCGCCGGCCGTCACGGCACTCAGTTCGATTTCGGCATTGAGCGGCTGCCCCAGCGCCGACTTCACAGTCAGCTTGCCCAGTGCCGCAGCATCGGCATTCGACGCAAACAACAAGGTCGATAGCACTGCCGCGCTCAGTGTTTGCAAACAGAAAGACACCGACTTGCGGCTAGTGTTCAAACGCATTTTTTGTGACATAGATTTGCATTCCAATAGCGCATGTTGCGATAAACACAAGCATCGCAGCTGGTTATCCTTGTTATAGTCATGGTGCCAGACAGCAACTGTAAAACTTACAGTTCCCAACTTTTACCATATCATCATAGACTTACGCAAGCAAGCGAAAGCATCTTCGTAACATATGTTAAACCCCTGTAGGGGTCTTTGCGAGGTTCCTGGCGCTATTTCCTGTTGCAAAGTGACAACAAAGCAAAGCTTGAATCACTTCGGGGAATAAAGGTTGAGTATAGTTTCGCGCGCGTATTTTGCAATTTTTAACCAATTTACGCAAATAATCTGGATTGATTTCGCGCTATAGCAAAAATACTGCGGAAAAAAACAAACGGGCCGGAGCGCATTTCGCTCCAGCCCGTTGTTGTTTGCAGTCGGACCAGTTACCGCCCTTCGGCGATATTCAGCCGGTCATGCTCAATCGATGATGATGCGCAGCATGCGGCGCAGCGGTTCGGCGGCGCCCCACAGCAATTGATCGCCGACGGTGAAGGCCGACAGGTAATCGCCGCCCATCTGCATCTTGCGCAGGCGGCCTACGGGAATCGTCAGGCTGCCCGTCACTGCCGCCGGGGTCAGATCGCGCATCGAGGCTTCGCGCGTGTTCGGCACCACTTTCGCCCACTGGTTGTTGCTGGCGATGATGTCGTTCAGCTCGTCCAGCGGCACATCCTTCTTGAGCTTGATCGTCAATGCCTGCGAATGGCAGCGCATGGCACCGATGCGCACGCACAAGCCGTCAACCGGGATTGCCGCCTTGGCATCCATGCCGAAGGCCGCGCCGCGCCCTAGGATCTTGTTGGTCTCGGCGCCGGCCTTCCACTCTTCCTTGGATACGCCGTTGCCCAGGTCCTTGTCGATCCAGGGGATCAGGTTGCCGCCCAGCGGCACGCCGAATTGCTTGGTTTCCTCTGCGGTCAGCGCGTGCTGCTTGGCCAGCACCTTGCGATCGATCTCGAGGATGGCCGAAGCCGGGTCGTCGAGCAAGGCCTTGACTTCAGCATTGATGCTGCCGAATTGGGTCAGCAGCTCACGCATGTGCTGCGCGCCGCCACCCGAGGCTGCCTGGTAAGTCATGGACGTCATCCAGTCGACCAGGTCATGCTGGAACAGGCCGCCCAGGCCCATCAGCATGCACGACACCGTGCAATTGCCGCCGATGAAGTTCTTCACGCCGCGCGACAGCGCCGACTTGATCACGGACAAATTGACCGGGTCAAGGACGATGATGGCGTCGTCCGCCATGCGCAGGGTCGAGGCGGCATCGATCCAGTAGCCGCTCCAGCCCGCCGCGCGCAGCTTGGGGAAAATCTCGGTCGTGTAGTCGCCGCCCTGGCAGGTAATAATGATGTCGCACTTTTTCAGCGCATCAATATCGTTGGCATCTTTCAATGTGGTTTCGTTTTTCGCTTGCGCGGGGGCTTTGCCGCCGGCGTTGGAAGTCGAAAAGAACACCGGTTCGATATGGGCGAAGTCGCCCTCTTCCTGCATACGTTGCAGCAACACCGAACCAACCATGCCACGCCAGCCTACCAGACCTACTAGTTTCACAACGATCCTCCTTAGTTAAACGCAGTTCACTCTGCTTCCCTCTCCCGCAGGCGGGAGAGGGATTGAGGGTGAAGGGGGTCGCCAAGCCCGACTCCCGTAACAGCCGAGCCAAATCGCAAGCCCCCTCACCCCTGCCCCTCTCCCGCCTGCGGGAGAGGGGTTCCATCTAGTCTACCCCAGCGCCGCCACCACAGCATCGCCCATTTCTTTCGTTCCAACCCTGGTCATGCCGTCCTCGAAGATATCGGCCGTACGCAGGCCCTGGCCCAGCACTTTCTTCACGGCAGCTTCGATGCGATCGGCCTGTTCCACCTTGTTCAACGAATAACGCAGCATCATCGCCGCCGAGAGAATCGTCGCCAGCGGATTGGCCACGCCCTTGCCGGCAATGTCAGGCGCCGAACCGTGCGAGGGTTCGTACAGGCCCTTGTTGTTGGCGTCGAGCGAAGCCGAAGGCAACATGCCGATCGAACCGGTCAGCATGGCTGCCTGGTCGGACAGGATGTCGCCGAACATGTTCCCGGTCACCACCACGTCGAACTTCTTCGGCGCACGCACCAGTTGCATCGCGGCGTTGTCGACATACATGTGGTCGAGCGCGACGTCGGGGTATTCCTTGTGCACGTCAGTGACGATTTCCTTCCAGAACTGGAAGGTTTCGAGCACGTTGGCCTTGTCCACACTGGTCAGGCGCTTGCTGCGCTTTTGCGCCGCCTGGAAGGCAACGTGGGCGATGCGGCGGATTTCCGTTTCGGCATAGCGCATGGTGTCGAAACCTTCGCGCTCACCCGCGAACGGGCCGTCGACGGCGATGCGGATGCCGCGCGGCTGGCCGAAATAGATGTCCCCGGTCAGTTCGCGCACGATCAGAATGTCCAGGCCCGATACCACTTCCGGCTTCAGCGTCGAGGCATTGGCCAGCTCGGAATACAGTATCGCCGGACGCAGGTTGGCAAACAGCTTCAGGTTCTTGCGCAGGCCGAGAATGGCTTGTTCGGGGCGCAATGCGCGCTCCAAGGCGTCGTACTTCCAGTCGCCGACTGCGCCGAACAGCACGGCATCGGCGTCCTGCGCCAACTTCAAGGTCTTTTCCGGCAGTGGGTGACCATGCGCGGCATAGCCTGCACCACCGACTTCGGCCGATTCCATTTCAAACGATTCGCCCAGGCACTCCAGCACGCGTACCGCTTGCGCAACAATTTCGGGGCCGATGCCGTCGCCGGGCAGAATTGCAATTTTCATCGTCATAGCTAAAATTCAATATAATTTGTCTCACACAGCAATGCAATTTGTCTTGAATTGACAATCATTTTGTCAATATGACGATACCACGCATTCCTTTTGTATGAGGCAGAAGGTCGATAATACCAAATCGGCGCGGTTTGCACAGCCGTTTTGGCGAAAAAAGTAATCTTTTCAAGTGCTTGCCGCTCGTCAACCGTAAAAATTGCGCTGCGAGACGACCTTTTGTGGTCAATGCGGCATGGCGTCGTGGTGGTCGACTGGCACTTCTTGGCATGCGTTGTGCGCCGCCGGGAATGGCGCGCCTTCTTGTGGAAAACGCGCGGCCTGCAATCAGGTGGAGTGCGTCAAATAACGTTGGCCAGCCAGGGTTGCGCTGCCAGGTGGCGCTCTTCGAAAGCGCGAATCTGATCGGCCTGGCGCAGGGTCAAGCCGATGTCGTCCAGGCCATTCAACAGGCAATACTTGCGAAAGGCATCGACTTCGAACGGATAGGTGAGCGTGCCGTTGCCGGTGCCGACGATCTGGCGTTCCAGGTCCACCACCAGCCGGTAGCCGGGGAAGGCGCGCACTTCATTGAACAAATGTTCGACCTGCGCTTCGGTCAAGACGATGGGCAGCAGGCCGTTCTTGAAGCAATTGTTGAAGAAGATGTCGGCAAAGCTCGGCGCGATCACGGCGCGAAAGCCGTATTGATCGAGCGCCCACGGCGCGTGTTCGCGCGAGGAGCCACAGCCGAAATTCTTGCGCGTCAGGAGGATGCTGGCGCCCTGGTAGCGCGGCTGGTTCAGGATGAAATCCGGGTTCAGCGGACGCTTGCTGTTGTCCCGCCCCGGTTCGCCCTGGTCGAGATAACGCCACTCGTCGAACAGGTTGGGGCCGAAGCCGGTGCGCAAGATGGACTTCAGGAATTGCTTGGGGATGATGGCATCGGTATCGACGTTGGCGCGATCGAGCGGCGCGACGAGGCCTTCGTGTATGGTGAACTGTTTCATGATTAGACGTAGCGGATATCGACGAAATGACCGGCGATGCCGGCCGCGGCGGCCATGGCGGGGCTGACCAGATGGGTACGTCCACCGGCGCCCTGGCGGCCTTCAAAGTTGCGGTTCGAGGTCGAGGCGCAGCGTTCGCCCGGCTCGAGCCGGTCGGCATTCATCGCCAGGCACATCGAGCAGCCCGGCTCGCGCCATTCGAAACCGGCGTCGCGGAAGATGCGGTCCAGCCCTTCGCGTTCGGCCTGCTCCTTGACCAGCCCCGAACCCGGCACAACCATGGCCAGGCGCACGTTGGAAGCGCGGAACTTGCCGCGCACCACGGCTGCCGCGGCGCGCAAGTCTTCGATGCGCGAATTGGTGCAGGAACCGATGAACACCTTGTCGATGCGAATGTCGGTGATCGGCGTATTGGGCTTCAGGTCCATGTAGACCAAGGCCTTTTCCATCGCATCGCGCTTGACGCTGTCTTTTTCTTTGTCCGGATCGGGCACGCGGCCGTCGACCGGCACCACCATCTCGGGCGAGGTGCCCCAGGTGACTTGCGGCAGGATTTCGGCCGCATCCAGGGTCACGACGAAATCGAACTTCGCACCCGCATCGGAATGCAGCGTGCGCCAGTATTCCACGGCGCGCTCCCAATGCGGGCCGACCGGCGAAAACGGGCGGCCCTTGACGTAATTGACGGTGGTCTCGTCCACCGCCACCATGCCTGCCCGCGCGCCGGCTTCGATGGCCATGTTGCACACCGTCATGCGGCCTTCCATCGACAGCGCGCGGATGGCGCTGCCGGCGAATTCGATGGCGTAACCGGTGCCGCCGGCGGTGCCGATCTTGCCGATGATGGCCAGCACGATGTCCTTGGCCGTGACGCCGGGGCGCACCTGGCCGTCGACCTGGATCAGCATGGCTTTCGATTTCTTGGTCAACAGCGTCTGCGTGGCCAGCACATGCTCGACTTCGGAGGTGCCGATGCCGTGCGCCAGCGCGCCAAAGGCGCCGTGCGTCGAGGTATGCGAATCGCCGCACACCACCGTCATGCCGGGCAGCGTGGCGCCCTGCTCCGGGCCGATCACGTGAACGATGCCCTGGCGCCGGTCGCGCATGTTGAAGTAGGTCAGGCCGTATTGCTTGGTGTTGTCGTCCAGCGTTTCAACCTGCAGGCGCGAGGTGGGATCGGCAATGCCGTGCGAACGGTCGGTGGTGGGCACGTTATGGTCGGCCACGGCCAGGTTGGCCGAGACGCGCCAGGGCTTGCGCCCGGCTAGTTTCAGGCCCTCGAACGCTTGCGGACTGGTGACTTCGTGCACCAGGTGCCGGTCGATATACAAAATGGTGGTGCCGTCGTCATTGGTGTTGACGACGTGCGATTCCCAGAGTTTGTCGTAGAGCGTTTGCGCCATGGGGAAATTTGCTATGCGAATTAGGCCAGCCTAATTAAATTCAGCGGCTAGCGGGTTGTACGGTTTTTTATTATGCCATATTTGTGCAGCGCGATAGCTTATGCCAAGTACCGTGCAAATACTGCACAGGAAAAGCTTGCGGATTCAGACGCCGGCCGCCTGGCGCCGATAGGAATAATGCGCCGCAATGAGGCCGGCCAAGGCGAGCAGCGCGGCCGTCACGAACACGGCCCGGCCATCGCCCTCGTTCCACAAAGCGCTCATCAGGAAGCCGCCGAAGCTGCCGCCGAGGCCGTAGGAAATCGAAAAGTACAAGGCCTGGCCGCGAGCCTGCAATCGTCCGCCAAACCAACGTTGCAGGGTCAGCACCGAAGCGGAATGGTGGCCGGCAAATGTCATCGCATGCAGAATCTGGGCCACGATCAATATGGCGATGACGTGCGCGCCGAACCCGATCAGCATGAAGCGCACAGACGCCAGCGCCAGCGCACAGAGCATGATGCGCCGCACACCGAAACGGCGAAACAGCGGCGCCTGGCAATAAAAGAAGCCGATCTCGACGATCACCCCGAGCGACCACATCAGGCCGATCACGGTCTTGCTGTAGCCGATCTGTGCCAGGTAGAGCGAAAAGAATACGTAGAGCGCGGCATGCGCCGCCACCATGAAGAAGGTCGAGGCGAAGAAGCTGATGACCTCGGGCTTCTTCAGCAGCGCGCCGACGGAAGGCGCATCGTCATGGCGCTGCGGATGCGGCGTCTCGCGCATGGTCAAGCTGGCCGCGAGCACCAGGCCGAGCAAGCCCCAGCACATCCACGGCAAACTGCCGATGCCCCAGAGATCGAGCAAGGGGCCGAAGCCCGACACCGCAAGAATGAAGCCGATCGAGCCCCACAGGCGCAGCCTGCCGTAGCGCGACAGATCGCCGCGCATTTCCGACAGCATCAAGGCCTCGGCCAGCGGCGCCTGCGCGCCGATGCCGGTATTGAGCACCAGCATGACGGCGAACAGCCAGGCAAAACTACGGCCCAGCAACAAGCCGCCGAAGACGATCAATGCGGCCAGGGCCGTCACGCGCAGCACCGTCACGCGGCGCTCGGTATGGTCCGCCACCCAGGCCCACAGGCTGGGGCCGAAGATGCGCGTGACCTGCATCAAGGACATGAGGATGCCCACCTCGCCCGGCCCCATGCCGCGCTCGGCGAACCACAGCCCGGCGTAGGGTGTGAATGCCCCTATGTAGGCGTAGTAGGCGAAGTAGAAAAAGGCAAAATTAAACAGAAATTAAACCGAAAAGCGGCCCGGTTCTCTATCCACTCCACGTGCCACGCGAACCGCCATTCAAGCCTTGCCGGCGTGCGCGGCAATCTTCGGCGTATCGACCTTGACGTCGCCGCATTGCGCGCGGTGGCGCAAGGCATGGTCCATCAACACCAGGGCCAGCATGGCTTCGGCAATCGGCGTGGCGCGGATGCCGACGCAGGGGTCGTGGCGGCCGAAGGTCTCGACCGCAATCGGCGCGCCGCTCTTGTCGATCGACTGGCGCGGCATGCGTATGCTCGATGTCGGCTTGATGGCGATCGATACCGTGATGTCCTGCCCGGTCGAAATGCCGCCCAGGACGCCGCCGGCATGGTTGGTGGCGAAGCCTTCCGGCGTCAATTCGTCGCCGTGGAAGGTGCCCTTTTGCGCCACGCAGGCGAAGCCGGAGCCGATTTCCACACCCTTGACGGCATTGATGCCCATCATGGCGTAGGCGATGTCGGCATCGAGCTTGTCGTAGATCGGCTCGCCCAAACCGACCGGCACATTTTGCGCCACCACGTCGATGCGCGCGCCGCAGGAATCGCCATCGCGGCGCAGCGCATCCATGTAAGCCTCAAGATCGGCAATGACGCTCGCGTTGGCGGCGAAGAAAGGGTTGTTGGCCACGTGTTCCCAGGCTTCGAACGGGATGGCGATTTCGCCCAACTGGCTCATGCAGCCCTTGAACACGGTGCCGTATTGCTGGTGCAGCCATTTCTTGGCGATCGCCGCCGCGCCGACCACGGGCGCGGTCAGGCGGGCCGAGGAGCGGCCGCCGCCGCGCGGATCGCGGATGCCGTATTTGTGCCAGTAGGTATAGTCGGCGTGGCCGGGGCGGAAGGTCTCGGCGATATTGCCGTAATCCTTGCTGCGCTGGTCTTCGTTGCGGATCAGGAGCGCAATCGGCGTGCCGGTGGTCTTGCCTTCATATACCCCGGAAAGTATCTCGACGCGGTCGGACTCCTGGCGCTGGGTCACGTGGCGCGAGGTGCCGGGTTTGCGCCGGTCGAGGTCGATCTGGATGTCGGCTTCAGACAATGCCATGCCGGGCGGGCAGCCATCGACCACGCAGCCGATAGCCGGGCCGTGCGATTCGCCAAAGGTGGTTACAGTAAACAGAGTACCGAATGTGCTGCCTGACATGATGACCGACTTCCTCGCCTAAAAATCCTGCGCCCAAGAACGGCCTTCATTCTACCAGCGAGCAGCGCCCGAGCCGGCTCGCGGGGATGATATTTACGCTAGATGAATGATTTACATGCACTTTTTTACACTCCGGGCAAGACCCCAAAACAGCGACTGTGGTGCGGCGGGTAAAACGATGCCAAAGCGCAAGCAAATTATGCAACATTTTTTCTAATCCCTATATACTGTTTCCCTACGAGAATAGCGGTACCATGGATTCCGGAGAACCGATGAGTGAGCCCGTCATCCCCCCAGAGGACGATCTGGTCTTTATCGACGAGACGACGCCAGCCGTAACACAGGTGCCGTCCCTGAGCGCGCCGAACGTCTGGCGCATCATGATCATCGACGACGACGCCGACGTCCATTCCGCGACCACCTTCGCGCTGGGCAACCTCGAAATGCAGAACCGGCCGCTGGAATTCCTGCACGCCTATTCCGCAGCCGAAGCGCGCGAGATGCTCAGGGACGAACAGGACATCGCCGTGATCCTGCTCGATGTGGTCATGGAACAGGAAGACGCCGGCCTGCTGCTGGTGCGCCACATCCGCGAAGTGCTGGGCATGTCGGAAGCGCGCATCATCCTGCGCACCGGCCAGCCGGGCTATGCGCCGGAAATCGACGCGATCCGCGACTTCGACATCAACGATTACAAAACCAAATCCGAACTGACGCGCATCAAGCTGTTTACCACCGTCACGGCCGCGATCCGCTCCTACGAGCAGATCCGCGCGATCAACGCCAGCCGCCGCGGTCTCGATTTGATCGTGCGCGCCAGCACCGCATTGATGGCACAGCACGGGCTGGAAAACTTTGCCGCCGGCGTGATCACGCAAATCGCGGGATTGTTGAGCCTGCAGCCGGAAGGTTTGCTGTGCGCCCAGGAAGACCATCAGGGCGGCACCGGCACCCTGATCGTGATCGCCGCCGCCGGCCACTATCGCGACCTGATCAACAAGCCGATTTCGGCGGTGCATGACCGGCGCATCCAGCTCGCGCTGGTGCAGGCGATCGGCGAACGCAAGAACATCTACGGCAAGGACTTTACCTCGCTGTATTTCACCGGCAACGCGGGGCGGCATTTCACGGCTTTTTTGAATACCGGCACGGAACTGTCTGAAATCGACCGGCGCCTGCTGGAAGTTTTTTGCAGCAATATCTCGGTCGGCCTGGATAACGTCGAGTTGGTCACGCGGCTGCACAACTTTGCCTTCTACGATACGCTGACCAAGCTGCCCAACCGCACGCGGCTGCTTGAGGTGTTGAACGATCTGCTCACCGGCCAGAGCAAGGGCGACATGACGCTGGCTTTGGTCGATATCGATCATTTCGCCGAAACCAACGATGCGCTGGGCCATCGCTTCGGCGATCTGCTGCTATTGGCGATCACCAGCCGGATGCAGGCCATGCTGGGCACCGATCTGACTTTGGCACGCGTCGGCGGCGATACCTTTGGCTTGCTCGGCCACGGCGACCGCGTCAATCCGCAGAACATCCTGGCGCAATTCGACGCGCCGTTCCGCATCGATGGGCAGGACGTGCAATTGTCGTCCACAGTCGGCCTGCTGCGCCTGGCCGACTACGACGGCAACGGTTCCGATGCGCTCAAGGATGCCGACATCGCCCTGAAGCGCGCCAAGCTGCGCCAACGTGCGGGGCACTCCTATTTTTCGCGCAGCATGGGGGTCGACATCCGCGAACGCGTGCGCATGATGTATGCGCTGCGCGCGGCCTTCGAGGCCGGCGAACTGTTCGTGGTGTACCAGCCCGAAGTCGATCTCGCCATGCGCAAACCGGTGGGCGCCGAAGCGCTGTTGCGCTGGAAGACGGCCGACGGCACGTTCATCCCGCCCGACCGCTTCATTCCGATCGCCGAGTATTCCGGCTTGATCGTGGAAATGGGCGAATGGGTCATGCGCGAGGCCTGTTCCGAGCTGGTGCGCCTGCGTGCGGCCGGACATACCGAATTCATGATGTCGATCAACGTTTCGCAGGCGCAGTTCCGCCATCCGCATTTCCTCGAATCCCTGACGCGCGCGCTGCACGACACCGGCGCGCCGGCGCAATGGGTCGAATTGGAAATCACCGAGTCGATGGCGATGGAAGAACCTGATCTGCTGGTCGAGTTGCTCGGCCTGATCAAGGAAACGGGCGTGTCGATCGCGATCGACGATTTCGGCACCGGTTTCTCGTCGCTGTCCTACCTGCAGCGCTTGAATGTCGACAAACTCAAGATCGACCGTGCCTTCGTCACGGAAATCACGGGCTCTTCGCGCGGTTCCTCCATCGCCGAGATGGTGATACAACTGGGGCGCAACCTGGGGCTGCGTGTGATTGCCGAAGGTGTGGAAGACGAGCGGCAGGCACAGATTCTGACGACACTGGGCTGCGAGCTGGCGCAGGGCTATTTGTTCTCCAAGCCCATGCCGGCGCCGCAGCTCACTGCCTGGCTCGGCGAGGGCACGGTTTGAAGCCACTTCCCGACTCCTCCAGCGCAGCCCATTAGGCATGTTCAAACAAACCCTGACACTGCGGCGCGCGATTGTGTTCGTCGTGGTGCTGGGTCTTCTGATTCCGGCGGGCTTGATTACCGGCTATTCGTGGTTCGAGGTATATGACCGCGACGTGCAAAGGCGCACGCAGGAATTGCTGCAGCAAAATGCCGACGTGCTGGCCAACGGCATGCAGGAGCCGCTGTGGAACATCAATACCGAAAGCGGCCGCGCCCTGCTCGATGCGATGATGCAACGCAATGAGGATATCGTGCGCATCGAAGTGCGCGACACGGCGCTTGGCGTGTTCGTGAAAGACGAACGGCGCGAGCGTCGCATCGGGTACACCGCATCGACCGAAAAGCAGGTGACGTACCGCGGCAGCGTGATCGGTTCGGTGCAGATCGAAGTCGGCAGCACGCGCTTGCGCCGGATTCTGATCGAGGGCTTGAAGCAGCAGTTGGCCGCGCTGGCGGCGCAGATCATCCTGTCGATCGGCCTGATTCTGGTTCTGCTCGAAAAGCGCCTGGTCGCGCCCTTGCAGCGCCTGGGCAAAGGCGCGGAAAACCTGGCCGGCCGCGAGCTCGACCAGCCGTTCACCTGGTCGCGCCTCGATGAAATCGGCCTGCTCTCCCGGCGCCTGGAGGCAACGCGCATCAGCTTGCGCGAGTTGTTCAAGGAACTGGACCAGAAGAACCAGGAGCTTGAGCAGGATATCGACAAGCGCAAGCGCATCGAACAGGAATTGCATGAGCGCGAGGCCCGCTTCCGCGCGTTGGTCGAGCAAAGCCCGATCGCCATCATCGAATGGGACAGCGCTCACCGCGTGATCGAATGGAATGCGGCGGCCGAGCGCATTTTCGGCCATACGCGCGAGCAAGCCATCGGCAAGCATGCCAGCTTCCTTTCGACCGACGGCGTTTCGCACACCAACCTGATCATGACGCTTTCGGGCGACGAGCGCGGGCGCAACATCGGGGAAAACATCCGCTCCGACGGCCAGGTCATTGTGTGCCAATGGAGCAATGCCGAAATCGACGACGAATCGGGCCACACCGGGCGCTTGCTGTCGATGGCCGAAGACATCACGGAGAAGCGCCGCGCCGAGGATGCGCAGCGGCTTTCCGAAGCCAAGTTCGCCGGGGCCTTCCAGTGCAACCCGGACTCGGTCTCGATCACGCGCTTGTCCGACGGCATGTTTCTCGATGTGAACCAGACCTTCGAGAAGACCACCGGTTACGCACGCTCGGAATGGAGCGGCAAGAACTCCATCGATCTCAATCTGTGGCAATTCCCCGAGGAAAACGACGTCCTCATCGGCCAACTGAATATGTACAAGATGGTGCGCGACTATCCCTGGACCATGCGCACCAAGACTGGCGATCTGCGCAGTTGCATCAGCAATGCAACCATTTTTGCCGTCGGACAGGAACTTTACCTGCTGGCGGTCATCCGCGACGTGACCGATCAGCACATCATGGAAGAACAAAAGGCCGAGGCCGACCGCGCGCTGCTGCGCCTGGCGCAGGGCACGCAGGAACTGGCGGGGGAATCGTTCTTCGATTCGCTCACGGCCGATCTGGCTGCTGCGCTGCGCATGAAGCGTGCTTTCATCGGCTTGCGCAAGATCGATGCGCCGGATACCATCCGCACGCTTGCCGTGCATACCGATGGACGGACCACGGAAAATTTCGAATACCAGATCCGCGGCGCGCCAAGCGAATTCGTTTTGCAAGGCGACATCTGCATTTACACCCATGGCGTCAGCGCCAGATTCCCCATCGATACGCAACTGCTCAAGGAGAAATGGGAAAGCTATGCCGGCGCGCCGCTGCGCGACCGTGAAGGCAATGCCGTCGGCGTCATGGGCGTGTTGAATACCGAACCGCTGGGCAATCCGGATTTGGTGCGCTCGCTCTTGCAGGTGTTTTCCGAGCGCGCCTCGGCCGAACTCGAACGCAAACGCGCCGAAGAAGCCTTGCGCAGCAGCGAGGAGCGGTTTTCGACCATTTTCCAATCGTCTCCGGTGGCGATGTTCCTGACGCGCGCGGCGCATGAGTACCGCATCTATGACATCAACGATGCCTTCGAGCGGCTGTTCGAACGCACGCGCGAACAGACCATAGGGATGACCAGTTCCGAGTTGCGCATGTATCTGCACCCCGAGGAACGAGACCAGATCGTGCACGACTTGAGCGGCAAGGACACGCTGCTGCAGCGCGAGGTGTGGATGCTGCGCGCCGATGGCGGCAAGGTGCTGGTTCAGATATCTGCCCAGACCTTCGTGCTGCGCGAGGAAATCTTCGTCATCGTCGCCTGCGAAGACGTGACCGACAAGCGGCGCATCGAAAGGGAAATCCTCGAACTCAACGCCAACCTCGAATTGCGCGTCATTGAGCGCACCGACGAACTGCAGCGCGCCAACATGGAATTGGCTTCCACGCTGGCGACGCTGAACATGGCGCAGGAAGAATTGGTGCGCAGCGAAAAGCTGGCGGCGCTCGGCTCGCTGGTGGCCGGCATCGCGCACGAGCTCAATACCCCGATCGGCAACAGCTTGATGGTGGCAAGCACGCTGGTGGACCAGACCAAGACATTGACCGAATCCTTCACCGACGGCGGCATCAAGCGCTCGATGCTGGACGGCTATCTGAAGGATGCGGGCAAGGCCGGCGATATCCTGGTGCGCAACCTGTTCCGCGCCGGCAATCTCGTCACCAGCTTCAAGCAGGTTGCAGTGGACCAAACCAGCTCGCAGCGGCGTAACTTTGCACTGGCCGAAGTGGTGTCGGAAATCCTCCTGACGCTGTCGCCCACGATCAAGAAGACCAGCTTCGAGTTCGCCCAGGATATCCCTGAGGACATCACGATGGACAGCTATCCCGGCCCGCTGGGCCAGGTCATCACCAACCTGGTCAACAACGCGCTGCTGCACGGCTTCGAGGGCCGCCACACGGGCAAGGTTTCCCTGACGGCGCAGTTGAACAAGGATGGCTGGATCGAGCTGGCGGTGAAAGACGATGGCATCGGCATTCCTGCCGCCAACCTGAATCGCATCTTCGATCCTTTCTTCACCACCAAGCTTGGGGCCGGCGGATCCGGTCTGGGCTTGAATATCACGCATAACCTGGTAACGGGTGTGCTTGGCGGGCGGGTTCGTGTGCTTAGCGAGGTTGGCGCCGGAACGACCTTCGTATTGAGCTTGCCGACCGTGGCGCCGCATTTGCAGGGCGAAGAGATGGCGCTGAAGAGGTGACGCCAGGCATTGCGTCGCGTTTTGCCCTCTGCTTCGAATAGGTGCTGCGCTTGACTTCACTGCCACCGTTTCATGGAACCCATCGCCGGGCAGCTTGTCGGCTGACGTTGGCCTGGCTGCGACAAAGAAAACAGGCGGCATCATGAGCCGATAATGGAAGGTATGCCGCCCAAAGCTCTGGTTTTCATCCTTACCGCCGGCACGGTCGGCGACATCTATCCGTTGCTGCGTGTCGGTCTCGCGCTGAAAAGGCGCGGGCATGAAGTCACATTCATCGGCCCGGAGATCCATCACGTGCATGTCGAACGCGCCGGCCTGCCGTTTCGCTCGATTTTTTCCACGGCAGAGCATCTTGCCATCATGGACAATCCGGACGTGTGGCATCCGCGCAAGGGCCTGGGCGTGATTTTGAGCGGTTTGCGCCAGGGTAGCGAGCGAATGGTGGAAATCATGGCCATGCTGCCGAAGGACGAGGCTTGCGTGATGCTCGCGCATCCCCTGGCCGTGCCGGCCGCAGCCATTGCGCGGCATCAACGGCCGCAGTTGCGTATTGCCACGTTCTATCTCGCGCCGTCGAACCTGCGCAGCGTGCATGATCCGCTGACCATGGGCCCGCTGACGATTCCGCATTGGGTGCCGCCGGGTGCGCGACGCGGCCTGTGGCGCCTGTTGGATCGATTCCTGATCGACCCCGCCGCCCTTCCGGGGCTCAACGCCTTGCGCCGGGCGCATGGCTTGCCGCCGGTCAGTCATTTTCTCGAACACCTCTACGCGGTGGCCGACATTTCCCTGACATTGTTCCCCGCCTGGTTCGCGCCCGCCCCGCCCGATTGGCCGGCGCCTTTGCATCAGGCTTATTTCCAGCTCTACGATCCGCTCCAGGGGCAAGCCTTGCCCCCGGCGTTGCGCGACTTCATCGATGGCGGCGAAGCGCCTATCGTGTTTACGCCGGGCAGCGGCAACCGCCACGCGCACGCCTATTTTCTGCATGCCCAAAAAGCGGTCACTCGCTTAAGCCGGCGCGCGGTCTTTCTCACTCCCTATCGCGAACAATTGCCGCCGCAATTGCCAAGCTCGATTTTCTGGCAAGACTATGCGCCCTTGTCGTCGCTGTTGCCGCATGTGGCGCTCCTGGTGCATCACGGCGGCATCGGCACGACGGCGGAAGCCTTGCGCGCCGGTGTTATGCAATTGGTGGTGCCGCTGGCTTTCGATCAGTTCGACAACGCGGCGCGCGTGCGAGGCCTCGGCGCCGGGGTGAGCCTGTCGCAGGGCGCGGTTCGGCGCGGCGCGCTGACGAAGACCTTGCGCCGCCTGCTTGCCTCATCCGATCTCAAGAATCGCTGCCGCGAGCTGGCCGGCTGCTTTCGCGAGCCTGGCGACGAGGACGCGCTGTGCAGCGCCATCGTCGGCCAGGATCGGGAGCGATAGGTCCGAAGGCTATTGCCTTCCCGACGACGTGCCCCCGGACCGGCAGGCTTGGGGCTTGATATACTGACACTAGCGCCAACACGCACCAACGGGCGCCACATTGCCGACTACCTTCAATATCGTCATATTGGATTGCGGCTCACGGTATTCAACGTTATCCGCCAGAAAGTCAAAATGGAATCGACTGCTGCCGCTCCCGCAACCGCACCTGCCAACACCCAGTTGCGCCGCATCGCCGACCTGCCCGGTCCCCGGCCCTGGCCCATCTTCGGCAATCTGCTGCAGATGAAATCGACGCGCGCCCATCATGACGTGGAAGCCTGGTGCCGCCGCCACGGCCCCGTGTTTCGCATCATGTTCGGACGCGAGCCGATTCTGGTTGTCGCGAAGCATGAACTGGTCAATGCCATCCTGCGCGACCGGCCCGATGGATTTCGCCGGCCGACGGTGACGCAAAGGATTTCCGATGAGATGGGCGGCATCCCCGGCCTGTTCCTGGCCGAAGGTGCCGCATGGCGCGACCAGCGGCGCATGGTGATGGCCGGCTTTGCGCCGCACGCGATCAAGGCTTATTTCCCTTCGCTGGTGAAGGTGGCGCTGCGCCTGCGCGAGCGCTGGATCAAGGCGGCACGGGCGGGCCATGCGCTTGGGCTGGACGATGAATTGAAACGCTACACGGTCGACATCATTGCGGGGCTGGCTTTCGGCACCGAGGTCAACACGATAGACGGCGGCGAAGACGTGATCCAGCGCCAGATGGATGTCATCCTGCCCGCCGTGGCGCGGCGCTCGATCGCACCCTTCCCCTACTGGCGTTATGTCAAGCTGCCGCAAGACCGCAAGCTCGACCGCAGCATGAAATTCATGTTGGGCGCCATCGACCGTCTGATCGTTGAGGCGCGTACGCGCATGGAAGCCGATCCGGCGCGCCGCGAAAAACCACAGAACCTGCTCGAAGCCATGATTGCCGCAGCCGACCAGGGCGGCAGCGGCGTCGACGACGTGGCCGTGGCCGGCAATGTAGCGACCATGCTGCTGGCCGGGGAAGACACCACGGCCAACACGATCGCCTGGGTGCTTTATCTGTTGACACGCCATCCGGCGAGCATGGCACGCGTGCGCGAGGAAGTCGCCGCTATCGCGCCCGATCCGGCGGCCTTCTCAGCGGAACAAATGGATGGGCTGGACTATCTCGATGCCTGCATCCAGGAAGCGATGCGCCTCAAACCCGTGGCACCCTTCCTGCCGCTGGAAGCGCTGCGCGACACCGTAGTTGGCGACGTGCTTGTGCCCAGGGGCAGCTATGTCTGGTGCGTGCTGCGCCACGACAGCGTGGCCGAAGCGCATTTCCCCAACGCGCTCGGCTTCGAGCCGGAACGCTGGCTGCGCGAGGGTGAAAATGGCGCCGACAAGCGCATCCCCCTGCCCTTCGGCGCCGGCGCGCGCACTTGCCCGGGCCGCTATCTGGCGCTGCTGGAAATCAAGATCGCCGTGGCAATGACGCTGGCTTCGTTCGACATCACGGTCGATACACCCGACGGCAAGGAAGCGCGCGAACTGATGGGCTTTGTGATGTCGCCCATCGGGTTGCGCATGCGGCTGGCTGTGCGCAGCCAGCCCGGCCTTTCCCCTCCATCAGAGGCCGCATGAACGCACGATACCGGCACCGCACCGATCGACTGCCATGAGCACGACACGTCGCGATCCGGCGTTATTTTTTCCCGGACGCGTCGAGCTTCCATCGATAAACGATTTCAGCCCATTGATCGGGATCGTATTGCGGTGACGGCAGCGCAAACTGGCATGACTGCACCGAGTGCCGGGTCGCCTCGTCGAGATCCCAATTGCCTGCCGATTGAACGATGACGACGTCCTGCACTTCGCCGCGCTCGCCGACATGCAATGCCACGACGGTCTCGCCTTCAGCCCCGTTGCGGCGCGCACTGAACGGATATTCTGGCTTGCCGCAGGCATTGCCGATCATTTTCCAAAGCGACGATTGCCCGCCGCTCAGTTGCATCGACGCCTTGCCGTCACTGGGTGCGCGGCCATTGAGCTTGGCGTGCCAGGCGTCGAATCTGGCTTCCGCCGCGGGCAAGACGTCCTGATAGGCTTTGCGCAACACATCATCAGTTTCGTCATTTGCCCCGGTGCGGTAATCCTCGATCGTGTCATTCTTGTCGGTGGAATTCTCAAAGCCTGCCAGCAACGCCTGGCGGGCACGCTGCAAATTGTTCGTCTTGGCCGACAATCTGGCTTCGGCACGCCAGGCCTTCGTGTCTGAAATCCTCAAGGCCAAATCGGATGTCAGCGCCGGCCTGGCTTCTTCATAGTGGCCGGCATTGAGCAGCGCAACCGCCAGCGCGTATTGGATATCGGCGACACCAGGCGAGACTGCGGCGGCCTCCCGCAGAGGGCCGACGGCGGCTTCATAGTCGCCCGCATTATTCTTTTTCGCACCCTTTTCATAGGTGTAAATCGCGTCCCGCGTGGCATATCGCGAAGGCCGCGCCAGCCGGATGATCCGGCTGGCGGCCTTCCCGTACTCCTCGGAGTCGGGCGCGTCGATTGTGGCGAGCATGGTCTCCACGTAGTTGCCGGCATAGACCAGCGCAAGCTGCCATTGTTCAGCGTTGGCGGAATTGATCAGATCGCCATCCACATCCACGATCAGGCAAGGCGGTTCGCCCTCACGGGTGTTTTGGCGGCACCGCTCCAGCGCTGCCGCTTTCGCCTCAGCCACCGTGCCCAGATTGGTCGCGTCGGCCCAGACACCCAGCGGCGATTGGGCAAACGCCTTGCGTCCTTTCGCGCTGTCATACGGGCCGGCGTATTCGGCGATGGCGTTGGTGGAACGCAGTACGCGCGTTGCGTAGCTCTCATTCAATTTGGCCGTCTGCGGGTCGATGCGCACACCGTCCTTGTATTCGACGTCGCCCACGCTGCCATCGGCATTGGTCACTTTCCCTTTGCCGTCATATTTACCCAGTTTCCATCCGCCGCTATAGATTGCACCGCTGGCATAGTGCATCGTTCCGATGCCGTCGTAATTGCCGTTTGACCAATTGCCTTCGTAGCGGTTGCCGTTCTTGTAGGTTGCCGTTCCCTTGCCATCACGCCAGCCCGCCTTGAATTCGCCTTCATAGAACACGCCGTCGGAAAACTGGCGCTTGCCCTTCCCATCGTATTTCCCGTTTTTCCAGTCGCCGCGATACCACGCGCCATCCGGAAAGGTCTGCTCGCCATAGCCCGTTGCTACGCCACGGACAAACGTCGCCTTCAACTTCGTGCCATCCGGGCTGGTCAAGACGCCTTCGTCGCCAAAGCCATCCTTGAATTCGCCTTCGAAGCGCGCCTTGCTGGAATATTGATAGACGCCGTGCCCGTTCGGCAAACCGCGCCTGAGCTCACCTTCATAGGACGAAGTCTTTTCCTCGCCGCGAAACCATAACAGCACGCCCTTTCCATCGGCAAAACCGTCCTTGCAGGCGCCGCTCCAGGTAATGCGTTCGTTGTCTTGCGGACTTTGATTGACGACGCGGCAGTTTGGATCGCCGATTAGGTAGGTGTCATTTTCGTTTGCCTGGGCGAGCATCCGGCAGGTGCCGAGAAATATACCGAAAAGCGCGAGGACGAAGCATTTGTTTGAGACCGGATGTTTCAACATGGTTTGTGCGTGAAGGCCAATGTGATTTCTTAATTTGAGGCGCCTTCGCATTCTACTTTGCCGCTTGCAAGCCTTGCAACCGTAACAACCGGCAGCGGGAAAAAGTGCGGCAGATAGGGCCATCAACGGATATTTCAAGTGCCAAGCCTGCACAAAAAATTTGCAAAAAATCCCTTGCATTCGGCCCTGCCCTCCCTATCTACGGATCATCGGAGCGACGTGCTCCTCAAACCAACAGGAGAGCAAAGATGAGCCTCGTATTACGTAACCGTGGATATGCCACCCCCTATTCCTTCCGCCGCGTTCCCGTGAACGGATTCGATCGCCTGTTCGACAGTTTCTTTGACGGCGCCTTTCCCGCCGCAACCGAAACTGCAGCGCCGGCCCATGTGTCGCCGCGTGTCGACGTCACCGAAAGCGCAGGCGCCTACGTGGTCGAAGCGGAACTGCCGGGCGTGACCAAGGAAAACGTCAACATCTCGGTTGATGGCAAGCTGGTGACGATCGAAGCCGAAGTCAAGCGCGCAACTGAGCGCAAGGAAGGCGAAACCGTGGTGTTCGCCGAGCGCGGCACCGAGAAGTTTTCACGCAGCTTCAAGCTGGCGGCTGAAGTTGACGATAGCAAGAGCGTGGCCAAGCTGGAAAACGGCATCCTCACCCTGACGCTGCCGAAGAAGGAAGCGCTGCGTCCGAAGCAGATCGCCGTGCAATAAGGTTTGCTCCATCACTCGTTGCGGGGTGATGAACAAAGGCCGCTAGACATTATGTCTAGCGGCCTTTTCTGTTTTGTCGCCACTGTCAAGTTCGCCATGGAAAATCATCGTCTCCGCGAAGGCGGGAATCCACGATGCCACGGTTACAGCATGTAGGGTGGGCGGAGCGCCGCCCCGTGCACCCCACCAATGCCGCTCGGAATTTGTTAGGGGCGCTGGTGGGTTGCACCCACCCTACGGCGCTGCGATGCCCAACGTCGCCGGTTGAGCGCACGGGTCCGATGGCTATTGAAACCTAGGCTTGTCGGGCTTCGCTGCGCTCAGCGCCAACCTACCTTCCGTCGCTCAGGCCGCAGCCGCCGCCTCAAGCGATTTCTGCGGATTGAGCTTCTCGGTCTTCGAGTGCAATTTGGTCAAGGCCGACAGGTAAGCCTTGGTGGTGGCGACCATGATGTCGACGTCGGCGCCCATGCCGTTGACGATACGGCCACCCTTGGAAAGGCGTATCGTCACTTCACCCTGCGCCTGCGTGCCGCCGGTGATGGCGTTGATCGAGAACAGCATGAATTCGGCTTCGCTCTCGACCACCGATTCGATGGCGTGGATGACGGCATCGACCGGGCCGTTGCCCGTGCCCTCGCTCGCCACTTCCTTGCCGCCCATCGAAAACACCACCTTCGCGCGCGGCTTTTCGCCGGTTTCCGATTGCTGGGACAGCGAGACGAAGCGGTAATACTCGTTGTCGTGCGAATGCTGTTCGTCCGACACCAGGGCCATGATGTCTTCGTCGAAGATGTCGGATTTCTGGTCGGCCAGGTCCTTGAAGCGGGCGAAGGCGGCATTGACTTCGGCTTCCGAGTCGAGCGCGATGCCCAACTGCTCCAAACGCTGCTTGAAGGCATTGCGGCCCGAGAGCTTGCCCAGCACGATCTTGTTGGCGCTCCAGCCCACGTCTTCGGCACGCATGATTTCATAGGTATCGCGCGCCTTCAACACGCCATCCTGGTGGATGCCCGAGGCGTGGGCGAAGGCATTGGCGCCGACCACGGCCTTGTTGGGCTGCACGGCAAAACCGGTGATCTGCGACACCAGCTTGGAAGCCGGCACGATTTGCGTGGTGTCGATGCCGATATCGAGGTTGAAGTGATCGCGCCGCGTGCGCACCGCCATGACGATTTCTTCAAGCGCGGTATTGCCGGCGCGTTCGCCCAGGCCGTTGATGGTGCATTCGACCTGGCGCGCGCCACCTATCATGACGCCGGCCAGCGAATTGGCGACAGCCATGCCGAGGTCGTTGTGGCAATGCACCGACCAGATCGCCTTGTCCGAATTGGGGATGCGCTCGCGCAAGGTGCGCAGCATGGTGCCATACAACTCGGGCACGCCGTAGCCGACCGTATCGGCAAAATTGATCGTGGTCGCGCCTTCCTTGATGACGGCTTCGATCACGCGGCACAGGAAATCGATGTCGGAACGGCTGCCGTCTTCCGGGCTGAATTCGATATCGTCGGTGAATTTGCGCGCAAAGCGCACCGCCAGCTTGGCTTGCTCGAATACCTGGTCGGGCGTCATGCGCAGCTTCTTTTCCATGTGCAGGGGCGACGTGGCGATGAAGGTGTGGATGCGTTTGCGCGATGCCGGCGCGAGCGCTTCGGCGGCGCGCGCGATGTCGCGGTCGTTGGCGCGCGAGAGCGAGCAGATGGTGGAATCCTTGATGAGGCCGGCAATGGTCTTGATGGCATCGAAGTCGCCTTCCGAGGCGGCGGCGAAGCCGGCCTCGATCACGTCGACGCGCATGCGCTCCAATTGCTTGGCGATGCGGATTTTCTCGTCCTTGGTCATTGACGCCCCGGGCGACTGCTCGCCATCGCGCAAGGTGGTGTCGAAAATGATCAATTTGTCGGTCATGCTGCGCTCCCTGGGAAAATATGGCGACGTTGATGTCGATACAAGATGGCTTGGCGTTTCGGCTGCAGCCGCTGCCGGTACTGCAGCAGGTACAGCTGATACGAATAAATCGGGTCGAACGACTTTCAGATACATCAGGCGCGACTTGGGGATGCCTTCCTTGCGCCATTCGGAAACCGAGGCGGCGGCAATGCCGAACAGTCGCGCCGTTTCCGAGGTGCCGCCCAAGGCATCGATGATCTGGTCGGTGGTGAGTTCTTTGTCCATGACTGAATTCTAGGATTTCCTAAAATATCTTGCAAGCGAAATTTAGGAAAGTTTCGCGTTTGAATCAAATTGATTAGGATAACCTAATAATAGGTATAAAAAATAACCACATCCCGTGAGGCGATGTGGTTATTTTTTTAATAATCAGGATTCAAGGCAAATCTTTGTCTTCCAGGCTATCGGGATCGGTCTGCACAATGCTGACGGGCTTGCCCTTGGCCAGGCGCCAAAAGTAGCCGGCATAGCCGGAAATGCCATAGAGCACAAACAAGCCAAACAACACTCCGGGCGGATAGGATGAAATCAGCACCACGATCAGCACCAGCAGAAACACCATGATAAAGGGCACGACCTTGCGGAAGTTGACGTCCTTGAAGCTGTAGAACGGCACGTTGCTGACCATGGTCAAGCCGGCAAAGACGGTGATACCCCAGGCCACCCAGGTGACCGATGCGCCCGTGATGCCGAGATCGTCCATCGACCAGATGAGGCCGGCCACGAGCGCGGCCGCAGCCGGGCTGGGCAAGCCCTGGAAGAAGCGCTTGTCGACCACGGCGATATTGGTGTTGAAGCGCGCCAGGCGCAGCGCGGCGCCGGAACAATAGACGAAGGCAGCGAGCCAGCCCATCTTGCCCAAGCCGCGCAGCGACCATTCGTAGATCACCAGCGACGGCGCCGCACCGAACGACACCATGTCGGACAGGCTGTCGTATTGCGCCCCGAATTCGCTTTGCGTATTGGTCAGGCGGGCGACGCGGCCGTCGATGCCGTCCAAAATCATGGCGGCAAAGATGGCGACCGCGGAATACTCGAAGCGCGCATTCATCGCCATCACGATGGCATAGAAACCGCAAAACAGCGCCGCCGTGGTGAACGCATTGGGCAGCAGATAGACGCCGCGATGCCGCTTGGCCGGGTGAAGCTCAGGCTCCGCGACTTCCTGGTACAACGGTTTCTTGCCGAAGCGGCTGATGCGTAGCCTGGGAAAGGCCAGCTTCTGCTTCGGCTTGCGGCGATTGAAGTTGGGCATGGTCAGGCTCGATTGGGCTGCCGGGCCGGCGATTACAGCTCGGCCAGAATGGTTTCGGTGGCCGACACCTTGTCGCCGACGACGACCTTGGGTGTGGCCGTGAGCGGCAGATAGACGTCGACGCGCGAACCGAAGCGAATGAAGCCGTAACGCTGGCCGCGCGCGAGCCTGTCTTCTGCCTTGACGTAGCACAGGATGCGGCGCGCAATCAGGCCGGCCACCTGCACGCAAGTCACGGTCTGGCCGTTGGCGGCGGTGATGGTCAGCGCATTGCGCTCGTTTTCGATCGAGGCCTTGTCCAGATCGGCGTTGACGAACTTGCCGGGGAAGTATTCGACCTTTTCGATCTTGCCGTCGACCGGCGCGCGGTTCGAGTGCACGTTGAAGACGTTCATGAACACGCTGATCTTGAGCGCCTCGCGCCCGGCATAGGGATCCTGTGCCTTTTCGACCACGACGATGCGGCCATCGGCCGGCGACAGCACGGCGTTGTCCTTTTGCGGAATCGTGCGCGCCGGGTCGCGGAAGAATTGCAGCACGAATACCGCGATGATCCAGAACGGCAGCGACCAGATGCCGGCAAAGACATTGACCAGCACGGCCACGATCACGGCGATGGCGAGAAACGGCCAACCTTCACGGGCGATAATGGGATGAGGATAGTTATTGTTCAACGCGTCTCCATTATTTGAACGAATGAGTATGAGCGGATAAATGAGATCGCCCGAGGGCAAAAACCATGCCCTTGGGAAAAAGTACGCTATTTTAGCGCGGAAGTCGCGAAAAATAACGCGCTTTGGCAGCTTCCGCCTTAGGTGACGGACCAGTGTGGCGTTTATTTGCTGGGGCTATCGCCTTGCCCGGCCTGGTCGTCGGCCGCCTTGACCTGTTCATTGACGGATTTCAATTGTTCCTGAACGGCCTTGTCCTGCACATCCTTGACGGCCTTGGCCTTATTCAGTGCGTCGCGCTGGGTTTTGATGATATCGGGCGGCGGGCCGTCCGGCTTGCAGGCAGCGAGATTGAGGATGATCAAGGCAGATAGGGCCGCCAAAACCGGTTTTGCGATGGGCATATTCGTCTCCATGGTCGGGCAAGCTCGCCTAGCCGGATTTTACCCACGATTGACGTGCACCCGCTAGTAACAGTGCATCGTCGCTGTTCAAAGACTCGCAGCCACTGGTAACATGAAAGGATGACAACCGCACCCCACTCCGCCATCGTGGTCGGCGCCGGCGTATTCGGCTGCGCCTGTGCCTACTATCTGGCAAAAAGCGGCGTCGCGGTGACGGTGATCGAGCGCGACCGCTTCGGCGCACATGCATCGAGCAACAATCCCGGCAACATCAACCCCATCCACGGCGCACCGCCGGCCCTGATTCCGCTTGCGCTTGAGGCCTTTTCCCTGCATCGCGTCCTGCTCGCCGAACTGACGGCGCTCGGCTGCGCAGCTTACGACTGGCGGCCGGTCAGGCGGGTGCTGCTGGCATTGGACGAATCCGACATGCAGCACCTGCATCTGGCGCAACTGGCCTTCGCGGATCGAGCGGGCTTTAACGCAACACGGCTCGGCGGCGCTGCCGTTGCGGCGCTCGATGCGCGCCTCTCCGGCGGCATCGAAGCAGGATTGCTGGTGGAAGGCAATATGTCGCTCGACAGCGGCCGGTTTCATCATGCGCTGGCCGAGGCAGCAGGCAAGCTTGGCGCCATCTTCGTGCGCGGCAAGGTCTCCGGCCTGATCGAGGAAAACGGCAATGCTGTCGGCTTGCGCACGTCTGAAGGCGAATTTGCCGCCGACGCCTTCGTCTTCGCCACCGGAGCATGGACGGCGCCGTGGGACAAGCAGCTCGGCATGACGCTGCCGGTGTCGCCGGTCAAAGGCGAAATGCTGGCGCTGGACTTGCCCGGTCCGCCGCTTGGCTACGATTTCACGCATGGCATGGTGTCGCTCTACCGGCGCGGTGAACGCGAATGCTGGATCGGCGTCACCAAGGACAACGCCGGTTTCGACGAAACGCCGAGCGAGGCAGTCAGGCTGCGCCTGATCGAAGCGGCAAGCCGGATCATGCCGGCAGTTGCCAGCGCACCCGTCCTCGCCCATACTGCCGCCTTGCGTCCGATGAGCGCGGACGGCTTGCCGCTGGCGGGGCGCGTCCCCGGCCGGGACAATTGCTTCGTCGCCAATGGCGGCGGCATCAAGGGCATGTTGCTGTGCAGCGCCATCGGCCAGGGCATCGCGCAATTGATGATAAACGGCAGCAGCGCATTGCCCTTCCCCCCACTGGCCAGAGAATAAATGAAGCAATTCTGTACCGCGTGCGGCAAACCGCCGCGCCTGTCCTATCAGCCTTTTTGCGATTGCGGCGGCATGATGGACGTCGCCTACGATCTGGACAAGGCCGCGTTGCACGAGTCCGCCAATCCCTACGTGCGTTTTGCCGACCTGTTGCCGGTCAAGGGCGCGCACGACCGCCTGCCTGCCGACGCGCGCTACACGCCCATGGTCCATGCCACGCGGCTGGGCAAGCTGTTCGGCATGCCGAATCTCTATCTGAAGAACGATACGGCGCTGCCAACCTCGTCAACCAAGGACCGCATGGCTGCCGTCTCGCTTGCGTTCCTGTGGGAGAGCGGTGTGCGCGCTTTCAGCACCTCCTCCACCGGAAACAGCTCGACGTCCTACGCCTATGCGATCAAGGCTTACCCGGAGATGCAGCTATTCCTGTTCACCGCGGAGAGCTTTTTGCCGCGCCTGCATCATGCCGACTGCGAGCAGGTGCATAACTTCGCCTTGCGCGACGCCAGCTTTGTCGACGCCTTCAATTTCGCCGGGGTCTATGCCGAAGAGCATGGCCTCGTGTCGGAGCGCGGCTTTTTCAACCTGGGGCGCCGCGAAGGCTTGAAACTGGCCTTCCTCGAAGCGCACGAACAGATCGCGCGGCCGATCGACTGGTATGTGCAGGCGGTGTCGAGCGCCATGGGCGTCTACGGCAACTACAAGGCTGCACGCGAACTTCACGCCATGGGGCGCATTCCCCGCCTGCCGAAGACACTGTGCGTGCAGCAGGCCAGTTGCGCACCGATGGCGCAGGCCCATGCCGAAGACTGCGACAAGATCGAAGCGCGCCACATCGTCAACCGCCCGTCAGGCATTGCCGAGGCCATCCTGCGCGGCGACCCGACCCGTGCCTACCCGCATATCCGCGCCATCACGCAAGAAAGCGGCGGCGACATCGTGGCCGTCAGCGAACAGGAAATCCGCGACGCACGGCGCATGGTGGAAGACTATGAAGGACTGCAGATCTGTTTCTCTTCGGCCACCGCCGTCGCAGGTGTGATCAAGCAGGTGCGGGCCGGCGCGTTCCCGGCCGGCGAAACAGCGATGATCAATCTGACCGGCGCCGATCGCAAGGATGCGGCGCCGACCGCCAACGTGCAGTGGTTGCACCGACAGCGTGGCCACTGGGTCAAGGAATGAGTTCTAGCTGGCGCGAACCCGGCTTTCCGCACGCATTTTCCTTGCCAGATCCGTAACCTCGGCACGCAGTACCTTGCCGCTGGGATTGCGCGGAAAGCGGGACAGGAGAAAAAACGATTTCGGGTGTGCCCAGCCGACGTGTTCCCTGCCGTAAGCGCCGATATCGGCTATATCGATGTCATTTGAGCGCACGATCAGCGCCGCCGCCATATAGGGGCGCCCTTCGGCATCATCGAGTGCAAATGCCACCGCTTCGACAATGTCGGGATGCCGGCCAAGCACCTGCTCGACCCAGGTCAGGTTGACCTTGGGGCCGCCAAGGTTAATCACGTCATCCGACCGGCCTTCGATGAACAGCAGCCCGTCTTGTCCGATGCGACCGAGATCGCCCGTGTAAAACCAGCCGTCGCGGAATTTCTTGCGCGTAGCCTCTTCATCGCCGTGATAGGCCGTCGGAATGCCGTCGATCTGCACGCGCACTTCGCCGATGGCATGCTGCGGCAGCGCGACACCGGCTTCGTCGACGATCTCCAGCCGCACCCAGGGCAAAATGCGGCCGGAGGAAAGGGGGTATTCGCGCAGGATCTCGGGCGTCGCCATCGCAACCGGCCCCAGTTCGGTCAAGCCATAACTCACGAAGACATTCGGCGTCAGCTTCTCGCGTATTTCGGCCAGCAGACTTTCGGCGGGGGCGCCGCCGACGATACGCAGATGGCGCAACAGCGGATAGGCAATTCCCTGGCCCTTGTGCAAGCCGCCCAGCTCGCGCGCCATCACGGGCGAGACGAACACATGCGAAACGACGTGAAACGCCATCGCCCGCGCCACATCGGGAGCCGTATAAGCGTCCGGGAATACCAGCGTACCGCCTGCATTGAGCACGCCCAACGCGATCGTCAGGCCCAAGGGGTGATTAAGCGTGAACGGCATGACGCGCGATTCGCGTCCGCAGTCATGCAAGGTCTTGGCGATCCGGTCGAGCTGATAACCGTGAGTCAACAATTCACCCTTGGGTTCTCCCGTCTTGCCCGAAGTCAGGCTCATGCGGTAGGGCGTTGCGGCATCGGGAACATAGTCGATGAAATCCAGGCTCGCCTGTTTCTGGTCCAGTGATAGGCCGACAAGCTTGATTTGGTCGATACCGTCGATACCAATATCATCATTGAAACTGACGACGGCGCCAACGCCGAAGCGTTCGACGATGTTGCGCTTTTTTTGCACAGTCAAGTTCGGAGCGACAGGTATCGAAATCGCGCCGAGACGTGCCAGCGCCAACACTGTGATGCAGTGCAATGGGTCGTAACCGAGGCTTATTCCCACGATGTCGCCCGGCTTGACACCCCGCTCGTGCAAGGCCTTCGCAATCTTGCACAGCATCGAATAACAGTCGCGGTAACTGCTCGGCTTATCCCGATAAATGAATGCCAGCGCATTCGGATGGGCAGCAACTGCTTTGCCGACCGCTTCGATCAAGTTCATACATCCCCCGGACGTGCATTTTGATTTATTTATCTCGCCACGAGTTGTGACAGTATCACGCAATCAAAAAATAAGGACATTTCCACGGCTTGAATTACAGTTGCCGGACGCGCTTGTTTTCAGCGATCCATGCATGCCCCGCCAAGACGTAAAAAAACCGCGCCTGCGCGCGGTTTTAGCTCGGACGCGGCATGCGCCTGCAAGCGCATGCCGTATGATGCCGATTGGCTACTTTAAGAAAAGCTTAGTTCTTGGATTGGTCGACCAGCTTGTTTTTGGCAATCCACGGCACGTGAGGACGTTAAAAAAGCTGTGCCTGTGCACAGCTTTTAGTCCGAACGCGGCATGCGCCTGCAAGCGCATGCCGTATGATGCCGATTGGCTACGTGTAGAAAAGCTTAGTTCTTGGATTGGTCGACCAATTTATTTTTCGCGATCCAAGGCATCATCGCACGAAGCTTCGCACCAACCTCTTCGATCTGATGCTCAGCCGTCAAGCGGCGGCGCGAGATCAAAGTCGGGGCGCCGGCCTTGTTTTCCAGGATGAAGCTCTTGGCATATTCGCCGGTCTGGATGTCGGTCAGGCATTGCTTCATGGCCTTCTTCGTATCTTCGGTCACAACCTTCGGGCCGGTGACGTATTCGCCGTATTCGGCGTTGTTCGAGATCGAGTAGTTCATGTTGGCGATGCCGCCTTCATAGATCAAGTCAATGATCAGCTTCAATTCGTGCAAGCACTCGAAGTAGGCCATTTCCGGCGCGTAACCGGCTTCGACCAGCGTCTCGAAACCGGCCTTGATCAATTCGACCGTGCCGCCACACAAGACGGCTTGCTCGCCGAACAGGTCGGTCTCGGTTTCTTCGCGGAAGTTGGTTTCGATGATGCCGGCGCGACCGCCGCCGTTGGCCATGGCATAGGACAGGGCGATGTCGCGCGCGATGCCGGACTTGTCTTGATACACGGCAACCAGGTGCGGCACGCCGCCGCCCTGGGCGTAGGTCGAGCGCACGGTGTGGCCCGGTGCCTTGGGCGCGATCATGATCACGTCGAGATCGGCACGGGGCACGACCTGGCCGTAATGCACGTTGAAGCCGTGAGCGAAGGCCAGCACGGCGCCCTGCTTGGCATTGGGTTCGACGTTTTCCTTGTAGACCTGGGCGATGTTTTCGTCGGGCAGCAAAATCATGATGACGTCGGCGCTCTTGACTGCTTCATCGACTTCGGCCACGTTCAAACCGGCGTTCTTGACCTTGTTCCAGGATGCGCCACCTTTGCGCAGGCCGACGGTGACCTTGCAGCCGGAATCGTTCAGGTTTTGTGCATGGGCGTGGCCTTGCGAACCGTAGCCGATGATGGTGACGTTCTTGCCTTTGATCAGGGAGAGATCGCAGTCTTTATCGTAGAAAACTTTCATGATGGTCCTAGCTAAAAAATTGGGGGGAATCGAAAAATTCGAAAAATTCGAAAAATGGAATTAAACCTTGAGAATGCGTTCCCCGCGGCCGATGCCCGAACCGCCGGTGCGGACGGTTTCGAGAATGGAAGCGCGGTCGATCGATTCGATGAAGGCGTCGAGCTTGCCCTTGTTGCCGGTCAGCTCGATGGTGTAGGTCTTCTCGGTCACGTCGATGATCCGGCCGCGGAAGATGTCGGCGGTGCGCTTCATTTCCTCGCGCTCCTTGCCCACCGCCCTGACCTTGATCAGCATCAGTTCGCGTTCGATGTGGGCGCCTTCGGTCAGGTCAACCACCTTCACCACTTCGATCAGGCGGTTCAAGTGCTTGGTGATCTGCTCGATCACGTCGTCCGAGCCGGAGGTGACGATGGTCATGCGTGAAAGCGTGGCGTCTTCGGTCGGCGCCACGGTCAGCGTTTCGATGTTGTAGCCGCGCGCCGAGAACAGGCCCACCACGCGCGACAAGGCACCGGCTTCATTTTCCAGAAGTACAGAAACGATATGGCGCATGTTACAGATCCTCCGAGCCGAGCAGCATTTCGGTCAGGCCCTTGCCCGCCTTGACCATCGGCCAGACGTTCTCGGTTTGATCCGTGATGAAGTTCATGAACACCAGCTTGTCCTTCATGCCGAAGGCGTCGCGCATGGCGCCATCGACGTCACGCGGGTCTTCGATCTTCATGCCGACGTGACCGAACGATTCGGCCAGCATGGTGAAGTCGGGCAGCGAATCCATGTAAGACTCGGAATAGCGCGAACCGTAGTCGATCTGCTGCCACTGCCGCACCATGCCGAGGAAGCGGTTGTTCAAGAGGATGATCTTGGGCGTCAGGTGATATTGCTTGCAGGTGGCAAGTTCCTGGATGCACATCTGGATCGAGGCTTCGCCGGTAACGCAGGCAACCGTCGCACCGGGGTTGGCCATCTGCACACCCATGGCGTAAGGCAGGCCGACACCCATCGTGCCCAGTCCTCCGGAATTGATCCAGCGGCGCGGTTTCTCGAAACCGTAGTATTGCGCGGCCCACATCTGGTGCTGGCCGACGTCGGAGGTGACGAAGGCGTCGCCCTTGGTCACTTCCCAGAGCTTTTGCACCACGGCTTGCGGCTTGATGACTTCCTTGGAGTCCGCAAACTTCAGGCACTCGCGCTGGCGCCAGCCTTCGATCTGCTTCCACCAGTCCGACAAGGCCGGCTTGTTCGGCCGGGCGTCGGCAGCATCGAGCTGCGACAGCAGTTCGATCAGCACGTCCTTGACGTTGCCGACGATGGGAATATCGACCTTGACGCGCTTGGAAATCGACGAAGGGTCGATGTCGATGTGGATAATCTTGCGCGGGATGCTGGAGAAGTGCTTGGGATTGCCGATCACGCGGTCGTCGAAGCGTGCGCCGATGGCGATCAGCACGTCGCAGTGCTGCATGGCCATGTTGGCTTCATAGGTGCCGTGCATGCCGGGCATGCCGACGAATTGCTCGCTCGAGGCGCGATAGGCGCCCAGGCCCATCAGCGTGTTGGTGCAGGGGAAGCCGAGTTTATCAACCAGCTTGTTCAGTTCGGGCGCGGCATTGGCCAGGATCACGCCGCCGCCGGTGTAGATCATCGGGCGTTCGGCGGCCAGCAGCAATTGCACGGCCTTGCGGATCTGGCCTGCATGGCCTTTGTCGACCGGCTTGTACGAGCGCATTTCGAGTTCCTTCGGATACTCGAAGGTGTGCTTGTGCATGCTGATGTCTTTGGGGATATCGACCAGGACAGGGCCGGGACGGCCGGTCTTGGCGATAAAGAAAGCTTTCTTCATCGTCGAAGCCAAATCCTTGACGTCCTTGACGAGGAAGTTGTGCTTGACGCAAGGCCGCGTGATGCCGACCGTATCGCATTCCTGGAACGCATCCTGCCCGATGGCATGCGACGGCACCTGGCCCGAGATCACCACCATGGGAATCGAATCCATGTAGGCAGTGGCCAGGCCGGTGACCGCATTGGTCACGCCGGGGCCGGAAGTCACGATGGCGACGCCGACCTTGTTCGAGCTGCGCGAGTAGGCATCGGCCGCATGAACGGCAGCCTGCTCGTGGCGCACGAGGATATGCTGGAATTTGTCTTGATTGAAGATGGCGTCGTAGATATAGAGTACCGCGCCGCCCGGATAGCCGAACACGTGTTCGACGCCTTCCTCGGCCAGGCAACGGACGACTATTTCCGCGCCGGTGATTTCACCGCTCATTGCAGTTCCTTTCAAGGTCCATAGGAGATTGATCGGATGCTCTTCCCTGACGAAATTCGGCTCGTTCAGCTTGGCCTGGGCTTCCCTTTTTTGTGCGGTGACACCTATCCGTTACAGAATCGTAGATTTGTTTCAGATAGATGCTGAGCGCTACTCGTTCAGCCGGGGTTGTTGCAGACTTGCACGTCTATTTCTCGCGCTTGTGGCACGGGTTGGAGCAAACAGCTTTTTAAAGCGCGCTCGTCGTATCCAACCTTGTGTGTTGAATAAACAAGCGATATGCCGCCTTCAAGATCATGAAGGGAGGGGATACCTTAATGCGTCGCACCATTTTGGTCAAGCCTATTTCGCAATTTTTCCTTGAAAATCAAGCATTTTTCCTTGAAAGCGCCCACAAGCGCGTGCTTTTTTGCTAGCATGCGCACAGTTTTGCCGAGCTTTGTTACAAGTTACAAATAATGTCTCGGCCTGCAGATCAACCTGGAATCTTCGGTGCATCTAAACAGTGCACCGCATTGCATGGCAACCGATAAAGAACTTTCCGACTTCCTCGAAAACGTCGAACGTCGCGCATTCAAGCAGGCAGTCTATGCCGTGCGCAAGGACGAAGCAGCGCTCGACATCGTGCAGGATGCCATGATCAAACTGGCGGAAAAGTACGGCGACAAGCCTGCCGCCGAGCTGCCCATGCTGTTTCAGCGCATTCTGCAGAACACGATTCACGACTTTTTCCGCCGCGAGAAGGTCCGCAATACCTGGGTCAGCCTGTTTTCCAGCATGGGCGGCACCGAGGAGCACGAGGAATTCGACCTGCTCGAAACCTACGAAGCCGAAGAAGGCTCGCAAGCGGCCGAATCGACGGCCGACAAGTACGAGCGTCAGGAAGTGCTGGCCCAGATCGACGAAGAGATACAAAAGCTCCCGACACGTCAACGGGAAGCGTTTCTCATGCGTTACTGGGAAGACATGGACGTGGCCGAAACGGCCGCGGCAATGGGTTGTTCGGAGGGCAGCGTAAAAACGCATTGCTCAAGAGCAACACACGCCTTGGCGCAGGCGTTAAAAGCGAAAGGAATCCAATTATGAACAACGTTCAAGAACTCAACTTCGGATACAAAGTGCGTCACGCACTGAATGAACAACTCGACAACTTTCCGACGTCCACGACCGAACGTTTGGCTTCTGCTCGCCGTGCCGCGCTGTCCCGTAAAAAGAAGGATGCGCCGCTGCGCGTCCTGGTTCGTCAAAAGGCCCTGGCAGGAAACACCGGCGGCACATTCGGCGCCGAACACACCTCCTGGTATGCGCGCCTGGGCTTCGTGCTGCCCATCGTGATCCTGGTAATTGGCCTGATCGGCATCGTGCAGTACGAAAAACAGCAACGTATCAATGAAACAGTCGACATCGATACGGCCATGCTGACCGACGACCTGCCCGTGGTCGCTTATGCCGACCATGGCTTCAATGCCTATCTCGAGAAGCGAGCCGAATAGCCTATGGTGTCTGCCGCACGATCCCGCATCGCTGCCGCCCGCCCGTCGCGGGCGGCATGCATTTTGAGCCTGCTCGCCGTTTTGCCTGTTTTGGCCATCGCCGTCTGGGCAAGGCCTTCGTTCGCCGCTGATCCGCCGCCTGTCTCGCTCCCCGCTACGCCACCGGTAACGGCGCCCGCCGCGCCCAAAGCGGAAGTCAAGCCCGCCTGGACGGAACTGACTCCGGCCCAGCGCGATGTGCTCGGCCCGCTCGCCTCGCAATGGTCGCAGCTGGATGGCAACCACAAGATCAAATGGATCGCCATCAGCAACAAGTACCCGTCGATGACGCCGGAACAACAGGGTCGGCTGAAGCAAAATATCACCGATTGGGCCAAGTTGACGCCGGAACAACACCGCCTGGCGCGCGAGAGCTATGCCAAGGCGAAGAAGTTGAATCCCGAGCAAAAGACGGCGCAATGGCAGCAATACCAGCAATTGCCGGAAGAACAAAAACAAAAGCTGGCCGCCGATGCCTCCACCAAGAAACGCATCGCCAACGTGCCGGCGCTGCAAAGCAAGGCCAAGACGGTTGAGCCTTTGCGCCAGCCCAAAAAACCCGTGACGCCCGTCGTCAACGCACCGGGTGTCGCCACGCCAGGCGCCGGCACGCCACAGGCCCCGGTGACGCCGGCGCCGGCATCCGGCGCCATCCTGCCGGCGACCAACCCGCAACCTGCGACCCCGGCTGCGCCGATCAACAAATAACAACCAGAACGATTTGAGTCTCGCGCCCGCTGTTGCTCCCAAGATCAGGCGCCGCCTGGCCAGCATGCTTTATGAAAGCGTGCTGCTGTTCGGCATTTTGTTTGCTGCCGACTATCTCTTCGAAACGCTGCTGCAAGTCCTGAAGAAACAGGACCCCGCCCTTTATGGGGAAGCGCAAACGAGCTGGGTCTTCATGGTCCTGGGCGTTTATTTCATCTGGTGCTGGATCAAGGGCGGGCAAACCCTGCCCATGAAGACCTGGCATATCCGCGTCGTGACGAAAGACGGTAACCCGCTCACGCCATGGCGCGCCGTGGGGCGCTACCTGCTGGCCTGGTTCATGTTCATTCCCGGCTCGGCAGTATGGTTTTTGCTGGCCCCGACGCGAACCATGGCAATCGTCCTGCCTGCCGTGAACTTCTGCATCTGGATAGCGTGCGCGCTATTCGATAAAGATCGCCAGTTCCCGCACGACAGGCTGGCCGGCACACGGCTGATTGCCACCAGATAACCCGCCCGCGATTGGAGCGTTTGCTCGAACACGCCGCTTCATTGCAATGAAAATAACTCGTATAGTAGAGCGCATCGCCTATCCGGGTTACGCATGAAGCCACTCACCGTCCTGATTCCCACGCCCAACCACGACTTCGATCCGAGCGAAGTCGCCGTGCCCTGGAAAATCCTGCGCGGCGCCGGCCATCGCGTCGTGTTCGCCACGCCCGACGGCAAGCAGGGTTTTCCCGATCCCATCATGTTGAGCGGCGAAGGCCTCGATCCGTGGGGCTGGATTCCCGGCCTGAACAAATTGCGCCTGATCGGGCTGATGCTGCGTGCGGACAGCAATGCACGCGCCGCCTATCGCGAACTCGATCGCGATGCGGACTTCCAATCGCCCAAGCCCTATGCCGCACTGCGCGTTGAGGACTACGACGCGCTGCTTTTGCCCGGCGGCCACGCCAAGAAGGTCCGGGCCTATCTCGAAGATGCCACGCTGCAAGCCTTCGTGGCCGATTTCTTCGACAGTCAAAAGCCGGTCGCTGCGGTCTGCCATGGCGTCGTGCTGGCGGCGCGCTCGGTCTCGAAGGTCACGGGCAAATCGGTGCTGCATGGGCGCAAGACCACTGCGCTGACCTGGAAGCTGGAAAAAAGCGCCTGGGACCTGACGCGCTTTTTTGCGCGCTTCTGGGACCCCGACTATTACCGCACCTACCGCGAATCGAAGGCCGAACCGGTGGGCTACTGGGGTGTGGAACAGGAAATCAGGCGTGCCCTGGCTTCGCCCGCCGATTTCCTCGACGTGCCGCCCGATGCGCCCCATCATTTTCTCAAGGCCAGCGGCATGGCGCGCGACACGATGACCGATTCGCGCCCGGCCTGGACCGTGCGCGACGGCCATTATCTCTCGGCACGCTGGCCCGGCGACGTGCATACGTTCGCGCGCCAATTCGTTGTCATGCTGGCCGAGACCGAACAACAGGAGGGAACCTCATGATCAAGGGACTACGCACCGTCATCTATCCCGCGCCGGACTTGCAAGCCGCCCGTGCCTGGTATGAACGCGTGCTGGAGCGTGCGCCCTACTTCGACCAGCCGTTCTATGTCGGCTTCGCGGTCGGCGGCTTCGAGTTGGGTTTGCTGCCCGACGCCAAGCCCGGTATCGCCGGCGCGCAGGCGCTGTGGGGGGTGGACGATGCCGATGGCGCCTACGCCCGTTTGCTCGAACTCGGTGCGACTTCGCTTGAGGCCGTGACCGACGTCGGCGGCGGCATACGCGTGGCAGCCGTGCAAGACCCGTTCGGCAACCGTTTCGGCATCATCGAAAATCCTCACTTCAAGAGTGACGAGGTCGCGTAAGCGTGGATGCGCAGCAATTGACCAAGCTCGTCGAGCTTGAGATGCCCTATGGTAAATACAAAGGCAGGCTATTGGCAGACTTGCCGGGGCACTATCTCGGCTGGTTCGCCCGCGAAGGTTTCCCCAAGGGTGAGTTGGGCAGCCTGCTTGCCTTGATGTATGAACTCGACCACAACGCCTTGCGCCACTTGCTCGATCCGCTGCGCCATCGGCCGCGCAGCTATTGAGGCAATCTACCCTGCGCCGGATCGTTCCAGCCGGCGATGCCACATTCCCCGTAACGCCGCTTCAAAGTGGCGCGCAAAGCGTGCGGCGTCGTAAATCGGCGAGGCCAGCACGCGCGCGCGCAAACCCGCGCGCAGCGATGCCAATGCCGGCAGGTCGGCTGCGTAGCGAAGCGCAAGATCGAGGTATTCCGTTTGATCGCGCGCGAGCCACTGCGGCAAGCCGGTGTTTTGCAGGTAACTGACACCCAGCCGGGACGCCAGGCGTTGCCCGGCCAGCGTCAATACGGGAACACCCATCCACAGCGCCTCCACCGAGGTGGTGCCGCCGGGATAGGGGAATGGATCGAGCGCGATGTCAACACGATTGTAAGCATCGAGCGAAGATTCGCGCGTGGGCAACCCCTCCAGAATCAAGCGGCCCGGCTCGACGCCGAGCTTGGCAAAGCGCCGGGCAAGCGCCTCGCGCGTACGCTGGTCTTGCAACTGCCGTGTATTCAGGAACAAGCGACTGTCCGGCACTGCCGCAAGAATGCGGGCCCATAGCGCGATCGTGCCGTCATTGATCTTGGTCAGGTTGTTGAAACAGCCGAAAGTCACGTAGCCGTTCCCGAGAGCCGGCAAGGCGCGCACCTGCAGATCGAATGCCGGTGGCGTGAAGCAGACCATGGTCTCGGGCAAGCGCCAGACTTGCTCGACGAATTGCGCGTCGCCCCCTGGCGGCACTACCCACGGATCGGCGATCAGATAATCCATCTCCGCCAGGCCGGTCGTCGCCACGTAGCCAAGCCAGGTGGCCTGGATCGGCGCGGGCTTCCAGGCGAACATCGGCAAGCGGCTCCCGCCGGTGTGACCCGACAGGTCGAACAGAATATCGATGCGGTCGGCATGGATGCGCGCGGCCAGCTGCTCGTCGCTCATGCGTGTCACATCGACCCAATCCTCGCAAAAGCTTTGCAAGTGCTTTCCGACCTCGTCGAGCTCGCGATGATTGGAATAGGCAAACAGCGCGACCCGGTCGGCGGCTTGCTGCGCCAATGCGCCGAAGACGTTTTCCAGAAAATAGCCGACCGAATGACGGCGCAAATCTGCCGATACGAAGCCCACTCGCAAGCGACGCTCCGGCTCGCGCGATACCTGCCAGTCATTGCGGCGGCGCGCACGGGCGGCAGCCAGCGTGCCATAGCGTCGCGCCTCTTCCAGCGCCCGCGGCATGCAATCGTCCGGCAAAAGATTATAGGCAAACAGCAGATTGCCGCGCGCGGGAAAGGATTCCGGTTCCAGTGCCAGCGCTTTTTCAAAACTCGCCACCGCATCATCGATACGTCCCAGGTCTTGCAAGGCACTGCCGAGGTTGACGTACGCGGCCGCGTAGGACGGCTTCGCGCGGATGGCGGCGCGGTAGCTGGCTTCGGCATCATACAGGCGGCCTTGGGCATGACGCGCCAGCCCCAGATTGTTGTGCGCCTGGAAGTGGCCGGGTTTCATGTCCAGCGCTTTTTCGTAGGCAGCTACCGCGTCGTCGAATCTGCCCAGAGTTTGTAGCGACAGGCCAAGGTTGTAATACCCTTCGGCCAGTCCGGGCCTCAGCGCGAGCGCACGGCGCAAACTCGCCGTAGCCGCTTCATGCTGTGCCAGCTCCTGCAAAATGACACCGAGGTTGTAATGCGCCTCCACATCGTTCGGCGCGAGCTCGACAGCTTGTTGCATGGCGCTCAGCGCGGCGGCCCCCTGCCCGGTTTGCTTCAGGATGGTGCCGAGAATCTTCCAACTCAGCGCATGACGCGGGTGGCGCGTCGTCAAGACTTGTGCGCACGCCAATGCTTCGGCATATTTTCCACCGGTGAAAAGCGATGCGAGCGCGGCGATGTCGACCTTGGAAGGTTCGCTGTGCATGATGGAACAAGGAGTCATCTCAGGGAATGCGGATGGTAACAGAATCGCCCCGCATTTCGGCAAACTGGTCTTGTTGATAAGGCCGTGCAACACATGGTAATCTCGGCATCGATTTTGCCGAATTCCCCTCTGCCATGCCTACAACTCGCGCCCTGCTGCTATCGCTGTCCCTCGCCCTGCCCGCAACAGCCATTGCTGCTGGCAGCGCGGCCTTGCATGTTGCCAAGCTCACCGACGTCGCCCCCGAAAACCATCACTTCGCCGACTTGCGGGCCTTCGGCGATGCGGTTGGCGACGCGCAAGTCGTAGTCCTGGGCGAGCAGACCCACGGCGACGGCGACGTGTTCAGCCTCAAGGTGCGGCTGGCGGAATATCTGCACGAGAAAAAAGGCTTCGACGTGCTGCTGCTGGAAAGCGGCTTGTTCGACGGCGAAACCATCGAACAGCAGAGCAAAGAGGGCGCAAGCGTCTTGCAACAGGCACCGGGCAACCTGTTTTTCGCCTATTCCAAGACCAGGCAAGCGCGCGCGCTGTTCGCCTACATCGATGGCCAGAGAAAGGCGGGAACACCGCTTGAATTAGCCACCTTCGACAGCCAGGAAAGCGGCAAATTGTCGCAAGAGCAGTTGGTTGACAGCCTCGGCGCCTACCTCAGTGCGAGCGGTTCGGTGCTGCCGCAATCCGATGAATGGAAGCTGTTTCGCGAACGGACCGGGGCCATCCTGAAATTCGACCGCAGCGAACCGCCGGCGAACGTACAGGAATCCTACTTCCGCATGGTCGACCAGATCGGCCAATGCCTCAACGTGGTGGACAAGCCGGAATTGCAGGCGCAGGCGCCGTATTGGCGCCGCGTGGTGGCGAGCGTGCAATCCCAGGCCAGGCGCTTCTGGAGCACGCGCGGCAACTTCGTGGCCGACATCGACATGCGCGAGGCGACCGGTGCCGACAACATCGTCTGGCAGATCGGCCAAGCCCATCCCGGCCACAAGTTCATCGTATGGACGCACGATGTGCACGGCCAGAAGTCGCCGCTATACGGCAAGCTGAAAGGCAGCATGCAGCGCGTGCGCGAAATGCTGCCGCAAACGCGCTTTTACCACGTCTATTTCACTTCCTATTCGGGTCAGTTCGTCAATTACGAAACCGGGGCATTGGTCGACGTCGGCAGCCACGCGCCGACATCGCTCGAAGCGCAATTGCACAAGGCGGGCGTCAAGCTCGGTTTCATCGATATGCAAAGTGCCAGCCCGGCGCTGCGCGCCATTGCGCTGGACGGCCATGACCGCGGGTTTCCGGCCAATCATCCCGCGCTGGCAGACTTCACCGACGGCGTGTTCTATATCGACGTGCTGCACCCCACGAAGCGGGAAAAAGGGTTCGAGGACTAGCCGGTATAATAGGGATTTTGCATCTTCCCTATTGTTGCCATGTTCACGCCCGCCTCGCGCAGCCTTGCCCCCGACTACTATCTTCTGGCGCGCCAACTGCAAAGCATCCTGGAAGACGAACGCGACCTGACGGCCAATGCCGCGCAGTTTTCCGCATTCATCTATGACACCGTGGCCGATCTGAACTGGGCCGGGTTCTATCTTGCCCGCCCGGCCAAAAAGACCGCTGCCGGTATAGGACAGGAATCACAACAGGAATTGCTGGTCGGCCCGTTCCAGGGCAAGGTTGCCTGCGCCCGCATCGCGTTTGGCAAGGGCGTCTGCGGCACCTCGGCGGCGCAGCGCCGCACGGTTGTGGTGTCCGACGTGCATGCCTTTCCCGGCCACATCGCCTGCGATTCGGCGTCGAATTCCGAAATCGTGATGCCCGTCATCAAGAACGACACTCTGTATGGTGTATTCGACATCGACAGTCCGAGCCTGAATCGCTTCGGCGATGCGGATCGCGAAGGTCTGGAAAGTTTGCTCGCCGTGTTCGTCGCAGCCACGGATTTCCCCTGACGCTGTAAGGAAATCCGCGGCGCCGCGACCAAGATCGATACAGTTCAAGGAGCGGCGCATGAAACGTCCATTCATCCTCACCACGCTGGTTTTGCCGACGTGCCTGTTGGCCGCGGCTTGCCAACCCTCGGTCAACGCCGCCGAAGCACCCGCCATGCTGGCGGCACCCAAGTTCAACGACGCCAAGGCAGCCGGCTCCCTGCAGACCGCGGTATTCGCCGGCGGCTGCTTCTGGGGCGTGCAAGGCGTGTTTGAACACGTCAATGGCGTAGAGAAAGTGTTTGCCGGCTACGATGGCGGCGACCGCGAACACGCCCACTACGAGATGGTCGGCACGGGCGAGACCGGCCACGCAGAATCGGTGCAGATTCGCTACGATCCGGCGCAAATCAGCTATGGCGAACTGCTGCAGGTGTTCTTTTCGGTGGCGCACAACCCGACGCAGTTGAACCGCCAGGGGCCGGACAGCGGCACGCAGTACCGCTCGGCAATTTTCTACGGCAATGCGAGGCAGAAGGAGATCGCCACGGCCTACGTTGCCCAGCTCGAAGCCGCGCACGTCTATTCACGCCCGATTGCGACGCAAATCAATCCCGACAAGGGCTTCTATGAAGCGGAGCGCTACCACCAGGATTATCTGGTCGATAATCCGCATGATTTCTACATCGTCTACAACGATTTGCCCAAGGTTGAAAACCTGAAACGCCTGTTTCCTTCCATCTATCGGGAGAGGCCGGTGACCGTGTACGGCCACTGAAAGGCAAAAACGCTCAGTCGTTGATCAAACGCACTTCCAGCGTCTGCAACCACTTCACATGGCGCGGGCCGGTCTTGGTATCCTTGACCGATACCATCGCGATATGGCCCTCGTCGTCAGCCAAGGGTTTGCCGTCCTTTTCAAAGTAGACGATCATCCCGTCGCCGGCGGGTGAATTGAAGATCTCGCTCCAGGAAAACACCACGCGGTAGCCATCCGTTGCGGTGGCGACGACGATCATTTTCTTGATGTCGTTATGATCGTGCACCACCAGCACAGCCTTGTTGATCAGATCGGCCAGACGCACACCTTTGAGGTTTTGCAGCTTGCCGGCATCGGCGCCATTTTGCCGGATCAACGCCACTTCGGCCAATTGCTGCGCGGGGAAGGCGCGCAGATCGTCCACGCTCAAGGTCAACGGATGTTCCACCGCGCCGCGCACCGTCAGGTTGTCGCTCATGGCGGCATGGGCCGCGATGCCAAGCGTCAGGAGCAGCGTGGCGAGGCAATAGCGTAGAAGAGGCTTCATGATGCCCTCAGGCAGGCACGGCGATGATGACGCTGCTGGCCTTGAAAATGGCCGAAGCCGGTGTGCCGATTTTCAGTCCAAGCCGTTCTGCACTGTGGTGCGTCACCATCGACGCCACCGAACCGCCTTCGGGCAGCTCGATCACGACTTCCGTATTGACCGCCCCGGGCTTCACCGCCGCCACCGTGCCTCGCAGACGGTTGCGCGCGGAAAAGCGCACACCGGCATCGTCGGTGACGATCAACACCGACGACGCCTTGACCAGGGCATAGGCTTCAGCACCGACCTGGAGATCGAGCGAGCGGGCGCTTTCATGCGTGACGGCCGCAACGATCTTGTGGCCACCTTCCACAGTCAGTTCGATTTCATCGTTGATCGCCCCCTGCACGATCTTGCTGACGGCTCCTGAGAATTGATTGCGCGCGCTGGTTTTCATCGAAATGGCCTCGCGAGTAAGAATGGGAAGGCCATTTTACTCCTCACTCACGCGATCCATGTTCCTTCATCCCAACGCGGCCAGCACCGCCTGCGCAATCTTCTGCGCCCCGATCACGTTGGGATGCCCGACCGACGCCAGGTAGCAGACGTGGCGCTGGATCACGTCGGTTTCGTCGCGGTCGCACAGGGCGTGCCGGTCGGCAGCGAACGGGTCTTCAGGCTGGAGATCCTTGTCGATGCCGAAGATCCAGGCGTCGGGCGCCAGCATGGCATTTTGCGGGGCAAACGGCGGCAGCACGAAGATAACACGCTCGCTACCAAGACGCTGGTTGGTTTCATCGGCAGCGCGGCGCAAATTGGCGGCCGATTGTTCGGCGAAAAAGGCATGCTGCGAAAAGATCTTGTCCAGCACGAGGTCGCCCAGTTCCTCCAGGATGTCGGCCAGGTGAATGCCGTGCAGGCCGCACACATGCTGCACGCGCTCGCGGTCGCTATAGGTCGACAGTATCTGGTAGTAGCCGATCAGGACGATGCGGGTGCGCGGGCTGTTGAATTTTGCGGTGACGGCGCCGAGCAAGGCCAGCATGTCGCCATAGCAGTGCTTGACGATGCGCTCTTGCAAGTCGTCGCGGTCGAGGAAGGGATTGTCGAGGATGAAGGAGTTGACGTCGTTGATGCCGCCATCGACGATGACGAGGTCGACGTCGTCCGTGGTCCCGGCATAGTTGGCGCACTGCTGCACGATGGTCGGGTAGGAATCGGGTACCTCGCCGTCGAGCGGCGCCTTGACGATGGTGGCGCCGATGCCGATATTGGCGCCGGAGTGCGCATAAGCGAGCAGGCTATCCGGCGTCTGATCGGTGCCGGCCAGGGCAGAATAAACCTGCCAAGTGAACTTCTGTTGTGGATACAAACCCTGGCCCCAGACTACGGAGTCGCCAAACGTGACTATTTTCATGCGCGCTGTTCCGGAAAAAGGTTAGTGGACGGCAAAACCGGAGATTATGCCGAAACTTGCGCATTATGCTACCTGTCATTTCTGACGGTCAAAAAATTTCCCGGATTGCTCCCATGCCGTGCCGCTTCAATTCGTGGCGGCCTGGCCCGAGGTTAAATACAGATTGTCGTGTAGTCACAAGATTTCACATGTCCACAACAACACTGCGGCATGCGAAGCAGTTATGCTTGTCGGTAAAACACGGTAACGCGAGGCGACAAACAAAAAATCGATGTTGCCGTGTAGAACGAATGGGGATGGCACAGGCGGGATGCCTGGACCAATAAAACAATGCCAACAGCCGAACAGCCAGAGTCGAATCACGCGGCGGAAAGCGCGCACGCTTCCTGCGCCGAAATCCGCCGCGCAGAGGTTCGCGCGCTGGCGCAAATGGCCGGCGCCAGCGAGCTCGACGTATCACGCGCCCTGAGCGGCAGCCCCGGCCTGGACGCAGGATTGCGCGCCCGCGTGATGGAACTGGCGCAACAGCGTGGATTTTCGCTGCTGATTGGCGCCAAGAAACTCCAAGCCAGGCAAAACCGTACCGTCGCCGTCGTCATTCCCTACCAAGGCGAGGCGCGCCAGCATCTGTCCGACCCATTTTTTCTCGCCATCCTGGGTAGCATCGCCGATACGCTGACCGATCGCGGGCTGGACATGCTGATCTCACGCATCGATGCCGAAAATCTGCACGAGGCGGCGCTGAGCTACGATACGGGCCGCGCCGTGGGAGTGATACTGATCGGCCAATGGCGCCGCCAAGACCAGTTGAACCTCATCGCCGCGCGCCGTGTGCCGCTGGTGGTCTGGGGGGCATGGCTGCCCGGGCAATCCTACGTGACGGTATGTACCGACAATTTCAACGGCGGCTTTGTGGCCACCGAACACTTGATTCGGATGGGGCGCAAACGCATCGCCTTTCTCGGCGATATCGAATTGCCGGAGGTGAAGCGGCGCCACGATGGCTATTGCAAGGCGCTGCAGCAACACGGACTGCCCCGCGACGAGCAACTCGTGATCCCCACCGGGTACGCGGAGGAAGGCGGCATTGCAGCGATGGCAGAATTGAAGCGTCGCGGCGTGTCGTGCGATGCGCTGTTTGCCTGCAGCGACCTGGTGGCCATGGCGGCCATTGACGTCATGCGTGCGGAACACAAACGCATACCGCAAGACGTCGCAGTCGTCGGTTACGATGACATCGAGCGCGCACGCTTCTTCGATCCGCCCTTGACGACAATACGTCAGCACATGGAGGCAGCCGGGCCGGCCCTGGTCGATACGCTGCTTTCCATCATCGACGAACAGCCCGCCGAGCCCTATCAGATCCCGACGCAATTGATCGTGCGAAATACCAGCGTTTGAAGGCGCCGTCCGATACGGCGTTGCCAGATGCCGGATCGGGCCCGGCCACAAGCAAATACCACAACGCCGGCGCGACGCCTTGAGCGAGAAGGCTTTCACGGGTATGCTCAGGCTCCACGGCTCGGCGCAACTCCGATTGTTGCGCGACCCGTGAACAGACAATGAGCGAGCAATGACCATCATTCTGTATGGCGAAGCACTGATCGATTCCTTTCCCGACGCGGACGTGCTGGGCGGCGCGCCGTTCAATGTCGCCTGCGCATTGGGTGCGTTCGGCTGCGCGCCCTTGCTCATCAGCGCCGTCGGCCTCGACGCCGGCGCCGACACCATCCGCACCGCCATGCAGCGCTTCGGTCTCGACCAAAGCGGCTTGCAAACCGATCCCTTTCACCCGACCGGGCGCGTGGCGGTGGAATTGAGCGCGGAGGGGCATCGTTTCGACATTCTCGCCAATCAGGCCTACGACCACATCGACGCCGTCCAGGCCGCAGCGGCCATTGGCGCCCTGCCCGCCGATTCGGCGCCGCACATCATGTATTTCGGCACCATGACGCAGCGAAATGCGGTTTCGCGCGACGGCTTGTATCAATTATTGGCGCAATCGCAGGCAAGGAAATTTCTCGACCTGAACCTGCGTGAAGGCACCTGCACGCTGGAATCGATTGCCGCTTCGCTCAAAGAGACCGACATCCTGAAAGTCAATGAAAGCGAACTGCTATTCCTGCTTTCGCATTTCGTCGCGCCGGATACCGACTTTCTGGTGCGCTTCGACGGCGATATGCGGCATTCGCCGCTGCTGCCGGCGTTGCAATCGCTCCTGGACCAGTTTTCGCTGCAAAGCATTGTCATCACGCTCGGTGAGCGTGGCTACGCCTATCTCGACCGCATGGGCCGCATGATCGCCGACGACACGCCCGCCGCCGCGCCCGACGTGGTCGATACCGTTGGCTGTGGCGACGGTTTTTCCGCGGTGATACTGCTTGGCATGCATTCAGCTTGGCCCATTGAAACCAGCCTGGCCCGCGCACGCCGCTTTGCCTCGGACGTGTGCGGCCTGCGCGGCGGCGTCGCGCCGGACCTGGACTTCTACCGGCGCCACCTGGCGCTCTGGACTGCGCAAGACCGGCGATAGGCACGGCAGATGTGCATGCCACGCTCGCACTCCCCTTCTAGCCGGTATTTTTTGGATTCGCGGCTGTAGCGTCGCGCTACGCCAAGAAAAAATCAGGCCGCTGCATTCATCGGCTGCCGCGCCGGCAGCCAGATCCGGAACGTGCTGCCCTGATGCTGCGTGCTTTCCACCTCGATCCTGCCGTGGTGTTTTTTGATCGCCGCGAACGCCAGCGACAGGCCCAGGCCTGCGCCGGTGCCGTTGGGGCGCGTGCTATAGAAGGGATCGAAGATGCGGCCGAGCTTGTCTTCGGCGATGCCGACGCCGTTATCGGCGATGCTGATCCAGACATCGCCATTTGTGCTGCCGACTGCAACCTTGATCTTGCCGTGTTCGGGAATGGCCTGGACCGCATTCAACAGCAGGTTCATGAACGCTTGCATCAGGTCGGCCGGCCGGCATTCGATCGGCGGCACGTCGGCATAGTGTTTTTCGACTTCCGCCTTGGCCGCGATTTCCTTTTCCAGCAAGGCCAGCGTATTGTCGAGCATGCGCGTGATCGGGCTGACCTGCCAGCAGGCATCGGCCACGCAAGCGAGATCGTCGAAGGCCTGGCCGAATTGCTCGATGCGCGCCAGGTCATCCTGCGATTCGTGTATCACTTGCAGCGCGTTGTGTTCCAGCATGACCAATTCGGCCCCACGGCTGGGCAAGTCGCCTGCCAGGGCATCGATCAGCTCGCTCTGGCGCGCAATGCACGCCTCCATCTGCTGCAAATGATCCTTCAAGGCCTGCACCGGCGACTTGATCTGCTGGGCGGCATTGGCGGCCAACAGGCCGATCGAGGCCATCTTGGTCGCGTGCAAAAGCTGGATCTTGGCCGTTTCGAGCCGCTTGTAGACGTTCTTTAATTCGTCATGCGCTTCCTGCAGCGTGCTTTCGGCGATCTGGCGCACGGAAGCCTCTTGCTGCAGCTTCTGGTTTTGCTGATCCAGCCGCTGCTGTGTCGCGCGCAAGGCAACGTGGGCCATGACGCGCGCCAGCAGTTCTTCCATCGCCAGCGGCTTGGTAACGTAGTCGACCCCGCCGACCTTGAAGCCCTCAAGCTTGCTCGCCGTATCGGCCAGGGCAGTCATGAAAATGACGGGAATGTCGCGCGTGGCGATGATGCTTTTGAGCTGGCGCGTCGCCTCGAAGCCATCCATGCCGGGCATCATCACGTCCATCAGGATCAGGTCAGGCTTGATGAAGGCGGCTCGCTGTATGCCTTCCTTGCCGTCCTGCGCGACGACCACGCGAAAGCCGTTCTCTTCGAGGAATTCAACAACCACGCCGAGATTGGTCGGCGTATCGTCGACGATCAGAACCGTCGGTTTGTCCTTGTCGCTCATGGCGCTTCCCCGAATTGGACATTGAAACCCGCTTGGCACCTGTTCGATATGCGTACCGAAGATACAGGGCAGGCTCTTACATCATATTGCAATCACCGCGTTCGTGTGTGCCCGAAATCGCACACTTTTCGGTATTTTTACCATGTTTGACAAAGTGGTATGACGAATCAACCATCGTTGTCACTGTGGTGCACGGTCTTGTGGTCACATCGCCAAGCTTCACAAAAAATTCTTGTAGGAAATCGTAATTCTGTCGTATCGTGATCTCGGCCTTCAATTTTTCGGAGCACGTGCCGTATAGCTTGTTGAGGCCGGAGCCATTTATGCAGATCAGCACCACCCTATTTAGCAAACAGACAATCGCAGCGCAGTTGCTCCTGCTTGGATTGGCGTATTGTGTCCTGAGCCAGCGTGCGCAGGCAGCCGACATCTATCGCACTTACGATGCCGCCACCAAGAGCCACATCTATTCCGACCACCCGGTCAACCGCAGCTCGCAGGTATTCGCGAAATTCGACGGCTACACGTTGTGGCCGCGCTCCGGCAGCGGGCCGATATCGCTGGCGGAATTGCGCGCGCGGCGCATCGAACTTGAGCCGCTGGTGCAGCGCGTGGCGACGGCCAACGGCGTGCATCCGGCCTTGCTCAAAGCCGTGATCGAGGTCGAATCGGGCTTCAACGCCCGTGCGCTCTCGTCCAAGGGCGCCATCGGCCTGATGCAGGTGATGCCAGCCACGGCGGCCCGCTACGGCCAATACGATCTCTACTCGCCGGAAGAAAACCTCGCCGTCGGCGCGCGCTATCTGCATGACTTGATCACCCTGTTCAAGGGCGACCTGCGGCTCGCGGTCGCAGCCTACAATGCCGGCGAACATGCCGTGCTGCGTAATGGCGGGCGCATCCCGCCCTATGCCGAAACGCAGCAATACGTCCCCATGGTGATGGACCGCTACAACCGCTTCCAGGCCCATCCGAGCTAAAATCATCCTCCTTGACTGAGGAGGATGCATGGAACGCGGACGCGTCGTCATCGAGACGATAGACAGCAGGGTATTGCAAGGCAATGCAATGGGCGACCCCACACGGCGCCAGTTGCCGATCTACCTTCCCCCCGGTTACGACAGCGATGCGGCGCGGCGCTACCCGAGCGCCTATGTGCTGGCCGGCTTCACCGGACGCGGCCTCACCTTGCTAAACGACGTCTGGGGCGACGAACCCCTGCCGCAGCGGCTCGACCGCCTGATCGCCAGCGGGCGCATGCAGCCGATGATCGTGGCGATGCCCGATTGCGTCACGCGCCTGGGCGGCAGCCAATACATCAATTCGAGTGCGACCGGGCGTTACGAAGACTACCTGATCGATGAAATCGTGCCCTTCGTCGATACGTGCTTCCGCACGCGCGCCGAGCGCACACAGCGCGCCATCCTGGGCAAAAGCTCGGGCGGCTATGGCGCCCTGATCCAGGCCATGCGCCACCCGGAAGTGTTCGGCCTTGCCGCCTCGCACAGCGGCGACTTGTATTTCGATTGGTGCTACAAGCCCGATTTCGTCACCGTCGCCGCCAACCTCGCGCGCCAAGGCGGCTTGAAGGCGTTTTGCGACAATGTCCAAACCACACGGCCGCGCAACGCGGTGTTTCATGTGATACAGAATACCGTGGCCATGGCTTCGTGCTATTCACCCAATCCCGAATCCGCCGATGGCACAGGATTCGACCTGCCGTTCGACCAATACGATGCCGAAATGCTGCCCGAAGTGTGGCAGCGCTGGCTGCAATGGGACCCGGTCAACCTGGTACAACGCCACACCGAGGCGCTCAAGTCGCTCAAGCTGCTATACCTCGACGTGGGTGTATCCGACGAATTCAACCTGCAATTCGGCGCCCGCATCTTTTGCAAGCGCCTGCGCGAGCAAGGCATCACTTACAGTCACGAGGAATTCGACGACAGCCACATGAACATCCCCTATCGCTACGATCTGTCGTTTGCAGCCATCTCGCGGACGATAGGGGACTAAGAACCGGTTTCAAGGGAGAATCAGGCGGCGGGCTTGCCAGCGGCTGCAGCCAGGCCCATCACGCCGCCGACATTCATGCAATCGACCATCGAACTCGGAATCAGGATGGTGGTGCCGCGCTCCTTGGTCGTCTCGTAAATGATGTTCATGGCGCGCAATTGCATGGCGGCCGGGTTGCCGGCATAGATATCGGCGGCATCGCGGAATTTTTGCGCCACTTCGACCTCAGCCGATCCAAGGATCACACGCGCCGCCTTTTCGCGCTCGGCCTGGGCCTGCCGGCTCATGGCATCCTGCAATTGCTCCGGGATAGCCACGTCGCGGATCTCGACCGAAAGCGCCGAGACGCCCCACTCGGCCGTCTTGCGCCCGATTTCCTCGGTCAACAGCTTGTCCGACGCCTTGCGGTCCGACAAGAGCGCCGTCAAGAGCGACGAGCCGATCATCTCACGCAACGAAGTCTGGGCCACCCGCAGAATCGCATCGCGGTAGTCCGTGATTTCCAGTGCGGCGCGCTTGGCGTCGTGCACCTGCCAGAACAGGATCGCATCGACGTTGGCCGGCACCGTGTCGCGCGTCAGCGCCGATTCCGCATTGAAGCCGGTGACCTGGATACGCTGGTCGACCCAGGCCGACACTTCATCGACGAAGGGCACGATGAGGAACAACCCCGGCCCTTCCAGGGCATGCAGCTTGCCGAAGCGCAGCACTACCGCCTTTTCCCATTGCTGCGCCATCAACAGCGAAATCGGCGTCAGGAAAGCCAGCAGGAAAATCACAGCCGGAATGCCGTAACCCATGACGATGCCCGACTCGTGCCCGAGGGCGCCGATGAGCAAGCCCATGATAAACAACAAGGCCGACAAGACCGCGGCCGGTGCGTTTTTACCTTGACGATTCATTTTTTGCCTCTCTTGGTTTGTATCACACTCAATATGCGATTCGCCAGCTCGGCCGGATCGATCAGGGCGGCGTTGGCAATCGCGATGGTTTCATGCGCCATGCTCTCGATGCGTGCTTCGTTCGCGTCCACGTCTTCCGGAGGCGGATGCTGCGCCACATAGGTGCCGCGCGCGCGCACGATGTCGATGAATCCACCCTTCTCCAGATCGTCATAGGCGTGGCGAACGGTGTTCAAGTCAACCGAAAGCTCAACCGCCAACTCGCGCATGGTCGGCATCTGCTCGCCCGGTTTCAATACGCCGGCGCCGATGGCGCGCAGCAACTGGTCGCGAATCTGTACGTAGCGCGGCACGCCATTATCTTCAATCCGAATTTGCAGGCTCACAGTTCAGCCCCTCTGTTGGTCTGTATGCTAATATGCATACAATAGAACACGAAACGCCAAACGTCAAGGAAGATAATCGAAGCAACTCGCTGAGGCTGCTTCTGCGATGGATATAATGGCAATTCCTCCAATCAACATTTGCCCGCATGCGCGCCAAAGCCATCCTGATCGTCGAAGACGAAATTGCGATCGCTGACGGCATCGCCTATGCGCTCTCCACCGAAGGCTTTACCCCGCACCACCTCACACTGGGCGAAGCGGCCTTGACGGCATTGCGCGCGGAGCCGTTCCAGCTTGTGATCCTCGACGTCGGCTTGCCCGACGTCAGCGGCTTCGAGGTCTGCCGCCGGCTACGCCAGTTCTCCGACGTGCCGGTGCTTTTCCTCACCGCGCGCAGCGACGAGATCGACCGCGTGGTAGGCCTGGAGATCGGCGCGGACGACTACGTAACCAAACCCTTTTCGCCGCGCGAACTGGTGGCGCGCGTGCGCGTGATCCTGCGCCGGCTGGAAAAATCCGGCACCAATGCGCCAGCCGAAACGAAGTCCGCCTCCCTGTTCGACTTGCGCAGCAAGGAAGCGCGCATTGCCTATTGCAACACCCTGCTCGACCTGACGCGCTACGAATACCTGCTCTTGAAAACCCTGCTGGAACATCCCGGCCACGTGCTTTCGCGCCCCCAGTTGATGGACCGCATCTGGCAGGATGCCGAAGATACCTTGGAGCGCACGGTCGATGCTCACATCAAGTCGCTGCGCGCCAAACTGCGCGCGGTCGATGCCTCGCGCGACCCCATCCAAACCCATCGCGGCATGGGCTACAGCATCAAGCTGGCATGAAGATAGGCCTGCGCATCCTGCTGGGCTATTTCCTCGTCGTCGGCCTGGCCGGCTGGTTCTTGCTCAATGTCTTCGTCGAGGAAGTCAAACCGGGTGTGCGCGATACATTGGAAGACACCCTGGTCGACAGCGCCAACCTGCTCGCCCGCATTGCCGCACCGGAGCTCAAGGCCGGCAGGCTCAACCAATCCGCACTGGCGCAAAGCCTGGCCAACGCGGGGCAGACCAATATCCCCGCCCTAATCAGCGGCGTGCACAAGAAGTCGTTCGATTTCCGCGTCACCATCACCGACGCGCAGGGAATCGTCGTCTTCGATTCGGCCGGACAAGACATCGGGCGCGACTACTCGCACTGGAACGACGTCTACCGCACGTTGCACGGGCAATACGGCGCGCGCAGCACCCGCAGCGACCCGGGCGATCCGCTGACATCGGTCATGCACGTGGCGGCGCCCGTGGTCGATGACGGTAAATTGATCGGCGTATTGACCGTCGCCAAGCCGGTAAGCACGGTCGAACCGTTCGTCCAGCGCAGCCAACGCAAGATCCTGCAGCGCGGCGGCGTGCTCATGCTGGCCTCGCTCCTGATCGGCATCGCCTTTGCCTGGTGGCTCTCGCGCGAACTGGGCAAGCTGCAAGACTATGCGGCGGGCGTGGAGGCCGGCCGCAAGACCGCCTTGCCGGCGCTGGGCAACAATGAAATCGGCAAACTGGGCCGCTCGCTCGAAGCCATGCGCAACAAACTCGAAGGCAAGGAATATGTCGAGGAATTGATGCACACGCTGGCACACGAATTAAAAAGCCCGATTGCCGCCATCAAGGCCTCGGCCGAATTGCTGGGCGAGAATCCGCCAGCGGCGGAACAGGCCCGTTTTCTGGGCAACATCCTGGAACAGAATCGGCGCCAGCAACAGTTGATCGAGAAACTGCTGGCGCTGGTGGCGGTGGAAAAGCAGCAAACGCTGGCACCCGGAGGACGCATCGCGCTGGAAGAATTGGCCGCGCAAGCCGCCGCCGACATCAAAGGCAAACAGGACGCCAAGGCAATCCAGCTCGACACACGCCTCGACCCTTGCGACATTCCCGGCGACGCCCTGCTGCTGCGGCAGGCGCTGGGCAACCTGCTCGACAACGCCATCGATTTTTCGCCGCCGGGGAGCACAATCAAGATCGCCGGACTGGTGGCAAGCCATCGCCTGTCGCTGTCGGTTTCCGATCAGGGGGCAGGCATACCGGACTATGCCGAGGCACATCTGTTCGAGCGTTTCTATTCCCTGCCGCGCCCGCACGGCGCCAAGAGCACCGGGCTGGGCCTGCCTTTCGTGCGCGAAGTCGCCGCCCTGCACGGTGGCAGCATCGTCCTGGTCAACCTGCCGCAAGGCGGCGCCCGCGCCACACTTGAATTGCCGCTTGCGCTGCCACTTGTTTCATCATAAGCGCAGCGTACATGGTCGTCGAGAAAACCTCGCAACAATAAGCGACAGCCGGTAGCTGTCTATTTCTTCGTCGCCGGCTGGCCGCTTTCTTCGTCGAGGATCAACTTGCCGGCCCTGGGCTTCTTCCAGTCCAGCATATTGTCCAGCGGGCCGGCCAAGGCATCGAAGGAGCCGGTCAGGCGCTTGCCGTGCAGCCAGTTGTCTTCGACGAAGCGCAGGATGGAAGTCTGGTCGATCAAGGTGTGATCGACATGGTTGACGCGCGCATATGGCGAAATGACGAGGAAAGGCAAGCGCGGACCGTAGCCGCAGCGCCCCTGCGCGTTCGGTTTGCCATCGTAGCCCGGCAAGGCCGTCGCCGGCATCGGCCGGCCCTGCTGCACGCCCTTGTCGCACGCGCCCGGACCATTCAACATGTCGCCCATGCCGGCCACCGTCATGCCATTGCTGGTGACGCTGCTCGAGGTATCGGGTTTGACGCGCGATGGATTGACGATGGGACTCATCTGGTGATCGTACCAGCCGTCGGAATCGTCGTAGGCGATGATGACCAGCGTGTGCGCCCACTCGGGACGCTGCTGCAGGAAATTGATGGCATGGACCACGAAGGCCTGCTCGTCGAGCGGATCGGAATAGCCGGCGTGGCCGTCCTGATAGGCCGGTGCCTTGAGATAGCTCACGGCCGGGAAATTACCGGCGGAAACCGCGTCGAAGAAATCGTGGATATCGTATTGGTGATTGGCCGGGTCGGGCGATTTGCCGTCGGCTTGCAGGCTATGCCCGATCGCGGCCACGCTGCTGGGCCGCGCGTGGCTGAGGTTGCGCGTGCCGGCGGAATACTGAAACGGTTGGTGGTGCGGGATATAGTCGGGCACGGAATAACCTGTCACGGCCGATCGCGTTGCGCGCTTGCAGCCGGTGCTGCCGTCGCCATTGACTACCGCGAGGTCGAAACCGCCCTGGAAGAAACCCCAGGTAACGCCGGCATCGTTCAACAGGTCGCCAACGTTCTTGCCGCCGACCTCGATCGCGCCGCGCGTGGAGCAGGCATCACCCAGAGGCTGCGGATCGCTGACGGTGGTGATGCCGCCATTGCCGTCCGAGGTGATTTCACCGTCGAGATTGCTGCCGCCCTTCTTGCCTGGCGCGGCATTGCTGGCGGTCACGCCATTGTTCTGGCCCGAAATCAGGTTTTGCGCACCGACGTAAGACGGCCCGAAGCTGGTGCCGAAAGCATTATCGTTCAAGGCATAGTGCTGCGCGTAGTTCCACAGCGCGGTGACGGTATTGCCGTCGAAATAGCCCAGCACGAGCCCCGGCGTGTTCAGGGGTGGGCTGGCCTTGGCATTGCCGTTGCCGGTCGATTTGGGAAACAGGTCCATCGCGCCGTCGTGGAAGGCGGCTTGCTCCGCATCGTAATCGTGATGCTGATCGGCTGTGGCCGCCTGCGCGCGGTCGAGGCGGAATGGATTGATGGCATCGGCACCGTTGCCCGCATTGCGCGAATTCGGGTTGGCATGCAGCAGGTCGGCGCCCTGCAGCGGCGCAAAGGATTTTTCCACGTCCAGCGGCGTGGCCAGATTGTTGACTGTGGGCGTGCCCGGCGCACCGTGAAAGACCGGCTCCCCTGTGGGGTTGGCCGCCACGGGATAGGTGGCGAAATAATGGTCGAACGAGACGTTTTCCTGGAAAATCACCACCACGTGCTCGATCGGGGTGGCGGTTGCTCCCTTTGGCTCGTTTCCTGCCGCCGCCACAGACAGCAGGCTGAAGGCTGCCGTAGCCAGTACGCGTTTGCGGCAGTGCTTGGGTAAGGCATGCATCGTAACTTCCTTTCTTTGGCGACCTGCGCAGACGCCGGCTTTTAAAGGCGCTAACAAAATGAGATTGGCTAGGCGCTACGACGAAGACGGTACAGTTGTACGGCTAGGATGCGGATGGCCGCCCCTAGCAACAACGCCAAGCTCTTTTTGTTCGCGCCTCCTATTCGTGATAGTGCAACATCAGCGCCTTGGTCATGCTGTCGCGCTGGTCGGCAATGACGGCCCAGATTTTCTCCGCAATCTCCGGATGGGCCGTGTAAAACTTGTGAGAAAACGTCAGATAGTAATTCTTGGTCGACAATGGCACCGGCAGTTTCTCGATGTCATTTTCCAGGTGCATCTGCCTGATCACCGGATCGGCAATATGCTCCTGCATGGCATAGGCGCCGATACGGCCCAGGCGCAGCTTGCCGAGATTCTGTTCCGTCGTCTGCACTTCTTCGAGCCGGAAACCTAAAGGCGTCAGCATGTCGGCAATGGAAAAGCCGTTATTGATGCCAATGGTCAGGTTCTCCGGATTCGACAGCGTCGTGCCGTCCCAGTTGATGCTACCGCCCTTGCGCCGGTACAGATAATAACTGAGCGTGGCGAGCCGCCGCGTCGCATCGGGCTGGTCCCCTTTCATCGGATAGGTCATCAAGCGGCCTCGCTCGGCATCGTAGGAAAACAGGATCGCCCCGTCAATGTCGCCGGTTTCGGCTGAGCGCAGCACACGCAGGTTGGCCAGCCGCGTGAGGTGCACGTTGCAGCCGGCCTGTGCCGCGGCGGCGCTGACGATCTCGACTGCAATGCCGGGCCGCGCCGGCGCGCTCAAGCCCTCGCCCTCAAGAAACGGCGCCGACGGATGTTCGGTATAGGCCAGCGAAATGTCGCACACAGGTGCGGCCGCCGTAGTGGCGGCAAACACCCAGGCGGCAAGAATCAACAGGCTTCGCATCTGGACAGGCGTGAAGTAACAGGAAACCATTCAGGCTTTGAGATTAGCATCGATTTTTTTCACAGATATGAATTCGACAGGAATTCGCCGCGCTGCTTTTATGCTAACACGCGGATTGCCCAATGGCAGTGGAAAAGCGGCAACGAAAACAACATTCGACTTCACGCTAAACGCATCGTCAATTCACTTTCGACAGTTACAGTGCCCTCCAGTTGCGAACCACTTGCCCAACCACCCTGGAAGGATACCGATGAAGATACTCTCCATGCTCAAGCGCCTGGCCCTGGCCGAAATTGCGGCGATTGCGTTCGCCCTGCTGCTTGAAGCCTTGGCCTATGCCTGCACCAATCTGGTCCGTGTTTTTTATCCCAACGCCGGGGATGGCTATCTCGTCAATATCGGTTTTTTCTGGGAATTGATGGCGTTTTCCGTCGTCGCCGTAGCCATCGTGTTCGGCGGCCCGTGCTATCTGCTATGCGCGCGCTTCATGTCTTCCAGGGCCGGGCCGGCGTGGGCAACGGGCCTCATGATCGCAATCGGAGGCGCAGTGTTCTTTGGACTGAGCTTGAGCGCCTCGCTCGGCGACGGCTGCGGTGGTTGAGTCTGTGCCGGAAATCGCAGGACTCAACGCAATTGCTTGCGGATCACCAGCTTCAGGCCGGACCAGGTTTCATCGACGGCGCAGACCTTGATGTCGACGAAACCGAGAGGCAAGGCCAGCTCGCGTATCGTGTTTTCGCTGATGTCGCTCGGCACCTTGGACGTCTTCTTCGGCCAGGAAACCCATACGACGCTATCCGGCTTGATGCGCTGGCGCAACCGATGCAGCTCCTTTTCCAGTGCGTCCCTGGCGCTGCAAAAGACATGGACGATATCGGTGGCTGACGTGACCGCATCTTCGAACACCACGCCGGGCGGCAGCGGCTGCAGCAATGCCGCATAGTGTGCCGGCGCTTCCTTCGCGCAGAGGCGGCTGCCCTCTTTCACGCCCAGTTTCTTCGCCAGCGGTGTGCCGGAATACCCTGCTGCATTGCCTGTCTCATTGCCTTTCATACCCGCTCCCGGGAAACGCAATATCCGCCGATTATACGATCTGGCGCAACAGGCGCCGCGCGCATTCCCCGACCGCCTCGTTCAATGCCGTCGGCGCGATGACGCTGAAGCCGAACGGCAACGCTGCGAGCTGGCGCGCGAACCAGTCGAGGTCTTCGGATTGGTTGCGCAGCAGTACGCCGTCATCGCGCTGTTCCAGCACGCCGATGGCGTCGCGCAAATGGGCGCGCGCGGTTTGCAGATCGGTCTTGAGCAAGACTTCGACGTAATGCGCGCGCGGCAAGGTGGCAATCCCCTGCGCCAGATGCGCCATCGCATCGAAGTGTTCAGGGCGGCCGAAGCTTTGCGGCAACGGCGCCACCGACTTGACGCGGTCCAGGCGAAACGTGCGCACGCCGCCACGCAAATGGCACATACCGGCCACATACCAGCGCCCCGCACGATAGACCAGGCCATAAGGATCGAATTGCCTTTCGCTGCTTTCTCCCTCGCGGCTGCGATAAGCCAGGCGCACGCGTTGCCGCTTTTGCGCCGCGGCGGAGAGTGCCGCCAGGGCGGCTTGATCCGATGCGGCATCTGAAGCAGACAGGTCGAGCTGCACCGTCTCCCCGACGGCGCGTACCCTGTCCTGGAGCAGAGCAGGCATGATGCGCTCAAGCTTGGCCTGGGCGCTGGCGACGGCCGGCGCGGCATCGGCCAATCCCAGGGTGCGTGCGGCCAAGAGCCCCAGTGCCAGGGCCAGCGTTTCATCCTCGGTAAACATCATCGGCGGGAGCTTGAATCCGGGCACCAGCGAGTAGCCGCCATCGCGCCCGCGCTGGGCCACGATGGGTATGCCCATCTCTTCCAGCGTGGCGACGTAGCGGCGCAGCGTACGCCGGTCGACGCCGAGGCGTTCAGCCATGTGGGCGCCGCCTATGGCGCCGTGCGCCTGGAGCAATTCCAGCACGGCCAGCACTCGGGAAGCGGGATTGGACATGGCGTAAGCCTGAATTCAATTTAGGACAGATTCTGTCCTAATTATATTTTATCTTGCCTACTCCACCAACACACCACAAGGAGAGCAAGATGGATGCACGCAACAAGACATGGGAACAGGCCTCACACGACTTCGATTTCCTCTTCGGCGTATGGAAGGTGCACAACCGCCGCCTGCGCCAGCGCCTCGCGGGATGCACGGAATGGGAGGAATTCGAAGCGACCAATACGGCGCGCCAATTGCTGCGCGGCGCGGGCAATGAGGACGAATTCGTCACCGATTATGGCGGCGGCATGACCGGCATGAGTTTTCGCTTCCTCAATGCGAAGACGAAACAATGGTCGATCTACTGGGCCAGCAGTCGTTTCGGCGAGTTGGAGCCGCCGGTCACGGGTGGCTTCGACGGCAACGTCGGCATTTTCTCAGGCTCGGACAAGCTGGATGGGCGTGCCATTCTCGTGCGCTTCATCTGGTCGCGCATCGATACGGCCAATCCGCGCTGGGAACAGGCGTTTTCGGATGATGGCGGGATGAACTGGGAAACCAACTGGATCATGGATTTCTCGCGCATGGTGTGATCCCGGTCCAGTGTGCGGGCAAAAAAAAGCCCGCACACTGAAGAGGCGGGCATCAATCCTATCCCAAAGGATGGAGGAGACGTTTCTATTATAGTGCGGCGCAAAAATTTGTACAGAGTGAAAATTCACCTTCTTTGTTAAGAAATGTAATTTTGCGCCGTCTGCCTGCAACTACCGACAATGTTATTGCCGGTTTGCCTTGTCAGGTGCGCAAGGGCGCCTTCCTTACAGCAGTTCCAGGTCTTGCAGGATCGGTTTCCAGGCCTCCCGTACGGCGGGCGTTGCGGCCTGCATGGGTGGGCGCAGCTCGTCGCTCATCTTGCCCATCATTGCCAAGGCGGCCTTGATCGGGCCGGGATTGGGTTCGCGAAACGCCAGTTGGATCATGGGCAGCAAACGGTAGAAAATGCGGCGCGCTTGGTCCAGTTTTCCTTCTCTTGCCAAGGCAAACAGACGCACGAACAAATCGGGCCGGATGTGCGCCGCCGCCGCGATCACGCCCGCGCCGCCCAGGCACAATGTGGACAGCGCCTGCTGGTCTTCCCCTGCCATGACGGCGAGCTTGCCGTCGGCAATCAGTTGCATGGTCAGCCCGAGGTCGCCGCCGCAATCCTTGATCGCGACGATGCGTTCGTGTTCGGCGATCGCGCGCAAGGTCGCCAACTCCAGCGCCACCCCGGTGCGGTAGGGGATGTTATAGACGATGATCGGCGCGGTAGAAGCGTCGGCGATGGCGCGAAAGTATCCGATCAAGCCGGCCTGGGATGGGCGGATGTAGTATGGCGCCGGCACCAGCACCCCGGCCACGGGGCGTTCGCAGATGCGCTGCAAGCGCTCCAGCGCGGCGGCTAGGTTGTTGTCGGACAGGCCCATGGCCACCCGGCCGGGCGGCACCGCCTCCAGCACCGCATCCAGCACGGCCAGTTGCTCCTCGTCGCTCATGGCGGCCGGTTCGCCCGTCGTGCCGCAAGCGATCAGGCCGGAGATGCCGGCCTCGATCAATTCGGCGGCGCTTCGTTTCAACGCGGGGAAATCGATCTGCCCGTTACGGAAAGGGGTGACGATGGGAACCCAGATGCCTTCGATGCTCATTGCGTAATGACTCCTGATGACGACCGGCTAAGTCACCGTCTTGGGGGATACAGGAATGGAAGAGTGCCGGGTTTGCTTTGCCCTTTGCGCCTTGTCCCGTCGGCCCACTTGACGGGACAGCGCGCCCCGGTCAAATGAGCGGCTGTTTTTTGCATTGCCCTGCACCGGCGGCACGGCACAAAGCCAGAGCAAAATCGTCTTGGCAAAGCGGCGTATCGATGGAGAAGGAAATCATGAAACAGGATTTTGCTGGAAAAATTGCAAAAAAAGCGCAGATATTGCAGTTAACGAATGACGATAATTGTATGCGCAACTTGCGTCTGGCGGCTTCGTTGGCGCAAAAAAAACCCGCATTGATCACGATGCGGGTTTCCTGTCTCCTCACCTAAGGCGATGGATTTTTCTGTCACGTATGGTGGCCGATTTTCATCCGGCTGTCATTTTGCGTCGCACCAAGCCCTGAATCGGCAAAAAAAAGCCCGCGCTACAGAGTAACGCGGGCCAATCCAATCCTTGTGAGGATGGAGGAGACAGAATCATTATAGTGCATCGCACAAAATCCTGCACGGGCGCTGTTTTTTCTGCAGACACCTTGGGCTGATAGCCCTGCAATACGCAGAAATTTTTTACATTTTGCGATTGACGCTCAGGATGATGTTCATCTGCATCGATGGAAAATCTTACTTTCACACATGATTTTTACATTTTCAATAAGTGAAATTTTTACTAAATTATTGAAATGTATGAATTTAATTAAAAACACTGTTTTTATATTTAACGTTATTAACATTTACCATGTTCATGGGATTGATCTTGTCAATCCTTTAAGGTCCAATGGCATCGTTTATTGCGCGATAGACAATTTGTAAATTTTTCGTGTTACCGGGTTTCGTTGGGACCGTTATTTTCGCGGTGCCTTGAAACTTGCGTTCGCCGCAAAAATTTGCCGCAAAACGGGTATTGATACGTTTGGCCGTCGCGTTTTCGCCACGCCTACCCCTTCCCGCCTTGCGCCAGATCCTGGACCTGCTCTTCGCCGCCTCCATGAACGCAAGACTCAGGGCATCGCTGCTCTCCTACACCCGCTCACCTCACCGCATAACAGGAGAACATCATGTCTGAAGACATCGCAGCACAAAGGGGGGACACCGTCACCGTTAGTGGCGTGCTGCCCAAACTCAAGCCTGAAGACGCCAAGCGCATCGGCGTCTTCCTCGTGCGTGGCAAGGAGATTCTTGCCCAGTCGGCGCTGGACGATAAAGGCGCCTTCCGCATTTCCATCTATCGCCAGGCGATTGAATTGAAGAGCGCCTATCCGGTCGAAACCGTGGTCGGACCGCTTGCCATGGGCAAGAATTTCGACTCGTCGCGCAAACTGCCGACCATACCGGTCGATCCGTCCAAGATCGACGCCAAGAAGGAACTGGTGCTCTCGGCGGCCAGTCTCGACTTGTCTGACGACATCCTGCGGCCATGGTGGCTCTGGTGCCGCAACTATTGCGTCAGCGGCACCGTGGTCGGCGCGAACGGGTGCCCCGTTCCAGGCGCGCTTGTGACGGTATCGTCGGTGCTGCACGCAGCCAACAACGGCTTCACCGTCACGCCGCAAAGCACCGTGACGGCCGACAGCAACGGCCATTTCACGGCCTGCTTCGAATGGTGCAGCTTCTGCTACGGCTGGCCGTGCTGGCCGATCTGGTGGGATTGCTGGCCGTGGTGGTGGGAGTGGGACATCCTGCGCGTGCTGCAGGAAGTCGAGGCGCGCCTGGCTACGCAGCCTGCCATAGCGCCGGTCAACGCCGTCGCCGGCACTTCCAAGATGCAACAGCGCATCACTTTGCCGCTGAAGCAGCCGCCCGCGGCTGAAATGATGATAGGCCAGGGCTTCACCAATACGGCACAAATCAAGGAACGCGTCGCCCCCGATCCCGCGCGCACGGCACAGATCAAGGCCAAGTTCGCCGATCCGCGCATTCGCGCCATCTTTCCGTGGTGGTGGTGGTGCTGCGAGAATCCGAACATTCTGTTCACCGTGACCCAGGGCGCCACCACCATCGTGGCGGAAAATCCGGCCACCGACACGCGCTGGTGCTTTGCCACGGGCGGCAACGTCACCCTGGTCGGCAACAAGGAAGCGGTCACGGCTTGCGGTTCGGACCCGCGTCCCGCGCATGGCTTCGTCTGGACTCGCGTCGGCAACACGCTGGTGGACCACATCTCCAACGGCTACGCCATGGGTAACGCCGGCGACGACGATAGCGACATGGCGTTCACCGGCACGCTCGACATTTTCGGCGAATTCGCGCCCGGCTCACCCGTGTCCTATTACCAGGTTCTCGCGGGCGACTGGAGCGGCGATCCCGCGCGCGGCGGCACTGCGCCATCGTCGCCGGGTGCACCGATCGGCCTGGAACTGTACAACAAAGCCTTCATGCTGAACGGCTCGACGTGGAGTGTGGAAGACGTAAAGATGGGGCCGTTTTCGGCCAATGGCTTGGACAATCTCTACGCCACCGAAGAAGCACGCAGCGCGGTGCCTACTACCCTGCTGCCGGCTTTCCCCGCAGGCAGCTTCGCCGGTTGGGCCTTCTCGGGGCGCAAGGTGTATGCCGACGCTTCCAGCCTCGCCGGCGGCAGCCTGGGCGGCGTCACGCTGTCGGTGGCGGCCTACAACTCGGCCTTCGCCCCTGTTCCCTTGCCGCCCAACACAGACGACATACTGACGCTGGAAATCGACACGAATGGCCTTTCCATGGCGCATATCAACAGCTTCTCGGCATACGATGTCAACGGCAATCCCGTGACCTCGACTTCCGGCAGCGACCAGTGCCCGGCATTCAACGTCGGAGTCGGCGGCTACGTGGTGCTCAACACCACGGTCATCGACAACAATGGTCACCTGTCCTATTACGAATTGGTGCCAAACTACGGCCACAACTTGCAAGGCACGGCAGTGCCGGGAAAACGCGGCTACAAGACGATGCCATTCGTGCCAGTACCGTCCCCCGGGCCTTACTCACAACCCGACGTGTCGCACAAGTCTTTCGTCGCGGGAACGGAAAACATCACGTTCCACCCGACGGTCGATTGCTGCTATTCGTTCAACCTGATCGTCCAGAAACGCTGCACCGACGGCACTAGCGCTCTATCGTCGTACACGGCGGACTTCTGGACCGCCACGATCAAGGCTACTTGATCGGTTGCCGGGAGGGATGCATGAACGAAACGGATTTCTATGGCCTGACGCTGGGCATCCTGTGCGTCTGGCGCATCACGCACCTGCTGCAGGCGGAAGACGGCCCGTGGGACCTGGTGTTGCGCTTGCGCCAAGCGGCAGGCGCAGGTGTCGCAGGCGACATGCTCGATTGCTTCGGTTGCCTGAGCCTGTGGATTTCCATCGTTTTTGCCGCCCTTCTGGCACACGGTGTGCTGCACGGCATGTTGCTCTGGCTTGCATTTTCAGGGGGAGCCATGCTGTTGCAGCGCTTGACTGAAACCGGGAACGAAGCCGGGCGCGCGCAGGATGGCGCGCCGGCTTTTTTCATTGAAGACGAGGAGCGATGATCATGTCTTGTTGCGGAAGAAAACGGGCGATGCTGTACGGCGGTGCTCCCGCGCGCATGCCGGCCCATGCGCCGGCCGTGTCGGCGGCGCCGCAGACGCGCGCCATGGGAACGCCGGACGTGGTGTTCGAATATGGCGGTGAAACGGGCGTCTCGGCCATCGGCGGCGTGACGCGCAGGCTGTACCGTTTCGAGGGCAAGCTTGCGCGTGTTGCAGTCGATGCGCGCGATGCGCCGTCAGTAGGTGCTGTGCCTGTGCTGAAAAGGGTGATTTAAGTAGCTAACGTAGGCGGTTTGGCATGGCCGGGTTCCCATCTTGGCGGGAACCTGGCAATGCCACCTTTGCTTATGCGTCTAATGCTGCGCCTGGATCAATTGCTCGGCCAGGTTTTGCGCCATCTGCTTGCCCGACTCGCTTAACGTGATGTAGGAACGGCCGCTATGCTGGAACCAATCCTTCTCGCGCCGCAGCGTGGCGGAAAAGTTGTTGGGGTCGTGGCAGGACTTGTCCTTGCATACCTTGCGGATTGCTTCGAGGGGCGTATGTTCGCTGCCCAGGAGCGAGTTCGCATAACCGATCAAGAGCGCGGCGCCAACCGTCTTATGCGCCATATTGTTGCCCGGCAGCTCTTGCAGCAAACCGATCTCGCCGTCCGGCGTGACGTTGAATAGTTTGGCGAAGCGCTCCAGCGTCGCCTGGTCCTGCGGCCCGGTTACCGCTTTGGCGCCCTGTGAGATCGAGGCACGCCCGGAGGAGTCTTCCGCGGCTTGCGACATTTCATTGATCACGCCTTGCAACGGCGCCAGATGGGAAGCGACGAATTCTTCGCTACCCTCGATTTCTACCTTGCCTTCCCAGATCGAGACAAAAATGCGGGCATGTCCTTGTGGCGTCATCTGCGGCTCCTTGAATGGCTACCATTGTGGCCCGGAGCGATGTTAATTGCTGTAAAGGCCGGTTAAACGAAGGTAAATTCCAGTAAAGACTTCGCCGGCAAAAAAAACCGCGGGGAAAGGCCCCCGCGGTGAATCAATCCGGCCCGCGACAGAGCAATGCGGGCCGGATCGGGGTGGATGGCTGAACGTTAGAAGTTGTAGATCGCGCCGATGTTGACGCTGCGGCCGATGGCGCCGATCAGGTGGTCCGACGGGTTGAAGGGTAATTGGCCGCCGCCGTAGGTGTCGAGGTCCACCGGCGGTGCCTGGTTGAACACGTTGGTGATCGAACCATGGAAGGTCCACTTCTTGTTCCACACGTAACGCACCGAGAGATCGGTATCGAGGAAGGAGTGGACGCGACAGAATTGCTCAGGCACGCTGCCGCTGGGGAACTCGCCGCCGATCAGGGCGCCGAGATCGCAAGTCGTCAGCCCCTGGCTCGGGTCGGTCAGGTCGAAACTGCTCATCCAGTTGAAGGTGGTGGCCACTTGCCAGGGGCCGCGGTCCCAGGTCAACGTCAGTTGCACCTTGTCCTTCGGGTTACCCGTGTCGCCGCCGATTACGATCGGGCCGTGGGTGCCGGCCAACTGATATGACGTGTCGCCCTCGGTCAGGACGTAGCTCATCATGTGGCTCCAGCTCAAGTCGGTGAGGAGGGAACCGTAGTCGCCAAGCTTGAACTTGTAGCGCGAATCGACTTCGAAGCCGCTGGTCTTGGTCTTGTTGGCATTGATGTATTGCGTCGAGTAGTACAACACCGGGCCGACGGAGGTGGTGCAGGTGTAGGTGCCGCCGTTGCCGTCGGCGCATAGCGTTTGCACCGGGGAGCCGCGCACCGGCGAATTGTAGTCGGCCGTGCCTTCGACGATCTGGTCCTTGATGGTGACTTGGTACAGGTCGAAGGTGGTGCTCCAACCTTTGACCGGTTCAAGGATGAAGCCCAGCGTTTGCGACAATGACTTCTCCGGCTTCAGGTTGGAGTTCGACGTGTTGAAGTAGTTCGGCTGATAGTTGCAATACGCGACCGCACTACCCTTGGCGATGTTCCCGGTGGTGGGAACGCCGCCGGGACACAACACCGGATCGTTCATGTAGTTATACAGGTAGGCCGTCCCGGAATTGCCGCTCTCGGCGGCATTCGGTGCGCGGAAACCCGTGCCGATGGTGCCGCGCAAGGCAAAGACTTCGGACGGCGTCCACTTGAAACCGAGCTTGGGTGTGGTCGCATTGCCGGCATCGTTGAAGTGGTCGAAACGTACCGAGCCGTCGATTTCCAGACTCTTCAGCACCGGTGCCGCGAGTTCGAGGAAGGCTGCGGCATCGTTCTGCGCGCCGGAGACGTAGGCGTCGTTACCGCTGACCAAGCCTTCGGAGATCAGGAGCGGCGCGGGCGATTCGATGTCGCGGTGGATGAAGGAAGCGCCGGCAGAGAAACCGAGATCGCCGCCGGGCAAGCTCATCAGCGAACGCGAAGCGTGGAACTCGCCGAACTCCAGCGTTGAGGTGTCGTAGGCCGACGTGGTGGGGAAAATCGAGTTGGTCAGCGCCTGGCTATTGGCACCCCAGAGATTCCATTGCTGGGCCGAGCCGTTGGCCGCGTTCAACGCATTATTCAAGGCCGTATAGTTGACGCTGCCATATACCGTTTGCGTCGTGCCGACCTTGGTATAGCCGAGCGAAGTATCGATATCCCAATCGCCCCAGGTGCCCGTGAGGTCGGCGACGACGCGGCTTGCCTTGGAATTGAGGTCGGTGTGCGGCGTCGGCGCGCCCATGATGACGCCATTGACCACGGCGGCGGTGCCGAGCGTATTGCCGGGATAGCTTGATGGCACGGTGATCTGCGAGATGGCGCTGATGCCGGATACGAAATGCGGCGCCACGCCCGCCGAGGCGGCAAAGCCGCCCGCACCCGGGGCGGGCGAGAACGACGAAGGATAGGTCAGCATGGAGCCGGCGGGGTATTGTTCGGCCTGGCTGTCGAAGAGGGATGCCTTGAGATCGAGCTTCCAGTCGCCTGCCAGCTTCTTGGTAAAACTGCCGAGCAGGTTGATGTTTTGCGTTTCCGGCGAAATTTCAGCGCTCGGATTCTGGTAGGCACAGCCGCCGGAGGCGAGCTTGGAATAGCTGCTGCAGGTGCTGCTAGAATTGAACGCGGAGCTGTTCGATGCGCCGGAAAACGCCACGTTCGGGTTGGTCAGGTAGGGGCCGCCGTAGACCGAGGGCTGCGGATTGACCGAGGAGATTACGCCCGGCGTCTTGTTGATGCCGCCGTAGCCGCTCCAATTCAGGTTTTGCCACAGGCCGTCGCCGCTGCGCTGGTCGTAGGTCACGCGGTCCTGGTGTCGGTATTCCAGGCTCAGGTAGGCATTGTAGCCATCTTCGTTATAGTCGCCGAAACCGTGCATCACGGAAGCATGGATGGTGCCGGCGCCGCCTTCGGTCGCACCGCCGCCCTCAACCGAGACGCGCGTGCCGACAAAGCTCTTTTTCAGGATGATGTTGACCACGCCGGCCATGGCGTCGGAACCATAGGTGGCCGAAGCGCCATCCTTCAGCACTTCGATGCGTTCCACGGCGTCAAAGGGAATATTGGAAATGTCGACGAAGGAACGCTGGCCATCGTCCGACAGCGGATAGGGTGCCATGCGGTGACCGTCGATCAGGACCAGCGTGGCCGACGTAGTCAGGCCGCGCAGCGAGATGCCGCTGGCGCCGGCCGCGAAGGCCTGGGAGAAGCCCTGTGAGAGCGTGCCCTGCCCGTTGGCGGTAATGTTTTGCAGCACCTGGGCCACGGTGGTATAGCCGGACTTTTGCAGGTCCTCGGCGGAGATCACCTGCACCGGGCTGGGCAATTCGGCATCGGCGCGGCGGATGTTCGAGCCGGTGATTTCGACGCGTTGCACCGGTTGGGCCTGGTCCGGCGCGGCCTGCTGTGCCGAAGCCGGCATTGCGGCCAGGCCTGACAAGGCGCCCGCTGCGGCGACGTGCACGATGCGTGCGACGGCAAGCGATAGCGCCGTGCGTTGATGGAATGGTTCCATTTCCTTCTTCATTACCAACTCCTCTTTTTTGATTTGAGCAATTTCCGATTGTTTTAGAAATGCCAGGCAATGCATTGCACTGCCGCCTTGTGGGCTTCATATCCGGAGCCATTTGCAGAAAACATTTTTGCAAATGGAACCATGAGAAAATTCCATTTATCCCAACGTTCTTTTAGAATCAGGGAAAAATGAAAACCGGATATGCATGACGGAGTTCATGCTAATTCAGTTCATGGAGGGCAACCATCGCGCTCGCATGGATTTACCACACTCTTTACGCGCTTTTAAAACCCTTTACATCGTTTTATAAGTTACGCGATTGCGTTAAGAGAACTTGGATTTTCGAGAAAATTGAATCGAAGGGACCGCTTGGCGAGCGTGACAAATGACGGCGCCCGATGCACCTATTGCAAGATGATCGAAAAGAACTTTGATGCGGCGACTATAGTGCCGGCTATTGAATTTCTGCGGGAAGCGCTTCGATGGACTGGACGAAATAGGCGCGATCGCTGGGCGGCAGTGCGCGCATGTCGCGGCGCAATTGCGGTAGTGCAGCCGAAGCCTCGCGCAAGTCGCCGGCATGGGCCGAGAACCAGACGAATTCCAATAGCACGCCGCAGCGCTGCAGCAGGCGATGGCGCACGCCTCCTTGCTGCATGTCGTGGTGCAATTTGGCAGCCAGCGCGTGCCAGGTTGCGGGCAGCAGGGAATTGAGTTCGAGCGCATTGCCGGGGCCGCTGGCCTTGGCCAGCGATTGCGGCGTCACCGGCGCATAGCGGCGGAATGCGTCCAGCGTGGGGTGGCGTTCGTGCGGGCACTTGGCGCGCGCGATGCGCATCAGATAGATCGCGTTCCATACCGAATGCATCGAGGCGCCGGAAGAACGGCACAGCCACTCCGAAAACAGCAGCCAGCGCAAGGCGTGGGTTTCGTCCCGCCCCGCGCCCTGTTCCAGCAGGCCCTCGCTGGAAAACAGCCAGATTGCGAGACCGGTATTGGCGGCCACTTGCTGCGCCGCGTCTTGCGAGCCGAGCTCGAAGGCCGCCTGCAAGGCATGGTCGAAATGCTCCAGCGCCGCTTCGGCGCGGCGGCTGCGCTCGCCATGCCCGGTGCGCGTTCCCGACAAGGCGCGCGCGTGATCGATCAGGGCCAGCAGATTGTGCCACTCGAAACGCACGCGCGGATGGTAACGCACCACGAGGTCGCGCGCGGCGTGGCGACGCATGGTCAAGAGGATCGCTTCGGTGCCGTCCAGATCGCGCGCGCTGTAGGCGCACCAGGCGGTAAGGATCTGTTCCATGGCATCGAGATAGCCGTTTTCGCCCGGGCCGATTTCCTTGACTGCGCGGCGCAGTTTGGCGAGGGTGCGGCGCGCCGTGGCCAGGTCGTCGAGGCGGCGCCATACGCCGGCTTCGCCCAATACGGCCATCGACTTCTGCACGTGGCTTTTGGCCAGCGTCGCGGCATTCTTGTAGCCGGCCAGGGCGCCTTGGCCCGGATCGCCGTTTTTCCCCAGCGCCGACAGGAAACGCCCCTCGCGCACCGCCTGTTGTGCTCCGCTTAGTGCCATCCAGTATTCCACGTGATTGCGCGCCGGCTGCGGCAAGCCAGGCGCGGCGGCAGCGCGATCGAGTCCGAGGAACGCGGCGATCTCTGCAATGCCGGCAGGCTCGCCTGCCATATGGCAGACGATTTCCTGTGCTTGATCATGGGCGAGCCAGAACGGGCCCTGGCTGCGGCCTTCGGTATTCAACAGCCGCGCGTCGCGCGTGGTGTCTTCGCCCCAGCCGGCGCGCACGCCCCAAGCGGCGAAGTCGCGAAACGCCCGGCTCACACACATGCGAAAATTGCCGGCGTCGGGAAACTGGCGGCGCAACTCCTCGAGGCGCAACAGCGGGGAGGCTGCGCCGGAGGTCTGCAGATGGTAGAGCCGCACCAGTATCCATAGCGATTGCCAGGCGGCGCGCCGGCCGGCTACGGTTTGGGGAGCGGAGAGTTCGATGACGATCATGGCTGTCCGTATTCTGCCATGCCTGTGCGAACATGCATGCTTTTGTTACAGCAGTTACAGCGGTGCTGATGGTTACGGCAACAGGATTGGCGCACAGTCATGCGGCGCTCTACCATGCCTCCATCTTAACCACGGAGTCTGCCATGACCACTCGTTTTTCCTTGCTGCGCCGCAAGCTGCTCGCCGCAGTCGTACTCGCACCCGGCGCCACGCTTCCGAGCTTGCCGGCCTTCGCGGCGCCAGTCGGGGCGCAGCCCGCTACGGAGGCTGTGAAGCGTCTGGAACAGCGAACCGGAGGCCGGCTCGGGCTGGCCTTGCTCGATGCGCAGGGTTCGACGCTGCTGGAGCATCGCGCGGACGAGCGCTTTCCGTTTTGCAGCACTTTCAAGATGATGCTGACGGCGTGTATCCTGCGGCGCAATGCCGCCGACGCCTCCCTCATGTCGCGCCACATCGATTTCGACAAGCGCGTGCTGGTAGGTCATTCGCCGGTGGTGGAAAAGCACGTCGGCCAAGGCATGAGCGTGGAAGAGCTGTGTGCCGCAGCGATGGAATATAGCGACAACGCGGCGGCCAATTTGCTGCTCGATCTGATCGGCGGGCCTGCTGCGCTCACCACGTTAGCGCGCGGCATTGGCGACGAGAAGTTCTTGCTGGTGCGCCGCGAAACCGAGCTCGGGTCGGCCATACCGGGCGACGAGCGCGACACGACCACGCCGCAAGCGATGGCGCAAAGCCTGCAACGCCTGATTTTGGGAGATGCGCTGCCGGCACCGCAGCGCGACCAATTGCTGCGGTGGATGCGCGCCAACCAGACCGGCGCCAAGCGCATCCGCGCCGGCCTGCCTTCGGACTGGCTGGTGGCGGACAAGACCGGTAGCGGCGACTATGGCACGACCAATGATATTGCCGTGCTACATCGTCCCGGGAAGACGCCGCTGGTTCTGGTGATCTATTTCACGCAAAAACAGAAAGACGCGCCATTGCGCGACGAGGTGCTCGCGGCGGCAGCGAAAATTGTCGCGGCTAATTTCCCGTGACCACGGTTTCGTCGATCACGAACAGGCGGCAACCCTGATGCGATTTTCCGCACTCGGCCATGGCGGCAGTCTGTGCCGAGGTATTGCCTGCGGCGAAGGCATAGCCGCCGTCCGGCGCGATGGCGAAAGCGCGCGGCTTATACAACTTGAGGAATTGGCGATAGGCTTGCTGGCCGCGCTCGCTCAGGTAAGGCACGGCCTCCGGCGCGGGCAATGGCAGCCCCTGCCCTTGCTCCGCCTGCGTAGCTTGCGTTGACCGCGGTTTGATCCAGGTAACCGCATCATCGACCGCGTAGACGATGCATTGCTGCCCGGCTTCGGCGCACAGGCGCATGCCGGAGGCGAGCGGATCGAAGCCCCCTGCCTTGCTCACGTGCCATCCGGTCGGCGCAACGAAGAAGATGCGCGGCATCGGCAGGGCGAGAAACTTGCGATAGGCGGCGCGTCCGGGCTCGTTGAGGTAGGGCACGGCATCGATATCGTCCAATGCGGCGGCATGGGTGGGTGAGGGAAACACGGAAGGCAGATAGTCGGGATGGGCGATGTGATTGGGCAAGCCGATGCGTGCCAGAAACGCGTCGACCTTGGGCGCCCAGACGACCAGGCCTTCGGGATAGCCCATCATGTTGTGCGTGTCGGGCAGGAACTTGCCTACATCGGCCAGTTCGGCCTTGCCGCCCGCTTCGACGTAGCTGTCGAACATGGCGTGCCAGACTGGTGTGCTAAATTTGGAATCGTTCTCGCCATACAGCCAGAGCGAGGGCAGCCTGGTCGCCTGGGCATAGTGCTTGAGTGCGAGGTCCTGGCTCAACGCTTCCATGGGGCAGTTGGAGATCAGGGCGCCGCCGGCGAAATTGATCAAGCCTTTCACCTCGCGCCGGTTCAATACGCCGTATGCCAAGGTGTTCCAGCCGCCGAAGCTGCCGCCCGCCACCACGACGCGCGCGCCATCGACGTAGGGTTGGGCTGACATGTAGTCGATCACCGCATCGATATCGTAGGCGTTGGACAGGCCGACCTGCTCCTGGTTGCAATGGGAATAGATTTGCTGCCCTTCTGAACCGGCGTAGCCGCGCATCATCGGCATGGCGACGGCATAGCCGCGCGAGAGGAAGTAGTAGGCGCCGAAACTGCGGTGATAGCGCTCCTGTTCGCGCGCCGGCTTGTCGTTGGAGCCGTGATTCAGGATGACCAGCGGGAACGGCCCGCTGCCCGGCGGCGTCATGATGGTGACTTGCAGACGCACGCGGTTCGGTGCGTGGCCGGGCACCATGATCACGCGTTCGTTGACCGGGATCGGCGGGCTGTCGTCGGGGGAGTCTTCCGTAGCTTGAGCCGTTGCGGCGCCAAGCAGGGTCAGCGCCGCAAGCAGGATCCGAATTGTTTTATGCAGGAAAATCTTCATCATGCCAGCGATGTGCAGTTCCGGCCGTCTCGACGCAGGCACTGTACGGCAAGTCAAGGTAAAAAACAACAACGGGAAATGAGGCGCTTGATGCGAGGCGCGCTAGAATGCCTTTGATCAGCGGATAGTACGGACAGGGGAACGAATGAAATTGACGGAGAAAGCGCGCGCACTCGGCGCGAAACTTGTTGAGCGCAATCACACGCGCAAGCGTCTGCGCGGCCCGGCACACCTGCATTACGCCATCGCCGATTCGATCGCGCTGCTTGATCAGACGGCCTGGCGGCGAGCGACGGACAATGCGGGCCTGTTTCTTTCCCATGACTATCTTTCAGGGATAGAGCGCTCGCTTCCGGGCAATATCGCGCCGCGCTATGCCTTGATCTACGATGACGACGAGGGCGAGCGCATCTTGCTGGCGGCGGTGTATATGCAGATCGTCGATATCAAGCTGGCGCAGGCGCGGCCGGCCGTCTCTTCCGGCCGGCTTGCCGCTTCGCTGGACAAGGTGGCGCAAAAGGCGGCGCAACGTGTGCTGGTATGCGGCAACATGCTGTCCTATGGCTTGCACGGCGTAGCCTTTGCCGATGGCGTAGACGAAAAACTCGTGTGGCACGGCGTGGCCGAGGTGTTGTATCGCGTGCGCCAGGCGGAAAAGCTGCTGGGCAAGACACATTTCATCATGATCAAGGACTTGCACGAGCCGTATGCCAAGGCTGCGCAACACCTGACCAACCTGAGCTATCGCTACGTCGAAACCGAGCCCAACATGGTGCTGGCCTTGCGCAGCGAGTGGAAAACGCATGACGATTACCTGGCCAGCCTCGCGGCCAAGTATCGTTCCTCGATCAGGAATGCGGTGTTCAAGCCGGTGGATGAGGCCGGCTGCACGCTGGAAGCGGCGGGCGAGCTGGAGCCGATCAAGGAGCGATTATTCGAACTCTACAAGATGGTGCAGGTCAATGCCGCGTTCCGGCCTTTCGAGTTGAGTCCCAATTACTTCCCGGCGCTACAACGTGCCGCCGGGCGACATTTCCGCTGCACCTTGCTCAAGCGCGGCGGCATCATCCTGGGCTTTCTGATTTCGGTGGCCGATGGCGACACGGCCGTGGCTTACCATATTGGGTTCGACCGCGCCGCAGCAGGCGAATTGCCGCTCTATCTGCGCCTGCTGCACGCCGGCATTGCCGATGCGCTGGCCATGGGTTGCCGGCGCATCTCGCTGGGGCGCACGGCGCTGGAGCCGAAGGCGGCGATTGGCGCCAGGCCGCAAACGTTCGGCATATTGCTGCGCCACCGCCAGCCGGTGCTGAACAAGCTGATCAAGAATTTGCTGCTCGGTGTGGAGCACGAAGACGCGCCGGAGCGCAATCCGTTCAAGAAGAGTTGAGCTCTTTGACCAGTTCCTGTGCCGCGTGCCAGCGCCGCATGGGTGCGGGATGTTCGCGCCGGTCCGCATTGGGCGAGGGATCGTGGCGTGCCAGCTTGCGGAAATAATTCGCCAAACCGGTGGCGGGCCAGCCGGTGCGGGACGCGAGCAGCAGGCCTTCGTGGTCGGCTTCCAGCTCTTGTTGCTGGTCGATGCCATTGAGCTTGCGCATCAGGGCTTCGTCGTGATCGACCGCATATTCGAGCGCGGCATAGGGCTGTTGCTCCCTTTCCGGCTCCAGGCGCAGGGCCTCGCGCACTTCCTTGAGGTTGTGTTGCAGCAGCGCGTGTTCCATCTCGTGCGCGATCAGCATTGCCAGTTCGACGTCGTTCAATCCCAGGCGTGTTACGTAGTCCTGGCCGATCAAGAGTTTGCCGCCGGCCATGCAGGAGGCGTTTTCCTCCGGGTTGGCCGTGGTATGGATTTCCCAGGCCAAGCCCGCCGCCCCGCCCGGCTCGCGTTCGGCTTGAGCGATCAAGCCCGATGCGATGCGTTGCACGCGGTCGCGGAAGGCGGCGTCGGCATCGAGTTCAAAGCGTTGCCGCGCCTCTTCGATTCTGTCTTTGTACAAACGGGCCGCGCCGGCTTCGACTTCTTCGCGCGTCACGGCGTGGGCCGACACGGCGGGGAGCGCCAGGAAGAAGAGAAACGCGAGCAGGCGGCGGCGCGCCATGGGTAGCTCCCAGTTATCGATAGGACATTCTACCGCGCCCGCGCCAGGGTAATGGCATGCTCGGGGCAAGCCTCGACACACAGGCCGCAGGCGCGGCAAGCGTCGGCGTTGGGTGTATAGGCCACCTGCATGCCATGGACGAACAGCTTGAATTTCTGTAGCGGGCCAAAGTGGCGGAAATCGGCATCGTCGATGCGCCGCACTTCAAATACCTTCTCGGGACAGACGCGCACGCAATCGCCCTTGCCTTCGCAGCTCGTCAGCTTGACCACAGGGACGATGACACCGGGCTCTTGCTTGCATTCGGGCTTTCGCCTGGCTGGGCTTTCCATCACGTCGGCTCCTTGGCGAAACGCTCGCGTTCGTCGCGCGACAGGGCATGCCAACCGTGCCGATGGTGCCGGCCATGCCAGCCGCCCTTGCCGTGAAAGCCGCCGAAGAGGATGCGGCATAGCGCAAGCAGGCCGACGGCATGCCAGAAGTCCAGCGTATGCGCACCAATAATCAGTGGCGGCACAATCCAGTTCCACAACAACATGACGGCCCAGCCCATGACGCCGAGGGCCAGTGCCACCAACGGCAGCTTGAATAATATTTTCCATCCAAATCGCATGATTTCCTCCGGGTTCAATTCCATTCTTCGTAAATATCGCGCAAGCGCTCGCGCAGATGCAGCACGGCATAGCGCTTGCGCGCCAACAAGGTATTCATGGGCACGCCGGCATCGTGGGCGAGTTGCTTGAAGCTGATGCCGTCGAGTTCGTGCGCAATGAAAATCTCGCGCTGGAGTGGCGGCAACTCATCCAACGCCTGTTGCAGCCGGTCGAGCAGGATGGCGCGGGCATAGGCCGCTTCGGGACCGTCTTCGAGCGAAGGCAGGTCGAGGCCAAGCTGGTAATGCTCATCATCTTCTGCCGGTTCCAGCAGCACTTCACGCTTTTTGCGGAAGCGATCGATGATCCGGTTGCGCGCCGCACGGTAGAGCCAGGCGCCGATCTGTTCGATCGGTTCCGGCAGCCGATAGGATTCGATGAAGGATTCGAACACATCCTGCAAAATGTCTTCCGCCTCGGCGGCGTCGGATACGCGCCGACGAATGAAATTGCCGAGACGGCCGCGCTCGCGCAAGACCGTGGCGGCAATTGCGCTGTCGCGTTCGATGTCGGTGGGTGACGGCTCCATACCCTGAAGACGAATGGGCATGGAGAATATTGTATGCCGCCGAAAGGATTTTTCCGGCGGCAAAGATGGGACGGGTTTTAGTCCGCCGTCTTGTCGGTTGGGAAACGGAACGAATCGCGCAGCAAATACCCCATGGGCATGTTCATGTTGTTGCCCTTGGGACCCGTGGGTTCGAGGAACCAGTGATGATAGATCTTCTGCAACTCCCCCTCACTGATCAGGCGCGTCAGTTCGTGATCGACCAGTTTCTTGAATTCGGGCTCGTTCTTGCGGAACATGATGGAATAGGGTTCGACCGACAGCGGGTCACCCACGACCACGAAATCGTCGGGACGCTTGGCCAGCGAGCGGAAGCTGTAGAGCAGCACGTCGTCCATGGCATAGGCGTCGGCCTGGCCGTTCTCGACGTAACCGAACGATTGTTGATCGTCCTTACCTTCAATGATGTGCAGGTTCAGCGAGCGGACGTTGTTGCGCGCGTTGATCAAATCGATGGTGGTGGTGTTGTGCGTGGACGCCAGTGTGCGGTCCTTGAGGTCGGACCAATTGTGGATGCCGCTGCTTTGCTTGACGACCATGCGCACGCTGGAAAAGAAATGCGAGATGGTGAAGGCGACCCGGTTGCGCCGGTCGGCATTGTTGGTGGTCGAGCCGCATTCGATGTCAGCCGTTCCGTCGATCACCGAGGAGAAGCGCGTGGTGGTATCGACCGGCAGATACGCCACCTTGAGGCTGGGCAGTTTCAATTCACGCTTGACCGCTTCGGCAACCTTGAGGCAAACCTCGATGGAATAGCCAACCACCTGCTTGTTTTCCGCCGTGAAGGCAAACGGGGGCGTTTCGCGATAGGCCAGTGTGATGGTTTGGCTCTCGCGTATTTTCGACAGGGTATCCGCTGCCCTGCTGTTTGCAGTCACAGACAATCCTGCCGCAAGCAGGATAATCGATGTCAGATGGGCTTTTCGCAGGGCAAACAACGTCGCTCCACCAGTCTGGGCAAAGACCGGAAGTTGGTTCCACATGGCATATTCCTCCTAGCTCGGATCGGACTCCGCCGGTGCGGCGGAGCTTCCTCAACTGCCCGGGAGCGGAAACATTTATGGTGTTTTTCTCAATCTTCGCGGGCAGAAAACCGCGTCCCATCGTTCAGGGCTTACTGGCTGGGTAAGCTGGCAAGGCGACATTGCGCGGTTTTCGAGAATTGATTCTAGGCGCGTCCACACAAAACAAAATTCCGATATGTACGCTTTGACCAAAGAATATTAGCGACTTTGCGCGCCCGAAAGCTCACACTTCGATGATGAAATTGGGGTTGAAATCGGAATTTTGCGGCTTCCCACCACGCATCAGATACCCGCAGGGATTGCAGACCACGCGGCATTTGCCGACCCGATAGTCAAAGCTGGTATGCATGTGGCCATGCACCCATAGATCGGCGCGCGCCACGGTCTCGTCACAGCGCGAGGCATAGGCTGCCGAGACGATATCGTCGCGAAACTCCTCCTCGACGGATTGCATGGTCGGCGCCATGTGGCTCACCACCACGGTGACGCCGTCGAATGGCTCATCGAGCTTGCCTTCCAGCCAGGCGACTTGCCGCTCGTGCAATCCCGCGGTGTCGGCCGGGCACAGCGTGCGGTATCCCTCTTTGGCGAGATGGATGCGGCGGTAATCATTCATCACCTCGGCCGCCGTCGCCATCGACAACATCCTCGTTTCGTTGCCGAACAGGCGGAAATCGGTCCATAAGGTCGCGCCGAGAAAGCGCACACGTCCCAATATGAATTCCCCGGAATCCAGAAAATGTACGTTGCCCGATGTCGCGCAGGCGGCGACGATGTCTTCCTGCATGTCTTCGAGGTTACGGCCGTAGCCTTCGTGGTTGCCATGCACGTAGAGCACCGGCAGCCCGGCGAAATTGCGTGCCGCCCACGCGACCGCGCGCGCACCAAGATCGATATCGCCGGCGAGGATGACGACGTCGGGGCGGCTGATCGCGGGGTCGATGATGGGCGCATGTTCGCGCCAGATTTCGTGATGCAGATCGGAAAGAATCAGTAGACGCATGCGGAAACAAGAATGGTTTCCGCTATTCTCGCATCAATTCGCCGATGGCGGCGCATTCACCGATGGCATTCCAGGCGGCAAGTCCGGCGGCGGTAAAGCTCACGGCCCGTGAATCGCGCTCGCGCTTTGCCCAGCCGCGATCCAGTGCCAATTGCAAGAGCGCCGCACCCATTGCGCCGGCCAGGTGGTCGCGCCGCTCGCTCCAGTCGAGACAGGCGCGGCAAGGAACCCGCTTGGTGTGGTTGAGTGCAGCGACATCGATGCCGACGGCTTCCAGCATCTCCTGTGCGTGCGGCCCCATGGACAACGCCGCGCCGCTGCGCACGACGACGTCGGCCGCCAACAGACGCTCCAGCAGCGCAACGGCGTGGCGCCCGGCCAAATGGTCATAGCAAACGCGCGCCTCGCGCAAGGCGGCATCGCGCGGCCCGGTCAAGAGCGGCATGGCGCCGGCGCGGCTGGCAATCCCCAGCATCTGCTCGAGCATTTCGGCCACGCCCTCGTCGGCGAGCCGGTAATAGCGATGCCGTCCCTGCGGCACACAGGCCAGGAAACCCGCAGCCTCCAGCTTCGTCAGATGGGCGCTGGCGGTCGGCCTTCCGATCCCGGCGGCGTCGGCCAGCTCGGTTGCGGTCAACGCCTGCCCTGCCAGCAGCATGGTCAGCATCTGGGCACGCGCCGGCTCGGCCAGCAGCGCGGCAAGCTTGGCGAGATTCGGTCCTTCGGTCATCCTGGCACTCCTTGTGATGGCTTCACTATGCCACATCGCCTCATGCAACGCTTCGCCCGTGAACGAAGCGTGGCGAGCCGCAGCGCCGCACACTGGAATTTTCGCTGCAAGGAGATGTTAATGAAGAGCGCACTATCCGTTTCGCCCACTGACGATGCATTGCCTGCCACCCGCGTCATCCACCCATCCATTCTCTATTTCGGCACGCCGGTGATATTGATCAGCACGGTCAATCCCGACGGCACGGCCAATCTCTCGCCCATGTCTTCGGCATGGGCGCTGGACGACCGCGTGATGCTGGGCATGGGCTTATCGGGCCAGGGTTGCCAGAACCTGCTGCGAACAGGGGAAGCCGTCATCAACGTGCCGGACCCAAGCCTGCATGGTGCCGTGGAGGCGATTGCCGACACCACCGGTTGCCGCGAGGTGCCGGCATACAAGAAGGTGATGGGGTATCGCCATGTGGCAGACAAATTCACGCTGGCAGGCCTGGATGAAGTACCTTCCGAGACCGTTACTCCGTCGCGCGTGGCGCAATGCCCGCTACAGCTCGAAGCACGCCTCCTGGCTGCGCATCGCGGCAGCCCAAGCGGCGGCAAAGAGGCCGGGTTCGTTTCGCTGGAGATGCAGGTGCATGCGCATGACGCGATTCTGCACGCCGGGAATGATCACATCGATACGGGACGATGGAGTCCGTTGCTTTACGTGTTTCGCCATTATTTTGGTACGGGGCCGAAACTGGCGCGCAACTTCCGATCAGAGACTTGATTGTCGCCACCTGGCCCGGACTATCCGATATCGAGGTAATGTCACCGAAGGAAAAAGCCCAGGCTCAAGTTTTTCCTCAAAGTGACCGATATTCAATGTCGAGCAGCCGCAAAAACATCGTCAAATATTTCTCAAAAATAAGCGGATAGCCCAAGCCGTCCGAAGGGGTGGACATGTCTATCGTGTCATTGGGTTCGGTTGCCTCCGGCCTGCAATTGAACGCGTATCCCACATCGCCTGCCGCCTCACCTGCCCCCACGCCTATCGTTATTGATCCGGGCGTGACCGAGGCAGACGTCGATTCGGATTCCGCCAATTCGCTTGCCGCAGATGCGAGGCAGCGGGTCGACCAGAACCAGCAGGCTGCGCTGCAAAATTCGCAGGCGATCCTGTCCACCGGGCGGGCGGCCATGAGCCAAGCGATGTCCTCATTCGCGACGGACTGGGAAGCCGTCAAGACACGGATCGCCTCGTTGCGCCCCGATCTGCTGGACAAGCATTGGGATATCGAAACCGATCAAGGCGCCGTCGTGGTGGTGTCGAATTCGCTGTCGGCGGCAGATATCGGCTGGCTGACCGGGATCATCAATCAAAACGCGGGCCTGGTTGCCGATACGCAGTCGATCAACAATGCCATGGTCGGCACGTTCGCCGGCACTACGGCGATGGCGGCGGCCGACCCGCTGGGCATGACCTTGAGTTCGCTCAATGCCGGCAACGTTGACCGCAAGGTGAATTTCCTCGCGCTATTGGCCGGCGCGGACTACGAGTCGTACCAGGGTTTCGATGCCAACATGCCCAACAATCTCTCGCTTGGCGTGTTCGGCAGCTCTGGTTTGAATATCCCGGCGGTGGGGCAAATCGGTGCGATCAGTACGCTTGGCCCGATGACGATCACCAAGGATCACCAGCAATACCAGGTGCAGTCGATCAAGGGAACGCAGGCTGTCGCCTATGCCGACGCCCTCAACGTCGCATTTCAGCAATTCCTGGCACCGCAATTTTCCGCCAGCAGCGTGGCCGACGGCACCGCCGTGGCGCCCGCCGCATCGCCGCAAGCCGACTTGATCGCCACGCTGATCGGCGCGGTGAACAACCCTCTTGGCGACATGACGTCGCTGTCGAACAGGGCCGTAGCCTTGACCACCGGTGTAGCCGATGCCAACGACCCGGTTACCGAACAATATCTGCAGCACGCGCTTGGTTCAAGCTATCGCAGCTACGGCGAGGCCGCCGCGCCGGTGCACGCCGCCAGCGGACCAGTCGATACGGCAACTGGCGCCGGGTCGGTGCAGGATATCTACGGCGACAAGAATGCCGTGCTCACGCCGGCTCAGCAGTCGATTCTGGAGCCGATGCGGTCGCTCGGGGCGGATTGGGAAACCAGCAAGAAAGCGATTGCGACAGTGCGCCCTGACCTGTTGCAGGATAACTGGGATTTTGTCAGCAACAACAAGACTATCCAGGCTGTATCTTCGAGTTTGACCGGGGAGCAAAAATTGTGGCTGACCGCGAAGCTCAACCAGAACAGTGCCCTGGTTGCTGATACGCTGGCGGTCAACGCCAGTCTGGCCGGCTTCTATCAAAGCCAGTTCGCCAGCGACGCCAATGTGCAAGATAGCATAGCCAACTACGGCGGGCCTGCGGCTCTCGATCTGTCGCACTTGACTCCGCAAAACATCGACGGCAGGATCGACTATCTTGCCCTCATGGGCGGGGAAAATCCCACGCAAGAGCTGGTGCAAAGCGTGAAAGACGGCATGCCATTGGTGTGATGGCCGGCGGGGAGCCAAGGCAAGGGCTGAGCCTTGCTCCCCGCCTCTGTGCATCAAGCCAGCGTTTCGACCGCTTGCGCCAGGTGCGATTGCGCCGCTTGCATGGCGGAATTGACGGCTTCCTCGCCCATCATCACGCCTTCAGCGCGCACGAACGATATGTCGGTCAGGCCGATGAAGCGGAGCACCGAACGCAGGTAGTCTTCCTGGAAATCCATCGCCGCCATCGGGCCGGAGGAATAGATTCCGCCGCGCGACGAGACGATGATGACTTTCTTGCCCTTGTCGAGCAGGCCTTCGGGGCCGTTGGCGCCATATTTGAAGGTATGGCCGGCACGCGCGATGTGATCGATCCAGGCCTTGAGCGAGGACGGTATGCCGAAATTCCACATCGGCGCGCCGATGACGATGACGTCGGCCGCTTTCAATTCGGCGATGGCCGCATCCGATTCTGCGGCGACGGCATCCAGTTCAGGGGTGCGTTGTTCGGCCGGTGTGAAGAAGGCGCCAATGATGTGGCCGTTCAGATGCGGCAAGGGTTTGGCGACGAGATCGCGGCTGATCACTGTGCTGCCGGGAAAACGAGATTGCAGTTCAGACAATACTTTTGCACCGAGCTTACGCGAAACAGAACGGTCGCCCATGGGGCTGCTATCAATATGCAGAATGGTATGTGCCATTTTCGTGCTTCCTTTCACAATAGTTGAAAATGTATACCAAAGAATATATGGTTACTTTGTATAATAAAAGACGGCACATTATTCTTCGTTAGTTATGTGAAAGTAACCAAAGCATGAAATCAAGCACTTGTATTGCGGATATACCCGATAAATCTCACGCCAACTGCCCGATTACCGACCTGCTGGCGCGCCTGGGAGACAAATGGAGCATGCTGGTATTGGTGACGCTGGCGCGGGCGGACAATCATTGCCTGCGTTTTTCCGAACTGATGCGCCAAGTGGAGGGAATTTCGCAGCGCATGTTGACGACGACGCTGCGCCACCTTGAACGAGATGGCATCTTGACGCGGAAAATCTACCCGGAAGTGCCGCCGCGCGTTGAATACACGGTGACTGCACGTGGCCGGGAAATGCTGATTCCGGTGCAGCATTTGGTGCAATGGATCGTGCTCGAATGGCCGGAAATCGAGAAGTCGCGTGCGGAGTATGATCAGAAGAACAAAAAAATCGGGTGACTGGAAGCTTGATCAGCGTTCCGAACTGTATTTGACTTCGACCTTGTCGAAACTGCCATCACCCATCGTCTGCTTTAACGCGGCGCGCAGGCTGCTCATGACCTCATCGCCGGTGTGCAAATTGCAGGCCAGATAATATTCGACGGTCTTGACGTGGAACAGCGGCACGACGCGCCCGTCGGCGTGGCCATCGGTGATGATGGCATACGCGGCGCGGCGCGACGATACCCAATAGTCGAGCCTGCCCGCCAGCAGATTTTTCAGAGTGACGTCGTCGCTATATGATTCGACGACCGGATAGCCGAGGTCTTCGATGTAATGCGCCGCTGCATCGCCAAGGTAGCCGCCGATGCGCGAACCCTTGATCTGATCCAGGCTGTTGATTTTGCCCTGCTTGTCCGCCGGGCCGAACATGACCCACTCGCCCTTTGCTATCGGACCCAGCCACTTGAATGATGCCTCGCGATCGGGCGTCCGGACGGTGGAAAACACGCAAGTGTCCGTCTGGCGCCTTGCCAGTTCGATGGCCCGGTTCCAGGCCATCAGTTCCAGCTTGTAGTCGACACCGGCGCGCCGCATCAGCTCCTGAACACGTTCGGTTGAGATGCCGCGAATCGTTTTGCCGTTGTCGTCGCTCATGTTGAGCGGCGGCAGTTGTTCGGTGTTCAGGTACAAGTGGGGTACGGTATTTTGCGCCTGGGACATCGGTGTGAGGCAGAGTGCGGCCAAACCGACGCAGGCGACAGCAAGGTGACGCAAGTTCCAACCTCGAACCGCCGACAACGCCATTTCAGCCCCTTTGCCATCTTGCCGAAGCCCATTATTCGCGTCGGCAAGGAGTCCTGTCAAGCTCCGCGCAAAGCGTGGCATTCCCTTGCGGGAATGCCTTGGCAGCGATTGTTAAAACGGAGGATTTGTTACTTTCCCTGTGCCATGGCAAGGAAGGGGTTCGACTTGGCGTTCACGGCGTGGCCATCGAGATACATCTTGCCCTTCCTGATCTCGAATACCGTGACCAGCTCGTCCTTTTCGATGTGCGCCCATTTCTGTTGTTTGACCAGCGTATCGGTCATCTTGCCGACCACGCCGCGCGCGACAAGGTCGACCGCCATATCGGTAACCTCGGCGCCGCCGTTTTGCTTGGCCTGGGCATCCATCATTTTGCGCGCAACGCGGTGCGAAATGTCGTCGATCATCTGGTTCGGCACATGCAGCTTGAGGCGCAGCGTCAGCTTTTCATACGTTTTCTGCATCGAATCGAGGTCGGCCTGCTTGAGGTTGGGCAGCGAAACACGCCCGCTCACGCCCGCCCTCTGCCCGTGATATTGCGCGGACAGGTCGCGAATTTCGATGGCGCCGTTGTGCCTGGACAGATCCAGGGCAAAGCGCTTGAGCATCTTGAGCATCGCGCCCGTCTGTGCGGCATCGGATTGGTTGGCGAGGTCGATGGTCTCGGAAAATTCGACCAGCTTTTCCAGCGACTGCGCGTCGATGTTGACAATGCCGAAATCTGTCCGCACATTTTCCAGCTTGTCGCTTCCCCAATCGACGGAGGCGACGCGATAATCGACGGAGACATTGAACATCTTTTTGTGTGCAGCGACGTCGCCATCGAACGCGATGTCGTTGAAGTCGATTGCGAAGTCGCCCGGAGAGCCGATCCGCATGCGGCCGAATTTCCCTGACGACTTGCCGACGAGGAAATTGAACGGGCCGACGACATCATCGGCGGAAATGGTGATGTTGCTGAATTCGAATAACTTGGGATCGGTGGGCGAGGCCACCTTGAGTTCCGGTGCCGAAAAACTGTATTTGATACCCTTGTAGTCCCGACTGACGACGGATTCGAGTGTCATGGGATCGATATGTATCGTGCTTCCGGTCTTCGGATCGGTATGGTCCAGGGTGTCGGTACTGCCGTGGATGGCCGCGCCACCTCCGGGCAAATCTTCGACCGATACATGCAGCGGATTGTCGTTGCCGAAAGCTGCTTGCAGCTCTGCCCTGCTATCGGCCGAGAGGGAGAAATTTCTCGCCAGATCGACTCTCTCCTTCAAGGTGGCGTGATGATTGGTCACCTGCTTGATATCTTTCATCACATCCATGTATAGCTTGAGCAGAGCCGGGTCGACCAATTGCGGCGGCTTGCCGGGAGCGGCAGGTGCGTCCGCGTCTGGCGCGGGCGGCGTAGTCGGTATGGCCGGTGTTGCAGGCGTAGCCGGTACGGCAGGCGAAGGCGGCACATCCTGCGCCATGGCGGGCAAGGCGCACACCAGCGTGGAGGTCAAGATGGCACTGGCTATTGGATTCTTCACTGCTTTCCCCTGTCAAAATCGAAAATTGGACGTATTGTTCACACGCGGCGACGATTCTTCATCCTGTCGTCGTGTCATTTTTCCGCCGATTATACTGTCTTTGCGTGACATGTCCCTTACCTGCCTAGCGGCATAGAGACCGTTGGATTTCTGATCGCGCGCTGCAGTTTAGCCCGCAGGCAACACAGTGCCCATCCCATGAATTAGGTAGTTTTTCGATGACTTGCCGATGGTGTTTGGTGGCAAACCACTAAACTTGATATGCAAAATGAGTCACACTATTTATCAGCGATGGAACACTATCTCATACACGGCGCGATAACGATGCAGCCATTACCTGACAGGTAATTGAAGCGGCCCACGATGTTTTCCATAATGAAGTCAACCTGGCGAGTCCAGCTAACCTGAAAGGAAAACATCATGAACACTGTTGTGCAAATCGCAGACCGTTACATCGCTACCTGGAATGAAACCGACGCCGGCCGCAGACAGGCCTTGCTCGCAGAAGCCTGGGCCGAAGGTGCAACCTATACCGATCCGCTGGCGCATGGCAAGGGACGGAACGAAATCGGCGCACTGATCGGCGCTGTGCAGCAACGCTTTCCCGGCTTCCGTTTTGCCCTCGATGGCAAACCGGACGGCTATGGCGATCACGTGCGCTTTTCGTGGATGCTCGGTCCATCCGGTGAAGCTGACATGATCAAGGGCACCGATTTCGCAGTCGTGGAAAATGGACGCTTGAAGTCGGTGACCGGTTTCCTCGACAAAGTCCCGGCCGGGGCATAATTGAACTCCACCCACTTCAACTGAAATCCCATGTCTGAGTCCGCCGTCCGCTCTCCCGCCACAGCCGGCGATTACCTCCGCTCCTGGCGCCAGCGGCGGCGCATGAGCCAGCTTGATCTGGCGCTCGATGCGGACATCTCGCAGCGGCACCTGAGCTTTCTCGAGAGCGGGCGCTCCGCGCCAAGCCGGGAGATGCTGATCCGCTTGGCCGAGAGGCTCGACGTGCCGCTGCGCGAGCGCAATGCCATGCTGCTGGCAGCGGGCTTTGCCCCTTTGTATGCCGAACGTTCACTGGAAGATCCTGCCATGGATGCCGCGCGCAGTGCGATCGATCGCGTGCTCAAGGGGCACGAGCCCTACCCTGCGCTGGTAGTGGACCGGCATTGGAACCTGGTGGCGCACAACGATGCGGTCGCGCCGCTGCTGGCGGGTATCGACGATGCCGCGCTGCTGCAAGCGCCGGTCAATGTTTTGCGTCTATCACTGCACCCCCGCGGCTTGGCCAGCCGCATCGCCAATCTGGCAGAGTGGCGCGCGCATCTGCTTGACCGGCTGCGGCGCCAGGTCACCGCGACCCGCGATCAGGCGCTGGCCGACTTGCTGCAGGAATTGGCCGCGTATCCGCTGCACGGCAAACTCGCTGCCTTGCATGCGGAACCGATGTCCGATCATGGCGGCGTGCTGGTGCCGCTGGAATTGATCACCGATAACGGCCTGCTGTCGCTCATCTCGATCACGTCAATGTTCGGCACGCCGCGCGACGTGACACTATCCGAGCTTGCGCTTGAGGCGTTTTTCCCGGCGAACGCCGAGACGGCACACATTCTGCGCGCGCTTGCCGACGACAGCAAGCCTGCCCGATGACGGAGGGAATAGCCTCAGACGGGAAAATGCTCGGCTGCGAGGGCGCGCAATTGCGGGTCGGGCAATTCTGTCTTCGTCGCCAGTGCAAACAGGTCGAAGAAAGGGTAACCCCGGCGCATGCTGGCAACGTTGGCGAAGCCGCACTGCTTGACCGTGCCCGCCAGCGTGCGCTGGGTGAATCCGCAGCGATGCGCCATGAAGAGATTGCCCTGCATCATGGAGACGCGATGGCCGTAGAGGATGTCGATCGGCGCGATCGGGCCGGACGGCGATTCGTATGCCGGCTCAACCAGTTTATCCTCAGCAATCAGGGCGCAAACCGACTGCAAGTCCGGACAGGTCACAACGAAAAAGCCATCGGGCTTCAGGACGCGCAAAAATTCGCCGAGCGCGACAGGCACCTCATGCGGATAGATATGCTCGATATTATGGCTGGAGAATACCGCATCGACCGACTCGCTCGCCACGCCTGACATGTCGAGCATGGTGCCGACAATGTCGGGCGAAGCCTTTTCATCGATATCGAAGCGCAGTTCATTCCACTCCGCTGTATCGAAACCGCGCGTGGTCCTGTCCTTGCGTTTGGGGCCGCAGCCGACGTGGAGGAATGTCTTCATGATGTGCGATGGAGTCCCGAAAACCGTATTGTCGCACGACGGCGATTGACAGGCGAGCCGCAATCTCCTATCGTGCAAGCGCGGCGGACCCTTCAAGTCGGCGCGTAGAGAAATCGACACGCCTCTGCGGGGCTACCCCGCGGAAGAAACAGGTTGGGCAATGCAGCGCGCGAGCTTCACTGCATTTCATGCAGCACCGCTCGCGCATCACAAGACTGGTTGAAGGCTCTCCGCCGCCTTGATTCTTGCATATTGATGGATGCACGCCGACATGTAGCACTGGCCCTGGCCGACACCTTCCTGGCGGGCAATGCCGATCAAGCCTCGCTCGTCGCGGGTGCGCGCCGCGCCTTGGGGCGGGACTGGCGCTGGATTGCGCATGTTTGCCGCGCGCTGCGCAAACGCACCGGCGAACATTTCCATTCGTTCAGCCGCGACGAACTGGCCGAATTCATACTTGGGCGCGACATCTTTTCCGATGCCTGGCAGGGACCGCGTCCGCATCCCGAAGTGCGACAGTATTGTGTCGATCCACCCCGCCCTGTTGCGCTGCCCGACTGGGTCGAACAGCTCGCGCTGCCGTGTTTGCCGACCCATGGCGATCTGGCGCGCTGGCTTGGCGCGAGTGCAGGCGAACTCGATTGGTTCGCCGACCACTGGCGCAACAACGATCCCTTGGACGAACGCTTGCGACACTATCACTACCGCTGGGTGGCCAAGAAGAGCGGTGGGGTGCGGCTGATCGAGGTTCCCAAGGAGCGTTTGCGGCACTTCCAGCGACAGATTTTGCGTCAGTTGCTGTCGCGAATACCCTTGCACGACGCGGCGCACGGTTTCTGCCAGGGGCGCTCAGCGCTGACACATGCCACGCTGCATGGCGGACAGGAGGTCGTCATTCGCATGGATCTGCAGGATTTTTTCGCCAGCATTCCTTCTGCCCGCATCCAGGCGCTGTTTTCGAGGGTCGGGTATCCCATCGCGGTTGCGAGCGTTCTGGCGCGCCTGTGTACGAACCGGGTACCGCGCAGCGTGTTGCGCGGTACAGATACGTGTATATTGAATCTCCTTGGCAATCGCCATCTTCCACAAGGCGCGCCGTCTTCTCCCCCGCTGGCGAATCTCTGCGCGTTCCGGCTCGATATACGGCTTGCCGCTCTGGCCGATTGCATGGATGCGCGCTACAGCCGTTATGCCGATGATTTAACTTTCTCCGGCGGTGCCGACTTGGCCCAGGCATTTCGCCGCTTTCATATCCAGGTCACGGCGATTGCGCGGGAAGAAGGTTTCGTCGTCAATATGCGCAAGACGCGCTTCATGAGCGCCGGTGCGCGGCAGATGGTGGCCGGCATCGTGGTCAATCAGGGAACGAATGTCGCACGCCGGGATTTCGACCGGCTCAAGGCTATATTGACCAACTGCATCCGTCATGGCGCGGCTTCACAGAATCGCGCAGGTCATGCCGATTTCCGCGCGCACCTGGCTGGAAGGATTGCGCATATGCGAAGCATCAATCCAAAGCACGGCGAAAAGCTGCATGCCTTGTTCGGGCGTATCGATTGGCATGCCGCTTAAGCCGGCGCCGCGTAACGCTGCAGATAGCTGACGATCATTTCCGACGGTGTTTGCGCCGTGAGGCGCGCAGCCGGTTTGCGCTCTTCCAGCGTAGGCAGGTGATCCAGGAAGCGTTCCAAGGTCGGCAGTTCATAGTTGCATAGCGTTGCGGTGCTGCCCAGGCCTTCCTTGCGCTCGGTGGCCTTGCGCATCAGGAGCGTAGGGATGCCGAGATACGACAGCTCTTCCTGATTGCCGCCGCCGTCGGTGATCACGAAGCGCGCGCTGCGCATCAATTGCACGAACTCGGCATAGCCCATGCGCGGCAGCAGTTTGATGGCAGCGTGGCGTTCCAGCGTTTCCATCAAGCCGAATTCGGTCAGTTTCTTGCGCGTGGCTGGGTGCAGCACGAAAGCAAGCGGGTAACGCTGCGCCGCGACCTCGATCAGGCCGACGATTTCACGCAACTTGGCGGCATTGAAAATATTCTCGAAGCGATGGATCGAGACGATGCCGTAGTCGCCGTCGAACGGCACGCTGCGTGGCGGCGCGAAAGCCAGCATGGCGTCGAGCGCATCGCGCAGCGTATTCCCGCCGGTGTTCACAGCCTGGGTGCCATAGCCTTGCATGTTGCCGAACGCCCAGTCGCCGGGGCAGAACGACAGGCGCGACAGGCGAAACACGATCAGGCGCGTCAATTCCTCGGGAAAGGGGTGGAAGACATGATAGGAACGCAAGCCCGCTTCGATGTGCGCCACATCGACCCCGAGCAATCGCCCGACCAGCGCTCCCAGCAGCGTGGAAAAGGTGTCGCCATGCACCAGCACGATGTTGGGGCCGTTTTTTGAACGCGGCAGGAACCTTGCGGGGTGGCGCAGCGCCGTGAAGCAGCACTTGAGGAACCATCCGGCCATTTGCACGATACCGGTGATCTCGCGCCCTTCATACAGATAGACGGGACTGGTTGCCATGCCGAAGTCGGCCATCAGTTGCGCCATGGTCTCTTTGTGCTGGCCTGTCATGATCAGCGCAAGCGGCAGCCTTTGCCGTTCGATTTCGAGGATCACGGGCGCCATTTTGATCAATTGCGCGCGGGTGCCGATGTAGCAGGTGATCATGCGAGTTTTTCGGTATGCCCGAATGGATGACGGTCAGCTATGGTACACAGATTGACAGTGCCCGCCAAGGAGCGCAGCACTCGGTTCAATCATGCGCGCGGCTCCAGGTGTTCGCCGCAATCGGGGCAGGTTTCGTCGTCGCCTTTGACTGCATGGCCTTTGGAACAGCGCCTGGGGGAGAGCATCTCCGGCGCACGCAGCATGGAAAACAATACTGCCACACAGGTGCCGTAGTAGGCCAGCCCGAGGCTGGAACCGAACAGCGTGGCATGCACCACGTTGGGTACCGCTTCATGGTTCCAGACGATGCCCAGCAGGACAAAAAAGCCAAACCCATATAAGAGCAACGCGACGCGTGCCACGCGCATCCATTGCGGGCACGGCGCCAACACGACACGCATCACGTCGCGTGAACTTTTGTGATAAGCCGCCAAGGCACCGAACGCCAGGGCCGGCAGCCCTACTACACCCAGACGCATCACCCAAGGCGCCAGGGTGTGCAGCGTCTCGTCGCTCATCAGGACCGCCCCGGTCAAGCCAACCCAGCCTGCAATATGCATGGCCAGGCTCAACAGCAAACCAGAAAGTGCGACACCGTTCAACAAGCCAAGCAAATATTTCATAAGCATCCCAGAGCCACGCCGACCGGCGGGCCGAGCGAAAAGCGCCATTATGCCTTGTTGCCCAATCGATGTTGCACGCATGGCCTTGAACGGCGACGCGGCGAATTTGCAACAAAAAAATCCTTGCATTGTGTATTATTATAGCAATACACTTATACACATGAATTTCGACATCTCCCCATCCGCCGCGACACCGATCTATCGCCAGATCGTCGAGCAAGTGCAGCGCATGATCGCAAGCGGCCAACTGCAGCCAGGCGACAGCTTGCCTTCCGTGCGGGAAGTCGCGCTGCAGCATGCGATCAATCCCATGACCGTGAGCAAGGCCTACAGCCTGCTGGAAAACGACGGGATGTTGACGCGGTTGCGCGGTGTAGGCATGGCGGTTGCGCAAACCGCGCCTGCCACCGAGACCGACAAGCTGGCCCTGCTGCACCCGGCGCTGGCGGCGGCGGCACAAATCGTGCGACAACTCGGACTGTCGAACGAAGAAGCGCATGCGGTATTTCAAACTTGCCTGGACGAACGACACTCATCATGAATGCTGCCATCGAACGAAACAAAGCCGTCATCCGCTGCGAACACGTCAGCGTACATGCCGAATCGAAAACCATCCTGGGCGGCATTACGCTCGAGATTCCCCGCGGCGCCGTGGTCGGTGTGGTGGGACGCAACGGCGCCGGCAAGTCGACCCTGTTGCGCGCGATGGTAGGCCTGGCCGCGCCCGATATCGGCTCGATCAGCCTCTTGGACCGGCCTGCACTCGACATGGACGACGGGGTTCGCGCCCGGCTTGGCTATGTCGCGCAGACTCCCGATCTGTTCGAGTGGCTGACCATTCCCGAACACTTCGACCTGATCGGCAGCGCCTATCCCACTTGGGACAAGGATCATTGCCTGAATCTGGCAATCAAGCTCGATCTGCCGCTGCACGGCAAGGTCGGCGGCTTGTCGGGTGGCGACAAGCAAAAGCTGGCCGTGATATTGGCCCTGGCGCATCGCCCGGAAGTGCTGGTGCTTGACGAACCCGTATCGAATCTCGATCCCATGACGCGTCGCGAGTTCATGCGCGCGCTCTTCACCGGCGACGCCATGGGCGCCACGGTCGTCATTTCGAGCCATTTGCTGAGCGACCTGGAACGCGTCGTGTCACACCTGGCTTTCCTGCGCGACGGCGTCTTGCAACTATTCGATACCTGGGATGCCATTCTCGAACACGTGCGCCTGGCACCCGCGGACGCAATAGTCCGTGACGAAGCGGCGTTAAGGCGCAACGCGCAGCATTGCATCGTCGATACCCGGCTCGATGCCGCCTGGCGTGGCGGGCAAGCATGCACGCTCGATCAACTCTTTATCGCGTTGAACACATGAACAAGTCCCTGGTCCCTTTGCGAAGCGCCCGGCTGGGCATGCCCCATGCCGGCTTGGCTGCATTGATTCTGCTGGTGTTCATGGCGACCTGGGCCTGCAACCTGCGGCAGCCTCATTCTCCCGAGTTCCGCGCCGGTTCGCAGCTATTGGCGATCATGCTCGGCATCTATGCCTGCGCGGCTCCCATGATCGGCGCGGGGAAGCTGGGCCAGGCGGCGCTGTTGTTCCTGGAGATGAAGACACCCACCCTGCTCTGGCAAGCCTGGCTGCGCGCATTCCTGCGTTCGCAAGCGCTCGTCTGGGCAATCGTCTCGCTGGCTGGATCGACGCTGCTCGCCGTCAGCGACACCCTTGCTTCCGCCAGCGCCACGCTGATGCTGTATTCGCTGATCATGGCAGGCGCGACGGCCTTGCCTTTGGCACAGCGCAACCTGCTGCCAAGGTATTGGCCCAGTCTCATTGCGCTGATACCGGCTGCCTACCTCGGTTTCACCGGCCTGAAAGCCTACGCCGACCTCGTTGCTCTACCATTATTCGTCAAGCTGGCACTCGCGCTGGCCTGGCCTTTGCTGACCGCTTATATCGGATATCGCTGGAAAACCAGCCCGCCCCAGCAACTCGCGGCGTTTCCGATACGCCGGCGAAAATTTTGCGGCACGGTGCGCGATTGGTATCGCCGATACACCGTACTGTCTCCCACACCGCATGCCAAAAAACAACGCTACGGCTCCATCTGGATCCTGCCTTACATTCTCGTCATGGAAAACTCGGGCTTTGTGCCTAACCATACCTGGAATGGGAGCGTGGGCCCGCAACATCTGTTGACCCTGTTGTTCATCCTGACCTTTGCCGGCTATTTCCTCTATTGCCGCGATCTGCATTGGCGCTATGTACTGGCTCCCGGGGGCATTGCCCGCGGCAGGATGGGCTGGCACGTGGTGCGCTCCACGCTGACCGTCTTCGCTTCGACATTGATTCCGGCGCTGTTTGCCTGCGCGACGCTTGTCTGGCTGATCAGCGGCATCTCACTGTTTGCAACCCTCGGCGGCATGCTCCGTTTTTTCAGCTTGGCCTGCGAACTGGTCTTCATCGTCTGCGTGGCCACGGCACTGCGCGGGGCCAAGTATTGGTGGTTGGCCACCATTGCGCTCTATGGTGTGATTGCGCTTGCCGTGCTGGCGGCGACACTCACCCTGCACCTGGATGCACGAACCTTGATGGGAACATGGTTTCACGTCGGCCCGGCGTACCTGGCCATGCTTACTGCCGGCAGCCTGGCGGCGATCCTCGTCGCCAACCGGCTATGGACCACGCAAAGACTCCTGCCTCTGGTGGTGCAGGGCATGGTTGAAGAAGACATGCCGAATGAACGCTGGCTGCGGCGCGTTGGACTCAGCAGCCGCATCTGATTGCGGTGCGGTAGGCACTGCTTCAGCGCCTGCCGCTCCGAGGGAGTCCTACTCGTCGTTGCTGAACAGGCTGCCCAACACCGAGCCGATGACGCCGCCGGCAACCGCGCCGCCGACACCGCCCGAGGCGCCGCCGATGCCGGCACCAACAGCGGTGGAGGACTCGCCGCCCTGACGGCCCAGATAGGGCGATAGCGCATGCGCCAGGTTGGGCATGGTCAGCGTTTGCAGCCAGATCTTGCCCGGGCCGGTCAGGCGGGCAATGAAGATGCCGTCGCCGCCGAAGAGCATATTCTTGATGCCGGGAATCAGCGTAATGTCGAAATTCACGCTCGCCTCGAACATGCCGATGTGGCCCGGATGGACCGAGAGCGACTCGCCCGGTTTCAGGTCGTAGCAGACGATTTCGCCACCCAATTCGACCCAGGCCGTAGCATCGCCGGAAAGTTTCTGCAGGATAAAACCGTCGCCGCCGAAAATACCGGCGCCCAGCGAGCGCTGGAAGCCGATGCCCAGTTCGACGCCGCCCGTGCCGCACAGAAAACCGTGCCGGTGGATCATAAATTCCTGCCCTGGGCGCACCGCGACTTCCATGATGGTGCCCGGTACCTTGGCGGCAAACGCCACCATGCCCTGCCCGCCCGTGGTCTGATATTCGTTCATGAACAAGCCGCCGCCCGACAGCGCACGGCCGATGACGCCGAAGAAGCCCTTGGCGCCGGCGGTTCTGGCATTGGTTTGCAACTGGATATTGGGCGACATCCAGGAGAATTGACCCGGCTCGGAAATGACTTTCTCGCCGTATTCGAGGCCGATTTCGAGAACCGGCAAGGTAGTACCTGTGATTTTTGCTCTCATGATGACTGCTCCTCTCAGGGCAACATAGAACGCAACAATCCTATCATGGTGTTTTCCGGCAGTGGCGGTAATATTCGCGGTTTTTACACGAAAATCCGCACCGTCGCTCACAAGATCCCATAACCATGGGATCCCTTGATACACCGTGGCAATTGCCTCCCTCGCCGGGAATAAGGTAGAGTGCCCCACATCGAACAACGACAAGCATATTCACTCCATGGCCTCGATTCCGACCACCGCCACACCTTTCCGATATCAATGGTTCACACGGGGCGACATCAACGGCTTTTTTGCGCTTTCGATCGACAATCTGGCGCTGTTGGCCGGCCTGATCGGTGTCCTGATTGCCGCTTTGCCGGAATCGGTCGTCGTGCCGGTGTTGGTGTTCGTCGGGATGGAGATGAGCGAACAGGCCGCTGCCACCACGCAGCCGCGCCACCTGAAGGCGCTGGGACTGGCCTTGATTCCCGCGCTGGCCTATCTGGTCAATGTTGAATTGGGCGGTTTGCACGTCGACCCCGCCACGCTCGACGGTCATACGCAGCGCACGCTACAAATCCTGACCATGCTGGGCAACGGCTTCATCATCACGGCCATGCTGTGGGCCTCGTGGCTGATCTGGGTGATCGACCATCGGCTGGTGCGCGCCGCCGGCATCGCCGCATTATGCGGCGTATTGACATTGGTTGGCCTGATCCATTCGCCATTTGCAGACGGCCGCATCTTCCTGCCTTGGCAGGAAGGCGTGCCGGCGCAAGTGTTTCACCTCGCCATTGGTTATGACTTGCTGGCCTTATTATGCGCGTCACTATCCTTGAGCAACCGTGCCCGGCATTGAGATCATGCTGAAACTCGCACATCGCTGGCGCAACGCCGCGCAGGCGCGCATGGCCGTCTCCGCGGCCTTGAAAGCGCGCCATCCGCTGCGTCTGCACTCCTTTGTGCTGTTCGCCTGGACGATCTTTGCCGGTACCATGGCATCGCACCTGTGCTACGCGTTGGGGATGACGACACTGCCGGGCCGCTACGCCCTCGCCTGCGCCGCCAGCTATGCGGCTTTTCTGTTCGGCGTGCGTGTCTGGCTATGGCACGTCGAGGCGATCCCCGAGGATCACGGCATTGCGGACGAACCAGCCGATTTGGTCGACGTGATCGACTTTGGAATGGATGGCGCAGAGGCGTTGGGCGACCTCATGGGGAGCGCGACGAGCGACGCGGCGCCGGCTGCAGCCGAAGGCGGGGTCGCCGTCCTGGCCCTGGTTGCGCTCGCGCTGGCTGCCACTGTCCTGGTGCTCTTGCTGGGGCCGGAAATGCTGGTCGATATCGCGTTCGAAGCCATCCTTGCCGGCAGTCTGATCGGGACAATCCGACTGGGGTACGAGCCGGACTGGTTCCTGCGTGTTCTTGGCAAGACCTGGTGGGTTTTCCTGCTCATCGCCGGCCTGACGATTGGTTTCGCCAAACATGCGCAACACCGCTACCCCACGGCGACAACCTTCTCGGAAGTCCTGACGCAGATGTTTGCATCGAAAAAATAGAACCTCAACTTGCGCCCTGCTCCTCGTTTTGCATGGAAGTGTCGCCTTTAGACTACGCTTTTACCCTTCTATCGTGTCTGCGGCGCGTCGATTGGCGCGAACCCGCGAATTTCTCGGTTAATATGGGCGTTCTCAAAAAAAGGCCACAGGCCAGTCATTTCTCAGGGAAAGGCAAGGAATGAAGAAACTCATGCTGGGCGCGGCCTTGGTCGCCATGGCGGCAGCAGCCCACGCCGACGATGGTTCCAGTGTCCGCTTCTACGCCGGCATCGGCATCTCGCATGGCGGCGATTCCCTCGGTAGCGGGGAAATCGTACCCGTGGATGGCAGCAGCGGTGCAACCATCCCGTTCAACATACGGCCAGGCACATCGGCCGAACTACGTCTGGGCGCCGACTATCGCTTGGGCGAGCGCTTCCACCTTCAGGCCTCGGTCGGCTATGCGGACCAGTCGCCGCAGGGCGTCAACGGCAGCCTCGACTTCCGTGAGACACCTATTGAATTGATGGGTTTTGTCAACGTGGTTCAGGGGCTGCGCGTCGGCGCGGGCCTGCGCAAGAGCTACGCTGAATTTTCCGGCACCGGGGTTGCATCCGATTGGCCGGGCCTTGGCAAGTACACCAGCTCGCACGGCAGTGTGCTGGAGGTGCAATACCTGTTCTCCAGCGACGGCAAGTATGATTCGCAGCACGGATTGGGCGGCTTCAGTTTGCGCATGGTAAACGAGACCTTGCACCATGACGACTATTCGATCAATGGCCACCACTATGAATTTGGCGGCGTCCTCTATTATTGAGTTCGATGGCTGAGACCGGAATACTGAATCCGGCTCAGCCGATTTCGCCGCGCAATGCGGTCGATGCCGTATCCGGGGCAGATGCAAAGCGGCGTTCGCGCAGACGCATGAGGGGTAGCTCCACAGTGCAGTAAAGCAGGTAGCCCACCAGCGTGCCTCCTCCCAGGATGACGGCAATGCCCAGGGCGGAATCGGGTTCGATGCCCAGCGCCGGCAAATACATTTTCCCGATATAAAACAGCGGCTTGTGCGCCAGATAAATGGCGTAGGACCACAGTGCGAGTTTCCCCGCGCCTGGTATGCGCAGACGACCCGGCAGCGAGCCGCGGCTTAAGGCTGCGAACACCAGCAGCATGAAACCCAGAGCCAGCAGCGAATAACCGAACACGACGACGGGAAAGCTGAAGCCATGGGCATCGACATAGTCGCCGTTCAGATATACATAAAATCCGCCGAGCACGACGCCAGCAATGACCAGGCCGGCCAACGCGGCCTGATTTCCCCAGGCTTGCAGGCGAACATACAGATTGCCGTGAAAATTCTTGAGCATGGCCAGTGCCACGCCGGGCAACAGTTCGTCCATGCGGCAAAACGAGGAGTAATAGATGTCGACCATGTAGTCGCGGAAATCGACGCAATGCATCCACATGAGCGCACGCAGGGCGATGCCGGCCAGCATGGCGCTTGCCAGCAGCACCCAGGCGCCTCGCACGGAACGCCCCAAGGCGGCCAAGCCGAGCACCGCCACCGGCAGGATAAAGTAAAACTGCTCTTCAACGTTGAGCGACCACGCATGGGAAAAAGCCGAGCCCGGCTGCAAGCCGATATTCTGTGTGAAGCTCAGGAAACGCCATAACGGCATCGGCTCCTTGCCTGCCATGACCGTGGGGAAAAGAAAATAGAGCGCCAGGATGACGTAGTAGTTGGGCAGCGTGCGCAGCAAGCGCCGGATATAGAACCGTTTCAACGAAAAATGTTCCCGGCGCGCGATCGGCCCCATGATCTGATTGCCGATCAGATAGCCGCTCAGGACAAAGAACAGATCGACCCCGGCCCAGCCGACATCACCGATGAAGCCAAACGTGCTTGTGCCGCTGACGACGACTTCGAAGTGATACAGCAGCACCAGCACGATGGCGACGGCGCGCAAGGTGTCGAGGCCGGCTGCACGGGAGGCGCTGACGGGAAATGTATTCATGCGGCGATTCTATCGGTCGCCCTTTTTGCGCGCGATCCGCGCTCTTGTAACTGCTGTAACCGCGAACCGGATTTCATGCGCAATGGCGCCGCATCCGCACAAACCAATTCCACGAACCCCGATGGCAAGGGTACCGTTTTTCTTTCGACCTCAATAATTCAAGCCGCAAAAATGCGCGCAGGCAGTACCCGCACGGGACAAGCTGTGATACCCTAGCGCTTTTTTGAAAAGGAGCCAGTATGAAAAAGGGTGAACTGATTGCAGAATTCGCGAAGCGTACGGAACTTTCCGCCACTGCCGCCAACAACGCCGTCAACACGTTGATCGACATCATCACTGAACGCCTGAAGAAGGGCGACACGGTCGGCATCACCGGCTTCGGTACGTTCTCCGTCGCCAAGCGCGCCGCTCGCAAGGGTCGCAACCCGGCCACCGGCGCAGCAATCAAGATCGCCGCTTCCAAGTCGCCCAAGTTCTCCGCCGGCGCGACGCTGAAGGCTGCCGTCAACCCGAAGAAGAAGTAATCTTCTTCGCTACGCTCTTTCCCGCAATCCTTCGCGATTCGGGGAAGAGCGCTTGTTTCTCCCGCCCCTCCCCTCGCAAGTTGACTGCAAGTTGCCATTACTGGCGCTGCATTCCGCGTTCCTCCACAGGCACTACCGGCAGCGAGATGAAACTCGCCAGATCTCCCGCATGGTAGACCCGCTGCGTCGCCTTGACATAATCATCCGGCTGGGCAAAAAAGACGTTGGGCACGAACGTCTGCGGATTGCGGTCGTATAGCGGGAACCAGCTCGACTGAATCTGCACCATGATGCGATGCCCGGGCAGGAAGGTGTGATCCGCCGTCGGCAGCGCGAACTTGTAAGTGAGCGGCTGATTGGATGCAATCGGTTTGGGATCGCTGAAGCTTTCACGATAGCGGCCACGGAAGATATCCATCGCCACGCCCAGCTCGTAGCCGCCCATTGCCGGCTCGCCGGGCACGCGGTCGGGATAGACGTCGATCAGCTTGACCACCCAGTCGCTATCGCTGCCGGACGTCGAGGCGACAAGGTTGACGATGGATGCGCCGCTGATCTTGACCGGTTCCTTCAACGCTTCAGTCTGGTAGGAAAGCACGTCGGTGCGATCGGCCACGGGGCGCTGGTCGCTCACCAGCCATTGCTGCCAGGTGGTGCGGTCGCTTGCCAGGACGGGGCGTGGAATGTAAGGCACGGGTTTGGCCGGGTCGGATACGTATTCGTCGTAGGCCGCGGCGCCACCCGCCTTGCTTGGCAGGTTGAATGACAGCGCATTGTTTTGCGCGAGATAGAGCGGACGCGGCTTGTACTTGCAACCCGCATCGCAGGCCAGCGGCCAGGACTTGAAGCGCTCCCAGTGATTCTCGCCGGTGTTGTAGATCAGGACCGGCGGCGTATCGGCCTTGGGCGCGCCATCCTTGAGGTATTGGTCGAAGAACGGGCGCAGCACGTCGCGGCGGAATTGCAGCGCCGTATCGCCATCGAACTTCAACACGCCTAGCGACGAGCCGTCGTACTTGACGCCGCTATGGCGCCACGGGCCCAAGACAAGGTAATTCTTGTCGTTGTTCTTGTCCTTCGGCTCTATTGCGGTGTAGCTGTGGATCGCGCCCCACATGTCTTCCTGGTCCCACAGGCCTTGCAGCCACATGGTCGGCACAGTCAGGGGTTGGCGCCCCATGACCTTGTCGAGCGCCTGTTCCTGCCAGAATTGATCGTAGGACGGATGCTCCGACACCTTGCGCCAAAATGGCAACTGGTCGAGCCCGGCGGCCTTGGCATAGGCACCGGCCGAACCCGCGCGCAGCAAATTCTCGTAATCGTCGGTAGCTTCGCGCGGGATCGGTGCGCCGTCGCCGCGCTCGCTGTTCTGCCAGGTGAAGTAATCCAGATTGGTCTGGCGGAACGCGCCGTAGTGGAACCAGTCGTCGCCCATCCAGCCGTCCACCATCGGGCTTTCCGGTGCCGCCACCTTGAGCGCCGGGTGCGGATTGACCAGGGCCATGACCACGGTAAACCCCTCGTAGGAAGAACCTATCATGCCGACCTTGCCGTTCGATTCCGGCACGTTCTTGACCAGGTAATCGATGGTGTCGTAGGCGTCGGTGGAATGATCGACGGCGGTCGGATTGAGCGGGCCGCGCAGGGAGCGCGTCATGACGTAATCGCCTTCCGAACCATGCTTGCCGCGCACATCCTGGAACACGCGGATATAGCCGCCCTGGACGAATACCTCATCTTCCTGCTGCAATTCGGCCAGCATGCTTGGACCGTCCTCGCGCACCGCGCGCTTGGCGGCGTGATACGGTGTGCGCGTCAACAGAATCGGCGCATTCTTTGCGCCCTTGGGGATCACGATCACCGTGTAGAGCTTGACGCCGTCGCGCATCGGAATCATGACCACGCGCTTTTCATAATCGTAGCCGTTCTTGGGCGCCACGAACTTGTCGGGAATGTCGGGCGTCATTGGCGGGGTATCGGCCACGGCCGCCATGGAGAGGGAGAGGATCGTCAGGGAAAGCGCCGAGCGCAGTATTTTATTTTTCATGGACGGGTGGCTTCGCAAAATGGAAGCCGCCATTATTCATGAATTCGTCATTTTTTGCCTGGCCCGTCACGACTTTCATCATGCTGCCATGCCGCACCGCGGCAATGCGCATCAAATCAACGGCTCGATTGCGCCAGCAACGCGCCTCAATCAGCGCGCCTCAAGAATGGGACCAGCGTGTGTGCCTGGCTACAAATCCATTGTTGTGCAATACGGCCCCGCCAAGGCAGAAGCGTGCATACCAATTCAACAAATGGTGTAAAAACACTACCTGCATAATGGTGACAACTCCTTGTGGCGCATGGGTTTCTGCGAAAAATGCTACAGCAAGGGCATTATGGTGTGGACAATGCCATTGCCCGCAAGTAAGCTATCCCCGTGGCTCCGGTCTTTGAAGACTGCGACGGCACGATCCCGCTTTCAGCGCCCCCCAGTTGAAAGCGGCAGGCACCGGGTGCAGCATCCGGCGCCGGCGACACCACGGCAGCCTGGGTATCCGCGCGCCAGGCTTGGTTCATACCGTCAGCAAAGGGGGAATCATGATCAAACTGTCCGGCGTTCCTGCTCTCGCCATTTCCTTGTGTCTTTTCGCATCTGTCGCGCAGGCGGCACCCGACGCCGAGTGGCAGGGGTTGAACCAGCAATTCAAGGATCTGCTGCAGGCAGGCAAATATGACGACGCGCTGCCGGTGGCCAAACGCGAGCTTGAGATCGCACAAAAGAAGAATGACGCCACGCTCGGCGTCAGTCTGGCCAACCTGGCCGACGTATTGTGCGCCAAGGGGCAGTTCCATGAAGCCGAACAAACTTACCGCCACGCGACGGTAGCCGCCGAAAAGGTGCTGGGGCCGAATCACCCCAGCGTCGCCGCCAATTTATATAAAATCGCCGCACTATCTCTGGCCGAAGACCAAACGGAACAAGCCGAAGCGCTGTTCAAGCGGGCCCAGGCAATCAATGACAAGGCCGCCGTCGGCAGCCGTATCGATGTCGCAGCCACACTCGGCAAGGTGGCGGAATTCTATCTTGCTTATGGAGCTCAACAACAGGCGGAACGCCTGTACCAACGCATCCTGACGATCGACGAAACCACACTCGGACCGGAGCACGCCGAAGTGGCCAATGTGCTCGACAAGCTGGCCAACATCACCCGCACGGAAAACCAATTTGCCGCATCGGAACCGCTATACAAGCGCGCCATCGCCATCAAGGAAAAAATCTACGGCCCCGATCGCCCCGAAACGGCCTACACCCTGAACGGACTGGCCACGCTCTACGTCGCGCAACATCAATATCGCAATGCCGAGCCGTTGGCACAGCGCGCATTGGCGATTTACGAAAAGACCGGCAATCCGGACGATCAGAACCTGGCACTGTGCCTGAACAACCTGTCCAGGATCAGCCGTGCGCAAAGCCAGATTCCGCAGGCGGAGGCTTACGTCAGGCGCTCGCTGGCAATCACCGAGAAAAATTTCGGCCCGGAATATCAGGGCGTGGCGGCGCGCTTGAACGAACTGGCCATCCTGTTGAGCAACGAAGGCAACTATACGGAGGCGGAACCGCTGGTCACGCGCGCGCTGCAGATCTATGAAAAAGCCTTGGGGCCGAACCATCCGAACGTCGCCGCCACGCTGTCGAATCTGGCCAAGATAGAACGTGCACTGGGACATGCGAGCGATGCCGACGCCGCAGACAAAAGGGCCAGCTCGATACTGGCGATGAAACAATAGGCCGCTCACCCACGCAGTGGGTCAGCGTCCGATGCGCCAGCCTTTCTGTGCATAGAACCAGATGAACAGGTAGCAAGGCAGCATGATGGCGCAAAATACGAGCTGGAAATCATAGCTTTCCTTCAGCTCGGCAAATAGCCGCGGCAACACCGCACCACCGGCGATTCCCATGATCAGGAGCGCGGAACCGCGTTCGGTGAAGCGGCCCAGACCCTCGATGGCCAGCGGCCAGATGGCGGGCCACATCAAGGCGTTGGCCAGGCCCAGCGCGGCGACGCAAGCCACCGACACATGTCCCTTGGTCAGAAATGCCGCCAGCGTGAGCACAACGCCAAGCACCGCCGAACCCTTGAGGGCCAGCGACTGCGACATCCAGCGCGGAATCGCGACCAGCCCGACCAGATAACCGGCCAGCATGGCGACCAGGGTATAAGACGTGAAATACTTGGTTTCATCGGTCGGCAGATGAAAGCCCTTGCCATAGGTGCCGATCGCATCGCCCGCCATCACTTCCACCCCGACGTAGAGGAACAGGCACAAAGCACCAAGCAGGAGAAAGGGGAAGGCGAAAATGCTGTGTTTTTCCGTGCCCGCACCGCCAACCTCAGCGTCGGCATTGGCTTCGGCCACCTTCAGGTCGGGCAAGGGCGAGCGTGCGATCCAGATGGCAAGTAGTACCAGAATCATCGCCATGACCATATAGGGAATGTAGATCGCCGCCGCGAAGGTGTCGAGTATGCTTTCCTTCAATGCAGGTGTTGCGGCCGCGCTTACCGCGTCCTCAAGCTTGCCGACGTCCTTGAGCACGAAGGTGCCGAAAAAGAGAGGACTTAAAATGCCGGCCAGCTTGTTGCAGATTCCCATGATGCTGATACGCTGGGCCGCGCTCTCGATGGGACCGACGATGCTGATATAAGGATTTGCCGCAGTCTGCAGCAACGACAGGCCGGAGCCGACGACAAACAAGCCGACCAGGGCAGGCACATAGTGGCGCGCCGTCGCCGCCTGGCCGAACAGGAAGGTGCCGGCGGCCATGACCAACAGCCCCGCCGCCATGCCCTTCTTCAAGCCGGTCTTCTGCAAGATCCACGAAGCCGGCAAGGCGAAGAAGAAGTAAGCCATGTAAAAGGCAGTGGTGACCCAGAACGCCTTGGCATCGGTGTCCAGCGCAAACGCCAGCTTGACGAAGGTGATCAGCGGGCCATTGAGCCAGGTGACGAAGCCGAAAATGAAAAACAAGGCCCCGATAATGGCGACCGAGGTCCTGTATTGCCGGGCATCGTCTTGCATGACGGTTTTCCGTGATCTGTAGGATATCGCGGGGCAAGATATCACGAAAGCGCCAGCCAATTGGTATGATCGGCCTCACTTGCCGGAGCAGAGCCCCTGATTGAACCACGCTGCTTTTGCCAAGGGCAGTAAGCTATCGAAATCGCTCGGCGGCAATTCCTTGCTCAGCGCGTCTTCGGTCGAGCCGTATGCATCGATCGTGGGCTTGAGCACCGTGCGGCACTCGTCCTTGCGGCCCAGGTGATAGAGCGTCACGGCGAGATCATTGCGGATCTGCGCCTCTTCGAGCCAGAACAAGGTGGGGGCGCAATTCTGCAAAACCGGCTGCAAAAGCGCCAATGCGGCTTGATAGTCTTTGGCGCCATATGCCTTGGCGAACTTCGACTGTGCCGCCCTGCGCTGGCCGTTACGGCAACCGGCTGCCGGTACCTGATAATGCCCATCGAAGCTGGCACGCATGCCGCAGTAGTCGCGGCAATCGCCCGGCTGCCCAAGCACGATGTCGACACCTGTGGCGTCAGCCTTGAACGTGACCTGGCAGGAACTGCCGGGGGCCAGATCGTCCAACACGGCGCGGCCGTTCTTGATGACGCCATCGACCGTGCACGAATGGCCGTTTGCGCCGATCGATGCGATGGCGAAATGCATTTTGCCATCGGTTTTGCGCGTCACGGTCAACTCGCCCCAGCCGCGTTCCGTGATGTATTCGCCTGGTGCCGGTTCAGCGGCGCAAGCTTGGCCGAGGGTGATCGTCAACAAGACGATGCAAGCGATTTTGTTCAGGTTCATTCGCGCTCCAGTGCGAGTTCTTGGGGCGCATTGCAACGCCCCGCTGTTGTCAAAAAATGACCCGTCCTAGGCTTCACCTGCTTCACCAGCTTCATCGCGCGCATCGCACGCGATGTTCGCCGCAATCCAGCGCAATACCAGCGCCCGCATGACCCCGTGCGACCACCGCGGCAGCCAGCGCAGATATTGTCCGGGTGTTTGCGCCATGCCGCAACGGTAGCGGCGCTCGCCCTCGTCCCACTGCAAGGCCTTGCAGGACCCGCGCCTTTGATGAAGAAATACCAGTGCCACCGGGCATGGTTCGCTGGCGCAGCATACGCCGCAGCCGTTGCACGGCGTGCCCGCCAATGGCTTGGGTGGCGCTTCCTTGTGCAGCCAGATGATCTTTTCGCCTGGCGGCAAGGACTGCCGACCGTCGGCGCCTATTTCACCCATTTCGCTATCGTCCGCAACAAGGTGTCGAGGACGATGGGCTTGGGCAGGAAATCCGACATGCCGGCCTGCATGCAACGCTCGATTTCGTTGGGCAGCACGGCTGCCGTCAAGGCCACGATAGGAATGTCGCGGACGCGTTCTTCGCCAATGCGAATGCGGCGCGTTGCCTCCAGCCCGTCCATGACCGGCATCTGCATGTCCATCAGGATGAGATCGAAGTCCTCCTTGTGCACTGCGTCCAGCGCCTCGACGCCATCGTTGGCGAGCGTCACGGCATGACCGGCCTGGCTTAGCATGGTATCGACGATGACGCGATTGATCGCCGTGTCTTCGACCACGAGGATGCGCGCCGGGCGAAAGGCCGCAGGCTCGGGAGCATCGGCGCCGACAGCGGTCATGGTGGTTTCGGGCAAGGCTGCGGCAAACCAGAATGTGCTGCCCGCGTCCGGCGTGCTCATCACGCCGATCTGCCCCTGCGGCATGGCTTCAACCAGCCGTTTGCTGATTGCCAGGCCCAGCCCGGTGCCGCCGAACTTGCGCGTGGTCGAGCTGTCGACTTGAGAGAACGGCTGGAACAAGGTCTGCTGCTGTTCGAGCATCATGCCAATGCCGGAATCCTGCACCTTGAATACCAGCCGCTCGGGGATGCTCTCGTCGCGTGCAATCGAAACCAGTATGCTTCCTTCGAAAGTGAATTTGATGGCATTGGACAGGAAATTGAGCAAAACCTGGCGCACGCGCGTCGGATCGGCCGTCACCCATTGCGGCACACAGGATTCGATACGCACGCGCAGATCGAGTTCCTTGGCTTGCGCTTGCGGCTTCACCATCGCACATGCGCCTTCCACCAGTTCGCGCAGATTGACCGGGATCGATTCGAGTTCGAGCCTCCCTGCCTCGATCTTGGAATAATCGAGGATGTCGTTGATGACAGCCAGGAGCGCCTCGCCCGATTCCTTGAGCAAGGTCACCAGTCTTTGCTGCTCCGCGCTCAGCCGCGTTTCAAACAGCAAGGTGGAAAAACCGATCACACCGTTCATCGGGGTGCGGATTTCGTGGCTCATGCTGGCCAGGAATTCGGACTTGACGCTGTTGGCGCGCTCGGCTTCGCGCCGCGCCTCTTCAAGCTGCTCGGCCGCCTTTTTTTGCGCCGTGATGTCGCGCATGATGGTAACGGTTTCGATGGGTTCGCCGGTGACCGGATCCTTGACCAGCGTGTGGTGCGCTTCAAGCCAGACCACGTGGCCATCCTTGTGCATGCCGCGTCCGCTGACGAAGGGAATGGGATGATCGGTAAACATGGAATCGAACGAAGCCGCAACGCGCGCCCGGTCCTCTTCATGGAAGAAGCTCGCGCGCGGCACGTCAAGCAACTCTTCGGGCTTGTAGCCCAGCACCCTCTCATACGACGGCGAGACGTAGCGCCGTCGCCCATCCAAGCCGACGCAGACGATCAAGTCGCCGGCATTTTCGGTAATGACGCGGAACTGCTCTTCGCTCTTGCGCAAGGCCTCTTCGGCCATGACGCGATCATGCGAATCGCGCAATACGCCGATCATCTCGACCGGCGCGCGGGTTGCCGGATCGCGCACAAGCTGGATATTGATTTCTATCCAGCGGTATTCGCCATCGCGGCGCCGGCCCCGCACCAGGACCGATGCGGTTTCCTTGCTCCCCGAGGCAAGTTCACGAAATGCCTGCGCCAGTTTCGGCGCATCGTCCGGGTGGGCAAAGTCGACCGAACGCGTACCCATCAATTCTTCGGGACGCATCCCGTAGAGTGCATAAGCTGCCGGTGAGACATATTTGCGCACACCGTTCAGATCGACCACCACGATCAGGTCGCGCATGTTTTCGGCGAACATGCGGTAGCGCCGCTCGCTATCGGCGAGTTCTTCCTTGGCACGGGAATTGGCGCTCGCCTGGTCGAGCATGATGCGCGCCCCGCTCATGAGAAGCATCAAGGCCGCTGCGGCAATCAGCGTCGATAGCGCCATCGCCTGCTGTTCCGCGGTCAGGCCATCTGCGCGCTGCGCCACGAGGAAATTTTGTTCCTCGCTATTGATCGATTCGAGCAGTTCGCCCGCTTCGCGAAACAGGCGCTCGAGGTCGGAGCGATTGCCCGCCGCCATGACGCCGCCGGCTTGATCGCGCAAACTATCCGACAATTGATGCGCGACTTCCTGCAGACGATGCACGCGTTCTTCCTGCGCAGGTTTGCTTTCTGCAAGATCGATCACGCGCGCCAGGCGACGTGGCAAATCGCGTGCCGAGGATAGCGCAAGCAACACATCGTCGTTGCTGCCGCGCATCCGGAATACCGTTACACCGGCCTCGATACGCACGAGATCCGTCGATGCCGCTTCCAGTTCGTCGATGGCTCGGTGGGTTCGCTCCATGCCTTTGTTGCGCTCGGCTTCCAGATAGAACAAACGTACCGTCGCACCGGCGCCGGCGCCCAGAAACAGTACGATGCCGACCACGCTGATGGTATAGGCACGCCGCGCGCCGGTGCGCCAGAGAATATCGCGCCAGGTCACAAGCAGCATGCCACCGGCCAGCAAAGCACCGGCAACCATGACGGCAACGCCAATTTCAACCAGCGCTGCTGTAGAAATACCCGAATCTACGCTGGCAACAACCGAAGCGCGCCCAACGCCGGCGCCTATCGGCGCCGATCCCATGAGGCGGCGGCCGGTCCGGCCTTCGACGGCACCGGTGTCACCCGATACCTGCCGCAGCGCCGTCAGGTCGGGCATGGACTTGCCGATGACCCCGGGTTCGGACGGCCGGCGCGCCAGCACAATGCCATCGGCGTCGAAAATGGTCAGCGTTGAACCTTCTGGCATGGAGAGATCGGCGAGGCTGCGCTCAAGCGCGCCAAGGTCGAGCGCGGCACTGACGAAAAAACGAACCTTGCCGGTTTCTGCGTCAAGCACAGGCAAGGTGGCGGTAATCTGCGGCTTGTGCGTGATGGCGCCGAGACGATAGCCGGAGACGGTAAAGGATTTGCTAGAGAGGATTTGCCGAAAAAAATCATCCTTTGAGACGTTCGAGCCCTTTGGTGCCGGATTGGCGCTGCAACGGACGGTGCCATCCGTTTCGAAGCTGCTCATGTTGACCAGCGAGCTGTTGCTTCTGACCACCTCGGCAAGATAGCTGTTGCACGTAGCCGTATCCGCTGCCAGGCGCTGCGCAAGGCTCACGACAACGAGGGCATCGCGCATGCCATCCAAGCGCTGCACCTGTTGCGCCGCTACCAGGCGCGCCAGGCGCAAAGCATTGTCCTGCTCTTTGGTCTCGCGCGGCAAATGGACAAGCAGCGCCCAGCCTAACAGGGCCACTCCGGGCAGCAGGCAGGCACCGACGGCGGCAACGTGACGAAATGCCATATGTCATTTTGGGAGAGAGCGCCAAACTCGGCAGAAAATCCTATCATGAAACTCAGCCGCAACGGCGCCCATTGCACGTAATTCGGAGAAGGAAACCGTGAGCCACGGATTGCCGGCATTTCTCTTGCGGCGTTGAACGCGCTATCATCGCGATATTCGACCACAACAAAAAACAAGGGGGGATGATGCCAACGGAGTTTGTCGGCCGCAGCTTGGGCTCGCTTTGCCTGATGATTTGCCTTTCGGCTTCGGCAGCCGAGTCCTGCCCCCTTCCTCGCACCAGCATCAAGACAGAGAACGCGGCGGTGGAGCGCGCCATCAAAGCGGTCGAGATCTATAAAATCGGCAGATTAAAGCCGCAATGCATGGCCTTGGTCGCCACCAGGCAAAAAACCGGTTACCTGGTGGACATACGGGAACTGCACAACGAGGCCTGCGGCGGCGACCCGATGACCGAGCCGCGCGCATTTTCGATCGATATTGCCTGGAACGGCAATATGAAGAGCGACGCCTACGATCACCTCAACTATCTGCCGCTTATTTGCCCGAAAACTTGATTTGCGAAGCGGGTTTTTTGCAAATTCCCGTAAGGTTCATTCGATTTCCCCGACCAAATGGCATCCTCGTCGTGGAAAATCGCCATGAGCATTGCATTGGGAGCAACATTTTCAAGTCCGACTGTCGGCTATCCGGGAGCCGATTCGGGCGCTGTCCTGCAAGCCCAGCTTGATCGTTGTGCCCGACAATTGAGCGATTGGGTCAACTGCTCGTCCGGGAAAACGCCAGAGGGAAAACAAATCATCGCCGCGCTGCAAGAGAAAATCAGCAGTATCAAACAGCAAATCCAGCAACGAGATCAAATCGGGACGCCGGAATCTCAGGGCGCGACGCCGGTTACGCCGCCCGCCTCCCTGGCGCTGGCATCGATCGGCAGTGTCGGCACCATCCTGAACACGATTGCCTGAACCCCGCGACAGGATACCCCGTGAATCCGCTTCGCCGACTAGCCGTCGCCGCAACCCTGAGCTCCGAAGCAAGTCCCGTCCCTATTGGCGTACCTGAAAGCGGCACTGCGCCAAAGTCATAAGAACTGCTCGTTGCCAACCATGCCCAACTTCTCCACGCTGTGCCGTTGCGCCATCGCCATGACCGCTGCCACCGTCGCATAGTCCGCCAGGCGGTTCGGCTTGAGGTGCAATTCCGGCTGGTCGGCCTTGGGCATTGCGCCGATCCGAGCCAGTTTGGCATCGGCTGCAGTCCGGCTAACCAGGGCGCCATTCCAGTACAAACTGCCATCGAAATCGATGGCCAGCTCCACCGGCTTGACAGTATCCATATGCTCGGAGCGTGAAACCGGGAGATTGAGGTTGATGCTATGGTTCTGGATGGGGATGGTGATGATCATCATGATGATCATCACCAGCATGACGTCGATCAAGGGCGTCATGTTCATGTCTATCATCACTTCCGGAAACCCTGCCTTGCTCGCACTCATGCTCATGGAATCTCCTTTTCATGAATATCGCAACATCGGCCTGCCAAAACGCAAGATTCGACGGGCAGCAAACCGACACGCCAATCCGAAAAACCCACTTCGCCCGCTCCAGAGGACGCATCACCAATTTTCCGATGCGCCGGATTCAGTATAGGCACAGGCCGCTGCGCAATGCAAGAGATCCGGACCGTGGTAGTTGAACCACAGCTCGGACGTGAATCAAACGGGTAAAATACGCAGCCATGCGAACCCTTTCATTCGATTTGCAGCACCAGGGATGCCAGCTACGATGAGTGCGCCGTCGCAAGCCGAAATCGACCAGCTGTTATCGCTTTTCAGCGCCGGACGTTATGCCGATCTCGAACTGGCGGCGAACTCCCTGCTGGCGCACAGGCCGAACGCCGGTTTCGTCTGGAAAGCACTGGGTGTCGCACAGAAATTGCAGGGCAAGGATTCGCTGCATGCGGCAAAGGAAGCGGCCCGGCTGCTGCCCGACGATGCCGAAGCGTTGTTGAATCTCGGAGCGGCGCAGCGCGAGCGGGGTATGCTCGATGAAGCGATTGCAAGTTACCAGCTAGCGCTCCTGAAGAACCCGCGCCTGGCCGACGCCCACAGCAATCTGGCCAATGTGCTGGCAGATCTAGGCCGGCTCGACGAAGCCGTGTCGCATTGCCGGCAGGCGATAGCCTTGGCGCCAAAGCACGCCGGCGCCTGGGCCAATCTGGGCTACCTGCTGCAACGTATCGGGCTGGCATGGGAATCCGTCGATGCCAGCCGGCAGGCCATCGCCTTGGCACCGACCAATTCGGACGCGCACAACAATCTGGCCAATGCATTGCGTGATGTCGGGCACCTGGCCCAAGCTGAATCGCACTACCGTCAAGCGCTGCAATTGCAGCCCGCCAACGCGCGTGCCTGGGTGAGCCTGGCGGCCTTGCTTACCGATCTCGGCCGCCCATCGGAAGCCGTCGCCTGTTGTCGCACGGCGTTGGAACATGCGCCGCACATGGCGGAAGCGCATAATAATCTGGCAGATGCCTGCAAGGAATTGCAGCAATTCGACGCCGCGCTAGCCGCTTATGCGCAAGCGCTGGCGCTCAAACCCGACCATGCCCAGACCCATTACAATCTCGGCCTGCTGCTCTTGACCCTGGGCCGCTACGAAGAAGCCTGGCCCCATCACGAATGGCGCACCGATCCGCAACGCGGCACATCGGCGGTACCGCAACCGCCGATGAAATCGCGCCTCTGGCATGGCGAAGCCTTGGACGATTGTCACATCGTGCTATGCCATGAGCAGGGCTATGGCGATACCATCCAATTCATACGCTATGCCACGCTCCTGAAGCAACTCGGCGCCGCACGCGTCAGCATGGTCTGCCCGGCACCGCTGGCACCGCTCATGGCAAGTGCCGCCGCCGTCGACGAAGTGTTCGTCGCCTGCGAGGCCGTACCGACGCACGACTATCACATACTTACCATGAGCCTGCCGCACCGTTTCGGCACGCGGCCCGACTCGATACCGGCGCCGATCCCCTATCTCTCGGCGCCGGCAGCGCGCCTCGAAAAGTGGCGCGCAAATATACCCGGCCATGGCTTCAAGCTGGGCCTGGCATGGAAAGGCAGCACCCGCCACAAGAACGACGGCAATCGCTCACTGCCCCATTTGCGCGCCTTGGTTCCGCTCTGGCGGGTTACGGAAGTTTGCTTCGTGAGCCTGCAAAAGGGCCAAGGCGAAGATGAAGCACTCGCACCGCCAACAGGTCAGCCGCTCGTGGCGTTCGCCGGGAAAATCGAAGACTTTGGCGACATGGCTGCGCTGGTGGAGCACATGGATTTGGTTGTCACGGTGGACACCGCCGTGGCCCATCTGGCTGGCGCACTGGGCAAACCCTGCTGGATACTGCTGCCGGCACGCGGCACCGATTGGCGCTGGCTGCGCGAGCGTGACGATACGCCGTGGTATCCGGCGACGACGCGGCTATACCGCCAACAGCATACGCAGGATTGGGCTGCCACGATTGAGCGCATGGCGGCCGATCTGCGCGAGCTGGTCCTTGACCGTCGATAGGCCACGACCGATCACCACCGCCCCCATGTTGATCCACTCACGGAGTTCTCATGTCGCAAATCGCCCCCACCCCGCGCCCGCCCTACTACGCCGTCATCTTCACGTCGACCCGGACAACCGCCGATGAGGGTTATTCCGAGACGTCGGAACGCATGTTGGAGTTGGCCCGACAGCAGCCCGGCTTCCTCGGTGTGGAATCGGCGCGCGAAGATGTCGGCATTACCGTATCGTACTGGACCGATCTCGAATCGATCAAGGCCTGGAAAGCCGTCGCGGAGCACCGCGAGGCCCAAGCCAAGGGCCGCGAGACATGGTACTCCGCGTTCAAGACGCGCATCGCATTGGTTGAGCGCGACTACGGGCTATAAAAGCCCGGCTCCACGGCACTAGCGCAGCCGGAAGCTGCCCACCTTTTCGACCAGCAGCCGCGACTGGTCCTGCATGCTCTGCGCGGCGGCGGCGGCTTCCTCGACCAGTGCCGCGTTCTGCTGGGTCACACTTTCCATCTCGATGATGGAGGTATTGACCTGCTCGATCCCCTGTGACTGCTCAAGCGAAGCCTGGGCAATCTCGGACATGATGCCGGTCACGCGCTTGACGCTGGCGACAATCTCGTCCATGGTCTTGCCCGCATCATCGACCAGGGCGGCACCGGATTGCACGCTTTCGACCGAATTCTGAATCAATTCCTTGATTTCCTTGGCTGCGGCAGCGGAACGCTGCGCCAAGGTGCGCACTTCGGCCGCGACGACCGCAAAACCCCGGCCCTGTTCTCCGGCACGTGCTGCCTCAACGGCGGCATTCAAGGCCAGGATATTGGTTTGAAACGCTATGCCGTCGATCACACCGATGATATCGACGATCTTGCTTGAGCTGGCCTTGATCGATTCCATGGTGGTGACGACGTTGCGCACCACTTCCCCGCCATGGGTTGCCACTGCCGAGGCAGAACCGGCAAGCCGGTTCGCTTCGCGCGCATTCTCGGAATTTTGCTTGACGGTGGAAGTCAGCTCTTCCATCGAGGAGGCGGTCTCTTCCAGATTAGCCGACTGGTTCTCGGTGCGGTTTGAAAGATCCATATTGCCTTGCGCGATTTCCTGGGCGGCGTTGTCTATCGAGCCCGATGAATCATGCACTTGCCGAATCAAGTCGCGCAGCCTGGCCACCATGCTTTGCAGCTGTGCCAGCAGGCTGGCGTCGTCGCCCGGCTGCAAACTGAGGTCATGCGACAGATCGCCTTCCGAAACGCGCCGCACAACTTCAACCGCATAGGCCGGTTCGCCCCCCAATTGGACCAGGACGCTGCGGCTGATCAAGAGCGCAAAGCCGCCGACGCAGGCCAGCAATACGATGGAAATCCCGATGTCGACCCGTGCGGAAGCCCAGAATTGCTTGTCCACGTCGTCGACATACACCCCAGTGCCTACCACCCACTTCCATTCCGGCACGTATTGCACGTAACCGAGCTTGGGGAAGGCTTCGCTCTCGCCGGGACGCGGAAACCAGTAATAGAGAAACCCGGCGCCATTGACGGCGTCCTTGCCGGTGGCGGTATCGACCAGGGCCTGCACCAGATACAAGCCCTTCGCATCCTTGAAATCCTTGAAGTTCTTGCCTTCCGTATCGGGTGCGGGCGGCAGCAGGATGCGCGTGAAGTCCGTGCCGTAGATGAAAACGTAGTTACTCTTCTCAAAGCGCATCGCGCGCAGAGCATCCAGCGCTTGCTGCTTGGCTGCATCCTCGGTCAGTTTGCCCTCCTGCTGCATTTTCTGCGCATGGGCGATGATGCTGACGGCGCTATCGACGACGCCGATCACCTTGAGCTTGCGCTCCTCCATCATCGCTTCGCGCAGATGAAACAGCGACACTGCCGTGACCGCGCAAATGCCGATGAATACCAGCCCTGTCAAGAGCAGCAGGCGGGTGCGCACCGCCATTCCCCCTATCCACGAGATCATGTCTCCCCCTGTATTTGTTATGACCGGCAAAGCAGCGCCAGCATGGGCTTACTATACGCCTGTCGGGCGTTCGCTCAAACAATGTCAAGCGCGAAGCGCCAGCTCAATATCCCGCTGCCGACCCGGTGTCGGGGCGCGGATCGTTGGCGCCGTACAGCCTCTTGTTGCCGCGCGGCTCCCCACCCAGCTTGGGCGCACCGACGAGAATCGCGGTAACGTGATTGCCCGGCGCCCACCACTTGATCTTCTGGCCCATCGCTTCCAGATTCTTCGCCACATCGGGGCTGATCGAGAACGGCTCGAAACGTGTTTCCTCGGGCAGCCACTGTTGATGGAAACGCGGAGCATCAACGGCTTCCTGTACGTTCATGCCGTAGTCGATCACGTTCAGGATGGTTTGCAGCACCACGGTCGTGATGGTACTGCCGCCGGGCGTGCCGACCACCATCACGGGTTTGCCGTCACGAGTGACGATGGTTGGCGTCATCGACGACAGCGGGCGTTTTCCCGGTGCGATCGCGTTCGCTTCGCCCTGCACCAAACCGAACTGATTCGCAACGCCGGGCTTGGAGGTGAAGTCGTCCATCTCGTTATTGAGCAGCACGCCGGTGCCGGCTGCCGTCAGTTTGGCGCCGAAGGCACTGTTCAGGGTATACGTCACCGCCACGGCATTGCCCATGGCGTCGACGATGCAATAGTGGGTGGTGTGATCGCCCTCATGCATTTCGATGCCGGGCCGGATCTTATGCGAATCGCCCGCATGCGCCGGGTCGATGTCGGCGCGGATTTTGGCGGCATAGTCCTTGTTGAGCAAGGTGGTGACGGGATTCTTGACGAAATCGGGATCGCCCAGGTAGGTGTTGCGGTCGGCATAGGCATGGCGCATGGTTTCGATTTCGTCATGCACGGCCTGGGTGGAACCCCAGCCGAGTTCCTTGAGCGGATAGCCTTCAAGGATGTTCAGCATTTCGCACAGGATCACGCCTCCGGACGAGGGCGGTGGCGCAGAGATGACGTGATAGCCGCGATAGTCGCATTCGATCGGCGCCAGCTCGCGCGCACGGTATTGCTCAAGATCGGCCATCGTGATGATGCCCTTGCCGGCTTTGCTGGCGGCTGCCAGCGCCTTGGCCGTCTCGCCCTTGTAGAAACCGTCGGCGCCGCGCTCTGAAACCAGGGTCAGCGTGTGCGCCAAGTCCTTTTGCACCAGCTTCTCGCCTTCCTTGTACGGCACGCCATGATTGAGGAAGATCGCCGCGGTCGGCGCATCGCGGCGGAAGGCTCCCGCCGAATGCGCGAGCGCGTCGGCATCGCCTTCGTCCAGCACGAAACCCTGCTGCGCCAGATGAATTGCCGGCGCGATCAAGACTGGCCGCTTCAGGCTGCCATATTTCTCGCGCGCCAGCTCCAGGCCGGCCACCGTGCCGGGAACCCCGACGGCGAGATAGCTATCCGTGCTCAAGCCTTTGACCACGTTGCCCTTATCGTCCAGGTACATATTGGCCGTTGCCGCAGCCGGCGCCTTTTCGCGAAAATCGATGAAGGTCTTGCGTCCGTCCGCCAGTTGTATCGTCATGAACCCGCCGCCGCCGACATTGCCGGCTGCGGGATAGGTAACAGCAAGCGCGTAACCCACGGCAACGGCGGCATCGACCGCATTGCCGCCCTTCTTCAAGACTTCGACACCGACATCGGTCGCCAGATGTTGTGCCGTCACCACCATGCCGTGTTCGGCCCCGATCGGGGTGATCGATGCGGCGAAGGTAATATTGAATAATGCGGCAGAACATAGCGCGAGGAAAAGCTTACTGATCGAACGTGCTTGCATGGGAACTCCGTGTTGTCGCTGATTATTGTATTGTGCGGCGCGATGCCGGTGGTCCATTATAACGAACGGAAGGCCGATGTATCGTCTGGCGATTCCTGCATCAATTTGCAAAGTCGCGCGGACGCCACATGCAATAGATGCCTGGGAAACGCTTCGCGCTGCACGTGATAATTCACGAGACAATTCACGCGATAAATTTCCTGATCGCCTCCCCAGCCTCGCCTATTTCATGAATACCGTCGAGATGCCCGCCGGGAGTATCGAGTTCGAGCAATTCCACCGGCGTGCCTTGCTCGCGCAAGCGCGCCGCCGCATTTCTCGAATAGGCGGGAAACATCAAAATATCGCTCAGTACCGAGATCAACAGTGTAGGCGATTTGATTGCCGCCACCGAACCGCCGCGCTCGCTCACATCGAAGCTACGGCAAGTGCGCACCAGATGCACCAGGTGCGCCGCTTCGGCATAGCGGCTGCGGTCGAGCGCGATGGCGTCAAGCGCGCCTTCGATGCGGTAATGGTTCGCCGCGGCCGCCAACGGGTCGGCGTTCGGCTCATGCCAGTCGCGCCCGAATGCGTCCGCCCAACCCGGCGCCCGCGCATTGACGGTGACTATCTTCAGCGCCTCGCGCAAGCCGTCAACCGGCTCCGGCCCACCAAAATAATCTCCGCCATTCCAGCGGGTATCTTGCAGGATAGGCGCGACCCAGGTATCGATTTGCGCTATCAAAAATGGCTCGGCGCGCAAGCCGGCGCCGATCACCGGTATCAGGCGCTGCACCATGTCGGGGTATTGCGCGCCCCACTCCAGGGTCTGCATCGCGCCCATCGACGGACCGGCCACGCAGTGAAGGCGTTTGACGCCAAGGGCATCGAGCAACGTCTTTTGCGTGCGGACGAAATCGCGGATGGTCAGCATCGGAAAGCTGGAACCATAGGGCTTGCCGGTATCCGGATCAATCGAAGCCGGACCTGTCGTGATCACCATCGGGTCTTTTGCCCCGAGATTGGACAAGGTATCGGCGCTGACGACGAAAAACCGGTCGGTATCAATAGGCTTGCCCGGACCGATGATGGCATCCCAATATCCCGGCGCCGCTTCATCTTCGCGATACCTGCCCGCGCAATGCGAACTGCCTGAGAAATAATGGCAAATGAGGATGGCATTGTCGCCATCGGCATTGAGCTTGCCGAAGGTTTCGTAGCCCAGCTTGACGTCCCTGATGGTGCGTCCGCCCACCGTCGTGAAGCTGGGCAGATGAAAGACTTTCTTTTCGGCGCGCAATCCAGGCATGTCTATCCTTTCAACCAATATTCGGCGCCCCTGGTTCGGGCAGCGCAAGACGTTGAATGTGATTGTGCCCCAAACAACCAGACGCCGCAGCCCTCTCGATGTCTAACGAACAACCACGTTTTGTTGGCGCAGCCAAGCACAATGCAAAAATACCCGGATCCAAGCTGACGAAATGTTAATAAACCCTGAATTTCCATGAGAAATGCAATCCGGCTCTCTATCTTTCATTTTCAATTGCCCCTATAATTTTTTCAAGGTGCGAGAAAGCAAAGCGCCAAACTCAAACGAGGGCAAAGCTGTCGAAAGGCAGCGACGCAAATACACCGTCACGGTAACGGCCAAGGACAGCAAAACCGGCCTGACAGGTCAAGGAACGCTCACCATCTCGATCTCGGCCGCCAGCACCACAGGGCCGCAAATCAGCGCCACCTCGCTCAGCGGCACGGCACGCATGCCAGTTGCCGGCTTCATCATGATCAGCGACAGCAATGCATCGAGCATCAACATTGCAAGCAACAACGCGCCCTTGGGAATGATGTTTGTGCCGAGCGGCACGTCGATCGCCGTGCTGTGGCCGGCACCGGTGGTTGGAAGCTACACGATGACGATCGCCGCGACGGATTCGAACGGCCGTAGTGCTCAGGTGTCGGTGCCGATCTCTGTTTCCAACTAACGATCCCCGCGAATCCCCGTGCGATAGTGCCTGCGGCGCCATCGCCTTTTTCACGCTTCAACCCGAGGCGTCCATCACGCGCTCCAGCCCGGCGGGAAAGCGCTGCCAGCCGTAGTTCGCCGCTCGGCAGACAGTGCTGCGGCACAGGCAGAAGCCATCCTGCGGTGGATGTAAAAACGCCGCTACAATGGTCCAACACCATTGCACATGTGCATTTCCGTTTCGAAAGCTCTCCATGCAAATCGATCCCACCCAACAAACGCCTGCCAACAACTACAAGCTGCTGACCAACCTCGTCGTACCGCGTCCCATCGCTTGGGTGACGACGCAAAATTCGGCCGGCGTGCTCAACCTTGCGCCTTTCAGCTTCTTCAACGCCGTCGGTTCGAATCCGCTTTATGTGGTCGTGAGCATAGGCTTGAACGATGCCGGCGGGCCGAAAGATACCTTGGCCAATATCCTCGCCAGCGGCGAGTTCGTGATCAACCTGGTCACGGAAGACCTGTTCGAAGCGATGAACATTTCCGCGGCCGATTTTCCGCCCGACCAGAGCGAAATGGACGCCGCCGGACTCGACGCCGCACCATCGGTGCACGTGAACGTGCCGCGCGTGGCGCGCGCCCAAGTCAGCCTCGAATGCAAGCTGCACGACACCGTTGCGCTGGGTGTCAATACGCTGGTCATCGGCCAGGTAGTGATGTTCCACGTGGCCGACCAACTGGTGGGCCCGCGCCTGCACATCAACAACTTTGCGCCGATAGGCCGCATGGGTTCACCTTCAGTGTATTGCCGCACAATCGACCGGTTCGACATCGCGCGAATCAGTTACGCACAGTGGCACGAAAGGCAAAAGAACCGGGGTGGCGGCTGACTTCACCGTCGCGATGCCATCGCCCGCCGCTCTGCTACAATGCCGCGCTTGACTGAAAGACTTGCCCATGCCAGCAGACCAATCCATCGATCCGCAACAGATCCTCTACAGCTTGCCGACGATTTCGGCCGACCTGCCGCCGCTTGAAACTCCCACCGAGGAACCAAGCGGCGCCGATATGTTCATCGAAGAAGACATATGGAGCCAGACTGAATTCCTGGCCGCCGAACGTATCGACGATATACGAATGCTCCTCGCCGAATACAGCGGTTTCGAGCGCGCACAGCGCACCGATTCGGGCTGGCGCCAAATCTACGTGCGCAAGATTGAGCGCAGCCCCGTTATCGCGGGCGCATCGGCTGTCGCGGATTTGCAGAAGGTGTTGGGCCAGCAAGCCGGACGCGCGCCCTTGATCTATTCGGCGAAGAAAGTGTCGGGCAAGGTAAAGAACGGATTCAGCTTCAAGCTCGAAGGAAATGTCAGTTTGTACGGCCAGGCCGATGCGCGCGGAATCACCGTGCTTGGCGCAACGCTGGGCTACATGGCCGACAGCACCAAGTTGACCGATGCCTACACCCGGCTACATGCGGCTTTCGGCGTCACGCTGGTGGACTGGTGCGCCCAGGTGGCACTGATATCGGTGAATACAAACGGTCAGATCGACGTGCTGCGGCCGTAGACGATACCCAGAGAGACGAACCGCCGCGATTGCAAAAAAGCTCGGGCAAACTTTCCCGCTCGCGCGGCGGCCGTCGGGGCAACGCCTAGAACTTGATGCGCATGCCGGCGGCTATGCCGGTGCGCTGATTGGCGCCCGGAATGGACAACACATCATCGCTTGCCACCTCGGCGCCGCCGAGCTTGGTGTGATCGATTTCGGCATACAGGTCGGTGCGCTTGGACAGGCTGTAGTCAGCTACCGCATACACGGTATTGAGGCGGCCACCATTGCCAAAATCATTGTCGTCCTTCACGCTGTCGTGCATGAAGCCGAGTGTGTAAGACATGGCCGGCGTAGCCTGCCATACCGCGCCCGTGGTCCAGACTTGGTCGCTACGCTGCAGCACCGCGTTGGTGTTGGAGATCAGGACGGTATTGGCCAGCGGCCCGCCGGAAAGATTGGCCGCCGCAGCAAATCCAGGGTCACGTTTCGCATCGAAATACGACAGGAAACCCGTTACCGGGCCGACCGCATAGGAACCGCCCAAACCCCACACTTTCAGGAGGTTGGAGTTGGCATCCTTCGATTGCTGCACTACGCCGCCGACCGAGAGCGGGCCTTGTGCATACGTCAGCGCAGCGGCGGTGGTGGATCCGATGCTGGTGCCGCCTGCGACACCCCCGCTCGAATATTGCAACTGCCCTCTCAAGGGGCCGAAATTGTTGCTGTATTCGATCGTGTTGTCAAAGCGTGCGCCATATAAACCGGTTTGCCAACCGACTTCCGGTGCCGCGCCCTGTTCGACGAAGTTTCCGCGCCCCAGCGGCGCGTAGGTACCCAGCACCTGGTAGGCCAGGCCGTATTGACGGCCAAGATCGAGTTCGCCGAGCTGGCTGTTGCGCAGACCGACCCATGCCTGGTTGCCGAAGAACTGGCCCTGGTTGCTCGATTGACCGTTGCCCGGGCTGAATCCGGCTTCGAGATCGAACAGCGCGGACGTGCCGCCGCCGATATCTTCGACGCCCTTGAAACCGACGAAAGAGTTTTCGAAAATGCCGTTGCCGAGGCTGGTTTGCCGGCCTCCCGTTGCATCTGCATTGGTGGTGGAACGAACGGCAGCGTCGATATCACCATACAAGGTGACGTTGGTTTGCTGAGCCATCGCGGCGGAAGAGCATGTTGCCAATACAGCGAGTGCGAGAAGTGACTTATTCATTGCCTATTCCTAAATTTATTCAAACGCATTTCCGGCAAAGAGCGTGAAACCCAGGCTCTTTTTTACACGCCGGTTCTTCACTACACAGCCGCGAATGCAAATTCGCAGACAGCCGCTGACAGACCCGCCGAGATATTGAAGGTTCAATTATTTACGTTTCGATACATGTTTTTACCGGAATGCAAAGAAACAAAATGCGTTAAAAGAAAAAATGGAAAACGTATGCTTGAATATGCAAGAACCGCCCCTATATGCGCGCACGGCTTGCCACAAATTAAATTTTATTCATGTTGCGTGCCGGAGATAAATGCGCGCTATGCTGATCAGGTGGGGTAGCCGGATGCATCTTTCGTTGTCGATCACTCACGATTACCGATGATCGATTGCGACATGCTGCCGGAACGCCTCGCGGCTCTTGTCGCCTCACCCGCAGATGGAGGATGGCATCGTGCGCTATACTTGGCAGGATTGGTGCATCATCGCCGCAGGCATGTGGCTGATCGCATCACCGCAGCAGTTCGCCTTTTCGCTTGACCACTATGCCAGCGGCAATGCTTGCGGCGTCGGCGCATTGCTGGTCGCTTACAACATCATGATTGCCGGGCGCCTGGTTGACGAAGGCCAAGAATTTGTCAACCTTATCCTTGGGATATGGTTGATCTTTTCGCCATTCGTCCTGGGATTTTCCTGGATCGTCGCGGCCTCGGTCGATATGATCGCCGTCGGTGCGGCAGTCGTCGTACTGGCCAGCCTGGGTATCTATCGCTCGGCGGCAAGCCGCGAGCATCGAGTCCATCGATAAATCACTCGGCCGTCATTCAGCCGACATTGTCAGGCCGCAAATTGCCGCAAGTCCTGCGGCGCCATGCGCAATGCTTCAATAGCGGTCAGCTTGTCGAGCAGGAATTCCACAGTCACTTTCACGCGCGGCGCAACGAGAGCGCGGTGCGGGTATTGCAAGGCCATTTCCAGTTCGCCGCTGAAATGCTCGTCAGCCAAGACCATCTTCAGCCGTCCTTCACGCAGATGATGCCAGGCGTGATGCACGCCGACCTGCGCAATCCCGAGGCCGCGCAGCGCTGCATCGACCGCAGCTTCGGGCGCGGAAAGCGAGACCGCGGGCGAGACCGGCGTGTGGTTCTCAATGCCCCCATCTGCGTCCTTGAACGACCATGCCGCCTGGCTGCCGTTCAAAAAGCGTATGCCTACCGTCCGGTGCCGCGCCAGATCGGCACGCGAGCGCGGCACGCCGTGCAAAGCGAGATAAGCAGGCGAGGCGACCAGCAAGGTATGAATGCTGCATATACGGCGCGACACCAGGCTCGAATCGCCGAATGAGCCGCCGCGCAATGCGAGGTCATAACCCTCCTTGATCAGATCGACGCGCCGATCCTCGAAATCGAGTTCGAACGACAGCGCCGGATAGCGCTCCATCAACTCCGGCAGCAGCGGCATCAGGTAGCCGTTGCCCAGGCCGCTCGACGACGTGATACGCACCCTTCCGACCGGTTCGGCGCGTTGCGCGGCAACGGTATCGACTGCCTGTTCCAGCGCATCGATGGCGACCCGGGCGTGCGTCAGGAACGCCTGACCCTCGCCGGTCAACTGCAAGGAACGCGTGGTGCGATTCATCAAACGCACGCCCAAGGATTGTTCCAGTGCCGCGACGTTTTTCGACACTGCCGCCGACGAAATCCCCAATGCGCGCGCAGCGGCCGCGAAACTACCGCGTTCGGCGGCCTGAACGAAAGACAGGATCGAAGGGATACGGTTGGCCGACTCCATACATAGCCTCCATTATCAACTATTAGTTGATAGTGTAGCTCACAATAAGCAACTTATCTTCTTTAATCACTTGTACAACAATGGCCTTACCCCAACCAATCACAGGAGCAGAATCATGAACAGCAAGCAAAAGACAGTGGCAATCCTCGGTAACGGCGTGGTAGGCGTAGCTGTCGCCAAAGGTTTCGCCGAACAAGGCTATCGCGTCGTTTTCGGCACCCGCGACACCGGCGGGGCCAAGACCAGGGATGCCCTGACGGCCGTCCCGGGCGCTACGGCAGCAAGCTTCGCCGATGCGGCCAAGGCGGCCGATCTGGCATTCGTCGCTCTGCCCTGGAATGGCTTGCGCGAAGGCCTGGAAATGGCCGGCGCGCGCAACCTGGCGGGCAAGCTGGTGATCGATACCACCAATCCGCTGGATTTCTCGACTGGAGCGCCGCAACTGGCCTTGGGCCACACCGACTCGGCCGGCGAACTGGTGCAGCGCAGCCTGCCTGATGCGCGCGTAGTCAAGGCGTTCAACATCATTTCGGCGGCCCACATGGTCCACCCCAAGCTGCCCGATGGTACGCCCGACATGATCATCGCCGGCAACGACGCCGCGGCGAAGGCCGAAGTCAATGCGATTTTGCAAAGCTTCGGTTGGCGCAAGGCGATCGACCTTGGCGATATTACAGCCAGCCGCTTGCTTGAACCGTTTGCGTTGGTATGGATCACGTACGCGTTCAAGAACCAACACTGGACGCATGGCTTCAGCCTGCTGAGCCAGAAATAAGCGCGGCTGCAGGGCCAGTCGCCAAGTGTGCCCCGGCTTGTGGCACACTTGGCATTCATCACAGACGCTACGAAGGCGCAGCATGACGATAGACTGGCCCCATTTCACCCTTTGGAGTTCGCTGGCAGGCGGCGTCTTGATCGGCCTTGCTGCCGCCATCCTGATTCTCGTCAACGGCCGAATAGCCGGCATCAGCGGGATTACCGGCAGCCTGCTCGGCAAGCACCCCAAAGGCGAACTCTGGTGGCGCATTGCCTTCCTCTGCGGCCTGCTCTCGGCGCCCTGGTTGTGGCGTATTGCTCGGCCATTGCCCACACCGCAAATCGACGCCAGCTACGCAATATTGATCCTGGCCGGATTGCTCGTCGGGCTGGGCACGCGCTACGGCTCCGGATGCACGAGCGGCCACGGCGTATGCGGCATTTCGCGCGGCTCCATGCGTTCGCTGCTTGCGACCCTGCTCTTCATGGGGGCAGGATTTGCCACAGTCTTTCTCGCCCGGCACGCCTTCGCATGAATATCTTCGCCGCACTCTGCGCCGGTCTGATATTCGGCTTCGGATTGATCCTCTCGGGCATGAGCAATCCTGCCAAGGTAACGGCATTTCTCGACCTCTCGGGAAACTGGGACCCTTCTCTCGCCCTGGTAATGGGCGGCGCAATCGCCGTGGCGGCGCCGGCATTTGCCTGGGCCAGGCGACGCAAACAGACACTCGTGAATACGCCGCTCCACCTGCCGAACAACACCAGCACGGATCGCAAACTCGTTGGCGGCAGCCTGCTCTTCGGCATAGGCTGGGGATTGGCGGGATTCTGCCCCGGCCCGGCGCTTGTCGCTGCCGCGGCAGGTTTTCCTGGGGCGCTACTCTTTGCCGCGGCCATGCTGGCCGGCATGGCGCTGTTCGCGCTATTCGCCAGATAATTTCTTCCGTTCTTGACACCGACCTCAGTGTGGAAAATCCCCAGCCACATTATTAGCATCGCCCCATATGCAGAAAGCTGGCCCCCTCACCAGCTCTATTGCGGCGCCAGCCAGGATTGCGGGAAAAAACAGGTAAGATGCAGCTTTTTCAAGCACCCATGCCTCCCCTGACTGCCGAGATCGCCGCATTGTTGCCCATCTGGGTGCGCGGCTGGGCCCTGGTGCGCGGCTTGCCAGCACCTATTGCCCTGCCCGAAGGCGCGTGGCGAGTTGACGTAGGGCAGCCCGATCAACTGGTGCGCTACGTGATCCCCGATGGCAAACCTGAACTGGTGGCACACCTGGCGCGCAAACTGCATTTGCCCGCGACCTGGCTCAAGGTATGTGCCGAACCCGATGCCGTTTCGGCCTTGCTGCCGGCGCATTGGCAATTGAGCGACTTGCGTTATTTCATGCGCGCCGGGCTGTTTGAAACGCCGGAACTGGCCGTCCCCGCCGGCTTCACCCTGAGCCTGACCGAAGCCGGTCCCGCGACGCGCGCCCTGTTGACCACCGGCGCGGGCCAACAGGCCGCCGAGGGCAATATCATCGTACTGGGGCGCCACGCCGTGTTTGATCAAATTGGAACCGGAACGGCATTCAGGCGCCAGGGCCTCGGGCGACTGGTGATGCAAGCCTTGGCCAATCATGCATTGGCGCGGGGCGCGAGCGAAGGGCTGCTTGTGGCAACAGCGGCCGGCCGACAGCTCTACCTCACGCTGGATTGGCGTATCCTGTCGCCTTACACCTCGGCATTCATCCCTGACGTGCCGGTCGGGTGAGGGGCAAAGCAGCGAGCTTTTGCATTCCTTTACATATATCGCACCGATCATGTGATGGCCGTCACATCAAGTCGGATACCAAAATATTACCCTTTTCACTATCTGGCATTGTGTGGCAAGAGGTAATGTAGTGCACCGTCGGCAGCACCGCCGGGGGGTTGGACGGCATCATTGGATGAAGAAGGAAGAGGTCGATGAAAGCACTACGAAATATGCTTCTTGCGCTGTCCTGTGCCGCATTTCTCGCGGCCTGTGGCGGGGGCGGCAATTCCATGGACAGCGCGACTGCGGCCAACCAGGCGCACCAACTTATCGCTTCGCAAAAATCCACCACGCCAACAGCGGCAAGCTATCAAAACGTCACGCAGGAGTTGTATCTCGCCTATTTCGGCCGTCCGGCCGACCCGACCGGCCTGGCCAATGTCGAAGCCACCTTGCTGGCAGCCAATGCCCCCACGGATGCCGCCGGGCTGGCCGCCGCCTATTCGACCAATGCCTCGGTCAAGGCCTTGATCGACAGCTTCGCTTCGAGCAAGGAAGCACAGGCACTCTATAACGGCACCAGCACCGAGGCTTTCGTCAATGACGTCTACCAATATCTGTTCAATCGCTCGCCGGCCGTATCGGGATTGACTTACTGGAGCACGGCAATTTCTTCCGGCAGCCTCAACCAGGCCGCTGCGGCCTTGGCCATCATGGGTGCTTCGGCGACCAACAACTCAACCCAGGGCCAGACCGACGCGCTAACTGTCAGCAACCGCCTGAGCTTTGCCACCAATTTCACCGCTGAACTCACTGCGCAGCATTTGGCCGCCGACTACACCGGCAGCAACATCGCAAGCGACATACGCGCATTTGTTGCGGGCATCACCTCCAGCACGAGCGAAAATCAGATCATGACCGATGTCCTCAATTGCATCGAACAATTGGCCGGGACCAGCGTCACGACTGGTAGCGTGGTCTTGAATTCCGTGGCATGGTCCGGCACGCAGTTCGTCGCCGTGGGTTTGGGCGGGGTCGTCGAAAGCTCGCCTGATGGGACTACCTGGACCAACCGCGGTTCGGCATTCACCAATGCGCTCTCTGCATCGAATTTGCGCGGCGTGGTCTGGCAAAACAATCGCTTCCTGGCAGTTGGCGTCAATGGCGGTTCGGAAAACTGCACCGGCGGAGTTTCCGTTGCCTGCACAGGTGCGATACTCGCGCGGGAAGACAGCGTGATGAGTTCGACCGACGGCATTACCTGGACCAACTCGGTAAGCACCGCTTCGCTCACCAGCATCCCGAACAACAGTGAACTCAACAGCATCGTCTGGAACGGCAGCGAATTCGTAGCCGTCGGTGACCAGATCGGCGGCACCGGCTCGGATGTGGGCGACTTCGGCCATGTACTATTCTCGGCCGACGGCTTGAACTGGTCGGCAACAACGCAATATAGCGGCGCATCAAATCTGGTCGGCGTTCTGCCCGCTTTGACCGGCGTTGCATGGAGCGGTGCGCAGTTCGTCGCCGTCGGCGAGGGCATCTTCCCTTCGGCCAACGGCAATGTGTGGACCGTCAATTCCTTGACCGGCAACTACACCGGCATCGCCTCCTCGGGGGCGATATTCGTCGCCACCGGCTTGAGCGGCGCGCTGTACACCTCGCTTGATGGCCAAAACTGGCAGCAGCACGCGGCAACCAGTCTTGATCTGTACAGTGTCACCTGGTCGGGCAAGCAATTCGTTGCCGTTGGCGCGGGTGTCATCCTCACCTCGCCAGACGGCCTTGCCTGGACAACCCGCGGCGCAGGCACATCAAGCCACCTCTACGGCGTGACCTGGTCCGGCTCGCTATTCGTCGCCGTCGGCGAAGGCGTCATCGTGACTTCGCCCGACGGCGTAACCTGGACGCCGCAAACGGTACATTGACCGGTCGTCCGACGGGTACGGCCATTCAGGCATAAAGCATGCCGCGGACAGCGCGGGGATTGCAGCGACACGGCCGGCGATGCCCTCACCTTTCCGCTGCGGCCCAATCGGGCATGGGCACGGACGTCACCAAAGCGCAAATTGCGCAATAATGGCACTTCCAGCCCAACTTGCGTGCGCCATGCCAGCGACGATATCGAACAAGTCAGCCTTGAGCGCTCTCCTGGCCCTCGTCATGCTGACTGCACGGCCGGCCCGGGCCGGCGAAGCCGAGCCGCTGACCTTGGGCTTCGTCGTCCGCCCGGGCTTGGCTGAAGTGATGGACGGCGTGCCCAAGGGCACCTATCTCCCGATGGCGGCATCGGTCGCAAGGGAAGCAGGTCTCCACGTGGTTTGGGAAAGCCTGCCCCAGCCACGCCTGATCGAGCAAGTTCGTACCAATCAACCCGACTACTGCGCCGTCGGCGTCTATCGAACTCCCGAACGTAACGCATTCGCCAAATTCACGCGGCCGTTCTTCCAGGACAAACCGCTGGTCGTCGTCGCATTGAAGAGCCGCGAAGCCGACATCCGCAAACACGCAAGCTTTGCCGCACTGACAGCCGACGCCAATCTCAAGATCGGTCTGCTGGACGGATTTTCCTACGGTCCCAAGCTCGATGGTGTCCTTGCAAAAATGAATGGAAATGTCGATCGCATTTCCGGCACGTCGATGCAGAATCTCTCGAAACTGGTGATGGGGCGATTCGACTACACGGTAGGCATCGCAGACGAAACGCCACGCGGAATAGACGGCAACACTGTCGCGGCCAAGGATCTCGCCGTGATTGAATTTCCCGACATGGCGCCTGGTGCCGCGCGTCATTTCATGTGCAGCGTCGCAGTCGATGATGCAATCATCCGCCGCCTCGACGCGGCAATACGCACGCTCCATCTGGCCGGCGACTAACGCACGAATCGATCAAATGAAAACAGGCGGGCAAGCCCGCCTGTTTTCACCCGCTGTTCAAGTCAAGTCGAGGGACTTACTTGGCCGCGACCGTCTTGGTATCGCTCTTCACTTCGACCGCACCGCTCTTGGCGACGGGTTGTTCGGCCTTGGCGGGCGAGCTCTTCACAACCACCTTGTCCTTCGCGACCTTGCCGACCTTGGCGACGGATTTACCGCCCTTGCCGCTCTTGGTCTTCATCGACGTTTGCTTCGGCTTTTCGCTCTTGACGTCTGCCTTCGCCTTGTCGCTGGTTTTGGCGTCCGGCCCGCTCTTCGCATCGCTTGCTGCGCTGGCCTTCACCGCAGGCGTAGCCTTGGTATCGGTCTTTGCCGTCTTGGCCGAAGGAGTCTCGGTCTTTACGGCCTTGGTGGTTTCCTTCGCCGGAGCGGGAGTCGTTGCAACACTTGACCCCGCACTCGCAGATGCGCTGGGGGCTGCGCCGGGAGTTTGAGCGAAAGCAGCGGTGGCAAACAGGCTGGCAATCAGGGTAACGAGCAATTTGTTCATGGTCATGTCCTCAGTTCACTTTATGTTCCCAAGTTTCCTTGGGGCCTGAGCATGAAACGGGGTCGATGACGCTGCTGTTGACCTTGCTTACAAAACGTTACAACCGGATTTCAGGGGAAATTGTGCCTGAACGACATGTAAATTTTCACATGCCGCACCCGCAGACTCCGTCGGAGGCGCGGGGCGGCACGAATACAGCGCACTATTTGTATATTCCGCAGGCGAAGTAGATATCGTCCACGCGCTCAACGTAGGTACTCTTTTGCTCGATCTCCTTGGTCACCGGATTAGGCCACTTGTAATCGGCCCACCCCTTGCCCTCCTTCGAGTTCGCCACATCGAGTATTTTCTGGGTGATGCTGTTGCCGTCGGCATCCTTCAGCATCGACATGTCCTTGCCGACCATTTTCCGGTTGGCGCCGTGGGCCGCAAGCGGACCCGGTTTCAGTTCGCTGGCAAAAAGATACAAGTCTTTTGTCTTGAAATCGGGATTTTCATCGTTGATCATGGCGTAGGTTTTTTCCTTGCCATTCTTCTTGTAATACTCGATCGCCTTGTGCACCAGCGCCATCGCTTCCTGCGCCGTGCCATGCTGATCGGCGGCATGTGCCTGGGTCAGAAAGAACAACGCTGCCAGCGCCGCCCACAATTGCCAGATCTGCTTTCTCATGATGTCTCCTTTTGATTTTGGATTTTTCGTCGCCGGTGCACGGCTGTTTCATGTTAGCGGATTTGATGCCAAGTGCAAGCCGACATGTTGTTCATTGATGCGCAAAAGCAGGATATGATCAAGGTAACGCCCGCACATCATTGCCCCATGACGCCTACGGAACACGACACTCTTCTCGTCCTGCGCGAAGCCGGTTACTTCCGGCACGCCGAAGACGGTTTCGCCGCTATCGACGACATGGTGCACCGGTACGGCCTCGAGGCGGCGCTGTTCAGCCCGGCGTCGGGCCGGGCGGTACTGCTCAGCGCGGAAGACCTGGCCGATGGCGGAGCCGGCATGGGTATCCAGCAAGTGCGTCTGTTGCTTGCGAGGCGCGCAATCGCCATCGATGCGGCCGACAGCGAGGAATACGACGATGAAAGCGGCAACACGATCCTGTCGCTCAACGGTGCAAGCCAGGTATTGTTCGACTGGTCCTTCGCCAAGCGTGCGATGCCCGACGATCTTGCCCATGGTGATTATCCGACTGCGCTGCGCGACCTGCTGTGGAAAAGCCGCGTGCAAGGATTCGATCTGAAGGTGCACCCTTGCGAACACGGTCCGGCGGGCGTCGATCTGCACTTGCAGTTACGGGAAAATTCGCGTTTCTTTGCCCATTGGGGTCAAGGATTCGACGATGGCCGCGTGCTGCACACTGCCAATTTCTTCACCATCGTCAACCGGTTGTTGGCGCAGCTTCAGTTTGCCGAGAGGTTGTACGCCTGGCTTCCCTTCTCCAACGGACAAACCGGGGTTTTTCTGGACGCCACACTATTCGGATACCTGCAAGACCTGGATCTAACGACCCATCTGCGGCGTATAGACGCTATCGATTGAACCCGGCAGAGAAATTCCTTTTGGAATCAAGCCGCAGATGCAAACATCCACGTACCCGTGGGCATGCACCGCGCCTTGTCAGTTCCCAAACACAACGTTGCGATCGCCCCGCGTTTGCGCCATCATATTGCGATTCTCGATAGGAAACGAATGATGACATTGGCGCTGAACGAGCAAGACGATCACATCCCCTGGCTGGACGGCCTGCGCGGAATCGCCGCGCTATGGGTGCTGCTGTCGCACGTGCAAATCTTAAGCGGCATGCGCGGCCTGCCTGTTCTGTCCTGGGGCAGCGTGGCCGTGGAACTGTTCATGATGCTTTCGGGCTTCCTGATGGCGCACCACTACATCGCGCGCCGCGAGCAAGAACCCTGGCATCAATCGCGCACGATCGCGGTATTCTGGACCAGGCGTTTTTTTCGTATCGCCCCACTGTACTATGTCCTGCTGATCGTTTCCCTGATCGCCGCACCAACATTGGGCGACATGCGCAATCACATTGCCGCCGCCTGGCCGCAAACCGGCACCGAAATGACACGTTACACCGATCAGAGCCTGACCAACCTCGTAACGCATTTGAGCTTCAGCTTCGGCCTGTTGCCAAACTATGCCTTTCGCACGCCCCTGCCGGATTGGTCGATCGGCCTGGAAATGCAGTTCTACCTCGCCTTCCCTTTCATCATGCTGCTGATGGCGCGCATCGGCGCGGCAATTGCAACGCTCGCGCTGGTAGCGGCTTGCGCCGTCGCCGGATGGCTAATGCCGGAGTTCTTCAGCCAATTTCCCATGCCGGCCTTTTTGCCGATCAAGCTATACGTCTTCCTTGCCGGCATCCTGATTGCCTTCAGCCGCAAGAGCGACAAAGCGGGACTTTTGCTTGCGGTCTCACTGATTTATCCAGGCCTGCAATTCCTCATCAACCGCAACGGCGAAAGCTTGATGCTCGTCGCGCTGGTCACCGCCATGTTCTATCTGACCGACAACGGCAAGCTGCCGGGCTCCGCCTATTTGCAGGCAGGGAAAATGGCCGTGCGCCGGGCCTTTGCCGGCAAGCTGGCGGTGTTCCTCGGCTCCACCTCCTACGCAACCTACCTGCTGCATTTGCTGATTGTGCTGCCGGCCGCAGGCGCCTTGGCGCAATTTCCGGACTACGTCGCGATGAATCAATATCTGCGCTTTTTCGCCGTGCTGGCGCTGGTGCTGCCCATCGTCTATCTTCTGTCCTGGCTGCTCTACCAAGCCGTCGAACAACCCGGCATCAAGGCGGGGAAACTGGTCATTCGGCGCTGGAAGCAAAACCTTGCCGCCGCCGCGCCGACGCGCGCGCGTTGATCCCGCCATCCGCGGAACCCTCAACACGTTTCACGGCTTGCCGGATTCTTCAACGTTACAATCGGTAGCAAAGTCTTACAATCTGTTCCTATCCAAGCCGCGCACAAGCTCCTACAGTTGATCCATCCAAAGCGAAGGAGGAGCGCAAATGGATGCTCAAGAGGCTGTTCAAGCCGATATCGATACGCCCATGATTGGCAAAGGGGCATCGGGCGCCACGCTCAGCGCTATTGCGCTCGCCGCCTGCTCTGGTGGCGGAAGTAGCCCGGACGAGACAAGCGCCGTCGTATCAACCAAGGAAAGCCGCAAGCAGGCAACGGCGCCGATTTCCAGCGCCGCCGCATCGCGTTTTCTTTCCCAAGCCGCATTCGGCGGCAACGACACCGACATCGCCGCCGTCCAAAGCCAGGGCCCGAGCGCCTGGCTGCAAAGCCAGTTCACCACGGCATCCGACCAGGGCAACTGGGACTGGCTGACGGCCAACGGCTTTAACGCCACGGCAAACATCAAGACCACCAACGGCATCGACGCGACGCTGTGGCGCAAGCTGATGGTGTCGCCGGACAAGCTGCGTCAACGCGTCGCACTCGCATTGAGCGAGATTTTCGTGGTTTCGCTGATCGGCCTTCCTACCCAGTGGAAGAGCTTCGCCGTAGCGGCTTACATGGATATGCTGGCGGCCAATGCCTTCGGCAATTTCCGCACGCTGCTGCAGGCCGTCACGCTGTCCCCGGCGATGGGCGTCTATCTGGGCACGCGCGGCAATGAAAAGGAAGACCCCGCCACCGGGCGCGAAGCCGATGAAAACTACGCCCGCGAAGTGATGCAACTGTTCACCATCGGCTTGTATCAACTCAACAATGACGGCAGTTTGATCAAGGACGGCAGCGGCAATCCCGTCCCTACCTACAATGCGACAACCGTGACGCAACTCGCACAGGTCTTCACCGGTTGGAATTTCAATGGCTACACGCCTACCGCACCGAACTATCTCCAGGTGCCGATGGCGCTCAATCCGGCCAAGCACTCGACCTCGGCCAAGTCCTTCCTCGGCGCCACGGTGCCGGCGGGCACGGATGGCAACACGGCACTCAACATCGCACTCGATACCCTGTTCAATCACCCCAACGTGCCGGCGTTCTTCGGCAGGCAAATGATCCAACGCTTCGTCACCAGCAATCCCAGCCCGGCCTACATCAGCCGCGTGGCTGCGGCTTTCATCGGGGCCGGCACGGGCCTCAGGGGTGACATGAAAGCCGTGATCACGGCGGTGCTGCTCGACCCGGAAGCACAGGCGCCCGGCACCACCGCCGCAAGCGGCAAAATACGGGAACCCATACTGCGCCTGGTGCAATGGGCGCGCACTTTCAATGCCGCTTCGCCAAGCGGCCAGTGGGCAATCGGCGATACCTCCAGCGATGCCTACCGCCTGGGGCAGAGTCCGATGCGCTCCCCCTCGGTCTTCAATTTCTTTTCACCGGGGTTCATGCCGCCGAACAATATGCTGGGCACGCCGACCTTGGTTGCACCGGAGTTGGAAATCATCAACCAATCGACCGCGATCGCCTACGTCAACTTCATGCAACAGGTGATTGCCGGACAATTGGCCGACATCACACCGGACTATTCCAGCGAATTGGCATTGGCGACCAATGTGCCCGCCTTGGTGGCACGCTTGAATACCTTGCTCGCCGCCGGTGAATTATCGAGCGCCACGGTAACGACGATACAAAACGCGGTCAACAGCATCTCGCCCTCCACGTCCGGCGGCTTGCAAAATCGCGTGATGGCGGCCATCACGTTGGTGATGAGCGCGCCGGAATACCTGGTGCAGAAATAGGGAGCCCATCATGAGCCTGAAAACGATCACGCGCCGGGCATTCCTGCGCCAGTCCATGCTGCTGTCGGCCGCGCTCGGCACAGCCGGGCCGCTGGCACTCAACCTGGCAGCCGTGGGTGAAGCAGCGGCGCAGACCGCTTCCGACTACAAAGCGCTGGTGTGCGTCTTCCTGTTAGGCGGCAACGACTACGGCAATACCCTGATTCCCTATGACAGCAGCAATTACAGCGCATACGCCCAGATCCGCGGCCAATTGGCCTACGCACAAAATGCGCTGGCCGGAACCGTGCTGACGCCGCGCAATGCCCTGCCCGATGGGCGCCAGATGGCGCTCGCCCCTGAACTCGCCCCGCTCGTTCCGCTATTCAATGGCGGCCAATTGGCCGTCATGCTCAACATCGGGCCACTGGTGCAGCCGACCACGCTGACGCAATATTTCAACAACAGCGTGCCGCTGCCGCCCAAGCTGTTCTCGCATATCGATCAGCAAACCTATTGGCAGTCCGTCAGCCAGCAAGGCGGCTCGAGCGGTTGGGGCGGGCGGATCGGCGACCTGATGCTGTCGGGGAATGGCAGTTCGATGTTCACCGGACTATCCATCGACGGCAACGCCTTGTTCCTGAGCGGCGCGAAAGAAGCCCAGTTCGACCTGAGCGCCAGCGGCGCCGTCAATCTCCGCGCGGCAAGCCAGCCATTGTTCGGCTCGAGCGCGTGTTCGCAGGCCCTGGTTTCGCTGGCCACGCAGAGCCGCACCAACGTCCTGGAAAATGCGCTGACCCTCACCATGCAGCACGGCATCACAGGCAACCAGCAGCTCTCGGTCGCGCTCAAAGGCATTGCCGCGCTCAAGACCGCCTTCGACAGCTCCAACAGCCTTGCGCAACAACTCAAGATGGTAGCCCAGCTCATTGCCGCGCGCGGCACGCTGGGCGTCAAGCGCCAGGTGTTTTTTGTTTCGCTGGGCGGCTTCGACACCCATACCAATCTCAACGAAGATCACCCCGGCTTGCTGACCAAGGTGGCCGACGCGATGAACAGCTTTTACAGTGCGACGGTGGAACTCGGTGTGGCGAATCAAGTGACGAGCTTTACCGCTTCCGAATTCGGCCGCACGCTGTCGTCCAACGGCGACGGCAGCGATCACGGCTGGGGTAGCCACCACTTCGTCATGGGCGGGGCGGTGAAAGGTCAAAATTATTTCGGCGCGCTTCCCGTCACCGCCGTCAACGGCCCCGATGACGTCGGCCAGGGCCGGCTCCTGCCGAGCATGGCGATAGACCAAATGGCCGCCTCACTGGCGAGCTGGTTCGGCGTCAGCAATTCCGACATGGCGAGCGTGTTGCCCAATAGCGGTAACTTCAATTTGAATACCATCGCGCTGTTCTGACCGGACTTGCAAGCAATCGCCGTGCTCTGCCGTCCTATCGAAAATTCGCCTCACCAGCCCGCTTTGTGACAAACAAAGTCACATGCGTGTAACATCCAATTCTGGCATCCTACCCATCAAACGCAACGAGGCGTTTCCATGAATCGACTCCTGGCCCTGGCCGGCATGACGCTGACGTTTCTCTTTGCGGCCTGCCCCGCCATGGCCGACGACGCTGACGCATCCTTCCGCCAACGCGTCGCAGCTTTCCTCGACGAATGGCACGACGATGCAGCCCATGCCCGCATGCGCTACTTCGACAAAATTGCGCCCGAAGGCGTCTATATCGGCACCGACAAGAGTGAACGCTGGAAGCGTGACGATTTCAAACTGTGGGCCAAGCCATACTTCGATAAAGGGCAAGCCTGGGAATTCCACGCGATCAAACGCAACATCGCTTTTACGCCCGACAAACGTATTGTCTGGTTCGACGAGCAATTGAATACCCAAATGGGAATTTGCCAGGCTTCAGGCGTCATCCGCAATGACAAGGATGGAATGCTGATCGAGCACTACCAGCTGTCACTGACCGTGCCAAACGACCTGGTCGAACAGGTGAAGGCCGAGATCAAGGAATACGACGCCGCGCATCCGGCCAAATAGCTACTTGGGCGCCACCACGTTAGATACCGAGACGGCGTAGTCGCGAAACCCCATCTTCAGATACAAGCGATGTGCCCCTTCGTTGTGGCACATCACATGCAGAAACGGCGTCTCGCCGTGCTGCAAGCCGTGACGGATCACCTTCGCCATCAGGCGCCGCGCCAAGCCGCGCCCCTGGAAATCGGGATGGGTGCAGACGCCGCTGATTTCACGGAAATTTCCCGCCTGCGCGCGTTCGCCCGCCATGGCGGCCAAGCGGCCTTCGATGATACAGCCGAAGTAATCGCCCAACTCCATGGTGCGCGGACCGAACGGGCCGGGCTTGGTCAACAAGGCCAGCTCCATTGCCTGCGCGATATGCTCAGGCCCGAGCGGGACAAATTCGGCTTCGTTTTCGAGCGCCGGCGCGGGCCCATCCCAGACCATGCGATACATCGTCGATTCGGCAACGATTTTCCAATCGCTTGCGGTCTCGTCGTTCCAGCAGCTCACATAGAACTGTTCCCCCGGCGCGCAATATGGCAGCAGCGCGGCAAAGTCGGGACGGGATTGATCAGCAAAGGCCACAATGGGCGAAAAGCCTTGTGCGTAACGGCGTGCCGTGGCTGTCCCGCTGGAAAACGCGGCATGGGCACCGTTCAGGGTATGCCAGAAAATATTATCGAGTGGAGAAGTCACGGCCAAAGGAGTCGATTGCGCAAGCCCTGAGTCTACCGCATTCGGTGCCTCAAGTTGAAAGCAGCGGGTCCACTACGCCGTGCAGCGACTCGGCGCTCCAGACCGGCTGCTTGTCCTGCCAGCCATCGTAGGCGAGCTTGCCGTCGCGCGCGATGACGAAACTGACAGGGATGCGCCAGATCCTGCCATACCCTCCGGCCCAGGGATTGCCCAGCAGGCCGACGGGGAACGACAGATGCGCCGCGATTTTTTTCACGTCCCCGATCAATTCCGGCCCGTCCAGGGAAAAACCCAGTACACGCAAGCCGCGCCCGGCATTGGCTTCGGCATAGCCCGACAACAGCGGCAACTCCTGCTGGCAGGGCTCGCAATACGAGGCCCAAAACGTGACGAGCACGACTTCGCCCGATAAATCACGCGTGGCGATCTTCTTGCCGTCAAGCGTATTCAACACCAGCGGCGGCGCCATCTGGCCCAGCTTCAACTCGTTGGCCATTGCCGGCAAAGCCAGCCCCGCACCCGCGCCGAGCATGGCGCGCAGCAAGATGCGGCGTTGCCTGCAATAGTGATCCGAGTCCTTCATGCCAGTTGCCGTCATCAAAAACTGTAGCTTACTCCCGCTGCAGCGGTCCAGCGCGGAAATAGCTGATAGCCCTGCAAATTGCTGTACACCGGCAATTGCACGAAACCATAGACTTGCAGCTTGTTCGCCAGCGCCCACGAAAAACCCGGGCTGACATAGGCTACGGTGCCGGCCGTATCGTTCACGTCGGCCAATGCGCCCTGGTCACTCGTGCGATGCGTCAGATTGACCTGCACCTGCGGCACGAAAGCAGGATCGGCCTCGTAGCGCAGGCCAAAACTCAAATTTGCCTGATTGCCCGGGCGAAAATCTTCGTCCTCTTGATCAAGCTTGTGCGACACGGCGGCCTGCAATTGCAGGTTGGCGAATGCGTCGAAGTCCTGGCTCACCGGCTGGAAATAGTAGGCGCCAAGGATCAGGTCGGTACTGCCGGTGCCGGGATCAAGACTGGTGTCGAGCAGGTTGTAAGGCGCAGAGTTGTGCGCAATCGGCCCAGTGGAAAACGCAACCGGATTGCGGCCCACCGTACCGCTGCCATCCGCATTGGCGCCGCCATAACGCCCAGTCGGCAGCTTGACGCCCACCTGAACGCCCAAGGCGTGATTCGGCAGGATTCCCTGATAACTGACGAGCAGCTTGGCGTCGCCCAGCCCCGATGCCGTGGCACCGCTCAACTGATCCGGCGTCAGCGGATTGCCCGACGAACCATAGGTAGTGTGGCCACGGTCAACATAAGGCACAAGCAGGCGGAAACTCCAATCGGCGTCGAGCGCGTAGCCAATGCCGAGCGTGGTGTAGCGGTTGATCGTATCGTGTTCGACTTCCTGTTGGCCGCCGGCGTCATTGATCGCCGCCACATGCGAAGCCGCCACGGTGCCGGTGCCGCGGCGCAACTGGCTCTGATCCAGGTAATCGTATTCAAGGCTGAGGCGCCAGCCTGCCTCCGTGGTCAACCCTGCCGCCGCATCGCTGGTCACGGAACAGCCGCAGGTGGCGCAGGCAGCGGCGGGCGTGGAGGCCATTGCCAACGCGCCTGCGGCAACCGCGAGGATCAACATCTTCTGCTTCATTGTGCATCGCCAGATCTCTGATTATCGTGCGCAATTGTAAAAGACGATGCCGTTCAAGAGAATGTGGCAATTTGTCGCACCTGCGCACTTGCGCGTTCACTTTCGGAGCCGACGATCCGGGCAAAGCGCGCCAGCACCGAGGCCGCAACGGGGGTTTCCTGCACTGCGGATTCGAGTGCAGCAGTGTCGCCACCCTGCTTGGCGACCAGGGGTGCAAGATGCCGCAGATAGGCGCGCATGGCCGCACTGCCGAATTCGGGATGGAATTGCACGCCCCAGGCACAGGTGCCGATACGGAAGGCATGATGTGCATCGAAATTGTTGCCGGCCAGAAGCACGGCGCCGGGCGGCAGGCGCAATGCCGATTGCTGGTGCACGGTTTGGGCGAGGAAGGTGCCGGGCAAACCGTCGAGCAGGGGATCATCCACGTCCAGGCGTCGCACTTCGGCCGTGCCGATTTCCATGCCGCGCGGATGAAAGCCTGCTTCCCCGCCCAAGGCGTGAGCCAGCAATTGATGTCCATAGCAAATGCCCAAAAGCGGCACCTCGTGCTCGACCAGGCGCGCAAGCCAGGCCGCGCTCGCCTCACTCCAGTCCAGCCGTTCGGTCACCATGGCATGCGAACCGGTCACGACCGCGCCGGAAATATCGTCCGGCTCGGGCAAGGCATCCCCCTTGCGCGGATCGACCACACGTACCGGCAAGGACGGATGCGCCAAACCGGCAATAATCCAGTGTTCGAAGTCGCCGTATTGCGGAACAAGTTGCGGCAACGTGTCGCCGACTTTAAGGATGACAAGTGGTTTCATGGGGAATGGCTTGCAAGTTCCAAGACATGATAGCGGCAATCAGGCGAAATCGCAGGACGCGCCAAAAATGTGGGATCATCCGGGCCATAAGGAAAAAGCCATGCTCGCACGCTTCCAAACCCTGCACATCCACCAACGCCTTTACCTGATCGCGGCCGCCGTGCTTGCGGCGGGCCTCGTAGCGGCTGCGGTAATCGTCTATTTCGCGCCACCTGATCCCGACATGAGCTACCTGACCGACGGTGCCGATTTCCCCGTACCCAAGGATGTCTCGCGCCAATACCAATTCCAGATCGAACGCATCGGCGGCCAGGAAGGCCTGCTGGCCGCGCAATTCAACGATTGGTTCACCAGCCTCTGGCAAGGCCGCCAGCTCGGCTACACGGTTTTCTGCATCGCCGCCATCATCGCCCTGATCTGCGCCTTCTTCGGCAAAGTGCTTTCCGCGCGCGCCAAACGTAAACCTTTGCGCAAACCCTGACGCAAGTCCTGGCACCGTTCGTTTTTCACCACATGGCAATCGATGTCTTCGACTTGTCATAAATCTTCTTTAGCATCGCGCTCGGCAAAAGACGTCTTGTCCCCTTGTCATTTTTTGCCGCAAAAACAATACCATCCACGAACGAGAATAACGGAGAGAACGCGATGCAATTCCCCACTATCAAAACATTCGCCCTCAGCGCCCTGCTGCTGGCGGCCAGCGCCGGCAGCCAGGCGCAAAACAGCGGCAACCTGATCGTCAACGGCGGCGGCGAAACCGGCCTCTGCGCAACCGACTGGTACGCCGTCAAAACCGTGCCCGGCTGGCAGGTCTTGCTTGGCAACCCTACGCTGGTGTGCTATTCGGTCGCCAGCTTCACCACGCCGACCTCACCCGCCGCAGGCAAGGCCTTCATCGCCGATGGCCCCTATGGCGATTCGGCGTTGATGCAAAACGTCGACGTGTCATCGGCATCCGCCGCGATCGACGCTGGCGGCGTGACCTACAACCTCTCGGGCTGGCTCGGCGGTTACGGTGTCTACAACGGCCAGGCGGTCGTCACCGCCAGCTTCCTCGACGCCTCGGGTAAGCTGCTCGGCACGCCGGGCGAACTCGGCGGCGTGACAGCCAGCGCGCGCGGCGATGCCAATGCATTCCTCGCAAAGTCAGCCACGGGCAGCGTGCCGGCCGGCACGCGCACAATCGCCGTGCAACTGCAATTCATCAACACCTCGGCCTCGTACAACATCGGCTACGCCGACAACCTGTCGCTGACGCTATCGACACCGGTAATCGCGCCCACGCTCAAGGCGCCCGCCTCGACCGTGCCGGCCTTCGACCACGTGTTTTTCGTCATGATGGAAAACACCAACTACTCGGAAGTAATCGGCGACACCACCGACGCGCCCTACACGAACTCGCTCGCGCAATCGGGCACGCTCCTGACCAACTACAGCGGCACGTATCATCCGAGCGACGAAAACTATCTGGCCGTATCGGGTGCAGACACCTTCGTCAACGGCGCGATCTACTTCCCCAACATCAAGGTGACGGCCGGCCACATCGGCGACCTGCTGGAAGGCGCCGGCAAAACCTGGAAAGCCTACGAGCAAGGCATGGGTGCCCCTTGCAACACCAAGAACAACAATGACAGCTACTACGAACCGGACGACGCCCCCTTCATCAACTACACCAACATCTCCGGCAACCCGACGCGCTGCGCCGCCCATCTGTTCGACACCACGCAATTGACGACTGACCTGCAATCGGCATCGACCACGCCGAACTTCTCCTGGATTGCAGCCGACGACTATTACGACGGCGAGGCCTCGGGCAACGGTTCATCCAATAGCCTGCAAGTGCAGGACGGCTGGCTCAAGCAAACGCTGCAACCGATCTTCGCCTCGCCGGCCTGGACCACGCAACGCTCGCTCCTGATTCTGACCTGGGACGAATCGGAAGCCGGCGCAACCAACCACGTCGCCACCATCATGCTGGGCTCGCAAGGGTTGGTCGGCAGCGGCGCGATATCGACCGCTTCGTACAACCACTACAGCGCCGGCCGCACCATCGAAGCTGCACTCGGCATCGGCCAGTTGACCGCCAACGACACCTACGCCCAGGCAATCAACGACGCCTTCACGCCGAACGCGAAAGCACCGGCTTCGAAGATTGCCGCCAACATGCCCCAGGTGCAGCAAGGTGAAAACATCGCCTTCACCTTCAGCACGCTACCAGCCAACGTGAATTCATCGAATTGGATCGGCATCTACCCGGCCGGCAAGGCGCCCGGCTCGGTCAATTCCTCAGCCTGGGCTTATGTGTCGGCCGAAGGCGGCGTGACTTCCTTCTCGACCTCCTCGCTCGCACCGGGCAACTACGTCGCCTACTTCTGCTACAACGGCGGCTACACGGTGTTGGCGGGGCCTGCTTCGTTCAATGTAAGTCAGTAGCGCATAAACTCCCCTCGCCCGCAGGCGGGAGAGGGGCCGGGGGTGAGGGAAGCAGCAATCCGACTCCGATTGAAAAAACAAAATGGAGTCGCACCAAAATCTTATGCAACCTCAAAAGTAGTCAAATCGCGATCTCCCTCATCGGATCGCCGCCCGCCCAACCCCTCTCCCGCCCGCGGGAGAGGGGCTTTACGCAATCGACGCGGCAGCATCCTGCGTCACAAGCCCATCAAAGCTACAATAAATCCATCACGATTTCACGGTAGCGCGGAATGTTAACCAAGTATGACCTCCACATAAACGGCGAGCAACATCAGGTCGAGTTGCTGCCCGACACCCCGCTGCTGTGGGCACTGCGCGACGCGCTCAATCTGGTCGGCACCAAGTTCGGTTGCGGCATCGGCCAATGCGGCGCCTGCACCGTGCATATCGATGGCGCGCCCACGCGTTCCTGCCTGATGCCGGTCTCCGCGCTCGCGGGAAAAAAGATCACCACGATCGAAGGCCTGAGCAAAGATGCTACCCACCCGCTGCAACAAGCCTGGCAGGAACTCGACGTACCGCAATGCGGCTATTGCCAGGCCGGGCAGATCATGACGGCCGCGGCGCTCCTGAAAACCACGCCGCATCCGAGCGACGCGCAGATCGACGAAGCCATGAGCGGCAACCTGTGCCGCTGCGCCACCTATACCCGTATCAAGGCCGGCATCCACCGCGCCGCTGACATCGCCGGGGGACACAAATGAACGCGGTTCCCCCATCGACCTCGCGGCGTCGTTTCCTGCAAAGTTCGCTGGCCTTGGGCGGCGGCCTCGTTCTCGGCTTGTTTGAAAGCGGCAGCAGCCGATCCGCAGAAATCCACAAGCCCGCCGCAACATCAGGCGACTCGGGCGAGTTCATGCCCAACGCCTTCATCCGCATCGCACCGGACGGCCGCGTAACGCTCATATCGAAGCAGCCCGAGATCGGACAGGGCATCAAGACGTCGTTGCCCATGGTGCTGGCCGAAGAACTGGAAGTCGACTGGAAAGACGTACACATCATCCAGGGCGACTTGAACCCCATCTATGGCGGCCAGAGCGCCGGCGGCTCCACCTCGACGCCGAACAATTACAACGACTTCCATCGCCTTGGCGCCACCGCGCGCACCATGTTGATTCAGGCAGCAGCCAACGCCTGGGGCGTGCCTGCCGCCGAATGCCGCGCCGCCAATAGCGCCGTATGGCACGACGCCAGCAAACGCAGCCTGCGCTACGGCGAACTGGTCGAGCGCGCCGGCGCGCTGGCTGTGCCCAATGCAGATAACGTAGTGTTGAAGAAACCGACCGACTACAAGCTGCTCGGCACGCGCATCGGCGGCGTCGATAACGCCGCCATCGTCGCCGGCCGCCCGCTGTTCGGCATCGACATGACATTGCCGGACATGCTGTACGCCAGTTTCAGCAAGTGCCCAACCCTGGGCGGCAGCGCAAAGAGCGCCAATCTCGATGCGGTCAAGAAGCTGCCCGGCGTGCGCGATGCGTTCATCGTCCAGGGCGGCAAGAACAACCCGCGCGGCCTGACGTCGGGCGTTGCCGTGGTCGCCGATTCGACCTGGATGGCGTTTTCCGCACGCAAGCAGTTGCATGTCGAGTGGAACGAAGGCCCGGGCGCCTCGCACAGCTGGGATGGTTTTGCCAAACAGGCGCACGAGTTGGCGAAGAAACCGGGCGCCACCGTACTGCGCAAGGACGGCGACGCCGAAGGCGCCATCGCCAAATCCAAGACGGTGGAAGCGTTCTACACCTACCCCTTCATCTCGCATGCCAGCATCGAGCCGCAGAATTGCACCGCCTGGTACAAAGCCGAAGAAGGCACGATGGAAATCTGGGCGCCGACACAAAACCCCGGCGCCGCACAAGACCTGATCGCCTCGACGCTGGGCATCGCCAAGGACAAGATCGCAGTACACATCACGCGCTCCGGCGGGGGTTTCGGCCGGCGCCTCTCCGCCGACTACGCGGTTGAAGCGGCAGCGATTGCGAAACAAGTCAAGGCACCGGTCAAGCTGACCTGGTCGCGCGAAGACGATTTGCAGCACGATCATTTCCGCGCCGGCGGCTTCCATTATCTGCGCGGCGGCCTGGATGATCACGGCAAGCTCGCCGCCTGGCACAACCACTTCATCACCTTCGCCAACCGCATCGAGAAAGACGGCAAGAGCACCCTGCAGCCCGGTTCCGGCGCCTCGCTCTCGGGCGACGAATTCCCCGGCCGCTGGGTAGCGAATTGCCTGCTGGAGCAGACGCCGCTGGAATGCAGCATCCCCATGGGTCCGTGGCGTGCCCCGGGCAGCAACGTGTTTGCCTGGGTGTTCCAGAGCTTCATCGACGAACTGGCCCATGCTGCCGGGCGTGACCCTCTCGCCTTCCGGCTCGAACTGCTGGGCGACAAGGATGTCGTGCCCGGCAACACACCCTACAACGTCGGCCGCATGAAGCATGTGCTGGAAACCGTCGCGGAAAAGTCCGGCTGGGGCAAGCGCCACTTCCCGCGCGGCCAGGGCCAGGGCATCGCCTTCCATTTCAGCCATCGCGGCTACATCGCCGAAGTGGCCGAAGTCACCGTCTCGCAAAAAGGTGAATTGAAGGTTGATCGCGTCGTCGTGGTATCCGATATCGGCGCGCAAATCATCAACCCGAGCGGCGCCGAAAATCAGGTGCAAGGCTCGGTGATCGACGGCCTGTCGACCCTGATGTATCCCGAACTGAACATCGAACACGGCCGCATCGTGCAAAGCAATTTCAATGAATATCCGCTGCTGCGCATGCCGCAGACGCCGCCCGTCATCGACGTGCATTTCCTCAAAACGGATTTCCCGGTAACGGGCCTGGGCGAACCCGCGCTGCCGCCGCTGGCGCCGGCCGTATGCAATGCCATCTTTGCCGCTACGGCTAAGCGCGTGCGGCAATTGCCGCTTTCGCGTACCGATCTAAGCTGGAGCTGAGCGAGCCTCTCTGAGGTCTACTGCGCGGCCTACGCGGCCCGGCCATCTCAGGCCGCTCGCTACGACCTTAGAGAGGCTCTTGAAAAATTACTGGTTACTGCTTGAACGTCATGCCGATTTCCTGCAACTGATACTTGCCGTCCTGGTAGGGAAACACGGCACGCATATCGTTGCCTTCGCACATGAAGTCGAATTCGACGCGCTTGGGCGAATCGAATGCCCGCGCCGCCGTGTCGGTACTATAGGTCAGGCAGTGGTCGAGCGACTTCGGCGTCAGCCAGAAACTGTCGTAATTCTTGAGGAAGCGGCAAGCCACACCCTGCGTCGGTTTTCCTGTCTCGGTATAAGCCACCAGGCACTTCATCTGGGCAAACAGGTCTGCCTGCGCACCGACGTAGGGTTTCAGCTTGGGCAGATCGTAGCGCGAGGTGGTGTACCAGATATAGATCGCCGCCGCGATCAAGCCGATGACAACGATGACGGCCGCACCGATCCATCGGCCCGGGCCGCCCAGTTTGAAATCCTCAATGCCGTCGTCCGTCCCTGTTACCTGATTTTCCTGGCTCATCGCTCAATCCGTTATTCGTTCCCCGGTGCTGCCGGCGACCACTTCGTCCACCAGGTCGCTCTTCAACACCAACCGCGGCCTGCTCCCTTCCTTTTGCAGGAACACGGCGCGGCCATTCGAATAGAGTATACCGCCATCGATGAGGTAGTAGGACAAGACATTGGTCGCCACCGTCTCCTCCACCCCGTCGCGCGTACGCCGCACCAATTGCCAACTGCGCGGCACCAGTGAAGGCACCCCCTCGACCGCCCCTTCGCGCAAGGCCTTTTCGGCATCGACGCGCTTGCCCTTCAGGATGATTTCCTTGACGTCGGCCTGCATCGCAGGCCCCGAGGCGCTGGTCAAAGGCTTGCGCGTATACATCAGTGAAAAGAAATTCAAATAGTGGAACACCGCGCGCAGCAAGCGAAACGGAAACAGCAGCGTGTCGAGCAGGAAACTGCTGGTGGCGTATTTCGGCGGTTCATAAGGGCGACGGATGAAATACAAGTCGCCCGAAGCCGAAACGCGCGGCTGCAAAAAGTCAAACCGCGGGTCGTCCAGAATCGGCGTGATCGTGCCGCTGGCCATATTGAGCTGCTGGATCGTCGCATGGCTGTGCGCCAGCACGACACCCTGTTCGTTGCGCGCCAGGCCGGTCGATTGATAGAGGATTTCCCGCTCTTCGATCGACGACCACACCGGCGCCGTGTCGCACGTGTCGCCGCCGGTCAGTTCACGCAAATGGTCGCCCTCGCGGTCCATCATCACGATATGCGACATATCGCCCTTGACCAGTGAGGCGCCGAGTATGCGCTCGCTGCGGGGATCGAAATGCAGATCGCTCAGATTGAGGTTTTGCTTATGCAAAAGGCGCCGCTCGGTCTTGCTCGCGAAATCGTAGCAAAACAGCCCGCCCATGCCGGCGTCCTTGAGGAAATAATAGAGATAGCCGCCGCCGAACTGCGCCCCGGTCGCCATGATCCGGTTCTCGCCCGGCGCGAAGCGGCGCATGCCGCCCGAGGCGGAAATATTGAAGCTCGTCCCCTCCTTCCAGGCGTTGCGTTCGCGGCTCTTTTCCACGCGATCAGACATTTCCTGGATATAGGGGCTATGCAATTGCTCTACACGCCCATTCGCGGTCTTGTAAAACAGATTGCCGTTGGAGAGGAAGGCGACATCGACCCCGGCGTCAATCGCACCACTGCCATCCCAAGGCGCTGCCTCGTCCTTCGCGCTGGGCGCAAGGCGCGGCTCGGACGGCGTGAACGCGAGTTTGAGCAAAAACGCCAAGGCCGCGAGCAAGGCGACAATGATAACGACATGCATGGCATACCCCCTGAATCACATACCTGCCGCCTGTTGCAGCGGCGCTTTTTACAGATATTTTTCCAGATGGTAGCGCAGCGTTGCCTTCGTGCCAAGCCGCCCGCGGCCAAACGGCACGATTGCCGCTACTTGGGATACTTCATCCCCAACTGGTCGAACAGAAAACTGTAGACATCAGCCGTCTGATTGACCTTGATTTCCAGCGAACTGCCGATGCCGTGCCCCGCATGGGAATTGATGCTCAACAAAACCGGATGCGTCGACGCCGTCGCCGCCTGCAAACGGGCAATCATCTTGCGCGAATGCATGGGATTGACGCGTCCGTCGGTTTCGCCGGTGGCCATGAAGATGGCCGGGTATTTCGTCCCCTTGACCACGTGATGATAAGGCGAATAGGACATCAGCGCACGGAATTGCTCGGGGTTCTTCACACTGCCGAATTCGGTGGTGTTGAACAAGCCGTTGGGATCAAGCTCGACGCGCAGCATGTCATAAATGCCGACCATGGAAACCACCGCGCGGCACATCTCGGGATGCTGGGTGAAAGTCGCCCCCATCAACAGCCCGCCATTGCTGCCGCCCATGATCGCCAGATGCGCCGGGCTGGTGTATTTTTGCTCGACCAGGTATTGCGCCGCTGCGGCAAAATCATCGAACACGTTCTGCTTGTGGGTAAGCGCGCCCTGGGCATGCCAATCCTCGCCGAACTCGCCGCCACCACGCAAATTGGCCACCACGTAGACGCCGCCGGCATCGAGCCAAAGCCGCGTCGCTGCGCCGAGGAAGAATGGCGTCAGATTCACCGAGTAGCCGCCATAGCCGTACAGCAGCGTCGGATTGCTGCCGTCCAGCTTGACACCCTTCTTGCGCACGATATTGAGCGGCACCTTGGTGCCATCCTTGGAGATGGCGAATTCGCGCACCACTTCAACATCATCAAACTGCACCGGACTGGTTTGCAGCAGCCGGGTCGGCTCGGCCTTCGCGCCGTCTTCGATGAAGCGCGAAAAGAATGGCGGCGCGAGATAGGTCCGGACCGAATACAGCAGGCTGCCATCCGATAGCGGCTCCACCTCGTCAACCGCCGCGACGTCGGGTAGCGGCAAGGTGCCATGCGCTACGCCCTCATGATCGAAAATCGCCACGCGCGATGGGCCGCCGACCAGTTCGCGCAGGTAGATCGCGTTCTTCGTGATCACCACGGGCGAACCGCCGAATTCCCCGCCGATCTGCATCACGGCGTCCGATTGGGCGACGATTTCCCTGGCGTGACCCAGGTCATAGTCGCCGGCCGCGAGCTTGAGCAGCTTGCCGCGCGGCGCATCCTTGTGCGAGATCAGGTACATCGCGCCATCAAGCCCGATCGTGGCATCGACCACCTGATCTTCAAAGTGCGTCACTTGCTTGATGCTGCCGTCCTGGCCGAGCACGTAGTGGGCAAATTCGCCGCCGTCGCCATTGGCCACCGTGGCCACGACAAAGTTGGAATTTTGCCTGGCATTGAGCGCAATTTCGGCAACCTTGGGGAAATCCTTGCCCGCGACATAGCCATCCTTGGCCGGATCGTCGCCAAGCTTGTGGAAATAGATCTGCTGGTAGAAATGCTGGCGCTCGGCGCTCTCCTGCGGTCCCGGATAGCGCGTGTACCAAAACCCGGCACCGTCGGCACGCCAGGCCACGCTGCCGCCGCCCGTGGGATATTGCACGCGCGGGATCACCTTGTCGACTTCCTTGCCGCTGGCCGCATCGAGGATGTGCAGCGAACCATCTTCGCTGCCGTTATCCGACATCGACACCGCCACCAGTTTGCCCTGGGGAGAAGGCACGAACCAGTCGATCGCCGTCGTGCCCTTGGGGTTCAAGACGTTGGGATCGAGCACCACGCGCGCCTTGGACGGATCGGCCGTGTCGTCGAGCACAGCGATCATGGGCTGCTGCTTGGGCGGCTGGTTGTAATAGGCAAACACCTGGTCGCCGACGGCTTGCAGACCATAGAACGAGCTCGATGTTGCGCCGATCTGCTTCATCAGGCGATCAAACATCGGCTTGCGGTGAGGCAACCTGTCGAGATAGCCGCGCGTGCGCCTGTCCTGCGCCAGGCTCCAGGTGTGTACGGCGGGGTCGGCGGCATTTTCCAGCCAGCGATAAGGATCGTCGACGCGCAAATCGCCGTAAGTGTCGGTGACCGCCTGGACCTTGGTCGGTGGCGCACCCTTGTCTGCTGCGGCGGCGCTCCCGCCAAGCACCAACAGGCCAAATGCGGCCATGAAGCTTTGATATCTCATCTTCACCATCCTCCGTATCGTTATTGTGGCTACCGCCGCATACTATAACGGTTTTGCGCCGGCCTTTCCCGGCTAGCGCCGCGCTTCCACAACAATCGCAGCCAGTTTCTCGACCCAGCGGCGGTATTGTGCCGCACCGGGATGAAATCCGTCGTGCGCCACTTCCCCGCCCTCGGCCCAGTGCAGCGACAGATAATGCCCATCAGCGGTTTGGCTCAGCCAGCTTTGCAGCGCGCGGTCGAGCCGGAATGCGCATTGCCCGAGATACCAGCGCAAGGGTTGCGGCAAGGCCGGCAGCAGATGCATCGGCGGCAAACCGCTGGCGACGAACAGGGAAATGCCGGTGCGGCCGCGCACGGCATTGAGCAGACGGCGATAGTCGTCCACGAAACCATGCGGGTCGCGCTGCGCCGTCACATCGTTGACGCCTAATGCCGTCACCAGCACGTCGGCGGGCTGCAACGCCTCACCCTCAAGCATGGCCACGGCCGCGGCGGTTTCGATCCCGCTTTTCGCGGCCAATTGCCACGCCACCGGACATGCCAACCTGGCTGACAGTTCCTGCGCCAGCGGTTGCGCCAAGGCTAGTGACTGATGCGCAACGCCCACGCCCGCCGCCGAAGAGTCGCCCAGCACAAGAAGGCGCAACGGCGCGCCGTCGAACGACGTGCCTTCCACCCCGGAGCGCGCGCCGGCGGCTTCGGGCAAGCGCAAGGCAGTGCGGCGTACGCGCCTGCCTTGCAGCAACAGGATAGGGCCAAGCAGGAGTTTGCCGATGAGGAGCACGTCCACACCTCGAAAAAACGCCCATCATGCCATATCGGCGATATGACTCGATGGGCGCAAGGGGTAAAACGCGCGTGATCAGGCAGGCTTGAGCACAGGAGCCGGATGCGCGGGCGCGCGCACCATGCCAACCCAAAGCAATGCCACAACGGCCAGTACCGTGGAGCAAACGCCGTTGATACCGTAGCCCAGCACGCGGCCATCGGCGCCCGACGTCAGCATCAGGCCGCCGACCCAGGCCCCGATACCGGTGCCTAGCGACTGGACCGCGCTGTTGATCGACAGAAAAGCGCCGCGTTTGGCCGGTTCCGGTATGGTCGTCAGCAAGGCCTGCATCGGAATCATGCGCGAAGACATGACCACCATGAACACGGCAAAAAAGCCGACGATAACGCTAAACGGCAGTTGCGGCATATGCGTCAAAAACAGGATGGGCACGATCGACACCAGCGCACACAGCCGGAAGAGCAAATGTTTGCCGTAGCGGTCCGCCAATCTGCCCACCAACTTGGCGGTGAAGAAAGTGGAAGCGCCACCGGCGACGTAAATCCACGGAACCTGATCGACCTTCACGCCATAGTTGCCGACCAACACCACCGAAATGAAGGGAATGACCAGCATGTGCGAAGCCATCACGATCAAGGTCAGTACGTAAGCGCGCAAATGCGCGGGCTTGATCAGCATGGCGATCAGGTTGGGCAGCACATCGCGCAAAGCGTGGCCCGCTTCGCTCAAGTGCGCGTCCAGCGTCGGCACCAGCCTGGCGCCGGCGATCCAGATGACGATGGAAAACACCACCAGCAGGAAAAACGGCGCGTACCAGCCGAAGTAGGCACCGAGCCACACGCCGACGGGCACGCCGGCCACCGCCGCCAGCGAGAACGACATCATGATCACGCCGGTGGCCTGGCCGCGCCGCTGCGGCGGGATCACGTCGGACACGATCGCCATGACGATGGAAGCGAGCACGCCGCCGGTCAGCCCGGCGAAAGCGCGTGCCAGCATCAGTAAGGGGAACGTCGGCGCAAGCGCGCAGCCCAGGTTCGACAATGCAAACAACGCATACACCGCCAGCATCAGGCTGCGCCGGTCGAAGCGGTCGATATAGGTTGCGGCAAAAAAGCTGGACAGGCCCGAGCACAGCGCATAAGCGGAGACGGCCATCGCGAAATCCGCAGGGCCGATGGTAAAGGCGCGCATGATCTGCGGCCCCAGGGGCATCATCACCATGAAGTCCATGATAATGGTGAATTGCGTCAAGGCGAGCAGCCGTAACAGCCCGCGTTCGTGCGTGGAACTCAATTCATACATAAATATAGTTTCCTTATTTTGAAATGCCGCATGTCAGTCGCCGCTGATGGCCTTGGCAGCCTGCAGCAGGATTGCGGCAATGCGCTTCTGCTCTGCCGGCGACATGTCGCCGTGCTTGAAAAGCGCATTCTTGAGTTTGTGTTTGGCGTCGATCAGTTCGGGCGACCAGCCGCCGCCTTCGACGAAATCCGCCCCGCCTTCACTCGAATAGGCGCGGCGCATCGAATCCATCTTGGCGCCGATGTGAGCCAGGCGCGAGAGCATCGCCTCGACCCGCTCCTTGTTTTTGCCCAGATGCTCGCGCCCGGCGTCCGACAGGGAATAGCTCTTGCGGTTCCCTTCCTGCGCCACGTTCAGATGACCAAGCTCTTCCAGATACGTCAGCGCCGGATACACCATCCCGGGGCTGGGTGCGTAAAAGCCGTTGGAAAGCGATTCGATCGCCTTGATCAGCTCATAGCCGTGCGCGGGCTTGTCGGCCAGCATGGCCAGAAGCAGCAGTTGCAAGTCCATCGAACTGAGCTTGCGGCCGCGCGTGAATTCGTCGCCGTCACCATCGCCGCCCATGCCGCCAAAGCCCCCGCCCCAACCTCCCCAACCGCGGCGCCCATGGCCTTCACGGTGCCCGCCGTGGCCCATGGCATGCCAAGGCATGCGGTCGTAAAGGCGTTCCAGAAAATGCCAGCCGGCGTGCAGCATGCCTTGGGGATTGCCCTCGTGATCGTAGCCGCCACCGGGGCCGCCATGAAAGTAATGATGAACAAACGCCTGCAATCGGGCATGCTTGTGTTCATGCCAATGCTCGTGCAAGCCGGAAAAGTCGAAATGGCCGTCTTGCTGGCGACGGCCGTGCCCGTGTCCGTGTCCGTGGTGTCGATGCATGATCGCTCCTTTACAATGCATATCTTACGATACATCTAAAAACATATCTTAAGATATACATCAAGCAGTCCGCTGTCAACCTCGGGGCACGACATTTTTGTAAATGCCGCGTGATGTCAGTACGGCAACACCTCCCTGCTTTGGCCATAAAAAAAGCGCAACCAGCGGCTGCGCTTTTCCGTTGCACCGCCCGAAGGCGGATCGATCATTTAAAGAAGCGGCGGCCGCGGCCCGAACCCGAATCCTTGATCTTGCCGGACTTGACCAGCGAATTCAGCACAAAGGTCATGCGCTGCGCCAGCTTCTTGACCTGCTCCTTGGTCGGCGCGAAAGCAAGGCCGGCAACCGAAGCATTGAGGATATCGGAAGCCGATTGCGGTTGGCTGGAAACCAGGTCAGGCCAGTAATCGCCGCCGGTAAACGGCAGATCGTTCGGTCCCTTGGCGGCACGTCCGCCCTTTTTGGCCTTGGCCGGGCGGCCGCGCGTCGACTTCACCGGCTTCTCCGCCTTCTCTGCCTTTACTGCTGCCTTGCCAGGCTTGCGTCCGCGTTTGGCGCCGGCGGGTTTTGCCGCAGCCACACCCAAACCGAGAGCACCCAGTTGAGACAGTGCCGCCTCAAGCGCCGACACCTGCGATTGATAATACGCCAGCCCCTGCTTGGCCTGCGAGAGTTCGGCTTGAAGCGCGGCCTTGGCGGCATCGATGTTCGACATGGATTTTCCTCTTTATAGAATTTTTCGTACTATGAATTATAGCAGTTTCTATAAAGGTGATTGATATCCGTGCAAGCCCTGATATATTTCAAAACAATGAGTATTTTCCCAGCGAAAAAATTTCATAGAACATAAAGCAAAAATCGTTTCCTACCAAAAGTCATGCGGCCGACGATTCTGAAAAAATCATCGCTTCTGAGATAGATAATCAGTTAAAAATTTCTACGCAAAAAATATTTCTATGAAAATGGCGGCTATTTTCATAAAACGGCAAAAACCGAGGGGGCGATGGGCCGCCCCCCAGGCTGCGCCGACGCTAGTGCATGGCGACCCTGACCACGCGCGACTGCGTCGTGCCGTCGGCGAGTTTATTCGGCACCACCATCAACACCTCGCCGCTGACCTGGCCATCTTCATGCAGTTCGATGGTCACTGCCAATTGCCGATCCTTGGCCACGAAGGAGTTGTCGCTCGCGGCAACGAGCACATGCTCTGCCTCTCCTTCAAGGGCGGCGTATTTGGTGCCGGCCCGCACGAACAGATGAATCGACTTCCCATTGGACAGATCATAGGAACCGACATATCTGCCAAACTCCTGCGCATGCATGATGAAAGGCGAGCTCGGCAAATCAATGGCGGGCTGATGGCTGGTGATGGTGACGGCATTGCCATTGGAAGGCGGTTGGGCCGAAGCGCTAGCGGCGACCAGGGCAAGGAAGGATGCGGCGAACAAGGCTTTCATTTCTCTCTCCAGAATTCAAGGCAAAAGGAATGCGTCGCCCCGGCTGACGCAAAATCGAGGCGGCGTATCGTTTGAAGCTAGTGACGTTGCGGCCTATCTTGCCGCGACAGATGCAATGTAGTTGAGCGTTCGCGGCGCCGACAGCGCTTTGAGATGAACTGCGCAAACCCCATGACAGCCTGCGAATTTGCGCGATGAATTGCCGCGACCCGAGGCCTTGGACGTACGATCCCGCGTCTCAATCAGAGCAAGACATGGCCCTTTTTGGGGGATCAATATAAGACTGGAGAAGGGAAATAGAAAAGCGGAGCCGCAACGCGGCTCCGCCTTGAGGCCAGCGTCCTTGTGCAATCAGCGCATTGCCACGTCCTGCACCTTCATGCGCGGCTGCGCCTTGCGATGCAGCTTGGCGTAGCGGTCATCCGGCACCGCCATCAACACGTCGCCGCCGACGAGGCGTCCTTCGTCATCGGCGATGAAGGTGACTTTCAGCTTGCGGTCCTTGGCGACAAAGCTTGTCCCCGAGGCCGCCACCACTTCATGCCAGGCGCCGCCGTGCAGCTTGGCGAACTTCTTCAGGCCGCGCGAAAACAACGCGACGGAGTCCCCATTGGCGAGCTCGTAGGAACCCGTAAACATGGCGAACTGGCTGGCCGGCATCGATCGCGCATGTTCCGGCAAATCGATCGTCGGCCCCTTGCCGGTAATCGTCACGGTGCTGCTGTCGTCCGACATCTGCTGCGGCATTTGCTCCTGCGGCGTTTGCTGCACCGGTTGCGCGATCGCGCTCATGGCAGCCACGCTCAATACGGATGCAATAATCAGGGTCTTCATAGTGTTCCTCCATCGTGAAAGTGAAGGCCGGCACCGTTTCGACTGCATCTCGACATCCGCGCATCCCGTGCGCAACTCGGCATGGTAAGCGTAGATGATCTCCGCCGGTATGTTGAGCGAATTGAGACGAATTGCCGAATACGAAGTACAGGCCGCGTTATCTAGCGATAGATTGACCTGCGCTCAATGCCAAAAGTTCAATCATTGCAAAACGGCACTGCAACGAGAGCGGGAGCGGTTTGGATAATGAGAAGAAATATCGAGAGTGGCCTGCCCTACACGATTCGAACGTGTGACCTACGGCTTAGAAGGCCGTTGCTCTATCCAACTGAGCTAAGGGCAGTGCGGGAAGAATGACGCCGGGAAAATTACACTGCCCGGCCCGGCTAATGCGGCTCGGTCCGGCGCGTGTCGCATGAACCTGCCAAGCGTGGCCCGGCCCAGATAATACGCCTAACGGGGCGCATTTTCAATTGGGCAATAGCTGGGCAACGCGACCGGGTGCTCAGCCGGCGGCCCGAACGGCCGTGTGACCGTGCAACAACCCCTCCAACTGGCGCGCCGGCAGCGGGCGGCTGAGAAGATATCCCTGCATCTGATCGCAACGCTGTTCGCGCAGGAAGTCGAGCTGCTCGCTGGTCTCCACGCCTTCGGCAATGACGCGCAACTTCATGCTGTGCGCCAACGCGATGACCGCCTTGGCGATTGCCGCATCGTCGGTATCGGTAGTGATATCGCGCACAAAGGAGCGGTCGATCTTCAAGGCATGAATCGGGAAACGCTTCAGGTAAGCCAGGCTCGAATAGCCGGTCCCGAAGTCGTCGATGGCGAGATGCACCCCCATGTCGGCCAGCTTTTGCAAGGTCGCCGCGGCGGCCTCCGCATTGTCCATGAGGATACTCTCGGTAATCTCAAGCTCGAGGCAGTTCGGTTCACAACCGCTGTCTTCGAGGGCGCGCGACACCATCTTGGCAATGTCCTGCTGCTTGAATTGGCGCGCAGAGAGATTGACTGCCATGCGCAGGGGCGGATACAGCCCGCTGCGCGCCCAGGCCCGGTGCTGGGCGCAAGCGGTGCGCAAGACCCATTCGCCGATGCCGACGATCAGGCCGGTTTCCTCGGCGATCGGAATGAAGTCGGCCGGATGAATCATTTCGGCGTTGGGCGGTTGCCAGCGCAGCAGCGCCTCGACACCGACGATGGCGCCACTGGCGATATCCATCTGCGGCTGGTATTGCAATACGAACTCATTGCGCAGCAAGGCATTGCGCAAAGCGCCTTCGAGCTTCAGGCGATCGAGCGCGCGCGCATTCATGGCGCGCGCGTAGAATTGGAAATTGTTGCGCCCGGCTTCCTTGGCACGATACATCGCGGTATCGGCGTTCTTGAGCAAGGTCTGGCTGTCGGCGCCGTCTTTGGGATAGAGGCTGACGCCGATACTGCCGGCCGGGTACAGCTCGTGGCCCTGTATGGTCAGCGGCTGCGTCAGCGCCTCCAGCACTTGCTGCGCCAGCGTCGCCACGGCATCTTCATGGTCGACGTTGGTGACCAGGATCACGAATTCGTCGCCCCCCAGCCGCGCCACGGTATCGACGTCGCGCACCTGTGACAATAGTTTGCGCGCAATCGCCGTGATCATCTTGTCGCCGACATCGTGGCCCAGGCTGTCGTTGACGTTCTTGAAGCGGTCAAGGTCAATCAGGAGCACTGCCACCTGTTCGCCGGAACGGTTGGCGTATGTGATGGCTTGCGTGATGCGGTCGATCAACAGGCTGCGGTTGGGCAGGCTGGTCAGCACGTCGTGGTTGGCCATGTGCAGCAGCTCGCCCTCCATCTGCTTGCGCCGCGAGATGTCTTCCACCACCGTACTGTAATAGCGCGGCTCGCCATTCTCGTCGCGCACCAGCGAACTGGTCAGGTTGACCCAGATGTAATAACCATTCTTGTGCAGATAGCGTTTCTCGCGCGACTTTTCATATACCTCGTGCGCGAACATGCGGCGTCCGATTTCGAGGTCGACCGGTAAGTCTTCCGGATGCGTCAGCGTCTGATAATTCAGCGTCAGCATCTCTTCCTGGGTATAGCCGACGATCTCGCACAGCTTCTGGTTGGCCATCAGCCAGCGGCCATCCATGCCGACGTGCGCCAAGCCGACGGCGGCCTGGTTGAATGCCACGCGGAAGCGCTGCTCGCTCTTGCGCAGGTCGGCCTCGGCCTTGAGCCGCTCGGTCAAGTCGCGCACCACGGCCACCAGCAATTGGCGCCCTTCCGACATGAAGGCACGCAGATAAACTTCGACCGGCAAGCGCGAACCATCCTTGCGTTGGTGCATGGTACGGATGAAGCCGGTCTTGTGGCTGTTCTTGATGACTTTCTCGAAACGGCGGCCAATGCGGCGCAGCTCCCCCTCGTCGGGTTTCAAGTCCTGCGGCCCCATGCGGCACAATTCGTCGAGGCTGTAGCCCAGCGTGACCTGCGCCGTATGGTTGGCGTCGACGAAACGCATCTCGGCATAGTCGATCAGATATACCGCATCGATCGAGCTGTCCAGAGCGGTGCGGAAACGGCTCAACTCCTCTTGCGAGCGCAGCGTTTCAGTCACGTCCTGGGCCATCACCAGCACCACATTCTGACGCGGCAGGAGATTGCCCGACACGGTATATTCGATATGACGCGTCAGGCCGCCGCGCGCAACCGGCAACACTTCGGTCACCTCGGTTTCGCCCCCGTCGAACACGCGGCGCAACGCGCGGCCCAATTCAGGGCAATCGGCCAACGACGCGGGCGGTTCGTCGTCCGGGCCGACGGTGAAAATCTCGCGCATGGCACGGTTCATCGAGCGCACGTTCAACTCGGGATCGACGATCATCAAGCCCGAAGGCATCGATGCGACGATCTGCTCGGCATAATCCTTGATCGCCAGGATGTCCTGGCGCTCCGCGGCAATATGGATATCGACCGCATACAGCAAATCCAGACACACCACCTTGAGCAGGGCTTCGGACGTCCCCTGCAATTGCGACGGATCGTCGATCAATTGCGGCAACAGCGCCTGCATTTCGGCCAGATATTTGCGATAGGCCGCAACCGTCCATTTCGGCGCCACGCCAATGCGATGCTGCACCACACCCAGTTGCATGCGGCTCTTGGCGTAGTCGGCGTCGTAGCTGCCGGCAGTAAGCAAATCAAAATAGATGTTTTGCGCCGCCTTGAGGCTCTCGGTCAGTTCAGTATTGGCGCCGCTGGCGCCAAAACGCTGGAATTGGTCGAGATGGCGATCGAGCACCACATTCAAATGCCCGAGATGCGGCGCCAGTTTTTCGTGCAGCTGCTGCAACAAGGCAATGTCGGCCGCCGTGATTTCGAGCGCCGCCTTGCGCAAATCGATTTCGCGCCTATCCAGCCCGAGTTCATCAGCAATCGACTCGACAGCTTGCTCCAAATTGATCATGTCGCTCCGCGCACTATGCAATTCTATTGGGCAACAGATTCACCACGCCCGCATGGCGCGGCTTGGCTCTACATATAGCAAGTTCATCACGGCTACCGCTTTGACGGGAGGCAAACAACAATTGTTCCCTTATCAACGCGATATAACCCGACTTACCCCGGTTTAATTCGATTTTTCCTGCATTCTTCCACCAGTTTGGCTTACGATCCTGTAGGACCAGTACCGGTTTTATATAGTGAAAGACGAGTCGAAGGCGACTCGATTTAGCGTTCCTCAAGCGTGTGCAGCCCCTCATTGCCTTGCACTACGGCAATGCTGGCAATGTAACACAGCCGTCACAATTTGAGGAGAGTGCCTTTCGTGCGGTTACAAAATTGCGGGCTCAAGTTGCCGCGATGGCAGCAAGCCCCTACAATCTGGCCTGCTTATCAATTTCCTGCCGCCCGGCGGCAGGGCTACAGGAGTCAACATGGCATTCTTGCAAGGCAAAAAAATTCTAATTACCGGCCTCTTGTCCAATCGTTCCATCGCTTATGGTATCGCCCAGGCTTGCAAGCGCGAAGGCGCGGAGCTGGCCTTTACCTATGTCGGCGAGCGCTTCAAGGACCGCATCAGCGAGTTCGCCAAGGAGTTCGACAGTGAGCTGATATTCGATTGCGATGTCGGCAGCGATGAGCAGATTACCGCCCTGTTTGCCGATCTTGGCAAGAGCTGGAGCAGTTTCGACGGCTTCGTCCACGCCATCGGTTTCGCCCCGCGCGAAGCGATTGCCGGCGACTTCCTTGATGGCCTGACGCGCGAAAACTACCGCATCGCGCACGATATCTCGGCCTACAGCTTCCCCGCGCTGGCCAAGGCCGCGCTGCCCATGCTCTCCTCCGATGCGGCGCTGCTGACGCTGTCCTATCTGGGGGCCATCCGCGCCCTGCCCAACTACAACACGATGGGCCTGGCCAAGGCCTCGCTCGAAGCCTCGGTGCGCTACCTGGCCGAATCGCTCGGACCCAAGGGCATACGCGTCAACGGCATCTCGGCCGGCCCGATCAAGACCCTGGCCGCCTCCGGCATCAAGGACTTCAGCAAAATCCTCAATTTCGTCAAGGACAATGCCCCCTTGCGCCGCAACGTGACCCTCGAACAGGTCGGCAACACGGCCGCCTTCCTGCTCTCCGATCTTGCCGCCGGCATCACCGGCGAAATCACCTACGTCGATGGCGGTTTCTCCAACGTGGTTGCGGGCATGGGCGGGGAATAAGATTATTCCTTGCGCCGGCGCCTGTTTCACTCCGGGAACCGAGAAGTTTGCACTTGCAACAAATACCCAAGCGCAGGTTTCGATTCCCGTGTACAATACGCCCTGTGCGTTGCAACATGCAGCGCATTGGCAGCATCGCAAACTATTCGCATCAACGACAAAGCCCTCCCGCCTCCTGGTGCCGCACTTTGGCCCCGCCCCGGCGCAAAGCTTTATATGTGCCGAAATTCTTCTAAGTACAGTCTTTTACTGCAGTCTTAGCTGTTTCGTTGGTTAGCGTTGCAATTTTTATTGCGTAATTCCTCTGTTCGCCCATGCGAACGGCGAGGGTTCGCTTTTACGAAAGAAAAGCATGACTTTTGAAGCACTCGGTTTGCACACGTCCATTCAAAAAGCCCTGGTGGAAGCCGGCTATACCGAACCGACGCCGGTGCAAAGCCAAGCCATCCCCGCCGCCATTGCCGGCCGCGATTTGATGGTTTCCTCACAAACCGGTTCCGGCAAGACGGCCGCATTCATGTTGCCCGCTTTGCACAAGTTCGCCGTCGCGGGAGACAACCAGGCGCTCCAGCCCGGCAAGACCGCCAACCAGGAAGCCCAATCGGCGCGTTCGCGCGGCGAACGTCCGCGTTTCAAGGCGGCCCAGCCCAAGATGCTGGTCTTGACGCCGACACGCGAACTGGCCCTGCAAGTGACCACCGCCACCGACAAATACGGTTCTTTCATGCGCCGCGTGCGCGCCGTCTCCATCCTCGGCGGCATGCCCTACCCCAAGCAGATGCAATTGCTGGCCAAGAATCCCGAGATCCTGGTTGCCACGCCCGGCCGTCTGATCGACCACATGGAATCGGGCAAGATCGATTTCTCGCAACTGCAGATCCTGGTACTCGACGAAGCCGACCGCATGCTCGACATGGGTTTCATCGAGGACATCGAAAAGATCGTCGCGGCCACGCCGGAATCGCGCCAGACCATGCTGTTTTCGGCAACGCTCGACGGTGTGGTCGGCACCATGGCCAAGCGCATCACGCGTGAACCGCAAGTGATCCAGATCGCCGGCGGCGCCAGCAAGCACGAAAACATCGAGCAACGCGTGCACTTCGTCGACGATCTGTCGCACAAGAACCGCTTGCTCGACCACTTGCTGCGCGACGTATCGATGGATCAGGCCGTGGTGTTCACCGCCACCAAGCGTGACGCCGACACCATTGCCGACCGCCTGAACATCGCCGGCTTCGCCGCCGCCGCCCTGCATGGCGACATGCACCAGGGCGCGCGTAACCGCACGCTCGACGGCATGCGCCGCGGCCAAGTGCGCGTGCTGGTGGCAACCGACGTCGCCGCGCGCGGCATCGACGTGCCCGGCATCACCCATGTGTTCAACTACGATCTGCCGAAGTTCCCGGAAGACTACGTGCATCGCATCGGCCGCACCGGTCGCGCGGGCCGCAAGGGCCTCGCCGTGTCGCTGGTGAACCATTCGGAATCGATCAACGTCAAGCGCATCGAGCGCTTCACCAAGCAAGTGATCCCGGTCGATATCATCGAGGGCTACGAACCCAAGAAGACGGCCTCGAGCGCGCGCCCCGGCAGCAAGCCGGGCTGGCGTCCCGGCGACGGCAACAAGCGTGCCGGCGCAGGCGGCGGCGCCAAGCCGAGCCAGCGCACCTTCTCCAAGCCGGGCAGCGCCCCGCGCAAGGAAGGCAGCGGCTTCGGCAAGGGTCCGCGTACGAGCGAAGGTCAGCGCCGCAATTGGACCGAACGCTGATCGCTAGCAACGCGAATCGTTGATATTGCACTATCCCAAACCCGCCTGCGGGTTTGGGAATGCCGGAAGATTGTCTTACTTCAACAACCCGGCGTTAATCCTCTCCATCTCCGCATCCTCCACCAACTTGCTGCACATCAAGTACCGCTTCTCACCCGCCGGCATGTCGCTGAAGTGGATGATCTTGAAGTCCTTGTCAGTCAGTCCTAGCTTGTCGCGATAATAGGTTTCTTCCTCGCCCGAGATCAATGTAAAGTCGGCGCGTCGAGCCTGTATCATGCGTATCAATTGATCGTAGTCGCTGGCGGAGCCGACGCGCCTGGCTTTCATATGCGCAATCAGATTGTCCACATACGGCCCGAATTTGATGTCGTCCTTGATCAGCACCGTCACGTGCGGATCTGCCATCAAATCCGCGGCGCGCACATGGTCTGCCGCATTGAACGCGACATTGGTCAATCCTACCCATGACGAATCCTGATAATAAGGCACGCTGAATTTGGCGAAGGCGGCGCGCTCAGGCGTTTTATAGCGCCCGATGGAGCAGGCACGAACCGCATTGCTCTGGATGATGGTGACCTGGCGCAGGGGAGACGCTTCGCTCCAGACCACGGGGATGCCGGCCTTGGCAAAAGCCGCAGCAACGGGCGGAATCAGCACGCCGGCCAGGTTGTCCTTGGCGTCGCGCCCCATGAAGGGCGGCCGCTGCACGTAATACAAGACAACAGGCCCGCCACCGGCTGCCACGCTTTGCGGCGCGGCCGACAGCAATACCATGACGGCAGCAATTGCGCGCAACACCATGCGTCTCCTCACGGCATGTGCAGACTACTTATCTGCCTCCCTGCGCTTGATTATATTCCTGCGCGGCGCCCTCGCTGCGGCACCGTAGCGCCGCTGCAACGCGCAGCGATTCAAGCCAGGCGCTTGCCGAATGCCTCGCGCAATTCGCGCTTCAATACCTTGCCGATGGCGCTGCGCGGCAGGTGATCGATCAACTCCAGCGCCGCCAGGCGTTGCGTCTTGCCGAGCCGCGCATTGGCCCATTCCATGATCTCGCCGGCAGTCGCGGCGGCGCCGTCGCGCAGCACGACGAACGCCACCGGCGTCTCACCCCAGCGCTCCGAAGGCACGCCAACGACGGCAACATCGAACACGGCGGGATGCTCGCGCAACTCGGCTTCAAGATCGCTCGGATAGACGTTGAAGCCGCCCGAGATGATCATGTCCTTCTTGCGGTCAAACAGGGTGAGGAAGCCTTCCGCGTCGAAGCGCCCCACGTCGCCGGTGCGGATGAAGCGTTTGCCGCTCGCGTCGAACCATTCCGCTTCGGCGGTCTTGCCCGGCTGATTGTGGTAGGCACTCATCATGGCCGGCGAATGCCCGACCACTTCGCCCATCTCGCCCACGCCGACTTCGCGCCCGGCATCGTCGATCAGGCGGATATCGCTTCCCGGCCCCGGCTGGCCCACGGTATGCAGCTTGTCGGGATAGTCATGTGCCGCCAGCACCAGCGTGCCGCCACCTTCGGTCATGCCATAGTATTCGGTCAAGCCGCCCGGCCAGCGGCGCAGGATGTCGGCTTTCAAACTCGCCGAAAACGGCGCGCTGGTGCAAAATTTCATGACGAAGGCCGAGAGGTCATAGCGATCGAATCCGGGCAAGGCCATCAGGCGCTGGTATTGCACCGGCACCAGCATGGTGTGCGTGGCGCGATGACGCTCTGCCAATTCGAGATAGCCGCGCGCATCGAATTTCGGCATCAATACCACGGTGCCGCCCAAGGTCAGCGTGGGAAAGAAACTCACCAGTGTCGTGTTGGAATACAGCGGCGTCGCCAGCACCGTCACCGCTTGCGGACCATAGCCGACCAGCGATCCACGTTGTACATGGGACCAGCGCATGCCGTGCGATTGCACGATGCCCTTGGGCGTGCCCGTGGTGCCGGAAGAATAGATGATGTTGAACGGCAGCGCCGGCGCGATCTCGACGGGCGCAGGTGCCGCATCGGCCGGCGCAAGCCAGCCGGACAAGGCGGCGCCACCGGCGCTATCGTCAAGGCGTATCAAGGGAATATCGATGTGATCGGACACCGGCGCCAATTCCTGCGCGGTGCCTGCATCGACGAACAGGAAGCGCGCCCCGGCGTCGCGCGTCATGGCAGCCAGGCTTTCCGGTGTGGACGAGGGCGCCAGCGGCGCCACGGCCACACCGGCACGCAAGGCACCGATGAAGACGGCAGCGTATTCTATCGACGCCGTGGCGCAGATGGCCACAGCCCCGCCCACGGCCACGCCGTCGCGCTGCAAGGCGCAGGCTACGCGATCGGCGAGCTTGTCAAAACTACCGTAGTCGATCGCGCGCTCGCCGGCAATCAGCGCCGGATGCCGCGGCCTTTCCCTGGCGTGTTGTCGGATCAGATCGGCAATCAGGCCGAAGCCTTGTTCAGGCAAGGTAGAGATATCCATGCCCCGTATCATATCTTCTTTTTTATAGCTCCTTTTTCCTAGCATCCTTTGCCATAGCCGGCTTTGCGGATTCAGGTGCCGGGAGCCAGCGGGCAGACAATGCCCAGAGAAATCAGGCGCTCGATCACGGTCGTCGCATGTCCTTCCTGAAGCAAAGCATCCCACGAAGCCGGCATCGCCAGACGCTGCCATAGCGCCGCCTCAAGCACGTCGGCACGCTCGAATAATTCGGCCAGCTCGGGACCGAACAAAAGCGCGATGGGTTTATCCTGCTCCGGCGGCAAAGCCGTGCCGCCTTGCACCGCGCGCAGCAACACCTCAGGCTCGGCATAAAATTCGACCAGCGATGCGCACGGCGTGCGTGCCAGCAAAGTCGTGTCGCCCAGGTCTTCAGCTATCGCCGTCGGCAGCGCCGTATCGCAGGCATTGGCGCGGTGCACGGCTTGCTCCATGCGGCAAATCGACAGCGCGTGTTTGCGGCCATGCAGGTGCAGCGCGAGAAAATCGAGGAAGGCCGTCGCCTCCCCGGCAAAGAATGACGCCACGCCGCCACCGGCCTCGACCCATTCGTCGAGCAGGCGCTGCCGTTCGGCTTCGGCCAGCATGGAAAGCGTCAGGTAGGCGGCGTTGCGCGCCCTGCCCTTGCACCACGAGCGCTGCACTTCGCGGGTAAAAGCCAGCCCGCGGCCGTCGAGCAGCATAGCGAATGCGGCGCATTCCCCATCATCCAAAGGTAAGTGCGCAACGATCTTGTGAAGCGCACCATCGGCCTGACGCGCGCGAACCAAGCGCCCCAGCGTGGTTTGAAAACTGTGGAGCGACATGATCAAGCCACCGCGCGCACGGCGCGCCTCCGATAGTGGCATTGTTCCCAGATGGCGCGCGCATGTTCCAGTTCGCGCATCATCGCCGCCACCCCGACCTTGGGCACGTAGCGGTCCAGCACTTCGTAGAGCACGCCTGCCACTTTGGGGGCGCGCGGCAGCACGTAGGCCAGCATGTCCCATACCGGCTGCGGCACGAGGTTGTCATGGGCATCCATCAGGAAGCCGTCGCGCCAGGTGCCGCCGGCGACGTGAATCTCGGTCACGCATTCGAGCGCCAGGCGGTCAAGCGCCTTGTAGGCATCGAAGCCGTGGTTGACGGCATTGCAGTACAGGTTGTGCAAATCGAGCAGCTGGCCGCAATGGCCGCTTGCGGTGATGCGGTTCATCAGGTCGATCTCGTCGCCGACTTCATCGGTATCGAGACCGTCAAGTTCAAGGTAGTGCGCAGGATTCTCCAGCAGGAATGGCACACCGAAGCGGCGCGCGATGGCGGCGCTGCGTTCGATGATGGTATTGACCGCCTCTGCGGAATTCGGCAGCGGCAGCGGCACGCCGGTCTCCAGCACCTCGCCCGCGCCATCGACGATGGTCTGGAAGCTCAAATGCTCGCTGTGCCAGAGGAACGGCCATGATTGCTGCAACTGTTCCAGCATGTCGAGATAGGCGGCGTTCCAGCCATGGGCCGAGCCGATGGACAATTGCACGCCGTGCACCACCATGGGCAACCCGCGGCAAGCCTGCTGCGCCTGCCTTACCTGTTGCGGAACCAGCTCGAACGCCACACCGGCTTGTTCGCGCCGTTCGCGGCACAAGGTTTCAGGCGTCAGTTCGACAAAATCGATCAAGCCGCTGCAGTAGACTTCCGGCGGCATGACCGGCATGTAGGGAAAGCCTATACCCAGCGGCGTGGGGTGGGCGGCAGCGGCAATCGGCCGCGCTGCGGAAAGCAGGGCTGCTAGCATGGCATCACTCTTCTCTGGTTTCTCTTGCGGGGCGGCTGCACGATGCGCGTCGTGCAGCCGCCCGTCTGGTCCGCTGTTCAGACTTGCTCGACGTAGGAAACCACGCCTTGCTTGTTGAGGTCCGGCGGCGGGTCGCCCTGGAATTCGACCGCCAGCACGGCGATCAGGCCGCAGCGCGTGCAGCCGCCGCGGCCGACGATGGAAGCCACCGCTGCCTGCACGTGCTCGAGGGTTTGATCATGCGGATTGAAGGTGGCAATGGCATGCTTGCCGGCGAGAGTTTTGACGCTCATGATGAATCTCCTGGTAGTAACTATGTGAGTTGAGGAACGGCGCGAGCATTCATCCGCATTGCGCAATCGCAGTGTGCGATTACGATGTGAAATCGTGCTCTTCGCAGATGCCGAAAATAGAGACTGGCCAGTCGCGGCAAGGTGAATCTTAGACAATGTTAAATTTTCTACAATCCCATGAAATAGGTATTTTTGATGTGAATATTGAAAATAGCGTGAACTTCATTGGCCCGCTGCAATTTGCGTATTGCGCACCCTGTCAACTTTGACAGGGTGCAAAGGGAATCTGCAATGGCAAAACATGGCCCCGCAAATGCCCGCAAGGAGGCCCGAATACTTTTTGGAGGGAAGGCAGAACAGGAAGGAGTTCAGGGACCGCGGTAATTGCGGACCGCCGTTTCCTCCAGCCGGCGGTATTCGGCCGACGTGCGCACGCTGCGGATTTCGTTCCAGATCGCCTGCATCCGCTTGGGGTTGCGGCCATAGGAAAGGCGGGCCGGCATAAAATACAGGGGCAACACCGCATAGGGCGCGGTGCTCTGCCGGATCAAGCCTTGAAAACGCACATCATTGGCGCACAGCCATTGCGCGTCAACACCTTGCAACACGGCGGCCTCGATGCCGCCTGCTGCGAGAAAGCGCAAGCTATCGGCGACCGATTTACCCGGCTCCACCACCTTGAAGCCGCGACCGCGCAGTATCCCGGCGATAGCATAGCTGCGCTGCGCCATCACGGCGCCGCCCGGCACAATCAACTCCTTGCCGTCCCACTGCACCTTGCTGCCGGTGCGATAAAACACGTTGAAAGTGTCGCTCCAGATCGCCATCTTGCTGTCGACACTGCCGTCCGGCAGCGTAGGGTAGACCGCAAATTCGCGGCGTTCGGGCGCTTCGGCTGCCCCGATTGCCGCGTCCATCGTGCCGATTCGCACCTCCTCCAGACAGCGTACCCACGGCATAGGGGAATAGACGAAATGCTCGCCCAGGCGCGCCTCGACCTTGCGCAGCAAATCGAGCGCAAGGCCCGTGCCGTTGGGCCGGGTCCAATAGCCTTGAGGCACGTCTTCGTAGCACAGGCGCAGCGACTCGGCCGCGCCCGCACAGGCGGAAAGGCAGAACAAGCTGAGCAACGCACAGATACGCAATCGCATCTCGCCTCCTCTTTGCAAGGCACTCACGCCCGTGTGTGAAGCTTCGCATTGGGACGGCACAGACCATTCAAGCAGTATTTTGGCGAAAACAAAAGGGGGCAGCTCAAACCCTCATGCAATACCAGATACCTACCATTTGAAAGTGGTCTGCGTCGAGCCCCGGTTTTCCAGGCCAATGGAAAATTAATATTAAATTATTGATTTTATTGTAAATATTTACAGCAAAGCCGCAAAACCTAATAAGAGCCGTCGTGCAGAGAAATCAAGTGGACTGCAACCGGTTGGTTATCAACAAAACCACTTGACGCTCAAATTTTCAGCACTCATTCTTGCCTAAGCTGCAAGTTATCAACATACCACAAGCAGCGCCCGGTGGTACGAAAAAACCATAACGGCGAGCAAACGCTGCGGCATCCGTAGTGTCCGCTTCGCCACACTGACGAGGAGAGAACATGAGAGGCGTGATACCCAGTACCCTGCTGTTCGGCCTGATAGGCGGCGCGCTTGCCGGTTGCGGCGGCGGCAATTCGCAGGACAGCCTGAACACCGCACAAAAGCAACTGAGCCGCAGCGTCAAGGCGGCCGTCAACTGCTTCCCGGCATGGAGTTCGACCGCCGTGTACACGTCCGGCGGCCAGGCCAGCTATGCCAATGTGAACTACACCGCGAACTGGTGGACACAGGGCAACAATCCATCGACCAGCAATGGCGCAAGCGGCAGCGGCCAACCGTGGACCTCCAATGGCGCCTGCGGCGCGAACACGCCCGCCCCCACTCCGACCCCTACGCCGACGCCGACGCCAACCCCAACACCCACACCGGCGCCAACGCCAACGCCGGCAAGCACCCTCGTTTCCGGTGCGCTCTACAAACTGGTCAACCCCAACAGCAACAAGGCGCTCGACGTCTACAGCGCCGGCACCACCGACGGCACCAAGGTCGATATCTGGGACCAGAACGGCACAGCGGCGCAAACGTGGCAGATCAACCGCAATGGTGACGGCACTTACACGCTGGTCAACCCGAACAGCAACAAGGCGCTCGACGTCTACAGCGCCGCCACCACTGATGGCACCGTGGTCGACATCTGGGACCAGAACGGCACGGCTGCGCAGAAGTGGGCCATCAACGCCAACAGCGACGGCACCTATACGCTGGTGAACCCCAACAGCAACAAGGCGCTCGACGTCTACAGCGCTTCGACCGCCGACGGCGCCCAGGTCGACATCTGGGACCAGAACGGCACCGCAGCGCAGAAGTGGCAGCTGGTGCAAACCTCGCCTGCCCCTACACCAACACCGACTCCCACGCCTACACCTACGCCCACCCCCACGCCGGTCTCGTCGTGCCCGGGCACGCCCGCACCGGCACCGAATCCGGCGCCCTCCTGCAGCGGCTCATCCTGCGTGTGGAACGGCAACACCACGTTCAAGCTGGTCAACAACACCTGCGGCAAGTATGCCGACAACCAGGTCTACTGGGCCATCATCGGCAAGGATTGGAACACCGGCAAATTCGTTCACGTCGACGTCAACGGCAACTTCGTGCCGATGGCGCTGTCGGATAACGGTGCATTGACCAAGAACGGCGTGGCTTATTCGAACTACTTTCATACGCTGGCCGACACCAAGAGCGTGACCATCCCGCCGATCAACTCGGCGCGCCTGATGCTCTCGGTCGGCAACCCGATGTATATCCAGGTCAATGCCGACGCCAACGGCAACATCGCCTATGCCGGTGCCAACATCGACAACCCGAGCGACCCCAACATCAACGTCTATTTCGATTTCATCGAGATGGCCATCGTGCCCGGCGCCGGCGGCGGCTTCTACGGCAACACCACGCGCGTCGATCAGTTCGGCTTCCCCGTCACGCTGCGCCTGCAAGGCATGGATGGCTACGACCAGACCGTCGGGGAAACCGAGACGCGCGCCAACCTGTTCTCCGAATTCGTGGCGCAGATGCCGGCGCAATTCCAGGGTCTCGCGCAATCGCCCTATGCGCCCTATCGCATCGTGGCGCCGGTGCACGGTTCATTCGCCGGCGGTGCCGCCAACGCAAGCTACCTTGACGCCTACATCAACACCTTGTGGAGTGAATACACCACCAAGACGCTGACCTTCACCGACGCCCAAGGCACCTTCACCGGCAAAGTGGTGAACGGCGTGTTCCAGTTCAGCGACGGCCAGGGCACCTACAACATCAACAGCAAGCCGACCACCGACATGGCGCTCCTCGGCAACGGCGCCTTGAACGATGCGACAGGCACCACACCGGGCAGCGACGCCTACAACAAACAGTTGCAGATCCAGGCGCAATTCTGTGCCGCGATCAACCGCCACATCGTCGAAAACCCGGCTGCATGGAGCACGCCCTCGGCATTCTATGCCTCGGGCACGGCGGCCAACTGGTACTCGTCATTCTGGCATCAGCACGCGATCAACGGCTTGAGTTATGGCTTCGCCTACGACGACGTGGGCGGCTTCAGCTCTTCGCTGCACTCGACGGTGCCGACCACGGCGACGGTGTCGATCGGCTTCTAGCTTTTTTCAGCTTCATACCGAGCATCCCTCCTTCCGGTGTCGTCCATTGTGCCTGGCGACACCGGTTTTTTTAGTGCCGGTGCGCTACAGCGCGCAGGTGCGAAAACCGACAAACATCCGGCTACGCTCGGGAAGTGCAAATCCGCGGAACTTGGGCCAGCGCATCCGTTCCGGCGTGGCGAATGAGGCGCCGCGCAACACCTGGTGCGTGGCAAATGAAGGTGCCGAATATTCGCGCCAGGGGCCGGGCTCGAATCCCGGATAGGGCTCAAAAGGTGTGCAAGTCCATTCCCACAGATCGCCCCAACGCAAAGCCGGATGCCCGTTCATCACGGCAAACTCCCATTCCGCTTCGCTCGGCAAGCGCCGCGCGGCCCACATGCAATAGGCTTGCGCTTCAAACAGATTGACGTGACGCACCGGTTCCTGCCCGTTTAGCGCGATGCGCAGGCCGAAACGCTCGCATAGCCAGCCGGACTCATTCCTGATCCAGCCGCGCGGTGCGGCGCAATCCTGCGCCATCAGCCAGGCACGGCCGGCCATGCTCCAGTAATGCGGGTTCTGATATCCACCGTCGGCGACGAACTCGGCAAACTGGGCATTCGATACCAGCGTGGAATCCATGACAAAGGCCGGCACATAAACCGGATGCGCCCACTGCTCGTTGTCGAACACGAAGCCCTCACCCTTAGGCACGCCCAAATGCAGCGTGCCGCCGGGAAAACGGATTTCTCCCTGCGACCACGGCGGAATCGAGCGCTGCGCCAACTGCGGCGGCAATATCACGCCCAGCGCCTGCAAGGCATTGGCCAGGACTTCGCCGCGCATATCTTCCTGGGCCAGGGCCAGGCGATAGGGATACAGCCTGGCATCGTCATCTTCCACACGCTCAAGCTTGTCCTGCACGCGGTCTTTGACTTCGCGGCAATAGGTCTTGAGCGCGCCCGCGCCGGGCAAATCGAGATTCCAGCGCGTGCGATGCGGCACGGTATTGGGATCGAACCAGTCGTCGCCCTTGGTCAGCATGGAGGTGCGGGCGGCGGCGGCGGGATTGCTCGATTCGGCTTGGCGCAAGATGAACCACTCGGCAAACCAGGCGATGTAGCCGAGTTCCCACAGCGGCGGATTGAGATACGCCAGGCGCGGCACGTTCTCGGGGGCATCGAAGCCTGCCTCGGCGAGACTATCGAATATGGCAAGCGTATAAGAACGCGCTTCGTCGAAGGCCTGGAAGATTTCGAGCGGCGTGGCGTTGCGAAACGAAAAAGCGCTCATCGGGGTTTGCCGCACGCCTCATGCAGCAGCGTCGTCGCCCCACACCTGCTGCATGCTGAAGCGGAAATTGACTTGATCCATGCGCAAGGTCTCATGTATGTGGTAGGCCTTCAATGCCGTATTGCGCTGAATCGGAAAGGTGCGGGGCGCGCTACTGCGTCCCACCAATTCATGCACCATGGGCGTGGCCGGCGCGTCGCCCTTGGCCGAGACGATGGCGACCTCGCCGTTTTCCAATCGCACGAAGCTGCCCATCGGGTAAGTGCCCAATTCCTTGAACAAGGCGCCGGCCACCTTGGCATCGACATGCGTTTTCTCCTTCGCCAGCATATCGCGAAAGGCCGCGTTGGGGGCAAGCAAGGCCGCGGGTTCGCCGGCCGACACGCGCAGGCAATAACGCTCGACGGTGGAGAGGATCTTCGCGCCGATCGGGATATCGGCACCGACCGCCTTGGCGGGAAAGCCGCTGCCGTCTTCACTCTCATGATGCGCGCCCACAAACGCGAGCCAATTTGCATCGGTCACGCCGGCCTGGCGCAGCAATTCGACGCTTTTTTGCGGATGATTGTGCACGATCACCGCATCTTCCTGAGTCAACCCGCTCGGCATGCGGGTGAAGCGCTTCTGATGCGGAATCAGGCCCAGGTTCATGGTCAACGCGGCAGCAACGATGGCGTCGATTTCGTCCGCGGGCCGCGCCATTGCGCGCGCCACCAGGCACGACAGGATGGCGCTGTTGACGCAGTGCCGAACCGGAAAACTGACACTGCCCTGATTAAGGAAAATCGAGGCAACACATACGTCGGCATTGAGGGCGAGCGCTTGCAAAACCCCGCGCCCGATTTCGGCAAATTGGGCCGGCGCATCGGACTCGTTCGACAGATTGAGAAACAGCCGCTCGAGATGCCTGGCGGCGCCGTTCACGTGGCGCAAGGCCGAGGGATGTTCCTTGGGCGGCGGCTCGTCGGATTCCTTCTTCGATTGCGCATCGACGAACAAGCCGCGCTCGATCAGTTTGTCGATCTGATTTTCGGTGCTGACTATCTGCCCCTTGCGCAGCAGCAGTTTGTTGTCCGCGTCGAACACGTTCCACGGCAACGGCTGCCCGATCACGATATCGGACATCTTGATGCGGTGTTTATCCATGGCTTGACCCGATCACCGATTTGACTGCTACTTGCAGCGGATTGACGTTGTCGCATCCGCCGCGATTTGACCGGCGGCGCGACATCGCCAACGCATCGGCACCCAATCGATCGCCAGGCGCCTACCTGTCTTGTATCATAGACGACAATCTTGCCGTCTGCCAACTGCCATTCTTGCATCAACGAATACGCGCCCAAAGCCCGGCACGGCGCAAGTTCCGGCGCCAACTTGATTAAATAACAGCAAGTCCTACACTGCAAAACGAGCAATTCGAACGCCGCATCCCTTGACGGCAAACGTTGCGTAAGACACAAACTGCCACTATTTCCAGTTGCCAATTCCTGCCCCCTCACGTAGTATCGCAGACCGCAATCCACTCGATTTAACAATCTGTAGCGCCCGGCCTGAAGGTCCAGATAACCACAACAGGAGATCGCCGTGCAACACTCGCGCAAGTTCCTCTTCGCTGCCGCCCTGCTGGCAGGCGCCTTCTTTCATTGCGCGGCCTCGGCCGATTCCACGCCGATACGGATCGGCGTCATCGGCCCGGTGACGGGCAAGAATTCGGAAGACATGGGGCAAAGCATCATCGGCGGCGCACGCGTCTTCCTGTCGGACGTCAACCAGATCGGCGGCATCATGGGACATCCGGTCGAGATCATCGAACGCGACGATCAGGCCAACCCCGACCACGGCGTAGCGATCGCCAAGGAAATGGTTGAGCAGAAGGTGGCAGCCGTGGTGGGCTTCGGCAACACCGGCGTGGCCCTGCCGGCAGCCAAGATACTGCAGGATGCGAAGATTCCCGTGATCGTCAGCGGCGCCACCGGTGCCATCGTGACCAAGAGCTTCATGCCACCGGCCTATCCCGTGAGCTACGTGTTCCGCACTTCGGCTTCCGACGCCATCCAGCCGGTAGTAATCCTCAATGACTTGATCGACCGCCGCAAGATGGACCGCATCGCGCTGATCCACGATGAAAGCCCCTATGGCACCAACGGCAAGACCAGCCTCCTGACCGAACTCGACCGGCGCGGCCTGAAGCCTGTCACGGTCGAAAGCTTCAAGGTCGGCGATGCCGATCTCTCCGCGCAACTGCACCGCATCAAGGACAGCGGCGCACAGGCAATGGTGCTGTACTGCCTGGCCGGCGACGCAGCCAACATCGCCAAGACCGCCGAGCGGCTGCAGATGCACCAGGTGATCGTCGGCCCCTGGACGCTGTCGCAGGAATCCTTCATCACCAAGGCCGGCAGTGCCGCCGAAGGCGCCCGCACCGTCGTCACCTTCATCGAGAACGACGCCAGTTCCTCCAGCTCGCAATTCACGCTGGCCTACCGCAAGCTCAACAAGGTCACGCATATTCCTTCGGCCGTGGCGGCGGCCCAGACCTACGACGCCTTGCGCCTCCTGGCATTGGCAATGTACCAGGCCAATTCGACCGATGGCGTGCAAATCCAGCATGCGCTGGAAAATCTCGACCAGCACACCACCTCGACCGTGATCACGCGCTACTTCAAACCCTTCTCCGCCAATGACCATGAAGCCATGTCGCTCAACATGGCTGTGATGGGTGAAGTCAGGAACGGCAAGGTGATCTACGCCTACAAGGAAGACGAAAACCGTAGCGCCATTGCGCGCACCAAGGCGCCTTCCAAATAAGCTATCCCATACAGTAGAAACCGCAGAGTGCGCACAAACGCACATCCTTGGGTTAATCTGCTGGTCATAAAAACGAAATACTGGAGACGCACGGCACGGGGTATTCGCCCCGGCTGAAACACGCCGCATCGCAGCGATGCGGTGTGGTGCCCCTCATCATCCCTGACAACACAAGCCTTGCCCAAACCGGCGAGGAGGGATGCCTTTTGCCTGTCAAAACGGAGGATGCCATGTTCAACGCAACACTCGCCTGCCTTGCCGCCGCGCTAACCTGTGGCGCGCTTGCCTGCGCCGCCCACGCCGATCCCGCGCCGATCAGGATAGGTGTGATCGGCCCCGTCACCGGCAAGGCTTCGGAAGACATGGGGCAAAGCATCATGGGTGGCGCGCAGGTATTCCTGGCCGACGTCAACCAGATCGGCGGCATCCTCGGGCGCCGCGTCGAGCTGGTCGAACGCGACGACCGCTCGCAGCCCGAGCGCGGCGTGGAGTTGGCCCGGGAGTTGATCGAAAAGGAAAAAGTCGTGGCCGTGGTCGGCTTCGGCAACAGCGGCGTGGTCTTGCAGGCGGCCAAGGTGTTCCAGGAAGCCAAGGTGCCCTTGATCGTCACGGCGGCAACCGGCGCATCCATCACCAAGAACTTCATGCCGCCCGAGGTGCCGGAGAGCTACATCTTCCGCGTCGCCGCCAGCGATGCGATCCAGCCGTCGGTGCTGCTGGCCGACCTGATCGACCGGCGCAAGATCGAGCATATCGCCTTGCTGCACGACGACAGCCCATACGGGCAATACGGCAAGCAAAACGTGGTGGCCGAACTCGCCAGGCGCAAGCTGGAACTGGTGCAGGATGAAAGCTTCAAGGTCGGAGAACCGGACTTGAACGCGCAACTGCACCGCATCCGCGACAGCGGTGCGCAAGCCGTCTTCCTGTATTGCCTCGCCGGCGACGCCGCTACCGTGCTGAAAACTGCAGAGCACATGTCGCTGCACCTGCCCTTCGTCGGCTCCTGGGCCTTGTCGCAGCAATCCTTCATCGACCGCGCCGGCGGCGGCGCCGACGGCACACGCACCGCCGTCACCTTCATCGAAAACGAAACCAGCAACAGCGCACTGCAATTCTCGCTGGCCTACCGCAAAATCAACCAGGTTGACCACATCCCTTCGGCCGTGACGGCAGCACAGACCTACGATGCCTTGCGCTTGCTGGCGCTGGCCATCTACCAGGCCAATTCCGCCGGCGGCCCCGACATCAAGCACGCGCTGGAACACCTCGAACAGCACACCGCCTCCACCGTCATCACCCGCTACTTCAAACCGTTTTCGCCGGACGACCATGAAGCCATCAGCCGCAACATGCTGGTGATGGGCGAGATCAAGAACGGCAAAGTGGTCTACGTCTACAAGGAAGACGAAAACCGCAGCGCCATTGCACGCACCAAGGTCGTGGCAAAATAACGTGAGCGGATTCGCTCATGAGACAATATGGGGCATGAGCGAACACGTACTGAGCTGGCACGACCCACGACGCCTGGCAGCCGAACTGCGCGCCTTGCCGCCGCTGGACAACGCGGCGGTAGCGCAGGCCCAGGGCGACTTTCTCATCGATGCCTGCGTGCCCGGTGCACCGCTACTCATCACCTTCGCCTTCGTCGACTGGGCCAAGACGGCGGAGTTCTACCTGTTCGGCCGCAGCAAGAAGTTGGAGGTCCTCGGCGGCAAACCGGTCAACCGCATCCTGCTGCGCGACAGGCGCAATCTCTGGTACATGCAAGGCGTCGAAGGCCTGGGAGCCAACGTCGCTGAGGTAGCGAAAAAACTCCAGCTTCTCGTCGCCGCCATGCAGCCAAGCGCGCTCTGGTGCGTGGGCGAATCGATGGGTGGCTATGCCGCCGTCCTGTACGGTTTGCTGCTGCAAGCCGAGCGCATTGTCGCCTTCGGCGCGCTATCGACCTTCAACGCCGCCTTTGCCGAACAATATGGCGACCGCCGCTGGCTGGGCACGATGAAAAACATGAATCCGGCGCTGGTGGAAGCGAGCGACCTGCCCGCATTGGCGCGGCGCCAGCAATATCGCGGGCGATTGCATCTGGTCCAGGGCACGTTCGCCGGCAAGAACGCGCCCGATGCCGTGAACCTCGACGTGATGCACAGCCGCCGCTTTGCCGACCTGCGCTGCGTGCGGTATCACGACTATCCGCAGGCCGACCATGCCGTGACGCATTGGCTCAACGCGCGCGGCCAATTCGACGCCATCCTGCTGCACTGCCTGTTCGATGCCCCCGATCCCGCGCCGCAGCCGGCGCCCGCCGCAATCGCGCCGCGCCCCGCAGCACCGTGGCTGCGCTCATGGCCTCCGAACTTCCCGCCACTGGACGAGCAAGCGATCGCCAATGCCCGCGAAGACGTATTGGTCCATCGCATAACGCCGCGTGCGCCATTGATCATTTGCTTTGCCGATGTACCGATGGAGGGTGAAGCGCGCTTCGAGACCTTCGCCGATTGGGAGCAACTCGAAGCGAACACACCATTGAATCGCATCCTCTTGCGCGACAGCGGGCAACGCGCCTGGCTAGCCGGTTGCAAGGACATGGGTGACAATATCGACAGCGTCGCCGCCAACTTGCGCAAACTGATCACGATGTGCGACCCAGCCAGCATCGTCTGCATCGGCCAGGGTGCGGGCGGCTTTGCCGCCGTCCTGTTTGCCTCCCTGATCGGCGCCGAAGCCGCGCTGGTACTCGATCCGCTGACCATCCTCGACGCGCCGCTGGCAGCATCATGGCATGACAGCCGTTATCAACGCATGCTGGGCAAGCTCACCGCGCGCGACGGCCCGCGCGACTTGCTGCCGGTGCTCACCCGCTATCGCGGCAAGGTGCACATCCTGTGCAGTGCCTTGGCACAAGGCTCGTACGACGCAGGCAGCCACAGCGCCGTGCATGCCCAGCGCGTCGCCATGCTGGCCAACGTCAGCGTGACCGCCTTACCCACCGAGCGCGATGCCTTGCAATGGGTACGCGAACACGGCTTGTTCGCCAAGCTCCTGGGGCTACAGGCGGCAACGGCCGATTGAGATTACGCCGCAGTTTGCATGCCCGCTCCCGCCCATTGTGAACGGGAGGAGATGCACATTCATTGCATGCTCTTGACCAACTCCTCATCCGCCGCCACCGCCCTCTGTACAGCCGGACGGCTCATGACGCGCTCAACGTAGGCCGTGAGCACCGGCAACTCGGGCATCAGCTTGAACGCAAGCAACCACTTCAGCGACGTTCCCCACAACAGATCGACCGCGGTAAAGCGTTCGCCCAACAGGTAAGGCCCCTGGCTCAATTGCGCCACCACCGTGTCGAACATGGTATCGAAGTCGCCATACGGGCAAGTCGATGGCGACACCGGTTCGCGCTTGAATGCGCGATCCACCACAGCCGGCTCGACGCAGGAGCCATAGAACACCATCCAGCGCAAATAAGGCCCGCGCAAGGGATCCTGCAAGCCCGGCGCCAGCCCCGCTTCGGGATAAAGATCGGCCAGGTACATGTAGACCGCGGCCTGTTCGGTGACCAGCGCCTCGCCATGCACGATGGCCGGCACCTTGCCCATGGGATTGACCGCCAGATAATCCGGCGCACGCTGCTGCGCGGCCTTGAGGCTCAAGACCCGCATTTCATAATCTGCGCCCAACTCTTCGAGCAAAATGCGCACGCCGCCGGCGCGGCTGTTGGGGCAGTGAAAAAAGACGACATGGCGATCGAAGCTCATCGTGATATCCTCGGCAAGTGAAGGAAAACCCATTGTGGCGCGTGGCATCGCGGCGCGTCTTGTAAAAACGCGAAGTCAAAACGCAAAATCGCATGAACGACATATTGCAGCCGGTGACAGCCAAGCCCAAGGGCGTGGTGGCGCCCGCGTTGGCCAATAAAATGTTCCGCCTGAACCGTTACCAGCCGACGCCGCCATTCGACGGCGTGATCGAGCATTATTGGGTTGTGGAATGGGATTTGCAAGGCAAACCTCCCTTCGTGCAACGCACCCTGCCCTATCCCAGCGTACAGTTGGTGTTCGATTCCAGCAAGACGGCGGTATTCGGCGTCGTCAGCGGCGCATTCGAATACACCTTGAAGGAGTCCGGCAAAGTGCTGGGCGTGCGCTTCAAGGCCGGCGCTTTCCGCCCGATCCTGGGCAGGTCAATGCAAAGCATCACCGACAAAACCCTGACGCTCGCCGAAGCCTTCGGCTGGGACGACGCAAAAGCGGAACGGCAAGTGCTCGCTGCCGAGGGCGACGCCGGCATGATCACCGCAGCCGAAGCTTTGATACGCCCGCTCCTGCCGCCGCCCGACCCCAAGCTGGAGAAGATCGGCAGCCTGCTCAAGCACATACAGGAGCACCAGGAAACCACGCGCGCCGAAGACTGGGCCGCGCAATGCGGCATCGGCCTGCGTTCGCTGCAATTGCTCCTGGCCGACTATGTCGGCGTCAGCCCGAAATGGATCATCAAACGCTATCGCCTGCAGGAAGCGGCCGATCTGCTGGCGGGCGGCGCCGAGGTCGATCTCGCCGAGCTGGCGCAGCGCCTGGGCTACTTCGATCAGGCGCACCTTTCGCGCGACTTTCACGCCCTGGTCGGCAAGACGCCGTCGGAATACCGCAGGCAAAACGCTGCGGCATAGCCCTCTATTGCGGCGCCGGGTAACTGACTTCCAGGATTTCCAGCTCTTCCAGCCCCGAAGGCGTTTGCAGCGTCACGGTATCGCCCTCGCGTGCCTTGGTCATCGCGCGCGCCACCGGCGCAACCCAGCTGATCTTGCCCTTCAAGGGATCGGACTCGTCGATACCCGTAATCGTAACCGTGGTCTGCACTCCATCCTGATTTTCAAAGGTCACGGTGGCGCCGAAAAACACCTGGTCGCTGCCATGATGCACGCTGGGATCGACCACTTCGGCCAGATCCATGCGCTTGGTCAGGAAGCGGATGCGCCGGTCGATCTCGCGCAGGCGCCGTTTGCCGTAGATGTAGTCGCCATTCTCCGAGCGGTCGCCATTGGACGCGGCCCAATGCACCACGCGCACGACCTCGGGCCGCTCAACGTCGATCAGGTGCAGCAATTCATCCCTGATGCGCTGATAGCCCTGCGGCGTGATGTAATTCTTCGCGCCGGCGGGAATGGCAGGCAAAGCGCCTTCCATGTCTTCATCGTCGTCGCTACTCTCTTTGACAAATGCCTTGTTCATGATTCTTCAGACGAAAGACGCATACTACGCACTATGGGCCACATTGTCGCTCCATTCGAACGCGGCAACTTGCATCGCGGCCAGATCTTCGCCCGATAATTGCAGGCGCTCGAAAGCCGGCATGGCGTGGATACCGGAATCCTGCATATGCTCCAGATACTCGACCAGGTGCAGCATGTCGCCAAAAGGGCCTTCGCGCGCAAGCAATGCATCGCGCACCTCATCGGCCACCGGCATATGTTCCAGTATATTCACCATCGGTATGCCGAACAAGGCATCCATGAGCGACATGATGCCGACGGCGAAGGCACGGTCCGCAATCGTGCGGTCGCGCGGATAGTGCTTCTGCGCCATCAATTCCAGCAACTTGCCGCGCGTCGCCGCCATCGACAACAGCGGCGAAACACGCTGCGCGCCATGCCGCTCTTCGGCATAGAGCATGATTTGCAGCCAGCGCTGCAACTGGCGCCGGCCCAGCACGAACAAGGCCTGGCTCAAGCTGTCGATGCGCCGCGGCACACCGACGCCCGGTGTATTGACCAGGCGCAGCAGCATGATGCCGATTGCCGCATCGTGCTTGATGCAGCGCTCGATTTCGATCGTGTCGGCATCGGCTTCAAGCAGCGCCATGATCTGCACCACCGCCAGTTGCGCAGGCGTCAGCTTCTTGCCGGAAATGATCACCGGGCGTGCGAAATAATAACCCTGGAACAAATCGAAACCGAGCGCCAGGCACTGCGCAAACTCTTCGCGGGTCTCGACCTTTTCCGCCAGCAGTTTGGCATGCGTGCGCCCGAGCATGGCGCACAAGGGCGCCAGCGTCACGCGCGCCGTCTGCGCAATGTCGATCTTGATGATGGACAGGTAAGGCAGCAACTTGCGCAAGCCTTCCGAATCCTCCACCACATCATCCAGCGCAAACTTGTAACCGACCTTGTGCAATTCGGCCACGCGCGCCACGATCTCCGGCGTCACCACGACCGTTTCCAGGATTTCGAGTATCGTTTTCTCCGGCGGCAGGAAAGTAACGATATCGCTCATCAACACCGCTGCATCGACATTGAAGAAACCGAGCGATCCGCCGATCACTTGCGCCATGCCCAGTTCGGAAGCGTGGGCGATCACCGAAGCCGTGGCCGACAAATCGTCCACCACGTCGGCCCCGCCGTAGCTGGCGCGACGAAACAGCAACTCATAGGCGACGAGCGCCTGATCGCGGTCGAGTATGGGCTGGCGCGCGAGGAAAAAATCCTCGATGCGCGGCATCTCGATCGTGGTCTCGCTTTTCATGGCTTCATCATGCACCCGGCGCAGCCGGTATGCAACTATGGCCTGCCGACATCCAAGGTGGGAGTTTCGTGCAATGCCAACATGCCCTAGCGACTAGGCGCCGTACGCCCCACAACGGTCTGCCCCGTTTGCAGTTCAAAGTGCGCGCCGCTGTCCACGGCAAGCTTATCGGTTAGCCAGGGCAAAATGTCGCGCAGGGACGCTTCCAGAGTCCAGGGCGGATTCAAGATGAACATGCCCGAGCCGCGCAAACCGAAACCATCCGGCGTCGGCGCGCCGATCGACAGCGTCACATGCAGCCAGCCATTGGCCGGCAGGCGCTTCAATTGATCGGGAAACTGGCGCGATTCCATGCGCTGCAACACCGGGTACCAAACGGCGTACGTCCCGGTGGCAAAGCGCTGCAAGGCGTCGGCCAGAACCGTCTTGACCTGGCGGTAGTCGCTCTTGTCTTCATAAGGCGGATCGATCAGCACCAGCGCGCGCCGCGAAGGCGGCGGCAAGATCGCCTTTAACGCGCCGAAACCGTCGCTACGCTCAACCAGCACACGCTTGCCGCGCGTCGTCGGGCGTTGCCCCTGCGCAGCCTTGTGCGCCTCGAGTTTGCGAAAATTCTCGGCCAGCACCTTGCCTTCGGTGGGGTGCAACTCAAACAAGCGCAGCCGGTCGGGCTCGCGCATCACCTGTTCCGCAATGAAGGGTGAACCGGGATAGTGACGCAGCTTGCCGCTTGGATTCATCGCCTTGACCAACTGCACATAGTCGGCAACGTCGGCAGGCAGGTCCGAGCGCTCCCACAGCCTGCTGATGCCGCTTTCATACTCGGCATTCTTGGCCGCAAAGGCTTCGTCGAGATTGTAGACGCCCGCGCCGGCGTGGGTATCGACGACCATATAGGGCGTCTCTTTCTGGTTCAGATAGCGCAGAAGTTGAATCAGGATCACATGCTTCAAGACATCGGCATGGTTGCCCGCATGGAATGCGTGGCGATAGCTGAACATAGATTATCCGTGGGAAGCATTTTCCCTATTCTACCAAATGGACGCCTCTAAAAACGGGAGCGAGCGCCCCACGGGCGCGCGGAGAAACGCAGCCACATGACTGCATGGTGGGCATCGCAAGCCCGGGATCGGCGATTTTGCCAAGCTGCGAAGTGCATTTCAAGGTGTCCAAATGAAAAAACCGCGCCCCGGTTATGCCGGGGCGCGGGGTCTCCTCCAACGGGCAGCCGGTTGACGGCCGCCGCTCCTCTTATGCAAAACTGTATGTGATCAAGCGACCTTCTTTTCGAAGAATTGCTCGTTCTCGGTCGAACCATGCAGGGCCGTGGTCGAGGATTGGCCCTGCTGGATCGCTTGCGTGACGGCGTCGAAGTAACCGGTACCGACCTCGCGCTGATGCTTGACCGCGGTGAAACCCTTCTCCGCGGCGGCGAATTCGGCTTCCTGCAGTTCGACGAAAGCGGACATCTGGTTGCGCGCGTAGCCGTGCGCCAGGTTGAACATCGAATAGTTCAGCGCATGGAAACCGGCCAGCGTGATGAACTGGAACTTGTAGCCCATGGCACCCAATTCCTTCTGGAACTTGGCGATGGTGGCATCGTCGAGGTTCTTCTTCCAGTTGAACGACGGCGAGCAGTTATAAGCCAGCATCTTGCCCGGGAACTTGGCATGCACCGCTTCGGCGAACTTGCGCGCGAAGTTCAGGTCCGGCTTGCCGGTTTCGCACCACACCAGGTCGGCGTACGGTGCATAAGCCAGTGCGCGCGAGATCGCTTGCTCGATGCCGGGCTTGGTCTTGTAAAAACCTTCAACGGTGCGTTCGCCGGTGCAGTGCGACTTGTCGTTGTCGTCAACGTCGGAAGTCAACAGGTCGGCCGCTTCGGCATCGGTGCGCGCCACGAGGATCGTGGGTGTGCCCATCACGTCGGCCGCCAAACGCGCGGCGGTCAGCTTCTCGACGGCTTCGCGCGTCGGAACGAGCACCTTGCCGCCCATGTGGCCGCACTTCTTGACGGAGGCAAGCTGGTCTTCGAAGTGCACGCCCGAGGCGCCCGCTTCGATCATCGACTTCATCAATTCGAAGGCATTCAACACGCCGCCAAAGCCGGCTTCCGCATCGGCCACGATGGGTGCGAAATAGTCGATGTCATCCTTGCCTTCGGACCATTGGATCTGGTCGGCGCGGGCGAAGGTGTTGTTGATGCGCTTGACCACCATCGGCACCGAGTTGGCCGGATAGAGCGATTGGTCGGGATACATTTCACCTGCCAGGTTGGCGTCGCCTGCGACTTGCCAGCCCGAGAGGTAGATTGCCTTCAAACCGGCCTTGACCTGTTGCATGGCCTGGTTGCCCGTCAGTGCGCCCAGCGCATTGACGAAGGGTTCATTGTTGACGAGGTTCCACAGCTTCTCGGCGCCGCGCTTGGCCAAAGTGTGCTCGATCTGCACCGAACCGCGCAGGCGCACCACGTCTTCGGCGGTGTAGTTGCGTGTGACGCCCTTCCAGCGCGGATTTTCTGCCCAGTCTTTTTCCAGAGCTTGAATTTGCTGTTCGCGAGTTGCCATCGTCGTTCTCCTGTGTGAAGTGAATTTGCTTGAAAACCGAAACCCTATGGCTAAATCATAGGCTTCATTTCGCACAGCAGCAATGTCTTATATAAGACATATAACGATTTTTTATTCTTTTACTTTCAATGACTTACATTTAATTTCCCGCGATACGAAATGAAATTCCTATTTATGAAATTTTTCGATGATGCCCTGCAACGGGTGAATTTCACAATGCGGAATGCGTTTTCCGGCCTGTGAAATTCATCCATACGATTTACTGCGGCACCCTGATTACTGCGGCACCTTGAAAAAACAATCCGTCATCCCGCGAAAGCGGGGACCCAGGATGAATACCATTATCGGCTGCGCTCCTGGATTCCCGCTTTCGCGGAAATGACGGGTTAGATGCAAGCGCAATGGAACATGCAAATTCCTGGAGCCGTCCTTCGTCAGGCTCGCTGATAGATATCTTCCAGCCGCACGATATCGTCCTCGCCCAGATAGCTGCCCGACTGCACCTCGATCAAATGGAGCGGCACCTTGCCGGGATTTTCCAGCCGGTGCGTCGCGCCGATCGGGATATAGGCCGACTCGTTTTCGGCCAGCAGTTGCACTTCGTCGCCGCGCGTCACGCGTGCCGTGCCGCTGACCACCACCCAATGCTCGGCGCGGTGATGGTGCATCTGCAGCGAAAGCTTGCCGCCCGGCTTGACCGTAATGCGCTTGACCTGGAAGCGGTCGCCGCAATCGATGCCTTCATAGCAGCCCCAGGGTCGGTAGACGCGTGTATGGCTGACGTGCTCGGAACGCCCACGCGCCTTCAAGTCTTCGACCACCTGCTTGACCTTTTGCACATGGTCCTTGTGCGCTACCAGCACAGCATCCTTGGTTTCCACCACCACCAGGTCTTGCGCACCGATGACGGCGACGAAGCGGCTCTCGGAGCGGATCAGCGAATTGGTGACGCCATCGGCGTAGACATCGCCGCGCAGCACGTTGCCGTTCTCGTCAACCTTTTGCACTTCGCACAGCGCCGACCACGATCCAACGTCGCTCCAGCCAATCTCGGAAGGCACCACGACGGCGCGGCGCGTCGACTCCATCACGGCATAGTCGATCGATTCCGATGGGCAGGCAGCGAACGCCACCTCGTCCAGGCGGCAGAAATCGAGATCGCGATAGGCATCGCGGAAGGCGCGCTCGCAATACTGCACGATCTCGGGCCGGAAGCTGGCGAGCTCCTGCAAATAGTCGGCGGCGCGGAACAGGAACATGCCGCTATTCCAGCAATATTCCTTCGAGGCGACGAAGGTTTCGGCGGTAGCCCGATCCGGCTTCTCGACGAAGCGCTCGACCTTGAAGCAGCCGTCGAGCCCGGCCAGGGGTTCGCCGCGCTTGATATAGCCATAGCCGGTCTCGGCGCACGACGGCACGATGCCGAACGTCACCAGCGTGCCCCATTCGGCCGCGGCGGCAGCACGCTGGATCGCTTCGTGAAAGGCCGGCACGTCGGTAATGGCATGGTCCGCCGGCAGCACCAGCATGACCGCGTCCTTGTCTTCCTTCTGCAGGAAATGCGCGGCCACGGCAACTGCCGGTGCAGTATTGCGCCCTTCCGGCTCCAGCACGATGCCCGAAGGCGTCACGCCGATCTCGCGCAGCTGCTCGGCGACCAGGAAACGATGTTCGTTGCCGCACACCACCAAGGGCGGCATCCAGTGCGGCATGTCGGCCAGACGCATCACCGTCTCCTGCAGCATGGTCTTGTCCGACACAAGAGGCAGCAATTGCTTGGGCAGCACTTCGCGCGATAGCGGCCAGAGCCGTGTTCCGGATCCGCCGGCCAGAATGACGGGGTAGATTTTCATGGTTCTCTTTCCTTCAATACAGACAAATTCGGTGGCACCATGACAATGAATGCCGGTTTGGCAAGCACGGGCCGGATTGGTTCCCCAGGCTACCGCGCCGTTTGAGTGCGGAAAACCATACCACCTGGGACTTATCCAATGGCCATGCCCCAAGACTACGCAAAAGATGCGCCAGCAGGTGTGACCACTTGGGTGGATTCGCGTAAGAAGTGTTACGGGATGTGACGCAGGGGTCACTGGCGGAAGAAAGAAAAGAGGCGGATCTCGCGACCCGCCCCTTTTCAATCAGGCAAAACCTCGCCTGACAACTACGGCAATGCTTGCCTCAAACCTTGCGGCGCGAAGCGACGTAGCCCAGCATACCCAAACCGGCCAACATCATCGCCAGCGTGCTGGCTTCCGGCACGGCGGAAATCGAAATTGCACCGCCATATTCACCGCCGGCAATACCATAGGTCTTGCCCGTGATCACGGCGTAATAGCTGCCTGCGGCCAGATCATGCAGCGAGATCGAGGCACCGGTACCCAAATCGACATTGTGCGAATTGTACAAAGTCAGGTTCAGGTTGTTGATACCGAAATACGGCGTGCTGCCGAGCGAGAAATTGAGTGCGCCAACGCCTGCGGACAAGTTCGACAAGCTACCGATCGTGAAATCGATGGTGTCGGAAAAGCTGCCGCTGACGGCGGTCGGACCAAATTGCGTCACGCCCGACGACAAGGTGCCGAGATCATACGTCGCGGCGCCAGCACTTGCCGAGACGGCCAATCCCGCGGCCAGCGCAAGGCTGCCCAAGAATTTAACCATATGAATCCCCCTAAAAAGATAATAACAGACCAACAATTGTTTGCAATTCGACAAAATTCCGAATCGCCGCAGATTGTACACTGAAAGTTAACCAAAACTTAACTATGAAATAGCTATTTTGAAATTGTTTTTGCGCCGCACAACATATAAAAGAATGAACATTTGCATGGAAGAAAGCTCTTGCTGAACATCACAAATCAAAATTTTCTTTTGGTTACTTTTCCGAACGCAATACCCTCCGATTCATCCACGGCAGCGTCCAGCCAAGTGCCTGCCGCAGAAATTTATGGAGCAAAATTTGTGCCTACAATGCATATTTCACAACAAAAAAGGCGGATCTTGTGATCCGCCGCCCCCATTCTGGCCATACCGCAACCTGAAAACTATCGCTAGCTCCCATCAAACCTTGCGGCGCGAAACCGCATAACCCAACAAGCCGAGACCCGCCAGCATCATTGCTGTGCTGCCTGACTCGGGCACCGGGGAAAGTTGGATTGAACCCGAATATTCCCCACCCACCGTACCATCCACGTCAGCACCAACCAGAATCTGGTAGTTACCTGGTGCGACCCGGAGCGCGGTACCACCAACCCCTGTGCCGCCGAGTTCAACATGGCCCGGCCCCCACAAGGAGATGTAGAACGAGCTGATGTCCATGTCGGGCGCGCTATTGATCGGGGCGCCGGTGAAGGTAATGTTCTCTTCTTTACTGATCGAAAAATCAATCGTGTCAAAAGAAGCGTAGGGACCGGGGCTCATAGTGTAAGGACCGAAAGATGTCACACTTTCGGTCAAGGCGCCGAGATCATAAGTTGCCGCACCGGCACTTGCCGATGCCGCCAAGCATGCCGCCAAAGTCAGGCCGATTAAAAGCTTGCTCATCGTAGGCTCCAAATCGAAAACCGCGGAAAGCAGGCCCTGAGGCCTGCTTCCCCGTTCAGCCGATGGAGCTGGCTGAACATTGTGAAAACCCTACCCGTTCAAGCCTTGCGGCGCGAAACGACGTAGCCCAGCAAACCGAGGCCGGCCACCAGCATGGCCATGGAGTCGGCTTCGGGCACCGGCGAGACCGCGATGGCACCGCCATATTCACCGCCGGCCGAGCCATTGGCCGTACCGGAGATGATCGCGTAATAGCTTCCGGCGGCCAAGTTGTGCAGCGTGATGTCGGTTCCGCTCCCGAGATCGGTGCCACCGGCCGTGTACAGCGTCAGGTCGAGGCCGGTGATGTTCTTGAACGGCGAACCGCCCAAGCTGAAGTTCAACGTGCCCACTCCTGCGGAAAGCGTCGATAAATTACTCAAGGAGAAATCGATGGTGTCGGAGAACGACCCCATGACTTGATTGACGCCGAATTGCGTGACGCCGACCGGCAAGGTGCCGAGGTTGTAGGTGGCGGCACCGGCACCGGAGGAAGCCACCAGACCCGCAGCCAAAGCGAGCGTGCTCAATAGTTTTTTCATAAAAATACCCCCAAATCGGAAATGAACAAAAAACAACTCCTAGTTGCAATTACACTAATGCAATTACTGCTATCGTCGTCGATTGCACATCAAAAAAGTTAATCAAAAATTAACCTTGAAAATATTATCTCGCAATTGTTATCAATTTTGAAACACTTATTTCGCGTTTATTTTTTGATCGAACACTACTGATCGACCCCGATTTTCAAACGAGAGAAATATTCCCTCTTCTTTTTCCAATAATGGAAAAACCTGCACCAAAAAGGCTTACGCCTCTACGTATCCCTGCGGATTCTGCGATTGCCAACGCCACGAGTCGGCGCACATGCGCTCGATGCCCAATTCCGCCGACCAGCCCAGCTTTTCCCCGGCTAGACTGGGATCGGCATAGCAGCAGGCAATGTCGCCGGCGCGGCGCGGTGCCATGTGCAGCTTGATATCGCGGCCGCTGGCCTGTTCGAACGCCTTCACCACTTCGAGCACGCTGTGGCCGCGTCCGGTACCCAGATTCACGGTCAGCAAGCCTTCATTCCTGGCGAGGTAGCTCAGCGCCGCGACGTGGCCCTTGGCCAGGTCGACCACGTGGATGTAGTCGCGCACGCCGGTGCCGTCGGGCGTCGGGTAATCCTGGCCGAACACCTGGAGGAATTCGCGCCGTCCCACCGCCACCTGCGAGAGGAAGGGCATGAGATTGTTGGGGATGCCGTTCGGGTCTTCGCCGATCATGCCGCTCTCGTGCGCGCCCACCGGATTGAAGTAGCGCAAGAGGCCGATGCGCCAGGATGAATCGGACACATGCAAATCGCGCAGGATCTGCTCGATCATCATCTTGCTCGTGCCATACGGGTTGGTGGTGCGCCCGACCGGGAAGTCTTCGCGGATCGGCACCGCGTGCGGGTCGCCGTAGACCGTGGCCGAAGAGCTGAACACGATGCGCCTGACGCCGGCCTCCTTCATCACCTCGCACAAGGCGATGGTGCCGGAGACATTGTTGTCGTAGTAATGAAGCGGTTGCGCCACCGATTCGCCGACTGCCTTGAGTCCGGCAAAATGCACCACGGCTTCGATCGTGTGGCGGTGAAAGATTTCGCGCAGGGCTTCGCGGTTGCGGATATCGGCTTGATGAAAAGTCAGTTGCTTCTCCGCGCGCAGGTCAACAATATTGCGCACGCGGTCGAGCGCGGCGGCCTTGCTGTTGCACAGGTTGTCCACCACCACCAGTTCATGCCCGGCTGCGAGCAATTCAACGCAGGTGTGGGAACCGATATAGCCGGCGCCGCCGGTAACCAGAATTGCCATAGTCTTACCCCCTCAGATTGCTTGAAACCATGCCGTAGACTTCCAGCGTGCGCGCCGCGACGCGCCGCCAGTCGTTGCGTTCCGCCACCCAGGTACGGCGTGCCGAGCAGCTCGCATCATCGGGTTCGACGGCGGCATGCTGCCCCAGGCGTTCGGCCAGGGCGCTGCGGTCTCCCAATGGAAAATAATGATCCGCTTCCAGACCGACTTCGACGTTGGCCGGAATGTCGCTTGCCACCACGGGCAAGCCATAACTGAGCGCTTCAAGCATGGCGATCGGCATGCCCTCGTGCGAAGACGGCAGCACGAACAAGCCCGCATGCGCATACAGTTCCTGCAAGGCGATGCCGCTCTGGAAACCGGTCATCACGGTGCCCGTGGCTTGTGCCCTGGCGATCACTTCGCGCTGGTATTCGTCGGGATGATCGGCCCCGCCGACCAACACCAGCTTCCAGCCATCCAACCGCGCCAGCAGAAAGGCTTCGATCAGATCGAGGTGGCGCTTCTCCGGCACCAACCGGGAAACCAGCAGCACGTAGCGCCGGCGCCGCAGGCCGAAACGCTCCAGCGCGCTCACCGATTCGGGCAAAGGCGCCAGCACGACGCCATTGGGAATCAGCGCCGACTCGCGCGCGTGCTTGGCGCGCACCAGATCGGCGATCACGCGCGAAATGACGATGCGCTCGTTGGCAAAACGCATGCCCCAGCGTTCACCCAATTGCAGCACGAAGCGCGCGAAGCGGCCCCATTTCTGCCTGTCATAGTCCGGCCCGTGGTGCGTGACGACCACGCGCAAGCCCAACAGGCGCGCGGGCAGCGTCATGATCGCCGGGCCGATGGCCTGGATATGCAGGATATCAGGCCGTTTGAAGGCTGCATAGAGCGTGCCGAGGAAGGTGTGCACAATCGCTTCCAGCCCCTTGGATTTGGGCGCCCACAAGGGCACGAACTTCACGCCCTGCCACTCGTGGCCGACGTCCTTGGGTTGATAGGGTGAACGCACCAGCACCGTCACCTCGCAACCCATTCCGGCCAGGAGCGGGCACAAATGTTCCGCATGCGTTTCCACGCCGCCCTGTACCTTGGGAAAGCCGCGCAGGCCGAGCATCATGATGCGAAGCGGACGTTGGGTATTCATCAATACACCGCCATCAGGTCGCCGGCCAGCTTGGACCAGCTGTATTGCGTTTCCAGCAAGGCGCGGCCGTCGCGCCCCATCTCGGCCGCCAGCACGGGATTGCCGAGCAATTGCATCACCTTCTCGCCCATCGCGGAAAAGTCGTTGGGTTGCGCGACGAAGCCGGTCTTGCCTTCGATCACCAGGCCGCGATAGAACAGGAAGTCCCACACCACGGCAGGCAGTTGCATCGCCATCGCTTCAAGGCAGGTGCCGGGCAGGCCTTCGTAATACGAGGTCGAGGCGTAGACGCGGCTGCGGTTGTAATAACCCGTCATCTGCGACAGCGGCACCTTGCCGGTCAACAGTACATTCTGCGCATAAGGCGCCAATGCTTCGCGGACCCAGGCATCGTCGTCGCCGTAGCCGACGATGGCAATGCGGATGTCGGGCTTCAATTCGATCAAGCGGCGGCACAACTGCACCATCGCACGGCTGCCCTTACGAAATTCGATGCGGCCGCAAAACAGCACGTCGATATCCTTCTGCACCTGTCCGTCCGGCGCGAACAGCTTGATGTCGGCCCCGTTTGGAATCACGCTGATCGGCCCCTTGAAGCCGTAAGCCAGCACTTCCTGCCGGCCCTGTTCGGTCAGGGTCACGACTTTCCTGGTCTTGGAAAAGATGCGCCGCTCCATCCACGACTTGATTGCCAGCGACATGCCGCCCCACTGGCTGTCGAAATGGCGCGTCTCGTAGAAGCGGCCCGACATGCCGAGGTAAGTCGTATGCGCCGTCAAGAGCACCGGAATATGGCGCGGCAGGAACAAGCCGGGGATCAGCGGCGGAAAATGGAAATTGACCCAGCGGATCTTTCCTTCGTCATATAACTGTTGCACCAGCTTGCGCACCTGCCAGCCCCACTTGAACAGGCCAAAACGCCCGCCTGCCGACGGCACGTGCACGATCTCGACGCCGGGAAAGCTGCACTCGCGCCGGTTTTCGTCGCCCGTGATCAGATAAACCTTCGGGCCGCCCGGCGGCAGGTTGGACAAAAACGATTCGAGGTAGCGCGCGATGCCGCCGACGCCATAAAATTGTGGATAGACGATGGCAATCATGATGTCAGCCTCATTGCCGTTTCCACTTCGCCCATCAAACGCTCCCAGGTAAATTTTTCCACAATGGTTTCGCGCCCGGCCTGCGCCATACGCTGCATCGACGCCGGGTCTTCCAGCACGGCACAGACCGCGCGCGCGAGCTCGGCGGCATCGCCGGCGGGAACGAGCAAACCATTGCGCCCGTCGTCGATCACTTCGGGCACGCCGCCCACGGCTGAGCCGACCAGGAGCGTTCCCGAAGCCATCGCTTCGAGCATGACCAAGCCGAGCGGCTCCTGCCACACCGAGGGCATCACTACGATATCGACAGCGGAGTAAAGGTATTTCAAGGTTTCGTGCGGCAGGAAACCGGTGAAGACGATGTTTGACGCCACCGGCTGCGCCAGGGTCACCAGCTCGCGTTCATATTCGGTCTGCGCCGCGCCGTCGAAGAACGACGAGCCGGTTATCACCAGCCGCACGTCCGGGTGGCGACGCAAAATCTCGGGAAACGCTTCGATCAATACGTGCACGCCCTTGATCGGCACCAAGCGTCCCACGTAGAGCAAGTAACGCTTGTCCTCCTCGAATTGCAATGCCCCTGCCCGTGCCGGCGCATCTTCATAGGGCTTGAACACTTGCGGATCGGTAGCGTTCAGGGCCACCGAGAATCGGTGCGCATGTTCGGGAAAATGCGCAACCGCCTGGCGCCGGATGTATTCGCTGACGCAAATCACGCTATCGACCTTCTTCAGCACCTGGCGGTACAAGGGACGGAACAGGCGGATGGACAGATGGTCGTTGTGCATGTGGAGCACGATTCTTTGCCCCGGCGTCTTGGCAAAGAACAGCAGGATATTCGGTTCGTTGTGCACGTAGGCCACGTCGTAGCCACGCATTGCGCGTACGGCGCGCGCCGCGCGCACGCCGTAGGAAAACACGTTCTGCAGCTTGGCCAATTGGCGCAGCGGATTGCGCCGCCCCAGTTTCTCCTTCATTCCATAGCAGAACTTCTCGAACCGGGTCCAGGCGATGCCGATGTATTCGATGGCAGGGTCGCCCGCAGCATTGCCAACTTCGCCTGCGGGGCGCGACACCACGCCCACCTTGCCGCCCTTGGCCGCCATGCGGCGCGAGGCTTCATCCACCCAATGCTCCACCGCCCCACCCTTCACGGCCGGCACAGGCAGCATTTCCGGCAGCACGAAGATAACGGAATGCGTAACTGGATGCGCGACAGGTTGCGTCATTGCTCACCTCCCACGATTTCAAAATACGTGGTCGGCCCGTGCGAAAGCCTGGAGGTGTCGAGCGTGAAGGTGATGCTGCCTGCATCATGTTGTACCGCGATCGCATCGCCGCGCTTGCCGGCCAGCGTGTCGGAATACACCTTCAACTGCGCGGCATTGGCATTGGCGAGCGTCAGCTTCACCACCGCCGTCTGCATCTGCACGGGTAGCTTGCCCAGCGCCAGCAGCGTGGTTTCGTTGGCGTCGGAAAACTGCATGTTGCTGTTCCTGGCGTCGGTTGCCAGGATCACCAGCATGCGCTTCGACGTCTGCAGGGGATTGCCATCCATCGCCGAGACCGACACCAGTGCTGCCGTATCGGCGCTGTCGATCTTGAGGCTGGAGAGCGCCATCGGCTCGGGGGTATCGAACACTGCCGCTTCGGTGCGCGGCGTCACCACGGTCAGACGTTTTTTCTGCGTGTCGAGCACAATCTGGCCGGTATCGGTCTGGTAGTAGCCGCGATCCATCGCGCTGGCGTTGTTCGCATCTTCCACACCGGCGCTGCGCAAGGCGCTGATGCGCCCATTGAAGCGCCCGGCCGCCACCGCGTCGGTCTTGCCGAGTTGGGCCCCGGCACTACCGCCAACCTCGCGCGCCAGATTGCCGGCCTTGGCCATCAGGCTTTCATCGCCGTGCACCACCTTGCCGCCCACTCTCACGTCCACGCTGCCGGGCTGGATCTGGGCGTCGTAACTCGATTCGAGCTTGCCGGAAGGGTCGAGCGCAATCGCCGACACCAGCCCCATGCGGGACATGTCGAACGGCATGTCGCTATAGATGCCGTTCTGGTCGAACACGAATTCAGGACTGAGCTTGATGCCCAACGTGCGCCGCGCCGGCGCGACGTCGCCGCGCAGGTAGAGCAAGGCAGCCAACGTTTCATCGGCACGCGCCACCGGGTCGAGCCCGATGACGAAGGGATAGATCGCGTCCTTGCGGCCACGGCTATTGCTATTGCCGTAGGCAAGTTCGATCGCGCCGGCATGCTGGGCAATCATGCTCCAGCCCTGGAAGGCGGCATAGGCGGGCACGGCCAGTGCCGATTCGCGACGGTACTTGTTCCAGAACACCTGGCCGTATTCGGATACCGTGAAGGCCTTGCCGGCATGGCGATTGGCGGCGAGTTCGGCAATGTACTTGGCGCCGCCGGCCAGCATGCTGTCTTGCGGCATCTGCGAGCCCTTGTTGATGAAGGCGGACGGCTCGGCGAAATAGTTATGCAGATCGACCCAATCGAATTGTCCGCGCGACAGGCTGGCCGCCGGCGAGAGCCAGTTGTCGTCAGCCGTCACCAGCCCCTGATAGCCGGCCTGGCGCAAATAAGCCGTCATCCAGGCCGCAGTCGATGTTTCCAGATCGAAGAAGAAGCGCTGCACGTCACCCATGCGGCGGCTGCTCCAGGCATCTTGCTTGGGCAAGGCGATGCTCTGGCTCTCGATCGATTCCGAACCGGCCAATTCGCCTTTCCAAACCTGGGCCAGCGCCGCCGTATTGCCGTATTTCTTCTTCAGCCAATCGTTGAATAGCGGGCGCAGCGCGTCGGGAATGCCGGCGTGGGAGAGGAAGGCCAGCCCGCCTTCATTGACCATGATCAAGCCGGCCATGGCGGGGTCGACCAGGGGTGCCATGCCGCTGTAGGGATTCGGCGCGCCCAGCATCTTGTCCATCAACATTTTCCAGTGCGCCTGCGCTTCTGCGTCGTAGTAGACGCCGATTCGCAGATGACGGTGATCGACCCAGCGGTCGTCGATGCCGCCATAGCCGCCATTGCCCGAACTCAAGCCGTTCAAGACATAGTAGATGCCTTGCTTCTTCAGCGCCGCCAGCAGGTAGTGAAAGCGGTCGAATTGCTCGGGATTGAAATCGAAGTCGGCCTTGCGCCCCGTCATCAGCGTGTCTTCCTCGAAATCGACGCGCGCCATGTTGTAGCCATGCAGGCGCAGTTGCCTGACGTAGAGGTCAGCCGTCGCGTGATCAGGGAAGCCGCCCGTGGCGGCCGCGAAACCGGTGGACGCCATGAGAAAACGCAGCGCCTGCTGTGGCTTGTCGGCCGTGGCAAAGGCGCCGGACGAATTGACGATCAGGCGTGCCGTGACGGGCTTGGCCGGCGCCAGGAAGCCGGAGAAATCGAGGATGCTGCCGGGATCGATCTGCAGCGACACGTCCTTGACCGGCTGCCAATTGCCGCCCTCGCCATTTTGCGCCAGGGCCGGCGCGGCCGGCACCAGCGCTAGCGACACCGCGCAGGTGAGCGTCAGGAGCGCCCTCATGGCATTTCTCCGACGGCGGGAATCGCGTCGCCCAGTCCGCGATACACGCGAGCCACTGTTTCGGCGATGTTGTCGTAGCAGCGCACACGCCTGACGTAGTCGCGTCCGCGCTCGCCCATCACGCGGCGCAACTCGGGCGAGCGCAAGAGACTGATGAGCGCATCGGCAAAAGCCTGCGGCTCCAGCGCAACGCACAGGCCGCCGCCGCTCTCGGCCACCACCTGCGCCTGGTCCGGGTTGTCGTTGACCACCACGGGCAGGCCCAGCGCCATGTATTCGACTGCCTTGGTCGGCGAGGCGCTGTCGAGCAGGAAGCTGCGCGGAAAGGGCGAGAGGCCAACTTCGGCCTGGCGCACATAGCCCCAGGCGTCAGCGGAAGACAGCCAGCCGGTCCACAGCACATGGCCCGCCAGGCCGAGCCGTTCGGCCTCGCTCTTGAGCCAGGCGCGATGCGCCGCTTCCTCGGTGTCGCCCACCAGGATCAGCAATACTTCGGGTTCGTCGCGCACAACGATGGCCAGCATGTGCAGCAGGATCTCGATCTTGCGCACGCGGTCCAGCGTGCCGAGATAGGCGATCACGCGCCGGTTCGCCAGGCGCGCGTCGGCAACCGACGGTATCTGCTCGTGGCTGGCCGCCTCGACGTCAACGCCCATCGGCACCGGCGTCATTTTTTCCATCGGCACGCCTTCGCGCGCAAGATCGAGCTGCATTTGCCGGCTTTGCACGAAGACATGGTCGGCGCGCGGCAGCACCAGGCCATAGAGTATCCAGCGGCCTACCGTACCCTGGATCAGCGGGAACCAGAAGCGCATGCCGCCGCGCCAGCCGCGCGCGCGGGCACGATCGATCTGCCCTTCCGATTGCGGATACGAGAGCCAGTAAAAGAAGCGCATGCCCTTGATGCGCGCGATCATGAGGCCGAACAGCGCGGTCAACGACATGTCGCGCACCTGTATGGCATCGTAACGGCGTGGATCGAGGTTCGCCAGCACCGAAAGGTTGTGCCACAGCTTGATCACATACTGTCCGGCGCGGTTGGCCGGTACGTTGCACAGCCTGGCGCCGCCGCCGCCCCAGGGCGGGACGCTGGTCGGCGCAACGGCGCGTTCGCGCTCGGTGACGAGATCGCAGGTCACACCGCGGCGCGGCAGATACTTGCCGAACAGCGCCACCAGATCGGCTCGAAACGTCGGCCACTGCTCGGCGGTGAAATAGATCAGACGCATGATGCTAGGTGTTTCTGGCGAGGTGCAGGTTGCCGCCCGGACGCGGCGTCGGCATCTGGGTGACCGGCGTGGGCTTGGAAAGCAAGCCCTCCTGCTTCATGAGGTAGGCGAGATAGCCGAGCACCGAGGTATAGATCAATTCGAGCGACAGCAGATTGACCATCGAATCAATGTAGACCAGGAACAGCACGAATAGCGCGATCGCCGCCTGGATCGCCAGCGCATCGGCCTTGACTATCGGGTCGATGGTGCGACGATACAGCTTGACCGCGGCGAACCACGCGGCGATGAACATCGACACATAGAGCGACAAGCCGATGAAGCCGGTATCCCACAGGAGCGTCGATACGGCAGTCAGGTTGATGCCGTAATTGAAGTATTTCGTGCCGAGGTGGCCCGACACCGCCATCGGCCCGGAGGCCGTGTAGGAACTGCCCAGGCCGTTACCGAGCAGGAAGGACAGCGGATCGCTCCAGCTCTGCTTCTGGAACCAGAACGTGATCGAACTCATCCGGTTCAGGTATTGGCCCTGTGAGTATCCCTGGTTGCCGAAATTGTAGCGGTTGGTTGCGTTGAGGACGTCGGTGAAATTGCTTTGGATGATGAAGACCACGTAGATGTAGCACAGGGCGAACGTGAGGATGCCGATCATCATCACGGCGGGCATATAGCGCAGCGGCGCGCGCATGAAATCCTCACGCAGCAGCACACCGCCGACGATAGGCACCATGAAGACGGCGACCTTGGTTTCCCCCATCACCAGCGGCAAGGCGCAGAAGAAGGCCAGCAAATAGAAGCGCCCGTTGGGCATCAGGCCGGCGCGCCAGCGCGAAACCAGGAAGGCGATCGCGATGAAGACGAAGATCACCATCACGGCGTTCGGGCTGCCGCCTTCCATGTTGGCGCCGAAGGTGCCGGCGATCACGTCGGTGGCGTCGCTCGTGGCCGAACCGCGCATCGGCACCAGCACCACCAGCTCGAACAGCGCGAAGGGAAATTGCATCAGGCCGACGAAGAGCATGAATTTGCGCCAGCGCACAAACGCCTGCGGCGCGAAGGGCACGGTTGCCAATGCCATCATCAGGCCGAAGGCCTGGAAATAACGCTTGAAGCCGGCGGCGAACTCGCCGATCGACCACCACTGCACGATCGAACAAAAGACGCCGAAAATCATGAACAGCCAGGCGATCACGAGGAAACCGGGCAGGCGGCCGCGCTTGCCCCACATGATGTTGATCAGCGAAGGCCCGAGCAGCATCAGTGACAGCACGGAGATGCCCCAGCCTATCTTGCCCAGGCGCGGATTGGCCGACAGCACGCCCAGGAGCAGCCCCGCCACCAGCACCACCCAGATCGTCAGTTCGGGCATGAACAGCAAGACCGGACCGGCCACCATGCTGGCGCCCAGCCCGATCAGGATGGGATTGCCGGTGACCGACAGCAAGGCGAAAAACAGGCAAAAGACCCCCACGGCCATCATGATGAACAAGGTGGCGAGGCTGAAGCTGGATTTTCGCGCCTGGTATGTGCTGCTATTCGCTCTGTAATGGGCATTCATGCGATGGCTCCTTGGGCCAGACCGTCGACGGCAGCGAGGAATTCAGGCTCGATGGTTTCCCAGCGATACGGGCGGCTGGATTCCTTGGCGGCCGCTTTCATCTGCGGCAGCCGTTCGCGCATGGCCCACAGGCGCTGGATGGCGGTGGCCAGCCCGGCGCCGCCATACTCGAAGACCGCACCGTTGACGCCGTCCTTGATGTATTCGGTATGGGTGCGGATGTCGGACGCCAGCACGGGCAACCCCGCCACGAGATATTCGAACAGCTTGGTCGGCGGATTGAAGCGGTACCACGGCCAATCCTCCCACAGGCAGATGCCGACGTCGGACTGGGCGAAATAGCCAGGGATCTCGCGCCCCGGCACGCGGCCGCATACGGTGACGGTGTCTTCGATGCCGGCTTGCGCGACGTAATCGCGGCAGTAGGCGAGCTGTTCTTCGGAGGCGCCGACGATGGTCAGGTGCGCAATCCGCTGCTCACCCGTCGGAGAACTGGCCAGCATGGCCATGGCTTCGAGCATCACGTCGCGGCCGCGGTCGCGCTGCACCGAGCCGACGTAGATCAAACGCAGCGGGCGGTTTTCGCAGGGCGCCACGGGGGCGCCGACGTCGAATGCATTGTCCACGCCCATGTAGATCATCCGGGTCCGGTCGGGTGCGCAGCCTTGCGCGAGCAAATCGTCGCGGTGCGCTTCGCCTATCGGCATGATCAGATTCGCTTCGCGCGCGCCGCGAAACAGCAGGCCGCGCACCGCACGGCGCAGCAGGGCCTTGGGCGGCGAAACGCCGCGCTCGTCGGGCGCGACATGGGTCGGATGCTCGTTCCAATACAGCGCAACAGGCGTCTTGCCGATCATGAGCGCAATCGGCGCCACCAGCGAATGCAGCAGGACGGCCACGGCAGGCGACTCGCGCCGGATCACTGTAGCGGCGCGCCACAGATAGCGCAACCAGCCAAGACGGCTGTCGGGCTGTTCGATGACGACGTAGCGCACGCCGGGAAAGCTCAATTCAGCCTGGGTCAGGCGATGACGGCTGACCACGACGAGGTCGTAGTTGGCGGCGAGGCAGCGGATCCGATAGGAAAAATCGAGGAAGCCCGGCTGCCCCTGGGTGAAAAACGTCACGACGACGCAAACTTTTTTCTCGTGCATGCTCGACATCTTTAAATTACATAAAAAACAACAAATGTAGACATATTATCAACACACTATTATCCAACAAGACGCGTGTGATAGCAATGACAACACAGCTATTCGCACAGTATCTCGTCCACTCTTCCTACAGGGCGAATATTGGCCAAACGGCGTGACAGCGTGATGACTTGTTTCATATCCGGCCTCGAATAGACATGTCATTTCACAACCAGTTCTTGCCTTATTAACCATTTGCAAATCGGCCGAGCAATATCGAATAAGCAATTCGCGTACCCGACCCGGTTATTAACGCCAGCTCACGAATTGTTAAGTCCGCCAGAAAAAAATTTTACTTTCTTGAGTCTATGTCATTGCTTCTGACCTTGACTCGCGATATCGTTTGTTCAGGGCAATGTTTTCTTACGGCAATATTTGGTTTCCAATAGCTTAGTCGCCTTTCGGGCCCTGCATTTGCTTTCCAATTTCGTCCTGCTTGCGAGCGCAAAGCCGCTCATGGGTCGGTTTTGTGTTTCCGTTTTTTTGAGTGGCGCAATCATGTTCTTCCACAAATCTGTCAGATGTTTTTCCTTCCACGCCAGCCTGCTCGTCGCCGGCGCATTGAGCGCCTGTGGCGGCGGATCGGGCACCACCGACAGCGCATCGCAAGCTGAATCCTCGGCCAAGCTGGAGCGCTCCACCAAGGCGTCGTCCAATAGCTACGAACAGACCGCGCAGGCGCTGTACGTGGCCTATTTCGGCCGTCCGGCAGACCAGGCAGGCTTGAACAGCCTGGAACAGCAATTGGCTGCCGCGAGCGCCCCGAGCGGCATTACCTCGCTCGACGCCGCATACGCGACCAGCGCCAAGGTCAAGCAGATCATCGATCAATTGAGCGGTGCCACCGAATCGAATCGTCTGTACGGCAATGCCACCGGCGTCCAGCTGGTTGGCGAGGTGTTCCAGAACATCCTGCAACGCGCACCCACGCCAAGCGAAGCAAGCAGCTGGAGCGCCAAACTCGGTACCTCGAACGCCGGCACGACACACCTGCCCATCGACGTCATGGCAGCCGCGCTCAACGGCCAGAGCGCGCAAAATACCGATACCCAGGCTGTTACCAACCGCATCGCTTTCGCCACCACCCTTACCCAGCAGCTCGCCCAGCGCGGCGTGAAGTCCTATAGCGGCATCGCCGCCATGGCGACCGCCAAGACCACGCTGGCCCGCATCGACCACTCGGCCACCACGGCTGTCCTGGGTGGCAAAGTGCAGGATGTGATCGAGACATTGACCGGCACTTCCGCTGCGGCGGGCCAGAAAATGCAGTTGCGTAACAAGTCGACCGCGACCCTGGCATCGCCCGCATACTTCGTTTCCCCCACCGGCAACAATGCCAACCCCGGCACGCAGGCATTGCCCTGGAAGACCCTGCAATATGCAGTATCGAAGCTCGTCGCCGGCGACACGCTCTACGCCATGACCGGCACCTATGCCGAAAAGGTCTCGATCAACGCCTCCGGCACCGCAGCCGCACCGATCACCGTGACCGCCTATCCCGGCCAATCGCCGGTGATCGACGGCGCCACCGTCACGGTCGGCAGCTACGCCAGCCTGCTCAAGCTTTACGGCAGCTACATCACGGTCTCCAACTTTGAAGTGCGCAACATCAATAACGACGGCCATGGCGGCAACGGCGGCGCCAGCACGGTCGCTGCGGGCTACGGCGTCAGCCTCGAAGGCAACAACAACACCGTCAGCAACCTCAACGTGCACAACACCTGGGCACAGGGCATCATCGCCTCGGGCAACAACTCGCTGATCGAAAACAACACCGTCTCCTATGTCGCGATGTCCAATTGCCGCCTGGCCAACACCGCCAACTGCAGCACCACCTCGCGCGGCTGGGCCAGCTGCCTCTCCGCCGGCAGCCCCTACGGCAGCGGACTGGTGACGCACAATGCCGTCATCTCCGGCAACACCGTGTTCAACTGCTGGGGCGAAGGCGTGTCGACCTGGCTCTCCAACGGCACCATCATCCAGGACAACGTGATCTACAATAACTGGGCGCAGAACCTCTACGTCAACAACTCCTGGAACCCGCTGATCCAGCGCAATATCGTCTACAACACGCCGAACAACTATGTCGGCGAAACCGCAGGCTTCACGCTGGCCGACGAACAAACCAGCAGCGCCAGCAATCCGCTGACGCACTTCCCCACCGTCATCGACAACTTTGTCTACAATTCGCCGGTGTGCGCCTTCTGCTGGACACTGGTCAACGGCACCGGCCTGTACAACGCCCTGATCGCCAACAACACCATCGTCGGCACCGCCCTGCCCTCCGGCGTTTCGGCCTTCAGCACGGGTGGCGCAGGCACTTCGAAGAACGTGACCAACGTGTATTCGCAGATCTACAACAACATCGTCAACGGCCCGGGCTACGTGCCCAGCGCCGGCGGCCTGACGCTGTCAAACAACCTGTGGTCGACCAAGCCGGCAACGCCGGCGGCCAGCGGTTCGGGTGATGTGATCGGCAATCCGCTGCTCACGGAGGCCGGCAGCACCACCGCCGGCCAGTTGGCATCGACCTACTTCCAGCTGCAGGCCACGTCGCCAGCCATCGGCAAGGGCAAAGTGCAGACGACCGTCGTGACCGACTTCGTCGGCACCGTGCTGGGCGCGCCGCCCGCCATCGGCGGCTATCAGACGCCGAGTTCCATCTAATTTGAAGAAACCTGCTTGAGCGCGCGCGCAGTGCGCTCAAGCACCTTGGCCGGAATGCCGACGGCGATGCAGTTCGAAGGCACATCGTCCAGCACCACGGCGTTGGCACCGATCGACACATCGTTCCCGATGTGCACCTTGCCCAATATCTTCGCCCCGGCCCCGACGTTGACGCGATCGCCCAGGACAGGCGCCTCAAGCGGCCGGTCCATATGGCGGTTACCGAGGGTCACACCTTGCCTGATCATGCAATCGTCGCCGATCACGGTGCTGCCGTGCACGATGATGTTGCCGAAGTGTTCGATGTTCAGGCGCCGCCCTATCTGCGCCGGCGCGCCGATGCTGATGCCGAAAAACACCTCGCACATCTTGTGCATGATCAGATGCACGATGTACCACGGCACACGAATCAATTTCGACCGGTAGCGCAAGCGCGCATGGCCGAAGCGATAAATCTGCAAGGCCCAGAACCCCTGCGCCAGCAAGCCTTCGCGGTAGACCGACAGATCGTCGCGAAATCGCGTCAAGATGCCCATGCGGCGCCACTCCCGTCGTTCGATCTCATTGCATCATTGCGGCAAGGCCAATCCAGGCATGCCGCCCTCCGGCTCGTCGAAGCGATTGGCTGCACCATACGCGTCCGGTAAGTTCTCGACGAAGGTAACACCGGAATAAGCCTTGGTCCAGGCTTCATGGAAAGTGCCAAGCTTGCGATAACGGTTATCGATCAAGACGTGCGGCTTTTCCATCAGGATGGAGAGAATATGCACGTGCAGCCGGTCGGCAATGACCACGCGGCCGGTATCGAGCAAGGCCTTGCCGCGTGCCAGGCGCGCGCGCGCCAGCCGGTTGAACAAGCCATAGAGCCAGATATTGCGCGGATCGAGCGATTTGCGCAGGCCCGCCGAATGATATTGCACGCGGTTAAGGAATTTCTCCATCGCACCCTGCTCCAGCCAATCGCTATGATGCACCGTTGCGCCGCCGCTCAAATGCGGTGCGTCGCTGAACCAGTTGTGGGCAGCTTCGTGGTCGGTACGCGCCAGTACGAAGCGATCGAACGGCGCATGTTCATCAGCGACAATACTGCCGATGAAAAACGCCATGTCCGGGCACAGCGCCACGCTGCATTCGAAATGCGCGACGGCAAAATCGTAGCTGACTTGATCGCGCACCAGGAGCGTGTAGTTCCCGTGCGCCTTGATGGCTTGCTGTGTCTCTTCGAGCAGCGTGCCATCCTCGAAGAAGACCGATTGGGGAAACTGAACCACCGGCACGCCGGGGAATTCGCGCAACACGCGCAACCTGAAATTCTGCTCGTCCGGCCACAAGGTGCCGAAATTGCCCCCGCCGTGCATCAGTATTACGCTATGCCGATCCAGCGTATCGCGCAGCGCCTTGCTGTCGAAGCAGCGCAAGTCGCTGACATAGGCCGGCGCCAGGCGCCGCTGCTCCAGATAGGCCACCTCGCCCAGCCAGATCAAGCTGTCGCCGACATTCGAATTGTTTGGGAAATCGAGGACAATGGCACGACTGCCCTCGGGGATCAGCGGATCGAGCACGCCCCGCGCTTTGCCCTGCAATTCGAGGATCAATTGTTTGCCGCCATACTTCCCGCCGGCGGTCGAGGCTGTGGAGATCGTATTCATCATGAGTGGAATTTATATCTTCTGAATTTATATCTGCTTGTTAACCAGCAAGGATTTGACCGTCATCAATTCGGACTTCGTGATCACCTTCAGCAAAATCAAGGCCAGCAGATACACCATCGTGACAAGCACGCAGACGATAATCAATACCGCCATCGGCACGCCCGACGACCAGACATCATTGAGAACCCGGCCGGGCACGAACGCGACCAATCCCGCCAGCAAGATGCCCAGCATCATCTTCCAGTCCGGCCGATAGACGAAATTGCTTCGGCTCAGGCGAAACACGATGTAGGAATTCATGCACAGCGAAAAGAGGATGGGCGCATAGAGCAACCCGATCGGGGCGGCGTGCACCGCCAGGGCCATGGCCGCCAGCATGGCGGGCAAGGCGACGATGGTGGCGCGGATCAGGTTCTGGCTCTGCTCCACCGAATTCAACAGCAGTTGCAGCAGCACGACATGGCTGCCTATCGTCAACTGCAGCAGCACGAGCGGCAAAATCCACGACAGGCCGACGAACTTTCCTCCCGTCATCACCGCCAGGCAGGTTTCCCCGCCTGCCGCGGCGCAGGCAATTGCCAGTGCCATCAACAGGAGGTTGGTCTTGTACAGTAGCTGGCAGCGCTTGGACAGCGCACCAAAGTCCCGGTCCTTGAGATAGCTCGCGATCATCACCGGCTCCAGCAGGCCGTAAAAGAAATACATGGGGATGTATTGCCGCACCTTTTCCGCGACGCTGACGAAAAAACCATAAGCGGCAACCACCTCGGCCGGCAGGAAGGCCGCCGTGAGCATCTTCATGAAATACCCTTGCGGGGGCGCCGCCAGGATGGTGAAGCCGAAATTATGGAAGCCCACCGCGGATACCCTGCGCCAATCGGGCCAGTCGCCTGTCGCATCGCCGCGGTGCGGCGTTTCCCTGTCGAGCGTGCGCATATGCACATGCAGCACCAGCACGAAGGCGATGACGCCCAGGAGTTCGGGCGCGGTGAAGAGCCAGAACACCTGCTGCCACTGCAGCGACTGTGTCATGAGCAATATGCCGGCCAGGAACACCAGGCGCCCGCCCCATTGGATGACGAGCAAGCGCGTCAGCGTCTTTTGCATGACCAGCGCCTGCAACACCGCAGAGAAATGCTGGAACATGGTTTCGGCGACGATGAAAAATGCGATGCAGGGTGCGAATGCGCCGTATTGCGCCACCGCGAGAACACGGCTCACCATCGGCCAGAACAGCCACAGCACGCCGGCCACGGCGAAACAGGCAACCAGGCGCAGGGCACTGACGAACCAGATGAAGCGGCGCAATTCGCCGACGGTGCGGTGCAATCGGCCTTCCGGGATGTAACGCGATACGACGCGCTCCATGCCCAGGCCGGCGACGATGCCGCACACCGCAACCATGCCGCTCAAGGCCGTATAAGCCGCATAGTTGGCAATGTCCATGAAGCGCACGAGCAACAGGACAATCGCAAAGCCCGCAATGCCCGCCGCGCCGCGGCCAAGCAGATAGTGCAGCGCGCCTTTGCGCACGTTTTCCTGGCGATAGGGATTGGTCGCACTCATGGCGGCAGAGGCCGCTTGTGCGGCTTCAGTTGTCGTGGTCATGCTCAAAGTCCCGCGAGGCGGCGCCGCGTCTCGGGCGGGACGCTTTTGAGCAAATCTTCAATGAATTGCGCCTGCAAGCGGTAAGCCTGGGACGTATTGCCGTCGCGCGACGAAACGCGTACCAGAAGGCCGTCAGGGATCTCCCCACGGGCGGCATAGCGCAGCTTGGCTTCCTTGCGGTCCCACTCGTTGTTGACGGCATACTGGCCCACGGTGAACCAGTACGTCACCGGCTCCTGCCACACGCCCTTGGTCTCCATGCGGCGCAACGGCAAATCGCCTTCGGCAGTATGCAGTATCTCGCGCTGTTTCGACATGATCTGCAAGCCTTGCGCAGGGTAGCACCCCTCTGGGTCATGCGCCGACAATGCATCGGATTGATCGGCGCCATACGGCACCGAGAGCATGATCAGGTAACCCTGGCTGTTGTAGTAATTGCGCGTCAGGACCTGGGTGTAAATCTTGTCGAGCGCCGCCTGCAATTCCGGGCTGACCTGCTGGAAGCGCACAGTCTCGTCGAGCTTCCAGTCGCCGAACCGTTTCGGGATCAGGGTCTCCAGATCGACACGCGGCCCGTCGTCGGCGAGGTGATGGTGCGGCGTGATTGCAACCGTTGCACCGGCGGCTGCGATCATGCACAGGCCAAGCAGAAAACTGGACAATTTGAACGGCAGACGCTTCATCGTCCCGCCCCCGAAGCCGATGTCCTGCTTCGGCCAAGCCGCTGCAGCAAGGAGTCTGCCGCCATGATCAGCGACAGCGCCACGACGAACAGCACCAGACCGGCAAAACGGTGAATAAAGCCCTGCCCCGCCGCATCGCCGAAGTAATAAGTCACCAGAATCAAGCCCATCACACGAATCACGTTTGCCGTAAAGGAAATCGGCACCACCAGTATGGCCAGGACCGAATTGCGCAGAACCGAATCGTGCTTCACCAGGTTCAGGTAGAGCAGGCCGAGCGCCTCGAGAGAAATCAGCGTATGCATGCCGGCGCAGGCATCGGCAACCATCAATTGATATTGCCCGATCTGCAAAATCACACCGGTGCGCGCGATCGGATAACCGAACCAGAACAAGACGTTGTCTGCGACATAGGAAACCGCAATCTTCATCGGCAAGGTGACGGCATCGATGAAGAAACCGGGCAAGGGCACCATGAAGCACAGGAAAAACAGCGGAAACCACATGGCGCGCAAGGCGGCTGTGCCGCGCGCAAACAACAAAAGCCCAGCGAACACCAGAATTTGCGAGCCGGTCTCGAACATCAGGATGTCTTGCGAGCGGCCCAGCGCATAGAGCAACAACCCAAGACCGAACACAATGCTGCCGGCTGCCTGGCGCGGCTTGCTATCGTCGCGCAAACGCAAGGCCGCGCGGTCGCGCCAGACCAGGTACATCACGACCATCAGGATCAGCGGCCCCTGTGCCTGGTCGCTGGTGCTCCATATGCCGTTTGCCAGATCGTAGTAGGTCGGCAGGTAAAGCACGACCAGGCCCAGCACCACCGGCCACCATTCAAGCAGCGGATGATAGGCAATACCGGGTGCCGCCAGGCCGCGATTCGCAGATACGCTGTTAGTCATGGTTGAAGATATCGTCGCATTGGCGCTCAAAACCCCGTACACGCCGGGCTACGCGTCAATACCGCCGCGTACCGTTCAAAAGCCACCCCTGTTCGCTTCAAAAACCGTTTCACGTGCCGATTCACATGCCGATTCACATACCGTTTAACAGCGAACCGACGACGGCGACATTGGAATTCTGCAAATTCCCCACCAGCCCCTGCAGCGCCGACAGCGGCGTCGTGTGATTGCGTGCCACGATCAGCGCCGCGCCCGCCCGCGACGCAATGGTCTGCGCATCGGCGCTCTTGGTCAGCGATGGCGTATCGACGATGATGACGTCAAAGGATTCGCCATATTGCGCCAGGACGGTCGAAAACATGTCGCGGCTCAAGAGTTCCTGCGGATTGGGCGGCGTCGCTCCCGCAGGCAGCACCGACAGGTCGAGCAGGTTGACCACTTTGTGCACGGCAGCGGCGGGACTGACGCGCCCGGACAGCACGGCCGAGAGGCCGACGCTGTTATCGATCTTGAACAACTGATGCTGGCGCGGCGTGCGCAAATCGGCATCGATCAGGAGCGTGCGTTCGCCCAACTGGGAAAACACCACAGCGAGATTGGCCGCCACGAAGCTGCGGCCGTCGCGCTCGGAAGGGCTGACGATGGCGATGCTCTTGCGCGACGAATCGGCGTCGAACCAGCGCAGCATCAATTGCGTGCGCAAGGCGCGCAACTGTTCCACCGCAGGCGAAAACGGCTTGAACGCGGCGATCACTTCCTCGGAAATCGACTGATCGTCCACGCCGAGATAGGGATAATCGAATTGGCGCGCCAGGGCGAAATCGATATCGCCTTGCGTCAGCAAGCCGAGCTTGATGGCGGCGTCGCCGAAACGCAGCTTGTTGAGCTTCTGCTCGCGCAAGATCTTTTCCGCATCGATCGGCGTCAGGCGGCCACTATCGATCAGGATGGCGCCGATGGAACGTTCGACCATCGGCCGTTGTTGGATGAGTTGCATGGCGGGTGCTCCTTAAATAGGTTGCAATGCCGGCTCGCGGCGCCCGAACCAGCGGCGCTTCTTGGCGAAACGTTCGGTTGCCAGGCTGCCCAGGACAGGAATGCCCATGTCGGCCAGGTCCTGTTCGGAGCGCACGCGGCGGTCAAGCAATTCCATCAACAAAGCCACACCGACGCCCAGCATCCCGCCCAGGAAAATCGAGGCGATGATGTTGAGCAGGATCTTGGGCTTGGATGGTTCCTCGGGCTGATAGGCCGGAGTCAGGACAGCCACATTGGTCTGGTGCGTCTGGCTCTCCAGCGTCGTCTGCGACAGGCGCTGGCTGATGTTGTTGTAGTCCGCCTGCGTGACTTCCATGTCTTTTTGCAGCACGTTCACTTCGTCGTGCTGCTTCTTCAGATCGAGCACGCGCTTCTTTTGCGCGTCCAGCGCGGCACGCAACTCGTTTTCCTTTTGCACGTTGACCATGGTGTTTGAATCGAGGCTGCTTGCGACATCGGCCATTTCGGTGCGCAGCTTGGCTTTCAGCTCTTCCAGTTCGGCCTTCTGCTGCCTGATCTGCGGGTGGTTCTGCCCCAGCTCGTTGGACGCCTCCTTGAGTTTGCCTTCGGCCGCCGTGATCGTGGTGCGCAGGCTTTGCACCACGGGATTGTTCAGCACGTCCGGATCGGTTTCAGGATTGACCGCGGCGGCATGCTGGCGCGAGCGCGCTTCGCTGCGCTGGGCCTGCTGCAGCGTCAACTGCGCCGACAAGTCGTTCAAGCGCGCCGTCTCGGCATCGAGCCGGTCGTCGAGCGCGACCACGCCCTTCTCTTTCTGCATGGCGGAGAGGTCGGCCTGCTGTTTCTCAAGCTTGTCCCTGACCTGCTTGGTGCGTTCGGTGAACCAGTCGGTATATTGCTTGGCCGGTTCGACCATCAAATCCACATTGGTCTGCAGATAAGCCTGGGCAAAGGTATTGGCCACCGTGGCGGCGGTCTTCGGGTCGCCGGCGGTGAACTGGATGCTGATGACGTTGCTTTCCTTGGAGGGCTTGACGTCGAGCTTGCGCTGCAGCCGGTTGGCCAGGTAGCCTTCAAAGTCGGTGCCCTTGCCATCGGTATCTTCGCGCCAGCGGGCGATCAGCGACGGTTCCTTGTCGAAGCCGAGCATGCGCACCACGTGGCGCGCCACGCGGTCGCTGGTGATGATGTCGACCTGGGTTGCCATATAGCCGGGCATGGCATTGGGCTGCAGCAAGGCGCCGACGATCGGATCAGGGGTCTTGACATCGACCACGATCGTCGTTTCGGCGGTATAGGACTTGGGCAACACGAAGCTCAGCACGGTGGCCGCGATCACGACCGTCAGGAACACGTTGCGGACGACGCGCCGGCGTGCCAGCAGGATGGAGAAGATTTGCAGGAAACTCATGGTCTTTTACTTTCTACGGGTATGGCCGATCGCAGCCTTGGCTGCGTCAGAACAGGCTTTCATGCACGTAAAGCACGTCGTTTGGTTCGATCTTGTCGGTCATCGCGGGATGCGTCGCTTTCGTCTCGCCGCCGGGCGTGCGGCGGCGCAGCTCGATGTTGCGCTCGGTGCCGCGCGGCGTCAGGCCGCCGGCCTGGGCCAGCGCCTGGATGACGGTCATGTCGCGCAGGATCACGCCGGAGCCGGGCTTTTGCACCTCGCCGTAAATGTAGAACATCGGCGCCAGGGGCACATAGACTTCATCGCGCTCACGGATGATCAAGTCTTCGTCTTCGCGACCATCGACAAAGATCGAGCTGATATCGACTTCCTTACGAAACGGCGCGCCGTTGCGCACACCCTTGACGATGACGCGGTCGCCGCCGGAGGCTGCCACACCACCGGCCACAGCCAGGATTTCCGACAGCCTGAGATTAGGCGTATCCAGCGGATACAACCCCGGACGGGTCACCTGCCCCAAGACCGAAACCAGGCTGCCGCGCACCGTGACGACGGTGATGTTGACTTGCGGCTCCTGCACGAAGCCGCCGTCCTTCAGGGCCTTGGCGATGCGCATTTCGGCCTCGGTGATGGTAACGCCGCCCACATGCACCAGCCCGACCAGCGGATAGTTGATCGTGCCGTTTTCGCCGATGCGCGTATCGAGCGCCAGTTCCGGGCTGCGGAATACGGCGACGTGAATCGAGTCGCCCGCCCCCAGATGAAAATCGCGTTTTTCTTCGGCTGCCTGAGATTGCATGACGCCGAGCAGAAAAAAGGCGCCAAGCAGAAATTTGCTGATTTTTGCGATCACGTCCAATCCTTTTCCTTGGTTTCTCGTTTTGGCGTCACTTGATGCTTGACGCGCCGTGATTATTTGATGCTTTGCGGATTGAATTCCGCCTTGGCCTGGGTGGTGGCGGCCGCGGCAGCGGCTGCCGGCGCCGGTGTCGCAGGCGCCGTCGAAGCCGCAGCGCCCGCGGCAGCAGGTTTGTCTTCGACCGCGCCGGCCACGTCCGGGTTCAGATATTCAATCTTGGCAATCGAATGCAGGCGTTTGAGTTCGGCGTCGGCGGCATCCTGGCCGCGCTTGTTGGCGAGAATTTGTGCGATTTCCGGGCTGGCTGCGTCCACGCCGATCGGCATATCCTTGACCACCGTCACCGACATCAAGAGCGTCTTGCTGTCGTTACGCAGGAGAAACAGCGCGGTCTTGTCCGGGCCTTGCATCTTGGCCAGCATTTGCTGCGGCAATTCCGGAGAGGTGCGCATGGCCTGCGATTTCGCAAATTCGATCTTGTGCGCATCGAGCCAGGCAGCCACTTCGTCAAGCGACTTGGCGTTGTCCATCACGCCCTTCAGCTCGTCGCTGAAATCCTTGCTGGCGACGGCAAACTGGCGCACTTCGAACAGCTTGCGCTGGGCGAAGAATTCCGGATGCGCAGCGTAGTAGGCTTCGATCTCGGCACGTTCCGGTTTTTGCGCATCGGCAAGCTTGGTCTTCAGATAGGCCTGGGCCAGGATCTGTGATTTCGCTCGCTCGATCGCCTCCATCACATTGGGATCGCGGTCGAGCTTCTGCTTGAGCGCTTCCTCGACCAGAAGCTGGCGGTCCACCAGCGCTTCGACGAGCTGCTTGCGCTCTTTGTCGGGATTGGCGCCGGCGCTATTCACCTGGCGCAATTCCTCGTTCAGTTGATAGACGGTCACTTCTTCGCCATTGACCCGTACCAAGGCCTGACCGGGCTTCTTGTCGCCATCGCTGTGGCTGCAGCCTGCCAGTCCAAGCACGGCGCAAGACAATGCCAGTGCCGCGCCTTGCCGGAACATCGTCCGGTTCCTGCTCTGCTTCGCCGAAGCGAAGCGGGAAAAATTCGTGTTCATGTCGTTTTGCTGGCCAGGGTTGTAGCGAGAGCCTTGACGGCCTTTCTCGTTTTTCTTGAGTGGGACACCAACGATAGGTAAAACAGCAGTACGGCGGCAAAACCGATTTCAGGTATGCCGCGAAGAAAAATGGCGAACCATGGAATAGCTCGCCATCCATTCCCTCACATCAGGCACCTCAAAAATCTACTGAGCGACCCACGCGGTCCGACCAGGTCGGGCCGCGCAGGCCGCTCATCACGATTTTTTAGAGGTACCCCAATCGCGCCTAGCTAAAGCGCGGGATGGCGGTCGAACCGCGCGTCTTGCGCGGACGAACCTGATAGACCACGAAGCCGATACCGAGCAACATGATTGCCCAGGTTTCAGGTTCGGGGACCGGCGAAGGCACCTTGGTGACGTCGATCGTGAAATTCACGTTCTTGGCCGGGAAGGCAATGTCGCCCAGAATAGCCATGTACTTGCCGGCCGTTCCGGAAAACGACGTGGTGCCGATGCCGCCGTCATCAACCGTCACCCAGTGGCCACCGATGTTTTCGTCGATCAGATAACCGGCAAGGCTGAGGCCATTGCCCTTGCTCGACGTCGCAAAGGTCACGTCATACGTGCCCGGTGACGTGATGCTGAAATCATAGGTAGCCATCCCGATGATTCCAGACAGCGTGCCGGATTGATCCAGCACGGTGGTAGGGGTTGCCGCTGCCATACCCGATACACCGAGAAGCATGGTAGCCAACAACATTTTCAGTTTCTTCATACCGCTCTCCTTGAAACGAGATAAAAAACACAACAACCGTTAGTGACATAGCAAAAAACCTGCCAAGCTAACACGTGCTTTAGACGAGTTTTACTTCCTTCCCCCGCACGCGATTAACACATCCCTGCGCGCTTTAAGTGCTAACCGCACCAACATGTTGCAAATTTTATTAGTATTGCTTCTTCGACACTTTCAGATGTCAAAAGATTAACTAGAGACCCGAACTTTACACATTCATCATTCGCCTGTCAAAGAGATATTTGTGACAATTTTTTTACCCAATTGTCAGTAGGCATTGTTCCTGCGCAAGACTTCCCGCACGGTCCGCACCACAATCCAGAGATCAAGCGGGAGAGACCAGTTTCTGAGATAGTCAAGGTCGTATTCGATGCGCGATTGCATCTTTTCCAGTGTGTCGGTTTCGCCACGAAATCCATTTACCTGAGCCCAACCTGTGATGCCGGGCTTCACCTTGTGGCGCAACATGTAGCCTTTGATCAACTTGCGATACAGCTCGTTATGCGCCACCGCGTGCGGACGCGGGCCGACAATGCTCATGCGCCCCTGCAGCACGTTGAAGAATTGCGGCAGCTCGTCCAATGAACTCCGGCGCAGGAAGCTGCCCAACGGGGTCACCCGCTTGTCGTCGCGCGTGGCCTGCTTGATCGTGCCGCCGTCTTCGCATACGGCCATGGAGCGGAATTTGTAGACGATGATCTCTTCGCCGTTCAAGCCGTAACGCCGCTGCTTGAAGATGACCGGCCCCTTTGACGACAGCTTGACCCCTATCGACACCACCAGGAGTACCGGAATCAGCATGAACAGGATGCCCAACGACAACACGATGTCGCTGGCGCGCTTGACGACGCCATTGATGCCCGTAAACGGCGTTTCGCAGATGCCCACCACGGGCACGCCGCCGATATGGTCCAGGCGCGCCTGCATCAATTCGAAGGTGTAAATGTCCGGCACGAAGTAGATCGAGGCCGTGGTGTCCTGCAATTCCTCCAGCAGGGACAATATGCGCGGCTGGGCCGAAATCGGCATGCTGATGAACACCAGCTTGATGTTGTGCTGGCGCACGTAGGGCACCAGATCGGCCAGGCGGCCCAGATAGCGGTCGCCGATGCCGCCGGCGCGCCGTTCTGCGGAGCGGTCATCGAAATAACCGCGCAGATCTATATAGTAGTAAGGGTTGGATCCGATACGCTGGGCCACCTTGACCGCAGGCTCGTTGGCGCCCACGATCAGGGCGCTGCGGACCTCTCCGGCATGGCTGCGCGTCACCGCCAGGCGATGTGCCGCCAGGTGGGAAAACAGCAGGGCCACCGGCGCCACGCCAAACCAGATCAAGAGAGACCGGCGTGAATATTCGTCCGACAGCCCTGTGGCATGGCCGATCAGCATCAGCACGCCGACAATCACGCCCCAGCCGAGAATGATGTCGCGCGTATAGGCCAGGATGCGGCCGCTGCGCAGTGTGCGATGCAGGTCGATTTGTTCGTAGACGTAGGTGCCGACGAAAAAAGCAATAATCATGAGCAACAAATAGTGCCCGTTGAAGCGTTCCTGCTGCGCCATCAGAATCATGTACAGCGAGCCGAGCATGATCATCGGATCGACCATGCGCTTGAAAAATGCCATGAGAGGGATGTCGTTATCGGTCATGATTCACCTCAAAATTGATAACGGGTGCTGCATTGAATGCCGCTGCCTCTGAAGTCGTTGGAATGGTCACTGGTCGATTGCCACGAGCTGTATAGCGTCGCCTGGAATTGCCATTTTGGCGTCGCCATATAGGTCAAGGTGGTTCGAGCAGAGTTCTGGTGGTAGGTCACGCCGTCGGTCGGTTGGCCAAACAGCGATGCCGTCTGAGCGAATTGCATCTGCAGGGTTTGCAGCGTCAAATCCCAGCGCAACTTTTCCGTGACGTCCCAGCGCGGACCCAGGCTCAAGCCGCGATTGATGGAATACGCCACGGTCAAGTTGTCGATTGCGCCGATTTCGTGCCAGGCCTGGACGTTCAGCGAGCTCTTGCCGGTGATGCTCCAGTCCAGAATGGCGCGCGCATTGACGCCGCGGTAATCCTGGTCGGTCAAGACGTCATATTTGCGATGAACCCAGCCGCCGACGAATTGCAGCCGCGTCTTGCCGGTCAGGCGCCAGTCGATCTTGGCATCGACTTCATCCTGCGAATAATTATTGATGATGTCGTAGGCACCGTAGCTTTGCGGATTATCGAAATAACCGCGCGTCTGCACCAACTGGATGCCGGTGGCGCTGCCATTGGCCTGCAGGTAGTCCAGTCCGACGCTGGCGCGATATTCATTGCGGTCGTTCGCCGCTTCGATCGGCAGGTTGTAATTGGTCTGGATCGCCGTCACGCCGGCATCGAGGCGCCAGCTTGGGTGGAATAGCCAAAAGATGCTGGCTTCGCCATTTTTCTGCGTGCGCAAATTCAGATCCGGCACGTGCAAAAACGTATACGGCGCCAGGCTTTGCGAATAGCCGGCTGAGAGGATACCGCCCACATGGGTGCCGAGCGACCAATTCCAGGCTCCCGACGCCACCAAGCTGTGATAGTCCAGCCCGGTGAAGCGGTCATATTGCGCCTTGGTCTCGTTGACGTCGGCGGTAATGTGCTGCAAGCCGATCTGATCGTCCAGCGACACGCCCACCTGCTCGAAGTGTGACCAGTCGCCCTTATTGGTCGAACCGAGGATTTGCATTGCCTGCGCATCGCTCGACAGACCCAGCAAGTTGGCGTCATACGACAGGCCGGTGCTGAGATAAGGATGAATCGTATCGAACGGCTCGGCGTTCGCTGCCGCGCTGACGCACAGCCCCGCTGCCAGCATGGTGCGAGCAACGGAGGCGGGACGGCAGATTTGAAAATAACTGAGCTTCACTGTTTTGCACCTGTTTGGTAATTGAGCAGGTCATATGAGGCACTGCCCTTACGCGACTACATGCACCAACGTCATGCGCGCTTTTTTCATCGAGCAGCAACAACCTCCCGAGATAAAGCTACGTGTCTCGCGTATTATTATTTTTTTACCAACATTTTGCACAAAAATAGACAATTTATTACCTTTTACTTCGTGTTTAGCAATTTCTGCGCCAGAAGGCAAACTCATCGACGCAGCATTGGGCAGCATGCTTGAGTAATTAAATACACAATCAAATTGTGAATTAGGCAAAGCTGAGCCCAAAAAGTTACATCATTTTCGCGTTATTGTAATTAAAGCAATTTAAGTTGGAATTATACCAATGAAATGCAAACTGCTCAACGTAACTTTTTCACAAATGGGGTATCTGTCTTGTGCTTGGCCACCGATGCGTCAGCGAACCCTGCCGCAGGCAGAACGTCAATGCGCCAGGGCGCGATGCCGGGAAGTAAGATGCAGGCTGCGAAGCAAGGGGGCAACGAGATGCGCCGCCATGCCGGTCAAGCCTGTCAGGCAAACCGTGGCACCTGCCCAAAACAGCAGCGCCATTGCGCTTCCCTGAACGTCGCCCACCGTTTGCAGCGGGTTGGCGAGCACCGCATCCATGAAGTCTTCCGGACTCATGGGGTGCAGGAACAGTGCTGCGCTCATCAGGCCAATCCCGGCCAATATCAGGCCAAGGCAAATTCCCTTGTTGATCGACATTCCAGACATGATCGGCCTCACGTTTTCTTTGCTGCGATGCACGAAAGCGTAGAGGAATTTCGTGACGGGTTAATGACAAAAAGGCCAGCTTGTTGTGGTATTTTTCACATTTAGCACGATCGTTCTTTTGTCTCTATAATGCCACTATCGTGAATTGCACGATGCAACCAAGGGGCAAGCATGACAGACAAGGCAACGACAATCGCGCAATGGAAGGCCCGGGAGGGCGAGATCAGAGCCCAACTCGGCCCCGCGGGCGTAGCGACACTGGAACAATTGAAGGAATCGAACGGCCTGGAATTCCTGCAGCGCATCTGGTCAGGCGAGCTGCCGTCTGCGCCCATCGGTCACACCATGGACTTCGTGCCGATCGAGGCCGAAGCGGGGCGCATGGTGTTCCAGGGCACGCCCGGAGCGCAACATTACAATCCGCTGGGCAGCGTGCACGGCGGCTATTTCTGTACCCTGCTCGATTCCGCGGTCGGCTGCGCCATCCAGACCATGCTGCCCAAGGGCATGGGTTATACGACGCTGGAAATCAAGGTCAACCTGATCCGCGCCATGACCGACAAGACCGGCCCGGTGCGGGCCGAAGGCAAGGTGATTCAAGTGGGCGGCCGGGTCGGCATCGCCGAGGGCCGGATCTACGACGCCGAAGGCAAGGTCTATGGCCATGCGACCACGACCTGCCTGATCTTTCCCCTGCCCTGAACCTATGGCCGCTCAGGCCTTGATCGAGACGCTCGCGCGGAATTGCGGCGGGCGGCGCAGCCGCGTGGCTTGCTCATAGGCATAAGCCAGACGGATCAGCGTCGCCTCGGCATAAGCGCTGGCGACAAACGACAGCCCCACCGGCAAGCCATGCACTTGCCCGGCCGGAACGGTGATATGGGGATAGCCCGCCACCGCCGCCGGTGTGGAAAAACTGTTGCCGGAGTGGTCGCCATCGATGAAGTCGGTCACCCATGCCAGGCCGCCCGTCGGGGCAACCAGGGCGTCGAGCCGGTTTTCGCGCATCACCTGATCGATGCCCTCCTCGCGCGCGTAGCGCCGGTCGTTGGCCAGGGCATCGAGATAGGCTTTTTCGTCAAGGCCGCCCTTTGCCTGCGCCTTGATCAAATACTCCTGGCCGAAGTAAGGCAGTTCGCGGTCATGATGCGCTTCGTTGAAGGCGATGACGCCGGCCATGTCGCCAACGGCAAATCCGGGCGCGAACTCGGCAAGGTAAGTGCGCAAACCGGCCTTGAATTCATAGAGCAGCACGTCCAGCTCGCTGTCCTGGTATTTGGCGATGTTGGGGATTTCCAGCGGATCGACCAATACCGCGCCTTGCGCCTTCAACACCAGCAAGGCCTGTTCGATGACGGCATCGACTTCGTCATTGCCGCCGAAGAAATTGCGCGCCACGCCGATGCGCGCGCCGCGCAAGCCATCCTTGTCGAGAAAGCGCGAATAATCCTGCAGGTGCGCCGCGCTATCCTGCGTCACGGAATCGCGTTCGTCCACGCCCGCCAAGGCATTGAGCAACAGCGCAGCGTCGGCGACCGAACGCGCCATCGGCCCGGCCGTGTCTTGCGAGTGCGCAATCGGCACGATGCCGTTGCGGCTCACCAATCCCAAGGTCGGCTTGATGCCGACCAGGCCGCAGATGGACGAAGGCGAGACGATGGAGCCATCGGTCTCGGTGCCGACAGCCAGCGCGCTGAGATTGGCCGCGACGGCAGCGGCCGAACCGGAGCTTGAGCCGCTGGTATTACGGTCGAGCGCATACGGATTGCGCGTCAGGCCGCCGCGCGCGCTCCAGCCGGAAGTCGAGCGCGTCGAGCGCATATTGGCCCATTCGCTCAAGTTGGTTTTGCCCAGGATGACGGCGCCGGCAGCACGCAGGCGCGATGCGACGAAGGAGTCACGCGGTGCGCGCGCGCCGAGCAAGGCAAGCGAACCTGCCGTGGTCGACATCTTGTCCGCCGTGGCGATATTGTCCTTGATCAAAACGGGAATGCCATGCAGCGGCCCGCGCGGACCTTTTTCACGACGCTCGCGGTCGAGCGCTTCGGCAATGGTGAGCGCATCCGGGTTGATTTCGATCACGGCATTCAGGCACGGGCCGCGTTTGTCGATCTCGGCGATACGCTTGAGATAAAACGCCGTCAGCGAACGCGCCGTCAAGGTCCCGCCTTCCATCGCCGCCTGGAGTTGCGCAACGCTGGCTTCGTTCACATTCACTGCGCCGCCAGACTTGCCGATCTTTGCGGACCAGGCTTGATTGCTCCCAACCGCGGCACCGGCAGCCAGACCGGCACCGATGAAGTCTCTACGCTTCATTGTTCCTCCCCATCAAAAAACCCCGGGCCAGCCGGGGTTTGTTTTTCACAGCACAACCGGCCAGCCATGCATGACCCGCCGAAGCAAAGTAAGGAATGGCAAGGCATGCCAGGAGTTATTCCTGACTCTTGGCGTGTTCGTTCAATTTATCGACAAAATCGTTGTATTGCTTCAGCACGGCTTCGGCGGCGTCATGCGCGGCCTGCGCCTTTTGCGGATTGGTACTTGCGTTCGCATCGACAATGGCCTTTTGCTGCTCGACAAACTTGTCCACGCAAGTCTTGTATTCCAGGCGATGCTTGTTGAAGTATTTCACGACCATATCCGAAGCCTGGTCGCTCGGCATCGGCGGTTGTTTGCAATCGCTTTGCGCCGCATCGTCGGCAAAGGCTGTTGTTGCGGTCAGGGTCAAGAGTGAAACAAGAATGATAGGGAGAAGTGTCTTCATAATTATATTGATCAAAAAATTTGATGCACGATTATAGACCGATCCAGAGCGCCTCGCGAGGGGCGCACGAACGTGGGATGTAATGATCGTACAACAAAACAAGGAGGCCGAAAGCATAAAAAAACCGCAGGAATCGCTTCCTGCGGTTTTCTTTTGCACTCGCTGTCCTGGCCGCCGCAGCGGCCAGGACAGGATTGCGGTTCGTCAAATCAGAACTTGTAGCTTGCGCCGACGTTGACGAAACGGCCGATTGCGCCAGCCATGTGCATCGACGGGTTGTACGGCAACTGGCCGCCACCGTACGTGTTGACATCCAGCGGCGGAGCCTGGTTGAACAGGTTGGTGATAGCACCGTGGACCGTCCATTGCTTGTCGATGTTGTAGCGGAACGACACATCGGTATCGAGGAAGGAATTCACCTTACATACGCTCGACGGCGGATTGCCGTTCGGGTACCAGCCATTGACGCCCGCCCCGGAAGCGCAGTCGGTCAGGCCGATCGACGGGTCGGTCAGGTCAAAGCTGCTCATCCAGTTGAAGGTCGTGGCGACTTGCCACGGACCCTTGTCCCAGGTGAATGTTGCCTGTACGCGATCCTTCGGGTTACCCGTGTCACCACCGATGATGAACGGACCGTGTGTGCCGGCCAATTGGTACTGTTGGCCACCTGTAGTGAGGATGTAGCTCATCACGTGGGTCCATTGCAGATCCGTCGTCAACGCACCAAAATCACCCAATTTCCACTTGTAACGCGAATCAAATTCGACACCGCTGGTCTTCGTGGAGTTGGCATTCACATACTCAACCGGCACATAGATCAACGGACCAGCGGAAGGCGTACAGGTGTAGGTTCCGCCATTGCCATCCGCGCACTGGCTGGCAACCGGGGATCCACGCACTGCGCCAGCCCAGTCTGCCTGACCGGCAATGATCTGATCCTTGATCTTGACTTGGTACATGTCGATCGTCGAGCTCCAGCCCTTGATCGGTTCCAGAATCACGCCCAGAGTTTCGGAGACCGACTTTTCCGGAGACAGGCTCGGATTGGCCGAGTTCAGGTAAACCGGCTGGAACGAGCAGAAGCTGGTCACGCTGCCGGCGGCGATATGGCCGCCGGCATTGTTGACAGGCGACGGGCACAAGACCGGGTCGTTGATCGTGTTGTACAAGTAAGCCTGGCCCGATTGGCCATTTTCAGCAGCGTTCGGTGCACGGAAGCCGGTAGCGGCCGTACCACGCAATGCGAAGGCCGAGCTCGGAGTCCACTTGAAGCCGACCTTAGGCGTGGTAGCGCCGGCCGAATTGCTGAAATGGTCGAAACGCACCGAGCCGTCGAGTTCCAGCGTTTTCACGACAGGAGCAGCGACTTCGATGTAGGCCGATGCATCGCTCTGCGAACCGGACACGTAGGCGTTGTTGCCTGGAACGATACCGTCGGCGATCAGGCCGGGAGCAGGCGACTCCATGTCACGGTGCAGGAATTCCAAACCGGTCGAGAAACCGAGGTCGCCGCCAGGCAGTTGCATCAGCGAACGCGTAGCGTGGAATTCGACGAATTCCAGGGTCGACACGTCGTCGGCGATAGCCGTCGGGAAGATCGAGTTGATCAGGGCCTGGCTGTTGCCGCCGGTGACGTTCCATTGTGCAGCCGAACCGTTAGGTGCGTTCAATGCCGCGTTCAAGGCCGGAATGTTGATCGTGTTGTAGTTCTTTTGAACCGTGCCAACCTTGGTCCAGCCGAACGAGGTGTCGACATCCCATCCGAAGGCTTCGCCAGTCAGGTCGAACACGGCGCGCCATGCCTTCGATTCCAGACCGGTGTGGATCGGGCCCACGCCGGGGATCACACCGTTGACCGTCGCAGGCAAGCCTTGGCCGGTAATCGAATCGGTTAAGGTATTGCCAGGATAGCCATAGGGAACGGTGATCGCGGAAATCGAGGTGCCGACCAGGTGGGGATTGACACCGGCCGATACGGCAACCAGCGGCGAGAAGCTGCCCGGATAGGTTTGCATGCCGCCAGCGGTCGGGGCATATTGCTCTGCCTTGCTGTCGAACAGCGAGACCTTGGCATCCAGGCGCCAATCGTCGCCCAGCTTCTTCGACAGGCTGGCCAATAGATTGATGTTTTGGGTGGCGGGCTGGATTTCGTCATGCCCATTTTGCCAGCCGCAATTGCCGGCTTCGTAGTTGGCGAAGTTTGCGCCGCCAGTGCCAGTGCAAGACGTGCTGCTGGGATAAAAATAGGTGTTCGCGGCGGTGAAGGCTTGCTGAGCAGCCGTGCCGTTCGGATTGTACGCTTGCAGGTACGGCGACAGGATCGCAGGATTCGTGGTCAACGGCGTGACGACGCCGGGGGTCTTGTCGACGCCGCCGATGGAAGTCAGGTTGGTGCTGGCCCACAAACCATCATTCTTGCGCTGGCCGTAGGTGATGTCGTTCTGGTTGCGGTATTCCAGGCTGATATAGGCATTGTAGCCGTCAGCTTCATAGTCACCCCAGCCCTTGGAGAACGTCAAGTGCTCGGTGGTGCCGCCGCCTTGGGTGGTGGTGCCGGCTTCGGCCGAGACGTTCGTGCCCGTCATCGTCTTCTTCAGGATGATGTTGACCACGCCTGCCATCGCGTCGGAACCGTAGGTTGCCGATGCGCCGTCTTTCAGGACTTCAACGCGTTCAACGGCGTCGAAGGGGATGTTCGATACGTCAACGAAGGAGCGCTGGCCGTCGTCCGAGAGAGGATACGGAGCCATGCGGTGGCCGTCGATCAAGACCAGCGTTGCCGAGGTCGTCAAACCGTGCAGGGAGATGCCGCTTGCACCGGCAGCGAAGGCTTGGGGGAAGCCTTGGCTCAATGTACCTTGACCGTTGGCAGTGATGTTTTGCAGCACTTGCGCAATCGTGGTGTAGCCCGACTTCTTCAAGTCTTCGGCAGTGATGACCTGCACCGGGCTGGGGATTTCTGCATCTGCGCGGCGGATATTGGAACCCGTGATTTCAACGCGCTGAACCGGGGCCGTGGTGGCATCGGTCGACGATTGAGCCATGACCGGAGCCGCGGCGATCATCGAGAAAGCACCGCCGGCGATCACTTGCGCAACTGCCAACGGCAACATTTTGAGTTTAAAAGACATGCAACACTCCTTTGGGTAAAAATTTTGTTTTTACTTCCGCCGCCTTTTGAGCAGCATTCTGTTTCGCATCAAAAAAGTTTATCTGCCACAACATATTTGCCTCGTATCCGGTGGGATATTTCGGACATAAATATTCTGTACACAAAATATTTTTGAAGACTGAATGGAACCATTCAACAGGAGGAAAGTCAATTTTGCCGGCGTGACGTGCAAAAATACAACAAGATTACCCAGTAATATGAACAATCTAGCAACATCTTGATTGGATTTGCGTATACAAATTGTGTATACGATTTCAAAAGGAAATAAAAAAACCGCAACGATCTCTCGTTGCGGTTTCGAAGTTCGGCCAGGCCGAAATCAGTACTTATCTGAACTTATCAGAACTTATAGCTGGCGCCCAGGTTGACGAAACGACCAACAGCACCGGCCATATGCATGGACGGGTTGTACGGCAGATTGCCGCCACCGTAGGTGTTCAAGTCAAGCGGAGGAGCTTGGTTGAACAAATTGGTGACTGCGCCATGAATGACCCATTGCTTGCCAAGCTTGTAACTGACCGCCAGATCGGTGTCGAGGAATGCGCCGACTTTGCAGTATTGCGACTGGGTCGGAACTTGCGCAGAGCCGGGGAACCACGAGGCAAAGTAGCCACCTTGCTGGACGCCGTCGGCACAGGTCAGCACCGGCGTACCGGCGTTGGAGCCGGACGGGTCGGTCAGAGAGAAGCTGCTGATGTAGTTGAAGGTCGTGGCGATTTGCAGCGGACCCTTGTCCCACGTGAACGTGGTCTGGATGCGATCCTTCGGGTTGCCGGTGTTGCCGCCAATGACCGCCGGGCCGTGCGTGCCGGCCAATTGGTAGGCTGTGCCGTTGGTCGTGAAGATGTAGCTCATCATGTGCGACCAGTTGATTTCGGCCGTCAGGCTACCCCATTCACCCATCTTGAACTTGTAACGGCTGTCCAGTTCCAGGCCGCTGACCTTGGTCGAGTTGGCGTTGACGAATTCAACCGGGATGTACAGGATCGGGCCAGCTGACGGTGTGCAAGTAACGACATTGCCGGCGCCGTCGGAGCAGTCGGAAGGAAGTGCCGTGCCCCGGACTGCGTTGGCAACGTCGCCCGTACCGGCAACGATCTGGTCCTTGATTTCGACCTGATACGCATCAAGCGTCGTGCTCCAGCCCTTGATCGGTTCCAGGATCACGCCTAAGGTTTCCGAGGTCGACTTTTCCGAATTGAGCTTCGGGTTGGCCGAGTTCAGATACACCACGTTGTAGTTACAGGCCGCGATCACGGCGCCGGCGGCGCTCGGGCCGTTCGGGCACAGGATCGGGTCGGCGCCGGTACCAGCGGAATAAGCCTGGCCTGCTTGACCATTTTCAGCCGAGTTCGGAGCGCGGAAACCCTTGCCGTAGGTGCCGCGCAGGGCGAATTCAGGCACCGGAGTGAACTTGAATCCGACCGACGGCGTGGTCGCATTGCCGGCGTTGTCGAAGTGGTCGAAACGGATGTGGCCGTCCAGCTCCAGGGTCTTCAGGACCGGTGCGTAAAGTTCGGCATACAGCGATGTGTCGGTTTGCGTGCCCTGGGCGTAAGCGTTGTTGCCGCTGACGATACCTTGGGCCACCAGCGGCGGTGCCACGGCGTTGAGTTCGCGACGGATGTACGAACCGCCGGTCGAGAATCCCATATCGCCGCCGCTCATTTGCATCAGCGAGCGCGTGGCATGCAATTCGAAGAATTCCAGCGTCGAGGTGTCCGTTGCGCCTTCAACCGGATAGATCGCTGCGTTGTCCGCCGCCGAGTTGCCGCCGGTGATGGAATACGGAGCGCTGGTAGCGGTGAGGGGACGATTCAAGGCAGCTTGCAGCGCCGGGACGTTGGTTGCGCCGTAGTCGGTGAACGAGGTGTTCACGCGGGTGTAGCCCAGCGAGGTGTCGATGTCCCAGGCGCCGATGGTGCCGGAGAGGTCGCCCACCAGGCGGTAGGACTTGGCATCGAACTCGGTGTGTGAGATCGGCGCGTCGAGATTCACGCCGCGAACCTTGGCCGCGACACCCAACGTGTTACCCGGATAGTCCATAGGCACGGTCACGGTGAACGGGGTGCCGACCAAGTGCGGGATTACGCCGGCGGAAACCGCCGTCAGCGGCTGAAAGCTGGTCGGAAATACGACCAGGCCATTTGCCGTCGAACCGGCATTGTACTGTTCGCCCTTGCTGTCGAACAGCGAAGCCTTGACGTCCAGTTTCCAGTCGTCCGGCAGTTTCTTGTCGAAGCTGCCGATGATATTCACGTTTTGCGTGGCAGGCTGGATTTCAGCATGCGGATTGACGAATGCGCAATTGCCCTCCATCATCAAAGCATAGGTGCAATTGCCCACGTATGCGGAGTTCGGCGTAATCGCGTTGGCATAGAATACGCTGCTGGTTGGTCCGAAGGGGATTTTGCTCAAAGGGCCGGACGCCGGGGTCAGATAAACCGTGCCGTACGTTGGAGGCGGGTTACGGATACCACCTTGCGCAGTGGAAGCGCCAGGCGTCTGGTTGTTGCCGCCGATGTTGGTCTGATCCAGGCTCGACCACTGGCCGGTGCCTTGACGCTGCTTCTGGGTGATGTCGTCCTGATGACGGAACTCCAGGCTGACGTAGGCGTTGTAGCCGTCTTCGTTGTAATCGCCGAAGCCGTGCGTGACGGAAGCGTGGTAGGTGGTGCCGCCGCCTTCGGTGGTCGTGCCGCCCTCAGCCGCAATTTGCGTGCCGATGAAGCTCTTCTTGAGGATGATGTTGACCACACCGGCCATCGCGTCGGAACCGTACACGGCCGAGGCGCCATCCTTCAGCACTTCGATGCGTTCGACCGCGTCAAACGGGATGCTCGAGATGTCGACAAAGGAGCGTTGGCCGTCGTCGGACAGCGGATACGGCGCCATGCGGTGACCGTCGATCAACACCAGGGTCGCAGCAGTGGTCAAACCGCGCAGGGACAGGCCCGAGGCGCCACCGGCGAATGCGCCGGGGAAGCCCGTGCTCAAGGTACCCTGGCCGTTCGCAGTCAGGTTTTGCATGACCTGGGCGACGGTCGTATAACCGGACTTTTTCAGATCGTCAGCCGTGATGACTTGCACCGGGCTGGGCGTTTCGGCGTCGGCGCGGCGGATGTTCGAGCCGGTGATTTCGACGCGCTGTATCGGGGCCTGGTCGGCCGACTGCTGTGCCATGACTGGCGTAACCGCTGCAAGGGAAATCGCTCCTGTGGCAAGAACTTGCGCGATGGCAAACGGCATTGTTTTTAATTTGAACGACATCAATCACTCCTTTGGGTAGAAATTTTTTTAACTTCGGCCGCCTTGTGAGCAGCATTTATTGCTACTTCAGAAACTATTTTTGTTACTAAATGTTTCAGTTACCTAAGAAATGTAAACAATCCATTAAAAATGTAACTAATTATTTCTGAAGTGTGAATGGAACCATCCAAAGTGGCGGAAGTCAATTTCGCTTTACCAAGGTGCGGAAATACAACAGAAAAACGCCAAAAACAGGGTTGAAGTCGATTTTTCGGCATCTGAAATAGATGCACGGGAAGCAATTAACTTGCAAAAAACAAAACGGCCCGGTGCGCGATGCACCGGGCCGTTTTTCGTGAAATGGTGTGGGCTCAGGTCTGCTTCGTAAATACCAGTTCGCTACCATTTGCTTTCACGACAATCGTATCTTTCGGACCGAATTTGCCGTCGAGGATCAGCTTCGACAGTGGATTCTCGATCCGATGCTGGATTGCCCGTTTCAGGGGACGTGCGCCGTACACCGGATCGAAGCCCGCTTCGGCGATCTGCTGCAAGGCCTCGACCGATACGTCAAGCCCCATGTCGAGCTTGGCCAGGCGCTCTTCGAGCACGTGCAGCTGAATCTTGGCGATCGCGCCGATGTTCTTCTGGTCGAGGCCGTGGAACACGACGATTTCGTCGACTCGGTTGATGAATTCGGGTCGGAAGTGTCCGCGCACCTCGGCCATCACAGCCATCTTCACCAGGGCAGGATCGCTCTCTTCCATGGCCTGTATCCTGTGCGAACCGAGGTTGGAAGTCATGACGATGACGGTGTTCTTGAAGTCCACCGTACGGCCCTGGCCATCGGTCATGCGGCCGTCGTCCAACACCTGCAGCAGCACGTTGAACACATCCGGATGGGCCTTCTCGATTTCATCGAGCAGGATGACGCAGTAGGGCTTGCGCCGCACGGCTTCGGTCAGGTAGCCGCCTTCGTCGTAGCCGACATAGCCCGGCGGCGCGCCGATCAGGCGTGCCACCGAGTGCTTTTCCATGAATTCGCTCATGTCGAGGCGGACGATCGACTCTTCCGTGTCGAACAGGAAGGTCGCCAGGGCCTTGCACAGCTCGGTCTTGCCCACGCCGGTCGGCCCCAGGAACATGAAGGAGCCATAGGGGCGGTTCGGGTCGGCCAGGCCGGCGCGCGAGCGGCGGATTGCGTCGGATACCGCCGTGATGGCTTCGTCCTGGCCCACCACGCGCTTGTGCAATTCCGCTTCCATGTGCAGGAGTTTGTCGCGCTCGCCCTGCATCATTTTCGAGACAGGGATGCCGGTGGCGCGCGAGACGACTTCAGCGATTTCTTCGGCGCCGACCTGGGTGCGCAAGAGCTTGGGCCGGTCGGTCTTGGCAGCGCTGCTGTCGGCTTTCTTCAGTTGCGCTTCGAGTTCGGGCAGCTTGCCGTATTGCAGTTCCGAGACCAGTTGCCAGTTGGAGGCGCGTGTGGCTTCTTCCATCTGCTGACGCACCTTTTCGATCTCTTCCTTGATGTACTGGCTGCCCTGCACCGTCGCTTTCTCCGCCTTCCAGACTTCTTCGAGGTCGGCGTATTCACGCTCGAGGCGCGCAATCTCTTCCTCGATCAGGCCCATGCGGCGCTGCGAGGCGTCATCCTTTTCCTTGCGCACGGCTTCGCGCTCGATCTTCAACTGGATCACGCGGCGATCCAGCCGGTCCATGACTTCAGGCTTGGAGTCGATTTCAATCTTGATCTTCGAGGCCGCTTCGTCGATCAAATCGATCGCCTTGTCGGGCAGGAAGCGGTCGGTGATGTAGCGGTGCGACAATTCGGCCGCTGCGACAATGGCAGGGTCGGTGATGTCGACGCCGTGGTGCAGTTCGTATTTTTCCTGCAGGCCGCGCAGGATGGCGATGGTTGCTTCCACGCTCGGCTCTTCGACCATGATCTTCTGGAAGCGGCGTTCAAGAGCCGCGTCTTTTTCGATGTATTTGCGGTATTCGTCCAGGGTCGTCGCGCCGACGCAGTGCAACTCGCCGCGCGCCAGAGCCGGCTTCAACATATTGCCCGCATCCATCGCGCCTTCAGCCTTGCCGGCGCCGACCATGGTGTGCATTTCGTCGATGAAGACGATGCTCTGGCCCTGGTCCTGGGCCAATTCCTTCAACACGGCCTTGAGGCGCTCCTCGAATTCGCCGCGGTACTTGGCGCCAGCCAGCAAGGCCGCCATGTCGAGCGAGAGTACGCGCTTGCCCTTGAGGCTTTCCGGCACTTCGCCGTTGACGATGCGCTGGGCCAGGCCTTCGACGATGGCGGTCTTGCCCACGCCCGGTTCGCCGATCAGCACGGGGTTGTTCTTGGTGCGGCGCTGCAAGACCTGGATCGCGCGGCGGATTTCGTCGTCGCGGCCGATCACCGGGTCGAGCTTGCCGGCGCGGGCGCGCTCGGTCAGATCCAGGGTGTATTTCTTCAGCGATTCGCGCTGGCCTTCGGCATCGGCCGAGCCGACGTTGGCGCCGCCGCGCACGGCAGCGATGGCCGCTTCGAGCGCCTTACGCGTCAAGCCGGCTTCCTTGGCCAGTTTGCCGGCGTCGGATTTGTCTTCAGCCAAAGCCAGCAGCACCATTTCGCTGGCGATGAATTGGTCGCCGCGCTTTTGCGCTTCCTTGTCGGCGAGATTCAGCAGCGATCCCAATTCGCGTCCGCCCTGCACTTCGCCGCCCGTGCCGGAAACCTTGGGCAGGCGTCCCAGCCCGGTCTTCAAGGCGGCAGACAGGCCGCCGACGTTGACACCGGCGCGCTGCAGGAGTGAGCGGCTGCCGCCGTCTTCCTGGTCGAGCAAAGCCGTCAGCAAATGGATCGGTTCGATGTATTGATTATCGTTACCGACCGCCAGGCTTTGGGCATCCGCCAGTGCTTCCTGCAGTTTGGTGGTGAGTTTGTCTAAACGCATGGGATAATCCTAGTCTAGGAAATTGATCTATGCCGCCCATATTGGGGTAGGCAATCCCATTACAAGAGTATGGTTTTACAACAAATTCAAGCCGGTTACTGGCGCAACGAAGATCGTCTGCTGTTACGTGTTTCCTTCAAGCATGAAGACGGCAGCCTGCAGGAAATCCGTTCCTGGATGACGCGCCATATGGTCAAATCGCTATGGCCTTCCATCATTCATGCGCTGGAGACCCAGGTGGGGCTGGACAATCCCAATGCGGCCCATGCCAGTTCCGAAATCGTCAGCATGGAACACCAGGCCAAGGTCAATGAAATCCGCTCGCGCGGCGATTTCGACGTGCCGTTTTCGCCCGATATCGATAGCTACCCGTTCGGCGAGCAACCCATTTTGCTGGTGCAGGCCCATATCAATATCGCCACCAGCCGCGCTCCACGGATCAATTTTGTCAGTGCGAAGAATGGCAGCTTCGAAGTTGCCTTCACGCCGGGCATGCTGCATGGTTTTTGCACGGTGCTGCAAGATGCAGTCAAGGCGACCGACTGGGATATCGAATTGCAGATGCCCGATGCCTCGCCGGCCGCGTGGGAAGGCGAGCGGGTGTTGAACTAACCGCAGCGCTCAACGTGTAGGGTGGGTGCAACCCACCAATGTCTCATGAAGCTAACCTGGAGCACTGGTGGGTTGCACCCACCCTACTTCTGCGGCGTATTGCGTTGCCGATTTCACGTAGCTTGGTGCTGAGCGAAGCGATGCCCAACCAACGGCGCAACGCGTACTGCATGCGGCGGATGTTGGGCATCGCTACGCTCAGCGCCAACCTCAAGCGAGGGCTTTATAGGTGGCGTAGCCGGCGAAGCAGCAGGCCAGCGATCCGAGTACGTGCACGGCGGTGTGGGCCAGGGCCCAGCCGTATTCGCCCGTTTGTAATAGCCCCATCGATTCGGCGGAGAAGGACGAGAACGTGGTCAGGCCGCCCATGAAGCCGGTGATCACGAACAGGCGCCAGGCCGGGGGAAGGTTGGGATTGCTGCCGAAGAAGGCCACGGCGATGCCGATCATGAAGCCGCCGCCGAGGTTGGCCGCCAGCGTGCCCAATGGCAGATTGCGCAGCACCGGGTTCATGGTCAAACCAAAAAAATAGCGCAGCCAGGCTCCTAGGGCGGCGCCGATCGCAATTGCCAACCAGTTCATTGATTCCCTTTCCATTTTTGTAGAGCCTTGTCGTCGCTCACACGGGCGTCGACCCAGCGCGCCCCTTGCGGCGTTTGTTCCTTCTTCCAGAACGGGGCTTCCATTTTCAGGTAATCGATGATGAATTCGCAAGCGCGAAATGCTTCGCCGCGATGGGCCGCCGCGACTGCGACCAGCACGATCTGCTCCAGCGGTTTCAACGGGCCGACGCGGTGGATCACGAGCGCATCGATGATGTCCCAGCGGGTTTTAGCCTGGGCCACGATGTCTTCCAGTGCCTTTTCCGTCATGCCGGGATAATGTTCAAGTTCCATTTCCGACACGGCTGCGCCATCGTTCATGTCGCGCACCGTGCCCAGGAATGTCACCACGGCGCCGATTCCGCGGTCGGCCAGGCGCAGCGCGGCGATCTCGGCGTTGCAATCGAAGTCGGCGGTCTGGACGCGCACCGTCATGCTCAGCCTCCTGTCACGGGCGGGAAGAATGCCACTTCGCCCGCTTCGGCAAGCGGCGTGGCCTCGTCCGCCATCTGCTGACGGTAGGCCATGCGCAAGGCGCGTTTGCCGTCGAGCGCGTTGGCCCAGACGCCGCCGCGCGCGACGAGAAACTCGCGCACGGCCCCGACTGTGGCGACGCTCTCAGGCAGCTCGACGCTCTCGTGTGCGGTGCCCAGCGTTTCGCGCACGCTGGCGAAATAACGGATGTCGATCTTCATGAAAGCAATTGCGCAAACGGCAGGAAACGCACCACGTCGCCCGGCTTGATGACGTTGCCGGCAGGATTGTCGACCAAACCATCGGCCCAGACGGCGGAACTCAAGACAGCCGAGCCTTGATTGGGGAACAGCTCAAGGCCGCCCTGCTCGTTCATCCTGGCGCGCAGGAATTCATTGCGCCGGTCGGTTTTGTCCCAGCCGAAATCGGCGCGCAGGGACAAGGCGCGCGGCATCACCTCCTTCACACCTTGCAAGCGCAGGATGAAGGGCCGCACGAATAGCAGAAAGGTGACGAAACTCGACACCGGATTGCCCGGCAGGCCGATAAAGAAGGTCTTTCCTCCCTCTTTATGCACTTCGCCGAAGGCCAGCGGTTTGCCCGGCTTGATCGCGATTTGCCAAAGGTTCAAACGCCCTTCCGCTTCAACGGCCGGCTTGACGTGGTCTTCTTCGCCGACCGAGACGCCGCCGGAGGTGATGATCAAATCGTGCTGTCCGGCTGCGTCGCGCAAGGTGGCGCGCGTGGCGGCGAGATTGTCGGGCACGATGCCGAAATCGCTGACCGTGCAGCCGAGGTTTTCCAGCAGGCCGCGCAAGGTGAAGCGGTTGGAGTTGTAAATCGCACCGGGTTTCAGCGGCTCGCCCGGCATGGCCAGTTCATCGCCGGTGAAAAATACCGCCACGCGCAGGCGGCGCAATGCCGGCAGGCTGGCCAATCCCACGGACGCCGCCAGGCCCAGTTCCTGCGGGCGCAGGCGCGTGCCGGCTTGCAGAATGACGCTGCCGGCCCGGATGTCTTCGCCGGTGCGGCGCACCCATTCGCCGGATTCGGGCTTGTGCTTGACGCGCACCATGGGCCGGCCGTCAAGCTCCGACGCTTCGCATTGTTCCTGCATCACGACGGCATCGGCGCCGGGTGGGATCATGGCGCCGGTGAAGATCCGCGCGGCGCTGCCCGGTGCCAGGGGCTGACCGACCACCCCGGCGGGGATGCGCTGGCTCACGGGCAACAGGGCGTCGCCGCCGGCGCAATCGGCGGCGCGCACGGCGTAACCATCCATCTGGGTATTGTCGGCCGAGGGCACGTTCAAGGCGGATTCGACCGCGGCGGCCAGCACGCGGCCGTTGGCAGCTTCCGTAGCCAGCGTTTCGGTTTCGCCTACCGGTTCGGCGGCGGCCAGCAGCAGTTCCAGTGCCTGCGTGGCGCTCAACATGGGTTTTCTTTCGTTCATCGCGATCGGATCAAGATAATCTTTATCGATGCTATCACGAATGAAATAGCGGCCAATCGGCGACGCCGAATAAGCGTCATTCGGGTCCATTCTCGTAACTCGTTCGATCCGTTGCGCGACAGCACGATTGAGAAATTAAATAATTTACAATAATTTGTCTTTGCCGCGTGCCTTTACAGCCGACTGCCGCGCCGTTTGGGCAATGTCAGAAATTGCAGCTTGCCGCTGCGACAAATTCCACAGGAAGCGCCGTCCATTTCTGCTATGATCGATTCGAACTCGATAACGACAGGCAAGCCGCATGGAACGTTTCGGCGCAGGCATGGTCAATGTTGAGGTCGGGCAAGTCGTTTGCTTGCTGATTACTGTTCTGAAGGAATGTGCATGAAGAAGAATTTGCTGTGGGTCCTGCTGACCATCGCCATCTGCGGCGCCGCCAACGCGAACGCGCCGGACGCAACAAGCAAAACGACATCCCCCCCGGTACTGCAACCCCTGCCGCAGGAAACGCAAGCTGCCTATCTGTCGGCGGAGGTGCTGTCGCACTACCATTACAAATCCATGCCGCTCGATACGGCGATGTCGGAAAAGATTTTCGACCGCTATCTCAAGTCGCTCGACGGCGAGAAGCTGTTCTTCACGCAAGCCGACATCGACAAGATTTCGGCCTACAAGCCGAAGATGAGCGATGCCGTCAGCAAGGGCGAGCTGGCGGCGCCGTTTGCCATCTACAACCTTTATGAGCAGCGCGCCAACGAGCGCCTCAATTACGCCGAAGGCCTCCTGGCCAAGGGCTTCGATTTCACGGCCAAGGAAGGGTATCAGTACAACCGCACCAAGGCCACCTGGGCCAAGTCCGACGACGAAGTGCGCGACCTGTGGCGCAAGCGCGTCAAGAACGATTACCTGCGCCTGAAGCTGGCCGGCAAGGACGACAAGAGCATCGTCGCGACGCTGACCAAGCGCTACGACAACTACATCTCGCGCATCAACAAGTCCAAGCCCGAAGACGTGTTCCAGATCTTCATGGATTCGTATGCCATGTCGATCGACCCGCACACCAATTACCTCGGCCCGCGCGCGACGGAAGATTTCGACATTTCGATGAAGCTTTCGCTGATCGGCATCGGCGCCGTGCTGCAGGAGCGCGACGATTACACCGTGATCCGCGAACTGGTGCCGGGCGGCCCGGCGGCCCTGTCGGGCAAGCTGAAGGTGGGCGACCGCATCGTCGGCGTATCGCAAAGCGACAAGAACCAGATGGCCGATGTCATGGGCTGGCGCCTGGACGATACCGTGGCGCTGATCCGCGGCGCGGCCGATTCGACGGTGCTGCTGGACGTGATCCCGGTCGATGCCGGCCCCGACGGCAAACATGCGCTGATCCCGTTGGTGCGCAAGAAGATCAAGCTCGAAGAGCGCGGCGCCAAGGATAGCGTAATCGAGGTCAAGGAAGGCAATACCATGCGGCGCGTCGGCGTGATCACGCTGCCCGCTTTCTATCAGGATATGGATGCGCGGCAGCAGGGCGAACAGAACTTCACCAGCGCCACGCGCGACGTGGCGCGCCTGATCACGAAGCTGAAGAAGGACAAGGTCGACAGCCTGTTGATCGACTTGCGCAATAACGGCGGCGGTTCCTTGAATGAAGCGGTGGAGTTGACGGGCCTGTTCGTGGCCAAGGGTCCGGTGGTGCAGCAACGCGATGCATCGGGCAAGGTCTCGGTGGAAGACGACACAAGCGACGTGGCGCTGTGGGATGGCCCGCTGGGCGTCCTGATCAACCGCGGTTCGGCATCGGCGTCGGAAATCTTTGCCGCCGCGATCCAGGATTATGGCCGCGGGGTGATCATCGGCGAATCGAGCTTCGGCAAGGGCACGGTGCAAAGCCTGGCGCGCTTGAACCAGATGATCCATAGCGAGAAGCCGGACCTGGGTGAACTGAAATACACGCGCGCGCAATTCTTCCGCATCAACGGCGGCACGACCCAATTGCGCGGCGTGGTGCCCGATATTTCGTTCCCGAGCTTCAGCGACACCGAGGACTTCGGCGAGGCCAGCTACGACAACGCCCTGCCCTGGAGCCAGATCAAGCCGGCCGACTACAAGACCGAAGGCGATCTCTCGGACCTGATCCCGGCGCTGCAAACCAGGCACGTGACACGCGTCAAGACCGACCGCGATTTCCTGAATCTTGAGGAAGACGTGGCCGAGGCGCAGGCCTTGCGCAAGAAGAACCTGCTGTCCCTGAACGAAGCCGAGCGCCGCAAGGAACGCGAAACCGAGGAAGCCAAGACCCGTGCGCGCGAAAAGGCCGCCGAATCCGGCAAGACCGCTGCGGAAAAGCAGGCGATTGTAGAAAAGAACAATGCGATGAAGGACGATGGCCTGCAAGCCAACGAGCGCAATCTGACGGCGGAGCTGGCGGCGGAAAAAGCGGCCAAGGAAGCCAAGGACGTATTGCTGATCGAAGCGGCGCACATCATGGGCGATGAAGTCGATCTGTTGAAGAGCGATACGCGTATGGCCTCGCGCTTGGCGCCGGGGACGGTTGCGGTGACGACCAGCACCAAGTAATCCATTCGGCAAATAAAAACGCCGCCCTCGCTTTCGCGGGGGTGGCGTTTTTTTATTGGGGCGGCTATCGGCGTAATTGCGGCGTTGCACGCATCGAACCCGTCATCCCCGTGAAAGTTCCAACTATTACCCACAAGCCGCAGCGCTACTAACTCCCCTCTCCCGCAGGCGGGATAGGGGTGGGGGTGGGGGCGTTTGTGATTTGACTCTGTGGGAACAGAGCGCTATGTAAATGCAAAGCCTTGCTGTTTGAGAAACGAAGCCAAATCATAACCTCCCTCACCCCTGCCCCTCTCCCGCCCGCGGGAGAGGGGTTCTAAATAGCGGAGCTTACAATCCCGTATGCGCCGCGATGAATTGCTTCACACTGGCCACGTCGGCCGCCATCACTTCGTAACGCTGCGGCAGGCTTTCGATGTTTTCGAAGCCGGCGGGCCGTTCGGCGTCGCGGCCCAGCGCTTCACGTATGGTTTCGTTGAATTTCGCGGGCAAGGCGGTTTCCAGCACGATCATGGGCACGCCCGGTTCCAGGTGTTCGCGCGCCACCTTGACGCCGTCGGCGGTGTGGGTGTCGATGGTGATGCCGTGGCACGACTGCACGTCGCGGATGGTGGCGATGCGGTCGGCGTGGACCGACTTTCCCGAGACGAAACCGTATTCGGCGATGCGCTTGAATTCGTCGCCGTCGCTGCCGGGCTGGCCCGACAGGTCGAAGCCGCCCGAGTTTTCCACTTTCTTGAACAGCGCGCGCAGGCGCTCTGCATCGCGCCCCAGCAAGTCGTAGACGAAGCGTTCGAAGTTGGAGGCCTTGCTGATGTCCATGCTGGGGCTGGTGGTGTGGTATGTCTCGGCCGACTTGCGCACGCGGTAGACGCCGGTGCGGAAGAATTCGTCGAGCACGTCGTTCTCGTTGGTGGCGACCACCAGCTTGTCGATCGGCAGGCCCATCATGCGCGCGATGTGGCCGGCGCAGATGTTGCCGAAGTTGCCCGAGGGGACGCTGAACGAGACCTGTTGCGCATTGTCGGTCGTGGCAAGCAGGTAGCCGCGGAAGTAATACACGACTTGCGCCACGACGCGCGCCCAGTTGATCGAATTGACGGTGCCGATCTTTTGCCGCGCCTTGTATTCGAGGTCGTTCGACACGGCCTTGACCATGTCCTGACAATCGTCGAACACGCCATCGACGGCGATGTTGAAGATGTTGGGGTCTTGCAGGCTGAACATCTGCGCGGTCTGAAATGCGCTCATTTTCCTGTGCGGCGAGAGCATGAACACGCGTATGCCCTTCTTGCCGCGCATGGCGTATTCGGCCGCGCTGCCGGTGTCGCCCGAGGTGGCGCCGAAGATGTTCAACTCGGCGTTTTCCTTGGCCAGCGCGTATTCGAACAGGTTGCCCAGCAATTGCATGGCCATGTCCTTGAAGGCCAGCGTCGGGCCGTTGGACAGGGCTTGCAGCAGCAGCGTGCCATTCTCGTTCTTGAGCGGGCACAGCGGCGTGATGGCTGCAGCATCTTCGCCGGCACGCACATTGCGGTATACCTCGGCCGTGTACGTCTTGTGCGTCAGCGCGCGCAGGTCGGCTTCGGGGATGTCGGTGGCGAACTTCTTGAGGATTTCAAACGCCAGGTCGGCGTAGGACAGCTTGCGCCAGGCGTCGAGTTCGGCCCCTGTGACTTGCGGGTATTCGGTTGGCAGGTACAGGCCACCATCGGGGGCTAAGCCGCCGAGGAGGATTTGGGAAAAAGACAGCGGCGCGGCGTGGCCGCGGGTGGAGACGTATTGCATAGGATGGCGTGAAGGATGGTCGGCAGTTCACTCCATTATAGCGAACTGCCCTGCCCTCATGCCGCAAAAACAGGCATGAAGCCCGTATAAACCTTATGCAGCCTGGTTCAAGGCCGGCGGTTGTACGGATTTTACGGGCTTGATGTTGGCCAGCATGTCGCGTACCAGTTCCTCGACACCAATCCTGGGTTGCCAGCCCCAATCGGCGCGCGCCACGCTGTCGTCCAGGCTGGCGGGCCAGCTGTCGGCGATGGCTTGGCGGCTGTCGGGGGCGTAGACCACTTCGAAGCCGGGCACGTGGCGCTTGATGGATTCGGCCAGTTCGCGCGGGTTGAAGCTGGTGCCGGCGACGTTGTAGGACGAGCGCACCTTGATCTTGTCGGCCGGGGCATCCATCAGTTCAATGGTGGCGCGGATGGCGTCGGGCATGTAGATCATGGGCAGGCTGCTCTCGGGGCCGAGGAAGCAGCTATAGGCAACGCCCTGTTGTGCCGCGTGGAAGATGGCAATGGCGTAGTCGGTGGTGCCGCCGCCGGGGGGCGACTTGTAGCTGATGATGCCGGGGTAGCGGATGCTGCGCACGTCGACACCGAACTTGGCGTGGTAATACTCGCACAAGCGCTCGCCGGCCAGTTTGCTGATGCCGTAGATGGTGCTCGGGTCCATCACGGTCAGTTGCGGCGTGTCGTCGCGCGGGGTGTTGGGGCCGAAGGCGGCGATCGAGGACGGCCAGAACACACGCAGGGGTTTGCCGGCCTGGCCGCGCTCGCGCGCGATTTCCAGGATGTTCAACAAGCCGTTCATGTTGAGGTTCCAGGCTTTCAAGGGGGCTTGTTCGCCGGTGACCGACAGCAATGCCGCCAGTTGGTAGACCTGCGTCACATTGTAGGTGTCGATGATGTGCGCCACGCCCTTGGCGTCCAACACGTCGATCGGCTCATAGCGCTTGACGCCGAAGCCGCTCTTGGGGCCGATGTCGGCCGCGATCACATTTTGCTCGCCGTGCTGCGCGACCAGTGCTTCAACCAGTTCGCTGCCGATTTGTCCGTTGGCGCCGATGACCAGAATACGTTCCATGCTGTGTTGCTCCAGAATTTTGTTAAGCGATTGATTAAGCTGTTTTCAGGCGGCCTTCAGGATACCGAGTTCACTTCCGGCCTGGGCGAATGCCGCCAGCACGCGATCAAGTTGTTCCCTGCTGTGCGCCGCCGAGAGCTGCACGCGCACGCGCGCCTGCCCCATCGGCACCACAGGATAGAAGAAACCGGTGACCAGCACACCCAATTCATACAGGCGCGCGGCGAATTTTTGCGCAACGGGGGCGTCGAACAGCATGACCGGCACCACCGGGTGCGTGCCCGGCTTGATGGTGAAGCCGAGTTCGGCGATCGCCTTGCGGAAGTATGCGGTATTGGCATGCAGTTTGTCGCGCAATTCGGTCGAGGATGTCAGGCGCTGCAGTACGGCGAGCGAGGCACCGGCGATCGAAGGCGCGAGCGTGTTCGAGAACAGGTAGGGGCGCGACTTCTGGCGCAGCGTCTGGATCACTTCGCGCCGTGCCGCGGTGAAGCCGCCCATGGCGCCGCCCAGGGCCTTGCCCAGCGTGCCGGTGATAATATCGATGCGGCCCATGACCTTGTGGTGCTCGTGCGTGCCGCGCCCTGTTTCGCCCATGAAGCCGGAGGCGTGGCATTCGTCGATCATGACGAGGGCGCCGTATTTGTCGGCCAGGTCGCAGATCTTGTCGAGTTGGGCGACGGTGCCGTCCATCGAAAAGCAGCCGTCGGTGACGATCACCTTGTTGCGCGCGCCGGACGCGGCTTGCAATTGTTTTTCCAGGTCGGCCATGTCGTTGTGCTGGTAGCGGAAGCGCTGCGCCTTGCACAGGCGGATGCCGTCGATGATGGAAGCGTGGTTCAGCGCGTCGGAAATGATGGCGTCTTCCGTTTCGAACAGCGGCTCGAACACGCCGCCGTTGGCGTCGAAGGCGGCGGCGTAGAGGATGGTGTCTTCCATGCCGAGGAATTCCGAAATGGCCTTTTCCAATTGCTTGTGCACGGTCTGCGTGCCGCAGATGAAGCGCACGGAGGACAGGCCATAGCCGAATTTTTCGGTGGCATCGATGGAGGCTTGCACCATGGCTTCGTCGCCCGACAAGCCGAGGTAATTGTTGGCGCACATGTTGATCAGCGTGCGGCCGTCGTCGCATACGACTTCGGCGCCCTGGCGCGAGGCGATCACGCGCTCGGGCTTGTACAGGCCTTCTTCGCGCAATCCTTGCAGCTTGTCATCCAGTTCCTTGAAGAACGATTCTTTGGCGTTGGCGCTCATGGCGTTGTCCTTGTTTCGATGTTGGTCTTTTGCTGATCGCTGCCGGCTTCGTGGGTCGATAGCGTGAAATATTGCCTGGATGAAAACTTAAATCTTGCTTTCCGGGAAATTCAGGCTAGAATCTCCGTTTTCACTACATGAGACGAAATCCATTATCAAGAACAAATGTTCGATATAATGGATATTACCGATTCTCATAAGACATTGCAAGCCCATGAAACCTCTTGCCGCACCCTCTACCCCGCCCGAAGTCGGCGCCACGCTGCAAAAGATGCGTCTGGCACGCGGCCTGACGCTGGACGATCTGTCACGCGCGGCGGGAGTGTCGAAGTCGATGCTGTCGCAGATCGAGCGCGAGAAGGCCAATCCCACCATTGCGGTGGCTTGGCGGCTATCGAATGCGTTGGGCGTGGGAATCGGGGAATTGCTGTCGGACGAGTCGCGCGAGGTCGAGACTATCCGCGTGCTGGATGCGCACGAGACGCCGACGCTGCCGGGCGACCATGCGGGCTACGTGTTGCGCATCCTGGGGCCGATGGAATTGGCCGGCAAGTTCGAGTGGTATGAATTGACGCTGGCGCCGGGTGGCGAGCTGGTGTCGCAGCCGCACGATCCCGGCGCGGTCGAGCACTTGACGGTGCTGCACGGCATGCTGGAAGTGGAAGTCGAGGGCAGCAAGCGCAAGATCAAGCATGGCGGCACGGCGCGTTACCAGGCCGACAAAAACCATGCCATCAGGAATACTGCGAAGACTGAAGCCAAGGCACTGATGGTGGTGATCCACCGCTAGGACGACTGGCACGCCGGTCGCGGCGTGCCATCAAAAAATCAGCTCAGCGCTTCCAGGCGGATCTTGGTCAATTGCCCGACCACGGTGGGCAATGCCTCGATCCTGGCAATGGCGGATTCGACGTTCTTTTCCTGCGTCTGGTGCGTCAGCATGATGATATCGGTCTGCTTCTCGCCTTCTCCAGGTTCCTTTTGCAGCATGGCGTCGATCGAGATGCCGGCGTCGGCCAGCAGGCGCGTGACATCGGCCAGGACGCCTGGCTGATCGGCCACGCGCATGCGCAGGTAATAGCTGGTGGTGATTTCCGACATCGGCAAGATCGGCGTGTCGGCCATGGCGTTGGGCTGGAAAGCGAGGTGCGGCACGCGGTGGCCCGGGTCGGCGGTGGCCAAGCGGGTGATATCGACCAGGTCGGCGATGACGGACGAGGCGGTCGGCTCGGAACCGGCGCCCTTGCCATAGTAGAGCGTGGCGCCGACGGCGTCGCCCTGCACCAGCACGGCGTTCATGGCGCCTTCGACGTTGGCGATCAGGCGCTTGGCCGGGATCAGCGTGGGGTGCACGCGCAACTCGATGCCTTGCGGGGTGCGCTTGGTGATACCCAACAGCTTGATGCGGTAGCCAAGCTGTTCGGCATAGCGGATATCGACCGCCTGCAGCTTGGTGATGCCTTCGACGTGGGCCTTGGCGAATTGCATGGGGATGCCAAAGGCGATGGCCGACATGATAGTGGCCTTGTGCGCGGCGTCCACGCCTTCGATGTCGAAGGTCGGGTCGGCTTCGGCATAACCCAGGCGTTGCGCTTCCTTCAGCACGGTGTCGAAATCCAGCCCCTTGTCGCGCATCTCGGAGAGGATGAAGTTGGTGGTGCCGTTGATGATGCCGGCGATCCATTCGATGCGGTTGGCAGTCAGGCCCTCGCGCAGTGCCTTGATGATGGGGATGCCGCCGGCGACTGCTGCTTCGAAGGCGATCATCACGCCCTTATCTTGCGCCGCCTGGAACAGTTCCGTGCCGTGCGTGGCCAGCAGTGCCTTGTTCGCTGTAACGACGTGCTTGCCGGCGGCAATCGCCTTCAGCACCAAATCCTTGGCTACACCGTAACCGCCGATCAATTCGACGACGATCTCGATGTCGGGATTCTCCACCACCAGGTTCGGGTCGCCCACCACTTCGCAGGCGCCGTCCACCAGGGCGCGCGCGCGCTCGACGTTGCGCACTGCCACCATCGTAATTTGAATCGGCCGGCCGGCGCGGCGCGTAATCTCTTCCTGATTACGCCGCAAGACATTGAATGTACCGGCACCTACGGTGCCGAGTCCGAGCAGACCGACTTTGATGGGTTTCATATTTAGCTGGTGATGACAGGAAAAAAATGCGGGCGCAGCCCGCAACGATTGTAAAGCCTGAAATTACAAAAAGTGATGCCAAGGCACCATTTTTTTATACGAGGCCGGTATTCAAGCCGTGCCGTGGCGCATGCGATAGCGCTCCAGGAAGTGCGCGATACGGCCAAAGGCGTCGCCCAGATCGTCGGTATTGGGCAGGAACACGACACGGAAATGATCCGGCGTCGGGCAGTTGAAGCCTGTGCCCTGCACGATCAACACGCGTTCCTCGGCCAGCAATTCGTAGGCGAATTCCTGGTCGTCGGCGATCGGATATACCTTGGGGTCCAGGCGCGGGAACATGTAGAGCGCCGACTTGGGCTTGACGCAGGTGACGCCGGGAATCTCGGTCAGGAGCTTGTGCGCCAGGTCGCGCTGGCGCGTCAGGCGGCCGCCGGGTGCAACCAGGTCGTTGATGCTTTGATAACCGCCCAGGGCGGTCTGGATGGCGAACTGGCCGGGCGCATTGGCGCACAGGCGCATGGAAGCCAGCATGTTCAAGCCTTCGATGTAATCCTTGGCGTGACGCTTTTCGCCTGAGACAACCATCCAGCCGGCGCGGTAGCCGCAGGAACGGTAGTTCTTGGACAGGCCGTTGAAGGTGATGAACAGCACGTCCTCGGCCAGCGAGGCCAGCGAGGTGTGGGTTTCGCCGTCGTACAAGACCTTGTCGTAGATTTCGTCGGCGAAGACGATGAGCTGGTTTTGCCGCGCCACTTCGACGATCTGCTTCAAGACATCGACCGAATACAGCGCGCCGGTCGGGTTGTTGGGGTTGATGACGACAATCGCACGGGTGTTCGAATTGATCTTGCCTTTGATATCGTCGATGTCGGGCATCCAGCCTGCCTGCTCGTCGCACACATAGTGCACCGGCTTGCCGCCGGAGAGGCTGACGGCGGCGGTCCAGAGCGGGTAGTCGGGCGATGGCACGAGCACTTCGTCGCCGGTGTTGAGCAGCGCGTTCATGCTCATGACGATCAGTTCGGAGGCGCCGTTGCCGAGGTAGATGTCCTCGATGGTCACGCCGGTCACGTTCTTTTGCTGCGTATAGTGCATCACCGCCTTGCGCGGCGCGAACAGGCCCTTGGAATCGGTGTAGGCCGACGCGCTTTGCATGTTGCGGATCATGTCCTGCACGATTTCGTCGGGCGCATCGAAGCCGAATACGCCGAGGTTGCCGATGTTGAGCTTGATGATCTTGTGACCTTCATCCTCCATCTGCTTGGCCTTTTCCAGGACCGGGCCACGGATGTCATAACAAACATCGGCGAGTTTCTTTGACTTCTGAATCGGTTGCACAGCTGCTTTCCTTGAATAATGTTGCAATGCGAAAAAATCCATTTTGCACAATTTGGCGGCATTAGGCAATGCATAATCCGCATAATGAACGCACAAGTGGAACGGTGCAGTGACGATGACGCTACAATGACAGGTCTTTTTTGCGAATTGCGCTATCTGAATCATGAAGTTGCACGCTACCCCGACCCAGCAGTACCAGACCGTGACCGGTTACGACGACAAGGGCGTCGAAATCAATGCCGTTGCCTTCGATTACAGCCTGATCGTGTTGCCCGAAGCGGCGCCCGTGCCCTGGCCCGTGGCGAAATTCGAGGACTTGAAGGTCGAGCATTTTGCCCAGATCGACGCGATTTCGCCCGATGTCGTCATCGTCGGCACCGGTACGCGCCAGCGCTTTGCCCATCCCAAACTGTTTTCCATGCTGACCAAACGCCGCATCGGCATCGAGTGCATGGATAGCCAGGCCGCCTGCCGCACCTACAATATCCTGATGGCCGAGGGCCGCAAGGTGGCGCTGGCTTTGATTATTGAACAACCTGCCGACAAGACTGCCTGATGCGCGATCCGTATAAATCCAAGCCCGCGTTCTGGGTTCTCTTCGTCCTGTTCCTCGTTGTCTGGTTTTATGCGCTCGGTGCCCGCACCCTGGTGCCGAGCGACGAGGGACGCTATGCCGAAATGGCGCGCGAAATGTCGGCCACGGGCGACTGGATCACGCCGCGGCTTGATGCGCTCAAGTATTTCGAGAAGCCGCCGCTGCAAACCTGGATGAATGCGCTGACCTTCGAAGTTTTTGGTTTGGGCGAATGGCAGGCGCGGCTGTGGTCGGGCTTGTGCGGCTTGCTGGGTATTGCGCTGGTGTTCCATGCGGGACGGCGTGTGTTCAATCCCTGGGTTGGCACGACGGCCGGAATCGTGCTGGCCTCCTCGTTCTGGTGGGCCGGGCTGTCGCATATCAATGTGCTCGACATGGGGCTGTCCGGCATGATGACGCTGACGCTGTGCGGCATGCTGCTGGCGCAGCGCGACGACGCAACGGACTCTGAACGGCGCAACTGGATGTGGGTGTCCTGGGCCGGCATGGCGCTGGCGTTTCTGTCCAAGGGACCGATCGGGATCGTACTGCCGGGCGCTGTTTTGGTGCTCTACACACTGATCTCGCGTGACTGGAAATTGTGGGCAAGGCTGCACCTCGTGTCGGGGTTGATTCTGTTTTTTGTGATTGCTGCGCCTTGGTTTGTTCTGGTGGCGATGAAGAATCCGGAGCATCCTTACTTCTTTTTCATTGTTCAAAACTTCCAGCGATTCACCAGCCCCATTGCCAATCGTCCAGGTCCAATCTACTACTTCGTGCCCATGCTGGTCGCCGGTATCGTGCCCTGGATTGGATTGCTGTTGCAAAGCCTGTGGGCCGGCCGCAATGAAGATGCGCCGACGCGCTTCCGCCCCAAGCTATTGCTCTTGCTCTGGGCCGGCTTCATCTTCTTTTTCTTCAGCATCTCCAGCTCCAAGCTGCCGCATTACATCCTGCCGATCTTCCCGGCGCTGGCGCTGTTGATCGCCTGCCACTTGCAACAGGCGAGTGCGCGCTCATGGAACATCGCGGCGGGCTTGCTGGCCTTGATCGCCCTGGCCGGTTTTACCGTGGTCCCGCGCTTGCCGCATTTCGGCCATGAGGCGCAGGAAATCGCCGGCTACACGGCGACGCAACCGTGGGTCATTGCAGCATGCGGCGTCATGCTGGCCGCCAGCCTCACTGTGTTCTGGCTGACCCGGAAAAAGCATGCCGAGCTTGCGACGTTGGCGACGCTGGCGCTGGCCGCCGGTGGCTTCTTCGGCGGGCAATTGATCATGCTTGGCACCGAGAGCTACGGCCAATACCGTGCAGGCTATCTGCTCGTGCCCGCCATCAGGGCCGAACTGACGCCGCAGACCACGATCTACACCATCGGTACTTACGAGCAATCGCTGCCGTTCTACCTGCGCCGCACCATGGTCACGGTAGGCGAAACCAATGACGAACTCGATTTCGGGCTGGGGCAGGAGCCGCAGCTAGGCGTGAAAACGCTGGACGACTTCATCACGCGCTGGAACGGCGGGCAAAAGGCGATTGCCATCATGCGCCCGGAAAATTATGCCGAGCTGCAACGGCGCGGCGTGGCCATGCGCCTCGTCGTACAAGACCCGCGCCGCGTGGTGGTGGCGAACCAATGAACGCTGGTTGGCGCAGAGCGCAGCGAAGCCCAACGTTGTGAGGTCTCGCCACGACAAGCGTTGATTCGGCCCGCAGATGTTGGGCTGCGCTGGCGCTCAACTCCAACCTACGAACCGACGACTAAGCCAGGGGCTGATAACTCAGAAACACCTTGCCGTTCTTGAACGCGCGCGACATGATACAGCGCAGGTTCATCGGCTGCACCAAGCCGTCGAACATGCTGCGCCCGGCACCCAGCGCGATCGGGTTGACCACCACCTGATACTCGTCGATCAGGTTGACGGCAGCCAGTTGCGCCACGATGCTGCCGCTCCCCAGGATCACCATATCCGGCCCCGCTTCCTGCTTCATGCGGCGCACTGCGGCTGGCATGTCGTCTTGCACCAGCGTGGTGTTGTTCCACGCCGCCGCGGCCATGCTGCGCGAGAACACGACCTTGGGGCCGTTGTTCATGCGCTCCGCCACTTCCGGCATCATCTGGCTTGCCGCCAGTGTCGGCCAGAAACTCACCATCATGTCGTAGGTCACGCGGCCAAACAGCAGCACGCCGCCGCTTTGGGCATTCTGCGTGGTGAAGGCATTGAATTCGGCGTCGTTATCCATTTTGGCCCAGGCCATGCTGCCTTTGTCGTCGCAGAAATAGCCGTCCAGCGAGATGTTGTTGAATACGGCGAGCTTACGCATGGGCTTCTCCCAGCCAACGCAAGGAACCGGGCGTCGTCAATAGTCCGCCGGTCTCAAGCAAGGTCTTCAAGCCCGACAAGACCATGGGCCAGCCGCCGTACAACTGCGGATTGGCGCCCTCGCGCAAGCGGCTGTGCGTGACGGTAAGACAGCAGGAATCGCTGCCAACCGGCTGGATTTCCCAAGTCACCAGCGACATGCCTTCATTCTTGATCTCTTCGCTCCATTGCGCCTGGAAGGTTTGCACCAGCTTGCGCGGCGGGTCGACTTCGATATTCTCGCCGCCGAAGATCAGCGTGCCCTGGCCCGAGGCCTGGTAACGCGACCCCGGCTCCCAGTTCGATTCGACCATGGCGCCGAAGGTATATTTGCGCCGCATCTCGGTATCGGTGATCGCCTGCCACAGCCGCTCGGGCGTGGTCTTGATATAGATTTCATAGACCTTTTCCATCGTTCTCATCCTCCAGATTACGCTTCAAGTCGCTCAATGCCGCGACCCAAGGCTCGGTGAACTTGTTGACCCAGCGGTCGTGGATGAGGCGGATCGGCACGGCATTGAGAAAATGCAGTTTTTCCCGGCCTGACCGGCGCGTGACGACCAAATGCGCTTGCTCCAGCACTTTCAGATGCTTCATCACGCCGAAGCGCGTCATCATCGGCAGTGTTTGCTGCAAATCATGCAGCGTTTGCCCATCCTGCTTGAACAATTCGTCCAGCAGGGTGCGGCGCGCCGGATCGGCCAGGGCTTTGAATACCTCGTCCATGAAGTTCATAATAGGTGACCATTTAGTCACATGTCAAGGTAAAAATTTGCCGGAGAGTGTTCCGGCAAAAGTGAAGCGAAATGCGCCGGCTGCGCGAGGGAGAACGCGCCGGCCGGGCTTGAATCAATAAACGAGAATCGCGCCTGCGGTGTCGCCGTCGGCAAGCTGTATCGAATTAAGCAAGCTTAATGTCCCTGCACTGCCAACGCCATATTCATAGAGAACATTGGAAGCCCAGTTGACCACGAAGATATATCTACCCGACGGATCCATCCCGATTGCGCCAAGCGGAAGCTGCGTATCAATGTACCCGGGAACGAGCGGCGTCAAGGCACCGCCGGCGCCAATGGCGTACTGGTAGATCTTGGACCCTTCCTTGGGCACGGCATACAAATACGAATTGCTCGGATCGATGAGCAACTTGAATTGCACGCTATAAACCGAATCGGCAGTCACCGAAGCAAGCTTACTAAGCGTGCCGTCGGTACCGATCGCATATTGCCCGATGACGCCCGGACTGGATGCCACGTAGACATATTTTCCTGAGCGGTCCGCGACGACATCATCTAACGAACCAAGATTGCTCAAGGAGGAGGCCAGCGGAACCAGTGCACCGTTTGGACCGATGGCAAACTCTGCCACCGCGCTGACGCCTGCAGCATAGAGATATTTTCCGCTTGGCTCGATTGTCACGGTGCGCGCTCCCACCTTGGTCGCCACACTAGGCACCGGCATGGGTGTAAGGCTGCCGTCCGGGCCGACCGAATATTGCGAAATGTCGCCGCTACCCTCATTGGCGGTGTAGACATAGCGCGAGCTTGGGTCCATGGCCAAGGCGTATGGATAGGTGCCTGATGGAACGCTGGGCACAGTCATCGGCAACATATTCCAATTGGCGTCGAAACTGAGCTGTTGCACGACATTGTCGTTGTGGTCCGCGAGGTAGGCATGATGGCCCGAGCCATCGGTCATCACCGCAATATCGCCACCCAGGATCGGTACGGTCGGCATGGCCATTGCGGCGAGGCTATAGTCCGGCTGCAACGCATATTGGCTGAAAAACGTCGAATAATTGTAGAAAACGTAGACGTGGATGTTGTGGCAGTTCACGGTGACGTTTGCGGGGGACGCGGCGCCCCCGGTGCCGCTTGCGCCAGAGAGTTCGCATTCGGCTTCCGGCGGCAATGACGCCGCCGTGACGGCATAGGTGCTGCCGTTGATTTGCGGTACAGCGAATCGCGTCGAGGTGTTCGACGTCAGGGTAAGGCTGTCATTGCCGTTTTGCAATACCAGCGTGTCGTTGGCGACAAGTCCATTTACCGTCACGTTGACGTAAAAGGTATTGTCCGCAAGCTGCGTGGCGAGCGCATTGACGCTCGCCGAGTACGCCTGTAGATCGGTGGTCGCAGTGACTGCACTCAACATGGACCTCGCGCTCTGTGCCGCTGCAGCGCCACGATATCCTGCGAGGCCGGTCGGGCTGGCCACTGCCGCCGTAAATTGGTTTGCCACCGCAATGCGGTTGTCGACCAGCGTTGCATCGGATTGCCCCGCAGCGCTGGGGTTCGTCAGGGCGCCCGCCATGATGGAAAGCGCCGCATCTCCCTTGCTCAACTGGCCGGAATCGATCGCATTGGACCAGAAGCTCAAGCCGGCGGCGGCTGGCGCCCGCCCCAGCACATTTTGATAGATGGCCGTGACGAATTGAGCCGTGGTGCTGCTTCCATAGAGAGCATTGGCTTCGGCGCTGCCGCTGAAGCTGTTGACCAGGGTCTGGATGGCCGGGCTTCCCGCATAGGCTGTGGCCAGCGATTGGATATCCGTCGGCGCACCATCGTTGGCCAACTTCGTTTCAAATGCGGCCAGACCGGCGGCATCGGCGGGACGGCCGAAATAGGCAACGTACAGTTGCTCGGTGACGGTTTCATAGGCCGATGCGGTTACCGTGGCGGAACTCGCGCTCTTCCTGCTTTGCACTGCCTTTTGCGTGGCATCGCCGGCCATACTCTGCGTATCGCCATTTCCTCCGCAAGCTGAGAGCAGCATGGAAAAGCCGACGGCAAAAAGCCAGACCGCCTTGTGCGCGCACATGACTTTTGCCGATGGGTCCCCCTGGTCTTGTTGTTCGCCCATTTCTTCTATGCCTCCCGTTGATATGTCGGGGAATTCTATCAACTTCAGGCATCAAAGTCAGGATTTCTATAATGTGACCACGCCGCCGCGCGTCGCGCTGCGCAATCCGGCCTCGATCAATTGCATCACTTGCAGGCCCTCGTCGGCGGGCACGGGGTTGGGCTGGCCGTGCAGAATGGCGTCGCGCAAGGCGCTGTAATATTGCGCGTAGTTGCCGGATTCGTTTGGCAGCGTCGATTCGCGCAAGTGCTCGCCGTCGGCCAACACCAGCATGCCCTCGTTCTTGTCTATGCCCCACCCCGCGTCGCCCGGACGCATGCCGACCTTCAATTGGTCTTCCTGCGGATCGAGCCCGAACTTGGTGTAGCTGCCCAAGGTGCCGTGGATCGCGTAACGCGGGCCGGGTCGCGCGACCAAGGCACCGGCGTGCAGCACCACGCGCAAGCGGCGGTCGTAGCGCAGGACGCAATGGAACCAGTCGTCCGTCACCGCGCCGTCGCGCTGCGCGGCCAGGTCGAGACCGATGGCTTGCGGCATGCCGAACAGGCGCAGGGCTTCGTCGAGCAGGTGCGCGCCGAGGTCGTACCACAGCCCGCCGCCCGGCACCGAGGACTCGCGCCAGCGTTGGCGCACCGCCGGCCGGTAGCGGTCGAAATGTGCCTCGTAATGCGCCACGCGGCCCAGCGCGCCCGAGGCCAGGAGTTTTTGCACGGTGAGGAAGTCCGTGGCCCAGCGCCGGTTGTGGAATACCGAGAGCACGCGTCCTTTCGCCTCGGCGGCTGCAATCAGTTCGCGTGCCTGGGCCGTGTCGAGCGTGAAGGGTTTGTCTACCACGACATGCTTGCCTGCTTCCAACGCTTGCATGGCCAGCGGGTGATGCGTGTGATTGGGCGTGGGGATCACGACCAGATCGATGTCGCCGCGCGCAAGCAATTGTTCCGGCGTATCGCATACTGCGACGCCGGGCAGGCTGGCTTGCGCCTTGGCACGGTCGCTGCTGGAGACGGCTACGAGCGACAGGCCGGGCACCGATTGGATCAGCGGGGCATGAAAGGTGACGGTGGCGTAACCGCAGCCGACGATAGCGACATTTACATTCTGTTCCTTTTGTTCCATTACGTTCCTTCGCAAACAGGAGTCAAATCGAAAGCAATTTTGGGAACAAATTTCCTTCGACGCGGCCAATACTATCAGCCAAAGTGAAATCAAACGTACAATATCGCCCTCGAACAGACGCATTGAAGCGACGAACATCATGAGCCAAGCCCAGACGAAATCCACCCTGCCCCTCTTGCCGTTTACCAAGCCGACCATGGATGAGGCAACGATTGCCTCCGTGGTCGAGGTCTTGCGTTCCGGCTGGCTGACCAGCAACGGCCCGAAAGTGCAGGCGTTCGAGAAGCAATTGTCGGAATATTTCGGCGGCCGCCCGGTAAAGACCTTCAATTCGGGTACTTGCACAATGGAAATCGCGCTGCGCATCGCGGGCATCGGTCCGGGCGACGAAGTGATCACGACACCGAACTCCTGGGTTGCCACGGCCAATGTGATTCTCGAAGTCGGCGCCACACCGGTGTTTGCCGACATCGATGCGCGTACGCACAATATCGACCTCGACAAGGTCGAGGCCGCGATCACGTCGCGCACGAAGGCGATCATCCCGGTTCACATGTGTGGCTTGCCGTGCGACATGGACAAGCTGTATGCGCTGGCCGCCAAATACAAGTTGCGCGTGGTGGAAGATGCGGCGCAGGCCATCGGCTCAAGCTGGAAGGGCAAACGCATCGGCTCCTTCGGCGATTTTGTTTCGTTCAGCTTCCAGGTCAACAAGAACATCATGAGCGCCGAAGGCGGCTGCCTGGTCATCAACAACGCCGAGGAAGCCAGGCTGGCGGAAAGGTACCGCTTGCAGGGCGTTTCGCGCAGCGGCCTGGACGGTATCGATGTCGACGTGCTGGGCGGCAAATACAACATGACCGAAATCGCGGCCGCCATCGGCCTGGGCCAGCTGGCGCAGCTGGAAGAGTTCAACGCCAAGCGCCTGGCGCTGGCCAGGCATTATTTCCACGTGTTCGGCAGCGAATTCGAGGCGCAAACCGGTGCCGAGCTGCCGGTGGCCGATTTCGAGCAAAGCAACTGGCATATGTTCCACATCGTTTTGCCTGAGCGCATCACGCGTGCCGAGTTCATGCAAAGGATGCTCGACGTGAACATCAGCCTGGGTTACCACTATGCGGCCATCCACCTGTTCACCATGTACCGTAAGCAGGGCTTCAAGGAAGGCATGTTCCCGGTGGCCGAGCGTGTGTGCCGCCAGATCGTGACCCTGCCGCTTTTCCCCTTGATGACGGAAGGCGACGTCGAGCGCGTGGTGCACGCGGTCAACGCCATCCTGCGCTGATTCGACTCAATGGATCAGGATGCCGCGCGGGCCGCTTCCGGTCGTCGCGCTCGGCACCGCTGCGGGCGTCAGGCTGCCATCGCCGCCGATCAGGAATTGCGACACTGAAGTTCCGCCTACATAGCCGACATAGGCATAGCGGTTGGTCGGGTCGATGGCCATCACGAGGGGTTCGGTTCCCACGCTCACGAGTGGGGTTGCCAGCGGCGTCAGGCTGCCGTTCGTTCCTACCGAAAATTGGCCTATGGTCCCGCTGGTGTCACCATTGACGACATAGGCATGCAGCCCATCGGGGCTAAATGCCATTGAATTAGGCGCTCCGCCGGCCGGCACCGATGCAGTCGTCAACGGTGTCAGATTGCCACTCGTCCCGACCGAAAATTGGCGGATCGAGTTGTCGTAGATGTTGATGACGTAAATGAACTTGCCGCTGGGATGCATGAAAACGCCGTAGGCGCCCGCCATCGGGAAGGTCGCCTCGGACAGGGGTACGAGGCCGCCATCGGCGCCGACCTGACATTGCGACACGATCCGGGCATCGAGGTTGGCGGTATAGGCGAATTTGCCGTCGGGCGTCATGACGAGGCCGATCGGAAATTCCGGCGTTGCGACCTGCCCGCCATCGAGCGCGGTGAAGCTGCCGTCGCTGCCCAGGTCGTATTGATAGACGTAGGTGACGGCGGGGAAATACAGATGGCTTCCGCTCGGATCGACCGTCACCGGGCCGGGATACTGCCCCGCCGCCGTGCTCACCGCGCGCTGGAAATCCAGGTTGTTGTCGGCGCCAAAGGTAAATTCTTCGACGCTGTTGCCGTAGGTGTCGGTGACGAAGGCATATTTGTGCGCCGGATCGGTCGTGATCGCGTTCGGGTATCCACCGGTCGACACCGGCGCAAGCGGCAAGGCTTGCAGATTGCCGCCGATGCCGATGGCGTACTGGTGCACGGTGTTGTTGTAGAAACTGGTGATGTAGACGTGGATCGTGGTGCAGCTCACGATGATGTCGATTGGCGTGGTAAGCCCGGTCTTTCCGGAACCCCCGGTGACCGTGCAGGTTTCGCCGTCGGGCAGCGTCCCTACCGTGACGTCGTAGCTGGCGCCGTCGGTCAGGTAATAGGAAAAATCGAATGCGCCGCCGTCGGTGTCGACGCTGACCTTGTTGCCCTGGTTGTCGCTCAGCGTGATCGATGTGCCGCTGTTCAAGCCGATCACCGTGCCGCCGACGCTGTAGCGTGCGATCGACTGCAACTCCGTCGTGGCGAGCGACTGGAAGGTGGCGGGGTTGGTGGCGGCCGTCACCGACGATAGCAAATTGCGCACGGTCGCGGCGGCGGCGCTGCCGACATAGCCGGTCAAGGTTTGCGGCGTGTCGGCGCCGGCCGAGAACAGCGTGGCCACGGCGATGCGGTTGTCGACCAGGGTCGCGTCCTGCAACCCTTGCGGCGTGGTATTGGTCAATGCGCCTGCCATGATCGATAACGCCGCGTCACCTCGCGTCAGGTTGCCGCTATCGATGGCGTTGACCCAGAAATCAAGCCCCGACTGGGCTGGCGCCCGGTTGATTACGTTCTTGAAAATGGTGGTGACGAAATCGCTTGTCGTGCCGGAGCCATACAGGGCGATGGATTCGGCGCTGGTGCCGAAGCTGTCGATCAAGGCCGTGACGGCCGGATTGTTCTTGTAAGCCTGGCTCATTTGCCCGATCTGGGTCGGTGCGCCTGCGGCGGCGAGCTGGCTTTCGAAATTGGCCAGGCCTTGCGCGTCAGCCGGACGCCCGAAATACGCCACATAAAGCTGCTCGACCACGGTGGCATATGCAGGGTCGCCCGGACCCACGCTGGACTTTACAACAGCATGCGGTGCCGCCTTTTCTGATTCCTGCCCGACGGCGCCGCCCGTCTGCCCGCCGCAACCACACAAAACCAACAGCGCCAACGCGGGCGCCAGCTTCCTCATTCGCATAAACGCTTCCCTGGATGGTAGTTCTAGGCTACTTGCCGGCATTACATAGTGGAAATCCAATGCGGTCCATCCCATATTTATGGGATGAATCTGCAGTATCGCGGCAAACGTCCGCGCGGGCACATTGTCCAATTATTTATGCAATCAAGCACCCGAATTCTGGGCATTGCCATCTTGCCACTATTTTCCTTGATGGCGGAAAGGCATGTCGAGACTTTGGCGGACGCGGTAAAATCGCAGCTTCGCTAATTTATTGGAAGCTTGGCAAGCCTGTGCGCACCAATACTCCAATTCGATTTGTCAATGAAACCAGAACTCTCCGTCGTCATACCCGTATACAACGAAGAAGCCGGGCTGACCAAGCTGTTCGCCCGGACTTATCCGGCGCTTGACGCCCTGGGCATTCCCTACGAGATCCTGTTCGTCAACGACGGCAGCCGCGACCGTTCGGCCGAAATCCTGTCGGACCAGTTCCGCCTGCGCCCCGACGTGACGCGCGTGGTGCTGTTCAACGGCAATTACGGTCAGCACATGGCGATTTTGGCCGGCTTCGAAGCCACGCGCGGCGACATCGTCGTCACGCTCGATGCCGATCTGCAAAACCCGCCCGAGGAAATCGGCAACCTGGTCGCGAAGATGCGCGAAGGTTACGACTACGTCGGCTCGATCCGGCGCAAGCGCCAGGATGCGGCCTGGCGCACCTGGGCGTCGCGCGCCATGAATCATCTGCGCGAAAAGATCACGCGCATCAAGATGACCGATCAGGGCAACATGCTGCGCGCCTACGGCCGCAATGTGATCGACCTGATCAACCGCTGCGACGAGGTCAATACCTTCGTGCCGGCGCTCGCTTACACGTTCTCGCGCAAGCCGACCGAGATCATCGTCGAGCATGAAGAGCGTTCGGCGGGCGAATCGAAGTATTCGCTCTATAGCCTGGTCCGCTTGAATTTCGACCTGGTGACCGGTTTTTCGGTCATGCCCCTGCAATTGTTCTCGATGCTGGGTATTGCGCTGTCGTTCTGTTCAGGCGCGCTGGTGGCCTTGCTGGTGATCCGCCGCTTTATCCTGGGGGCGGAAGCCGAAGGCGTGTTCACGCTGTTTGCACTGTCGTTCTTCTTCATGGGCGTGATCCTGTTCGGCATCGGCCTGTTGGGTGAATATGTCGGCCGGATTTACCAGCAGGTGCGCGGCCGGCCGCGTTATGTGGTGCAGACCGTGCTCGAGGAATCGTCCCCGGCTGCCGGGAGCTGATCGATGCGTGCCGTCGTTTTTGCCTATCACAACGTTGGCGTGCGCTGCCTCAAGGTCTTGCTGGCGCGCGGGGTAGACGTTGCGCTCGTGGTGACGCACCTGGACAATCCGAGCGAGACGATCTGGTTCGAGTCGGTGGCCGAGTTGTGCCGCGAGCTGAACATTCCTTTCATCACGCCTGACGACGCCAAGTCGCCCGAATTGAAGCAGCGTGTGGCGGATTGCAAGCCCGATCTGATCTTCAGCTTTTATTACCGCCACATGCTGCCGCTGGAGGTGCTCGATCTGGCGCGCAATGGGGCCTACAACATGCATGGCTCGCTCTTGCCCAAGTATCGCGGCCGTGTGCCAGTGAACTGGGCGGTTCTGCACGGCGAAACCGAGACCGGCGCCACGCTACACGAGATGGCGGCCAAGCCCGATGCCGGTGCGATCACGGCGCAGACCGCCGTGCCCATCCTGCCCGACGATACGGCTTTTGAAGTCTTCGGCAAATTGGCAGTGGCTGCCGAACAGACCCTGTGGAACGTGCTGCCTGCCATCCTGGCAGGCAATCCGCCGCGCCTGACGAACGATTTGAGCCGTGGCAGCTATTTCGGCGGGCGCAAACCCGAGGATGGCCGTATTGATTGGGAGCAACCCGCGCAGGCGGTTTATAATCTGCACCGCGCCGTCGCACCGCCCTATCCCGGCGCTTTTACTGAACTGGCCGGCAATATTTATCAAATCGGCAAGGCACGATTGGCCGAAGCTCATGTAAAAATGACCCCGCCAAATTTGCCGCCGGGCTTGGCTGTGGTGGATAATTGCATTTTTGGCGTCTGCGGCGATGGCCGTGCACTGCTGATCCACGAACTGCTGTCGAACGGCCACCCGGTCGCGCCAGCCGAATTACAACAAACCCTGTCGTCCCAGGCCAAGGCCTAAGCGGCACTAGCGAACACTCTTATGAAAAAAGTCCTCATCCTCGGAGTCAACGGCTTCATCGGCCATCATCTGTCCAAGCGTATCCTCGAGACGACCGATTGGCATGTCTACGGCATGGACATGATGACCGACCGCATCACCGACATCCTGTCCAACGAAGCCTACAAGTCGCGCATGCACTTCTTCGAAGGTGATATCACGATCAACAAGGAGTGGGTCGAGTACCACGTCAAGAAGTGCGACGTGATCCTGCCGCTGGTGGCCATCGCCACGCCATCGACCTATGTGCAAAAGCCCTTGCGCGTGTTCGAGCTGGACTTCGAAGCCAATCTGCCCATCGTGCGTTCGGCCGCCAAGTACGGCAAGCACCTGGTGTTCCCCTCGACCTCGGAAGTCTATGGCATGTGCCACGACGAGGAATTCGATCCCGAAGAATCCGAACTGATCTGCGGCCCGATCAACAAGCCGCGCTGGATCTATTCCTGCGCCAAGCAGTTGATGGACCGCGTGATCTGGGGTTACGGCATGGAAGAAAACCTCAATTTCACGTTGTTCCGCCCGTTCAACTGGATCGGCGCCGGGCTGGACTCGATCCACACGCCCAAGGAAGGCAGCTCGCGCGTGGTGACGCAGTTCTTCGGCCACATCGTGCGCGGCGAAAACATCTCGCTGGTCGACGGCGGGGCCCAAAAGCGTGCCTTCACCTATATCGACGACGGCATCGATGCGCTGATGAAGATCATCGACAACAAGGACGGCATCGCTTCGGGCAAGATCTACAACATCGGCAATCCGACCAACAATTACTCGATCCGCGACCTGGCCGGCATGATGTTGAAGCTGGCTGCCGAATACCCGGAATATGCCGAATCGGCCAAGCAGGTGCAATTGATCGAAACCACTTCGGCTGCATACTACGGCAAGGGCTACCAGGACGTGCAAAACCGTGTGCCCAAGATCACCAACACCTGCGATGAACTCGGTTGGGCGCCCAGGACCACGATGGCCGATACGCTGAAGAACATCTTCGACGCCTATCGCGGCCACTTTGCCGAAGCCAAGGCCTTGATGGATTGATGGGGTGAGCTTTCTCGCCCTCAAGATCGACGTCGATACCTACCGCGGCACGCGCGAAGGCGTACCCAATCTGGTGCGCATGCTGAAAAAGCATGGGGCCGGCGCGACCTTCCTGTTTTCGCTCGGACCGGATCACACCGGCTGGGCGCTGCGCCGCGCCTTCCGTCCCGGCTTGCTGAAAAAAGTCTCGCGCACCTCGGTGGTAGAACACTATGGCTTGAAGACGCTGATGTATGGTGTGCTCCTGCCCGGCCCCGATATCGGGCGCCAATGCGCAGCCGAGCTGCGCGCCGTGCGCGATGCCGGTTTCGAGTGCGGTATCCATACCTGGGACCACACACGCTGGCAAGACAACGTCAGGAAGCGCGACGCCGCCTGGACCAATGACCTGATGCAAAAGGCCTACGAGCGCTGCATTGAAGTCTTCGGCGTGGCGCCTGAGACCCATGGCGCCGCCGGTTGGCAGATGAATGCGCACGCGTTCGAGAAGCTCGATGCGCTTGGCATCGCCTATGCGTCGGATGGCCGTTCGCTGCTGACTGACGATGGCAGGCTGGTGGAAAAGGATGCCGGGCCGTATCGCATCAAGGTCGATGGCAAGACGCTCTCTTGTCTGCAGATGCCGACCACGCTGCCCACGCTGGATGAAATGCTGGGCCGGACCATACACGGCAAAGTCATGAATCCGTCAAATATCGCCGCTAAAATCCTTCAAGCGACCAGCACGCCGCGTGACCATGTTTTTACCTTGCATGCGGAACTTGAAGGGCAAAAACTCGCCCCCATATTCGAGCAGTTGCTTGATGGATGGAAGAAGCAGGGATACACGCTGGGATCGATGGCCGACTACTATCAGCGGGTCAAGGATGCGGTTCACCCGACGCGGCCGATGGCCTGGGGCGAGTTGCCGGGGCGTTCGGGCGAAGTGATCGTCTGACGCCGCTGGCAGCCCGGCGGAAAATCGGCGGGAACCAAAGGGAGCGCGAACTAATTGCATGCGGCAGGGTCTATGTTGCTGCTGCAATTCCCGCACCCGCTGCCGATCTCGTGCCTTATCATCCTTGGAGTCTCTGTTGACCCAGGCAGCGCATCGACAAAATAACCGTTTGGAGAACAACGTGGCCGACCGCCCCTCTGCACTGAACATGACCGTTCCCCAGTTTTCCGCCCCGATGACGGGTACCCAGGAATTCGACTTGTCCAAATACCAAGGGAAAAACCTGGTGTTGTATTTTTATCCCAAAGACAACACGCCAGGCTGCACCACCGAGGGCATGGAATTCCGCGACCTGCATCCGCAATTCCGCGCGGCGAATACGGAAGTCTTTGGTATCAGCCGCGACAGCCTGCGTTCGCACGAAGGCTTCAAGAACAAGCTGGAGATGCCTTTCGACCTGATTTCCGACCCGGACGAATCCGTGTGCAACCTGTTTGACGTGATGAAAATGAAAAATATGTACGGCAAGCAAGTGCGCGGCATCGAACGCTCCACTTTTGTGATTGACGGCGCCGGCACATTGGTGAAAGAATGGAGAGGCGTAAAGGTGCCTGGTCATGTCGATGAAGTGCTCGATTTTGTAAAGGCCCTCGCCTGAATATGTGATGGCCCTGGCCTGAAAAATACAAGCCATTGAATTCAAAAGAATTTTCTATGCAGCAAAGCCGTGGCGGAATTGGCGAACAGCCTTCCAAAACGGCTTTTTTGCTTTTGAAAATGCCGTGCCGCTGCGGCACGTCCTGTGTCAGCCCCCCTTTCAGCTGTTTACTCTTACCTTGTTGAGGTCCTGATGCCCCTGCCAAAATTGCCTATCAAGCCTGCTACCTTGTTGTCACCGAGCGAATATCCGAAGGCGGAAAAAGGCAAACCGGTTAAACCATTGACTTTGATCGAACCGGTAGCCGTACCTGCAGTGGCCCCTCCGAAACTCCAGACGGTGAAGACCTCGCCCCCTGTCGCGCGCAGCAAGGGCGCCGAGGCGCCGGTGGCGGAAAAACCGCGCGCGGTGAAAAACCGCGCTTCCGAAGGCAAGCCGAAATCCTCCACCAGCCGCACGGCCGACAAGCTCGGCGTGACCAAGCTGTTTGTGCTCGACACCAATGTGCTGATGCATGATCCGACCTCGCTGTTCCGCTTCGAGGAACACGACGTTTATCTGCCGATGATGACGCTGGAGGAATTGGACAACCACAAGAAGGGCATGTCCGAAGTCGCGCGCAATGCGCGCCAGGTCTCGCGTTCGCTCGATGCGCTCGTCGAGGGCACCGAAGATCACGCGATCGACCAGGGCATCCCGCTGGCCAAGCTCGGCAACAAGGATGCGCGCGGCCGCCTGTATTTCCAGACCAAGCTGCAAAACGTGGTGCTGCCTGAAGGGCTGCCCATCGGCAAGGCCGACAACCAGATTCTTGGCGTGGTGCGCGCGCTCGAAGAGCAGCATCCGGGCCGCCCTGTCGTGCTGGTGTCGAAAGACATCAACATGCGCATCAAGGCGCGCGCCATGGGCTTGCCGGCCGAAGAGTATTTCAACGATCACGTGCTGGAAGACACCGACCTGCTCTATTCCGGCATTCTCCAGCTGCCCGACGATTTCTGGCTCAAGCATGCCAAGGGCATGGAATCGTGGCAGGAAAACAAGCACGGCACCGGCTACACCTATTACCGTCTGAGCGGCCCGATGGTGCCGGCTTTACTCGTGAACCAGTTCGTGTTCATGGAGCCGAAGAACGGCGAGCCGACCTTCTATGGCCAGGTCAAGCAGATCAACGGCAAGACCGCCGTGATCCAGACGTTGCGCGACTACAGCCATGCCAAGAATAGCGTCTGGGGCATCACGGCGCGCAACCGCGAGCAGAACTTTGCGCTCAACCTGTTGATGGACCCCGAGTGCGACTTCGTCACGCTCTTGGGCCAGGCCGGCACGGGCAAGACCCTGCTCGCGCTCGCTTCCGGTCTGGCGCAGGTGCTGGAAACCAAGCTCTATAACGAAATCATCGTCACGCGCGTGACGGTGCCGGTGGGCGAAGACATCGGCTTCCTGCCCGGTACCGAGGAAGAGAAGATGTCGCCCTGGATGGGCGCCTTCGACGACAACCTCGAAGTATTGAACAAGTCCGACAACGATGCCGGCGAATGGGGCCGTGCCGCGACGCAGGACCTGATCCGTTCGCGCATCAAGATCAAGTCGCTCAACTTCATGCGCGGGCGCACTTTCGTCAACAAGTTCCTGATCATCGACGAAGCGCAAAACCTGACCCCGAAGCAGATGAAGACGCTGGTCACGCGTGCCGGCCCCGGCACCAAGATCATCTGCCTCGGCAACATCGCACAGATCGACACGCCTTACCTGACCGAGGGGTCGAGCGGCCTGACCTACGTGGTGGACCGCTTCAAGGGTTGGTCGCACAGCGGTCATGTGACGCTGGCGCGCGGCGAGCGTTCGAGGCTGGCCGATCATGCGAGCGACGTGTTATAAATTGACGTCGCGCTTTCAGGGCCTGCCTTGCGCAGGCCTTTTTTGTGTCGGCATACCGGGATGAAGGCGGCCTACAGCTACCGGCAAGACGCTGCGGTGCCGCCCTTAATATGTCGCGGCCAACCGCTTTCGCCGGTTCGGCAGACGCGAGGCTTGCTTCTTGAAGCATCCAGGCCATGCCGGACGCGTCCTCAATTGAGCCCATGAAAATATTGATCGTCGGCGGTTACGGCACGTTTGGCGGCAGGCTGGCACATTTGCTGGCGGCGGAGAGCGCATTGACGCTGATCATCGCCGGGCGCTCTGAAAAGAGCGCCCGGGCGTTTTGCGCAAAGCTTGCCGAGGGAGCGAAAAAGCTGCCCACGCGCTTCGACCGCGATGGCGACCTTGACGCGCAATTGCAAGCCATCGCGCCGGACCTGCTGGTCGATGCCACCGGCCCCTATCAGTTCTATGGCAAGGTTCCGTACCGCGTAATCAAGGCTTGCATCGCCGCCGGCATTCATTACATGGATCTGGCCGACGGTTCGGACTTCGTCAAGCACGTGGCGCAGTTCGACGATGCGGCCAAGGCCAAAGGCGTCTACGTGCTCTCCGGCGTGAGCAGCTTCCCTGTCTTGAGCGCCGCCGTGGTGCGGTATCTGGCGCACGACATGGTCACGCTGCGCACCATACACGGCGGCATCGCGCCCTCGCCCTATGCCGGCGTCGGCTTGAACGTGATCCGCGCAATCGCCGGCTATTCCGGGCAACGCGTGCCCATGGTCCGCGATGGCAAGCCGGGGCACGGCTATCCGTTGACCGAAAGCATGCGCTACACGATCTGCCCGCCGGGCTACCTGCCCTTGCGCAACCTGCGCTTTTCGCTGGTCGATGTGCCCGATCTGCAAGTCCTGCCCGAACTGTGGCCCGAATTGGAATCCATGTGGATGGGCGCCGGCCCGGTGCCGGAGGTATTGCACCGCATGCTCAATGGCCTGGCCTGGCTGGTACGCTGCAAGCTTTTGCCAACGCTCTCGCCTTTCGCCAAACTGATCTTTGCCGTCGCCAATACGCTCTGCTGGGGTGAAGACCGCGGTGGCATGTTCGTGGCCGTCAGCGGGCGGAATGCCGCAGGCGAAACGGTGGAGCGCGCCTGGCACATGATTGCCGAGGGCAAGGACGGGCCTTTCATCCCTTCGATGGCGGTCGAAGCCATTGTCAGGCACAGCCTGGCCGGGCGCCAACCGGCACCTGGCGCACGCGCCGCAATGCGTGAACTTGAACTCGATGACTACGCGCAAGTGTTCGGCAGTCGCGCGATCCATTGGGGCGTTTGGGAAGCGGTCGAAGCTGCGGCCGGATTGCCGCTCTATCGCCGCATCCTCGGCAAATCCTGGGACGCCCTGCCCGAACCGATACGGGCGATGCACAGCCTGTCCGGCAACATCGAGGCGCGCGGCCGTGCCAGTATCGAGCGCGGCAAGGGTTTGCTCTCGCGTGTCGCCGCAACGCTATTCGGTTTTCCCGCGGCAGGCGAGGATGTCCCGCTCACCGTTGATTTCAAACTTGAAGGCGGCGTGGAGCGCTGGCGCCGCACTTTCGGCGCCAGGTCTTTCGTCAGCCACCAATCGGCAGGACGTGGCCGCTCGGTGCGTTTGCTGGTCGAGCGCTTCGGTCCGTTTTTCTTCGGCCTTGCCCTCACCTTCGACGGCGCCAGATTGCATCTGGTTGTGCGGCGCTGGAGTTTTTGCGGCATCCCTCTGCCACGGGTTCTCGCACCCGGCGGCGAGTCCTTTGAACATGTGCAGGACGGGAGGTTTTGCTTCCACGTGGAGATTGCGCAGCGCTGGATCGGCCTGATCGTGCGTTATCGCGGCTGGCTTGAACTGGTTTGACCCTTGGCTTGCCCCGTAAGGGAAAGCACGTACGCGGCAAGAGCAATTTCCCATCACATTTATCATTACCTGCGGGCGGGTTTGTGGCAAGATAAGTCTGTTGGTACAACGACAATCACAGCCATGCCTAACCTGTTCGCAAACGTATTGCGCAAACGCATCATACGCAACACCGTTGTCACGCTCGCTGCGCTTTTGTTGCTTTACACCGTGTTCGGTTTTTTCATTTTGCCGCGCATCGTGATCTCGCAAGCGAAGGAATTCGCCGCACAAAAGCTGCATCGCACGCTGACGATAGACAAGGTCGATTTCAACCCCTATACCCTGCGCGCGACGATCCACGGCTTCAAGTTGATGGAAGCGGCCGACGCCGGCACGTTTGCCGCCTTTGACGCGCTGACGGTGAAGCTGTCTTACCAATCGCTGTTCCGTTTCGCGCCGGTGGTGCAGCAGGTGCTGCTGCAAAAGCCTGAAGTGCATCTGGTGCGCGAAGATGCGCAGCACTACAATTTCGACTCGATAGCAAACGATCTGGCAGGCCCGCCCAAGCCACCCGAAAAGGACGCCAAACCCGCGCGCTTCTCGGTCTACAACATCCAGATCGAAGACGGACGCATCGATTTCGTCGACAAGCCCAAGGGCGCCCACCATGTGATCAGCGAATTCCATCTTGGCGTCCCGTTCATTTCTTCGCTGCCGTCGCAGGAAGAGGTGTTCGTCGAGCCGCTGCTGCAGGCGAAAGTCAACGGCTCGCCGTTCCGCCTGGCCGGCCGCGCCCTGCCCTATGCCGAGGCGCGCGAAGCGACGCTCGAGCTGAATCTGGACGACATCGATCTCGCGCACTACCTCGAATATCTGCCGTTCGAGCCGCAATTCAAGGTGCCCGCCGCGCGGCTCGACTTGCATGTGAGCGCGAGCTTCAAGCAGCAGAAGGATCACGCGCCGGCACTGTTCCTGACCGGCGGCGCTACGTTGAAATCGCTGCAGCTGACCGAGCTCGGCGGCAAGCCTGTCCTGAGCTTGCCGGAGCTCGACGTCAAGCTTGGCAAATCGGATATTTTCGCGCAGCGCATCGATATCGCGCACGTGGCCTTGAAGGGCCTGACACTGGAACTGGCCAACGAACCCGACGGCAGGCTCAATTTGCAGCGGCTGTTCGACACCGGCAAGAGCGAGGCCGCTGCGGCGCCCGCGAAAAGCGACGCCTCGCCGACGGCGCTGCAACTTGCCATCGACGACTTCTCCATTCATGGCGCAAGTTTTCACTACGCCGACGAAGCCAAAGCCATGCAGGCCGCACTCGACAAGTTCGATCTCAACGTGCATCAAACCCGAATCGATCTGGGCAAGCGGACCATTGCCATCGCCACTATCGATTCGCCCAACGCCGATGCCGGGCTCGGACTGGGCAAGCATGCTCCGGCTGCGGACAAACCGGCCAAGCCGGAATCCAAGCCGGCCGCCGACGGCAAAGCGCCTTTCACGGTCACGCTGGACAAGCTGGCGATTGCCAATTGGTCCGCCCGTATCGATGATCACAGCCACGACAAGGCCGTGACGACGGTTCTGGGACCGTTGGCGCTGACTGTGCAGGATATTTCGACCGCGCCCAAGGCGCTCGCCGCGCTGGACTTGAAAACCGCGATCAACAAGAGCGGGCAGCTTGCGGTCAATGGCAAGTTCGGTTTCAACCCCTTGCATACCGACCTCGCGCTCGACGTAAAAGCGGTCGATCTGCTTGGCGTGCAGCCGTACATTACCGACCGTGTGAACCTGCTGTTGACCAGCGCCAATCTGACTGCCAAGGGCGGCTTGAAGCTCGATGCCGGCAGCGGCGCCAGCGGCACCGATAATGCGTTGCGCGGCGGCTTCACCGGCGACATGACGCTGGGCAACCTTGCCACCATCGACAAGATCACCGGCGACGATTTCCTGCGCTGGAAGGCGCTCTCGTTAAACGGGATCGACGTCAAGCTTGCGCCGTTCTCGCTCAATATCGCCCAGGTCGGCCTGAATGACTTCTTCTCTCGCGTCATTGTCGATCCGAAGGGGCACATCAATCTGCAAGACATCGTGCGCAGCAATCCGGACGACAAGAAGAGCCTGACGACGGCCAGCGGTGCGGGCGCATCGTCGTCCAAGCCGGCGCCCTCGCCGACGCCGGCACCGCCTGCCGCACCGCCGCCGCCGATCAAGATCGGCAAGCTGGTGCTGCAAAACGGCAAGGTGCGCTATACCGACAACTTCATCACCCCGCACTACACGGCCAACCTGATGAATCTGGGCGGCCAGGTGGGCGGCTTGTCTTCCGACCCGGCCAGCCGCGCCAGCGTCGATTTGCACGGCCAGGTCAACGAGGCGCCGCTGACCATTGCCGGGGCGATCAACCCATTGAAGGGCGATCTGTCACTCGACATCCAGGCCAAGGTGACGGGCATGGAGCTGGCGCCGCTGTCGCCCTATTCGGGCCGCTACGTCGGCTACGGCATCGAGGAAGGCAAGCTCTCGTTCGAAATCGCTTACCAGATCGAGCAGCGCAAGCTGACTGCGCAAAACCGCCTGATCCTCGATCAGCTCACTTTCGGCAACAAGGTGGATAGCCCGCAGGCGACCCATCTGCCGGTGCAATTCGCCGTCGCCCTGCTGCGCGACCGCAACGGCGTGATCGACATCAATCTGCCCGTCGGCGGCTCACTCGACGACCCGGACTTTTCCGTCGGCGGCATCATCGCCAAGGTTCTCGTCAACATCATCAGCAAGGCAGTGACGGAGCCTTTTGCCTTGCTGGGTTCGATCTTCGGCGGCGGCAAGGAGCTTTCGACCGTGCCGTTCGACCCCGGCAGCCATGCCGTCAATGCCGAAACCGAGGAACGCCTGAAAGGCGTGACCAAGGCATTGACCGAGCGCCCCGCGTTGAAACTGGAAATCACCGGCTGGGCCGATCCCGACTCCGATCGCCCGGCCTTGAAACGTGTTGCGCTCGACCGGAAGCTGCGCGCGCTCAAAGCCAAGGATCTGGCCGCGCGCAACGTCTCGAACCAGGACAACATCGTGGTCACGCCGCAGGAGTACCCGGCACTGCTGACGCGCGCCTACAAGGCCGAAAAATTCGACAAGCCGAAGAACGCCATCGGCCTGACCAAGGATTTGCCCGTGGCCGACATGGAAAAGCTCATGCTGGACAACACCACGGTCGGCGACGACGACTTGACCACGCTGGGCAACCAGCGGGCCCAGGCGGTGGAACAATGGTTGATCACCAACGGTAAGATTCCAGGCGAGCGGATGTTCCTCATCGCCGCCAAGACCGGCGCGCCGACTGCGCAAGAAGGCAAGCAGGTTTCGCCGGGGCGGGTGGATTTTTCGTTGCGCTAGGGTAGGTTAGCGAGCCGCAGCCCGCCAAAGCCTCTCAGGATTCGTGTGGGACGCCGGTGGGTTGCACCGGGTGGCGCTCCACCCACCCTGCGGTCTGTGCATCTCGAATGCCGTGGTTCTTCTTGCGCGCGGATGTTGGGCTTCGCGTCGCTCAGCCCAACCTACGAAACAGGACAAGACGGGACGCAATTCCGAACCAGGCATCTCGCACACGAGAGAGGACAAGTGTCCGGAAATGTGTCGCGCCCGAAGAGCGAAAAATATTACTGCTGGCCGAATAAGGCGGTGATGAACCCCTTGGCATAACCCAACGCCCCCGCATTCCCCACCCCATTGCACGTCCCGGATGGTCCGTTCGGATTGTAGGCACAGTCGACATCACGGTCGAACGACCAGAAATGCACACCGGCCAGGCCGTTCTGCGTCACGAAGCTCGAAACGGTCGCGATGTCGGCCACCTGGAAGATGTTAGGCACCGAATCGTTCTGCCCTATCATCGGCGTCAGTTCGATCTGGTTGTACGGGATGCCGTAGGAGGTGTGCAGGCTGACCGCGGCTTGCACGGCCGAAGCCCCCATGTCACAGGTGCTGTTGGTGACGACACAAACGTCGGGCGTGGCGCTCGGGCCGTAGTCCATCACCATCAGGTTGATCAGGTAATTCTTCATGCCATAGGTATTGATCGCCTGCAGCACCATCTGCCCATAATTTCCCAAACCGACCGCTGTGCCACCGGTGGTGCCGACGGTGAAGGAAAAGCGCAAGTTGGGATAGGTCTGCTGCGCGTTGACGATGCGCTGCACGAGGTTGTTGACGTCGGACTGCGTCCAGTCGGGCGTGCTGCCGCCCTCGATGTCGAAATCGACGCCAAGCATGGTGCTTGAGTAATAGCGCTTGACGAAGGCCATGAAGCCGGCGTCGGAAGTACAATTGAATTGCTGCGCCCAGCCGCCTGTCGATACGATGTAGTATTTGCCGGCATTGACGAAAGCCGGCACGTTGGCGGCAGCGAAGGTTGCGCCATCGATGCCGTCCCAGGATTCCGTGCCGCAGTTGCCCGCGGCAAAAGCCCAGGTAAGGGTGGTGTTGGCGGCGGGCATGGCGGCGGTTTGCGTCACGTAGTTGCCGGTAACGCTGGAGTACATCAGGCCGTTGGCGTCCCAACCACCAGTGGAGATTTCCTTGTAGGGTGAAAACGAAAATGAGAGGGCCGTCGGCAGATCGACGATGGTCTGGTCTATCGTCGCCTGGTAACTACCCACATTGCTGTTTGCCACGACGCCCGAGAGCATGGCGCGCGCCATCGCCGCAGCCGGCGCGCCGCGATACGCGCCGACGGCATTCTCGCTCGATACGCTCGCGGTGAATTGCTCGGCGACGGTGATGCGATTTTGAATCAAGGTCGCATCGAGCTGGCCCTGCGTCGAGTTATTGACCAGGGCACCCGCCATGATGGCCAGCGCGGCATTGCCCTTGCTCAAGCCGCCGCCCAATTGCCCTTCCCAAAACTGCAAGCCCGCTGCTTGCGGCGTGCGGCTCAATACATGTTCGAAGATGGCGTCGATGAATTCCTCGGTCGTGCCGCTGCCGTAAAGTGTCTGCGATTCGGCGCTGGTGCCGAATGCATCGATCAGCGTTTTGACCGCAGCATTGGTGTCGTAGGCCGGTACCAGCAACTGGATATCGGTTGGCGCGCCGGCAGCGAGCAGTTGCGCCTCGAAGTTGGCCAGGCCCGCAGGGTCGGCCGGCCGGCCGAAGTAGGAGATGTATAGCTGCTGCACCACCTCTTCATAGTCGCTGGCCACGACCTTGGTTGAGCGGTGCGCCGCCTTGGACGAGGCATTGACGCCGGTCGATGATCCGTTGGACCCGCATGCACTCAAAAAGCAGCCGCATAGCGCCAATGCAAGACCTGTTTTCCAGCTCCACCCCATTGCTTTCTCCTCGTGTTTATCTTGTCATCGGCACCGATACTGCGAACATGGTACACAGGGAAAGCGCAAAATTCCATGAACATTTCCTTAAGATAGCGACACGGCGCTAGAATGCCAATACCACTTCCTTCCGCTTCCTATACAACGGAGTTCGATATGACCGTACCACCGAATTCATGCAATGAAGACGGCATCTACGAACCGTTTGCCGCGAACGACGTGCCCTGGACCGAGTTCTCGCATGGCGAGCGTTTTGCCCTACGCTATCAGCAATTGGGCGGCTACGGCGGGTGCTCGCGCGTCGGGGTCTGCCTGGAGGAATTGGCGCCGGGCAAGCAGAGTTCTCCCGCGCACTATCACATGCTCGAGGAAGAACATTTGTATATCCTAGAAGGGTCGCTGACGCTGCGCCTGGGCGAGCGCAGCTATGAAATGCAGGCCGGCCACTACGCCTGTTTCCCGGCCGGACAAAAGGCGGGGCATACGCTGATCAATCGCGGCACGGCGGTGTGCCGCTATCTCATCATCGGCGAGCGCAATCCGCACGACGTCATCGTCTATACCGATTCCGGGCGCGTGGCGGTGCGGTTGACGGGCGAAGGCTACCGCAAGTCGGCGACGATGGAATACTGGGAAGGCGTGGAACCCGGATTCCCGCCCTCCAGGGCATGACGATCAGGCCGCCAGCAAACCGTAGGTGAAGTATTCCATGGCCGCTTCGTCGAAGCGCAGCGCTTCGCCCAAGCCCTCATAGAAACGTTTGCGGTGGGCGTTGACGAAATCGACGCCGGCGCAGATTTCCGCCATCGCGGCAGCATCGTCCTGATATTTTTCTAGCGCGGCCAGCAGTTGCGGGAAGTGTTCGTTGGCGTCATGCGTTACATGATCGTCGAGATATTGCCGTGCGGCTTCCTTGCGCCGCCTGCCTTCCGCGCTATCGTTCGCGGCAATGCAGAACAATTGCGGAAACAGATGGTCGCGCGACTGGATCGCAGCGCGGTATTCCAGCGGAATGATGTTTTCCAGCGACAGCAGCGCACCGGCCATGCGAAACATGTTGCCCCCCGCTTCCAGTTCGAGGAAGGCATCGGCATGCGCGCGCGTACTCGGCAGAAGCGGGAACTCCGGCGCTTCGGCATCGATGCCCAGCGTGCGCAGGTAGCTCACTTTCCAATTGCGGTGATTGCGCTCCTGGCGCACGACGCCGTCGCTATCGCGCCCCAATTCATCGTCGGCGTTGGCCTCGAGCGCGGCGGCCAATGCCTCGTCGCCGATGGCGCGCGCCGCGCCGGCGGCCTTGACGACCAGGCGCACGAAATTGCTTGCCACCGAGGCGCGCTGCGCCGCATAGAGTTTGTATTGGCGCGCATCGACCTGCTTGCGCATCAGCGCCAGCACCACGGGGTCATGGCGCACCACCGCCTTGTTTTCGGCGATCACGTAGTCTTTCAATGTGGTTTTATTTCCGTTCATGGTGTTATCGATTCCTGGCTCGGACACGGCTTTCCCCACGCGACAGGCAACAGGCGGCCCTTGCGCGGCGGATACCGTGCATGTGTTGATCGGTGGTTGAAGTTCAGCGCGCGATGGCGCCGCGCGATACGGTCTTGGCTTTATGCGGCGGATTCAGTTTCAAAACCTTGCCCTTGCCGGGCAAGGCCGCAACGGCATGCGGTTTTTGTCCGCGCACCGGCGGGACGGCCGCAGCAGGTACCGGTGCCGCCCTCGGCGAGGCGTTGAGCTTGAATACACTGACGACCTGCGACAGGTTGGCCGCCTGGTCCTGCAGCGAGCCCGCCGCCGCTGCGGCTTGCTCGACCAGCGCAGCATTCTGCTGCGTGACGTTATCCATTTCGATGATGGCGCGGTTGATCTGCTCGATGCCGTTCGATTGCTCCTGGCTGGCCGTCGTGATCTCGCTCATGATGCCTGTTACGCGGCGTATGCTGTCCACCACCTCATCCATGGTGCTGCCTGCCACGGTGACGAGCTTGCTGCCGCTCTCCACTTTTTCCACCGAATTGCCGATCAAAAGCTTGATCTCCTTGGCCGCGGCGGCCGAGCGTTGCGCGAGATTGCGCACCTCGGTTGCGACGACGGCGAAGCCGCGTCCCTGCTCGCCCGCGCGCGCCGCTTCGACCGCCGCGTTCAAGGCCAGGATATTGGTCTGGAACGAGATGCTGTCGATGACGCCGATGATATCGACGATCTTGCGCGATGACTCGTCGATGGCGCGCATGGTATCGACCACCTGGCGCACCACTTCGCCGCCGCGCACCGCGACTTGTGAAGCGCTCTGCGCCAACCGGTTCGCCTCAAACGCATGATCGGCATTCTGCTTCACCGTGCCGGTCAATTCCTCCATCGACGACGCTGTTTCTTCTAGCGACCCGGCTTGTGCCTCGGTGCGCGAGGACAGATCGAGGTTGCCGGTTGCAATTTCGCCCGTCGCGGTGGCGATCGTTTCGGCGCCGCCGCGCACTTCGCCGACGATGCGCACCAGGCTGTCGTGCATATCGCGCAATGCGCGTAGCAACTCACCGGTTTCATCGTTTGTGCTGGGGGCTTCGACATGGCTGGTCAAGTCTCCCGCCGCCACTGTCTTGGCGATGTCGACTGCATGCGCCAGCGGCCGCGTGATGCTCTTCGCAATCCAGAGGCTGACCGCGCTCAGGAGCGCCGCCAACACCGCGGCAACGAGCGAGAATGCGGCCAGGCGTTGAAGGAAAACCGATTCCACGGTGTCGACATAGACGCCCGAACCGATGATCCAGCCCCACGGCGCGAAAACCTTGGAATACGAAATCTTGGGTACCGCTTCCTGCTGCCCCGGCTTGGGCCACATGTAAGGCACATAGCCCGCACCCTGCGCCTTGACCACGTCGGCGATTTCGACGAACAGGCGCTTGCCGGTTGGGTCCTTGTTCTCGCTCAAATCCTTGCCTTCGAGTTCGGGCTTGATCGGCTGCATCAACATGCGCAAGCCGGTGTCGAAGATGAAATAGTAGTTGCCGTCGCCAAAGCGCATGGCGCGAACGGCCTCCAGTGCCCGGGCCTTGGCCTCTTCCACCGGCATCGCCCCTTTGGCCGACAGGCTTTCATAATGCGCCACCACGGTGTGCGCGGTTTCAATCTGCTGCCGTATCGCGTCCTGGCGCTCGGCCATGATCAAGCGGCGTTCGGACAGCAGGAAAACTGCCGTCACGGCAGCGATACCAAGAACCGCACTGGCGACCAAAAGCCACAACTTCGCCGATACGGTGAGCGACAAGAATCTTTGCATGATCATTCCTTCCCCTAGCGATCACATGGTAACCAGATGGCGATCAAAATGATGCCCTATGGAAATAATGTAGCCGCTCCCCGGCCAAAATGCATCCTGATAGTTCTTACAGGCGATTTAGACAACTCCGGTAGAATCGGCATGGTGCAAATGACATCATGGAGAGCGCAATGGACGACAAATCGCCGGAACATTTCAATAAACTGGGCGCCGGCTTCCTGCCCGGATTGATCGGCATCAAGGTCAAGCGCATTGAAGCGCTGCTGGCTGAAATCGAGCTGGAAATCCGCGAAGCATTGCTTGCGCCGAACGGCTATCTGCATGCCGGCACCGTCGTCACACTGGCCGACACTTCCTGCGGCTACGGCTGCATCGCCAGCCTGCCCGAGGGCGCGGTGAATTTCACGACCATTGAATTGAAGAGCAACTTCATGGGTACGGCACGCGAAGGCTTGCTGGTATGCGAGGCGCGCGCCGTCCACGCCGGACGCACTACCCAAGTGTGGGACGCCTCGGTGTTCCACCGCGCCGACGGACACGACAAGTTGATTGCCAGCTTTCGCTGCACGCAGATGATCCTTTGGCCCAAGGCGTGATGGGGATGTCGGACTCCGACGTCGCGGTAAAATAGCATCTTCCCGCATTTCTCTTGCCGAACCGACATACATACCGCCATGAGCCAACTCGAACAACTGAAGCAATACACCACCATCGTCGCCGACACGGGCGACTTCCAATCGATGAAGGCCTACGCGCCGCGCGATGCGACGACCAATCCTTCATTGATCCTCAAGGCGGTGCAAAAGGACGAATACAAGCCCCTGCTGGAAAAGGCCGTGCGTGAACACGGCGGCAAGAGTACGGGCGAAGTGATCGATCACCTGTTGATCGACTTCGGCCTGGAAATCCTCAAGCTGATTCCGGGCCGCGTCTCGACCGAGACCGATGCGCGCCTCTCGTTCGACACGGCCGGCACCATTGAAAAAGGCCGCAAACTGATTGCGTTGTATGAAGCCGCAGGCATCAAGCGCGAACGCATCCTGATCAAGATCGCCTCGACCTGGGAAGGCATACGCGCAGCTCAAGTGCTGGAGCGCGAAGGCATCCATTGCAACATGACGCTCTTGTTCGCAATGCCGCAAGCCGTGGCTTGCGCCGAAGCGGGTGCGCAACTGATCTCGCCGTTCGTCGGCCGGATCTATGACTGGTACAAGAAATCGACCGGCCAGGAATACAGCGGCGCTGACGACCCCGGCGTGCAATCGGTCAAGCGCATCTACAACTACTATCGCAAGTTCGGCTACAACACCGAAGTGATGGGCGCGAGCTTCCGCAATACCGGGCAAATCATCGAGCTGGCCGGCTGCGACTTGCTCACCATCAGCCCCGACCTGCTGCAAAAGCTGGCCGAGTCCGACGCTCCCTTGACGCGCAAGCTCGACGTGGACAGCGCCAAGGCCGGCGATCTCGTCAAGCTGAACCTCGATGAGAAGGCTTTCCGCCTGATGCTGAATGAGGATGCGATGGGGACGGAAAAGCTGAGCGAAGGCATCAGGCTGTTCTGTGCCGATGCGGTGAAGCTGGAGAAGATGGTTGACGCCTTGCGTTGATTTGCTGATGCATTCGTAGGTTGGAGCTGAGCGCTAGCGAAGCCCAACGTCCGCGCGTCGAGTCAACGCCTGCGATAGCACGACGTCACGATGTTGGGCTTCGCAAGCGCTCAGCACCAAGCTACCGTGTTATGGCAGGTCATTTCGCCTTGTCATGCGCCGCCATCCCGGCCGCCTTGTAATCGTAGGTCGAGTAAAACTCCGTGCGATAAGCGCCCCAGGCCGTATCTTCCAGCACGCGATTGACCTCGCGCAAGCGCGAAGCCGGCAGGCGCAGCGTGATCACCTGGCCGATGCCCATCATGACGTACCAGCTCACCACCTCCGTACCTTCCGGCGGAAACGCCTTGTAAAAGCCCTGCTTCGCCAATTGGGCATTGAGTTCACCCAATGGCCGCGACTGGTCGTGCTTGAGGAAGATGGTCAGGAGGATTTCATTGTCGGGCGTGGCGCGCTCGGTTGAAGGCGGCACGGCTTGCGGTTCGGCCGCCCACGCCGGCGTAACGGCCAGCAATAACGCAGCCGCCACGGCTTGCAGCAAATGCTTCATCGAAGTCTCCTTCGAGAACAGGGTTGGAGAAAGATCAGCGCTCCACCGACTGCGCCATCGCGCACGCCTCGTCGCTGCCGATTTCTGTCAGGCCGGCAACGACGCCCGTGCGGTCTGCTGCCGGTCGGTTTTGGCTCACCTTCCATTTTCCCACAAGCCGCTTGATCGGGATTTCGATGCCCACGATGGCGCCCAGCATCTTGTCGATGTAATCGTCCGGCGCATCGGAAACAGCCCAGGGCGCGGCGCGCGATGCCTCGTAGCGCTCGGTCAGGCGGCCGACGAATTGGCGCAGCCAGGCCTTGTCTTCGATGGCGCGCAATTCACCGTAGGCATGTACCGAGATGTAGTTGTAGGTCGGCACCACCTTGCCGTCGGTCTTCTTGGTTTCATACCACGACGGCGTGATGTAGGCTTGCGCGCCCTGAAACACCACCATGGCATCGACCGTGCGCGAGGCATTCTTCCACACCGGATTGGCGCGCGCGACGTGGGCGCGCAGCATGCCAAATTCGCCTTCGCCGGCATCGATCTCAAAAGGGATGTGATTGGCGTTCAAGCCGCTGTCGTCCAAGGTGACCAGCGTGCCCAGGCCGTGCGCGCGGATCAAATCAAACATGACCTCGTTGCGGGTTTCTTCGAAATGCGAGGGGACGTACATCGTGTTTCTCCTATATGACTTTATCTTCACGCATCCGGGCGATCTCGTCCATGCTGAAGCCCAGAGAACGCAGTATGTCTTCATTGTGTTCGCCAAGTCCCGGCCCGAGCCATTTGGTTGCGCCCGGCGTGACCGACAGCTTGGGGCTGGCAGCGGGCAACTTGACCGGCGTGCCATCCTTGAAGGCGTGCTGCTCGAACATGCCACGCGCGAGGAATTGCGGATCGCTCATCATGTCGCGCACCGAGTAGATTTTACCGACCGGCACGTCGGCCGCTTTCAGGATCGCCAGCGCCGACTCGATATCCTGGGTCGAGCACCAATCCTGGATCGCCTGATCGATTTCGGCGGTGCGCGGCACGCGGCCATCGTTGCGTGCCAGTTGCGGATCGTCGGCCATGTCTTGCCGGCCGATGGCAATCATCAGTCGTTTGAAGATCGCGTCGCCATTGCCGGCGATGACGATGTTGGCGCCCTCTTTCGTGGTGTAAGTGTTCGACGGCACGATGCCGGGCAAGGCGCCGCCGGTGCGCTCACGCACCACGCCGGCATGGTCGAATTCCGGTACCAGCGATTCCATCAGGTTGAACACCGATTCATACAAGGCCACGTCGACCATCTGGCCCTGCCCTGCCACGCACCCCGCGCCCCCTTTGCCGTTCCAGCGCCCGCCCGTGACGTCGCGATGGCGCAAAGCCATCATGGCGCCGATCACGCCGTGCAGAGCGGCGACGGAGTCGCCGATCGAAATGCCGACGCGCACCGGCGGCCTGTCGGCATGGCCGGAAACATAGCGCAAGCCGCCCATCGATTCGCCGATCGCGCCGAAGCCGGGCAAATCCTTCATCGGGCCGGTCTGGCCGTAGCCCGACAGACGCACCATGATCGTGGCGGGGTTTGCGGCCTTCAATTGCTCGTAGCCGAGATTCCATTTCTCGAGCACGCCGGGGCGGTAGTTTTCGATGATGATGTCGGCATCGAGCGCGAGGCGGCGCGCGATCTCCTGTGCGCGTGCATCCTTCATGTTCAAGGTCAGGCTTTTCTTGTTGCGCGCCTGCACCGACCACCAAAGCGAGGTGCCGTCTTTCAAGACACGCCACTGACGCAAGGGATCGCCGCCGTCTGGGGTTTCGACCTTGATGACGTCGGCGCCGAATTCGGCGAGCATGCGCGAGCAGAACGGGCCGGCGATGAGGGTGCCGAGTTCGAGGACTTTGATGCCGGCGAGAGGGCCGGGAGGGGTGTCAGTTAGCATGCATTCGAAGATTCGGTGACCATACTCCCCTCGCCCGCGGGCGGGAGAGGGGCTGGGGGTGAGGGAGGCTATGATCTGGCTCTGTTTAGAGCAAGAAGATAACTCAATCTCCCTCACCCCTGCCCCTCTCCCGCCCGCGGGAGAGGGGTTCTATACTTACGCGGACCGCCGGTCCAGCATCGCCCTAGCGATCGTCCCGGCATCGACATATTCCAGCTCCCCACCCACCGGCACGCCGCGCGCCAGGCGGCTTACCTTCAAGCCGCGTGTTTTGAGCGTTTCGCTGATGTAGTGCGCCGTCGCTTCACCCTCATTGGTGAAGTTGGTCGCCAGCACCACTTCCTGCACCACGCCATCGGTGGCGCGCGCAATCAGCTTTTCCAGGTGGATGTCTTTCGGACCCACGCCGTCCAGCGGCGAGAGCCGTCCCATGAGCACGAAGTACAGCCCCTTGTAGGTCAGCGTCTGCTCAATCATCAATTGGTCGCCCGGGGTTTCAACCACGCACAACAACGCCGGATCGCGTTCGCTGTCGCTGCACGTCTCGCAGAGTTCGTTCTCGGTGAAGGTATTGCACATGGCACAGTGGTGGATGCGTTCGACCGCCTGTAGCACCGCGCGCCCCAGCATGGCGGCACCTTCGCGGTCATGCTGCAGCAGGTGAAAGGCCATGCGCTGCGCCGATTTCGGCCCGACGCCGGGAAGGCGGCGCAAGGCATCGCTCAGGAATTCGAGGCTGGTCGGCGACTTCATGTATTGGGCAATGCGGATCAGAACGGCATCTTGAAGCCCGGCGGCAGCGGCATGCCGGCCGTGACTGCGCCCATCTTTTCCTGCGTCGTCGCTTCGGCCTTGCGCACGGCGTCGTTGAAGGCGGCAGCCACGAGGTCTTCCAGCATGTCCTTGTCGTCGCCCACGAGCGACGGATCAATCGACACGCGCTTGACGTCATTCTTGCAGGTCATGACGACTTTCACCAGGCCGGCACCGGACTGGCCTTCGACTTCGATCGTAGCCAATTGATCCTGCATCTTCTTCATGTTGTCCTGCATGGCCTGGGCTTGCTTCATCAAGCCGGCCAACTGGTTTTTCATCATGCTTAACTCCTGTGTTTGATGGATTTGATAAGTGGCGCGCCAGCTTGATGCGGCGCTAAAAATCAGGCAGGCCTGACCGACCCCGGCATGATGGAAGCGCCGAATTCGCGCATCAGCTTTTGCACGAAGGGATCGCTCTCGAAGATTTCTTCGGTGCGTTTCTGGCGCGCCTCGCGCTCGGCAACCGATGCGGCATTGGCGGTGTGCTCCACCCTGCCCTCTTCGCCCTCGATGCGCACGGTGCGGCCAAAATGCTCGCTCAAGGCAGCGGTGAGTTTGTCGCCGCTGCCACCGGCGGTCAACAATGTCAGCACGGCGACACGCAGATGAAACACCGGCACCGCCTGCGACGTATCGACACGGAGCAGTTCGCTTTGCTGCGCCAGTTGCTGCACCACCCCGCGCAGAGGCAAGCTTGCAGCCAGTGCGGGCCAATCGCCGTTCCATGAGAGCGAAGCGACAGGCTCGGCTTTGAATGGCGTGCTCGCACGCGCGGGTGCAGTCGCGGGTGCCAACGCAGGCGCTGGTGTCACCGCCGGTGCCGGCGCGGACGTCACTTCACGCGTCAGGGCGCCTTCGGGGAAATCGTAGGGCGGCGGTTCGTATGGGGGCGCTTCGTCCATCCAGGGCGGCGGCGCATCTTCCATGGGTGCTTCAGCGCGGGCTGTCTGCGCCGCTGCAGGCGCAGCTACCACCGCCACAGGAGCAGGCGCGGCGACCGGCGCGGGCGCAATAGCAGGAGCCGGCGCAGTTTCCGGCGCCGGCCGCGTTGCGCCGCCCATTGCCGCCTTCATGCCATTGCGCGCCGCTTCCAGCGCGGCGCGTGCCGGGCTCATTGCTGCCGCGGGCCGCGAAGCCGGAGCGCTGGTCACGGCCGCCTGCGAAGCGGAGGCAAGGCGTGCGGCGGGTGCCGGTGCCGAGGATGCCGGCGCCGCCGCCTGTGGCGTGGCAGGACGTGCAACGGCTACCGGCGCCGCAGCCGTCGGCCGTGTCGGCGCGGCATGAATCACACCAGCAGCGCCAGCCGCAACTTCCGCGCCGCCCATGCCCGGGCGGAACGCCAGCATGCGCAACAGCGTCATGGTGAAGCCAGCATATTCGTCGGGCGCCAAGCCAAGCTCGTTGCGCCCATGCACGGCGATCTGATAGAACAGCTGAATCTCTTCGGCATCGAACAAGCCTGCCAGGCGCACGATCTCGGCGCGTTCGGGCAAGTCATCGGCCAATGCAGCAGGCACGGTCTGCGCCAGCGCCACACGATGCAACAACGCGCCGAGGTCTTGCAGCGCCGCGTTGTAAGACAAGCTGCGCGCGGCCATGTCGTCGGCCACGGCCAACATGGCGGCGCCATCCTTGACGGCCAGCGCATCGAGCACGCGGATCAGGTAAGACTGGTCGAGCGCCCCCAGCATGCTTTGCACCGCATCGAGTGTCACGGCGCCGGCGGCATAGGCGATCGCCTGGTCGGTCAGCGAGAGCGCATCGCGCATCGAACCGTGGGCGCCCTGGGCCAGCAGCCGCAGGGCCGGCACTTCGAAGCTGATGCCTTCCTGGCCGAGAATATTATCGAGATGGCCGACGATGTGGCCCGGCGGCATCTGCTTCAAATTGAATTGCAGACAGCGCGAGAGCACCGTCACGGGAATCTTTTGCGGGTCCGTGGTGGCAAGGATGAACTTGATGTGCTCGGGCGGCTCTTCCAGCGTCTTCAGCATGGCGTTGAAGGCGTGGTTGGTCAGCATGTGGACTTCGTCGATCATATAGACCTTGAAGCGCGCGTTCGAGGGGGCGTAAATCGCCTGCTCGAGCAACTGCGCCATCTCATCGACGCCACGGTTCGAGGCCGCATCCATTTCGATGTAATCGACAAAGCGGCCGGCATCGATCGCGGTGCAGGCCTCGCATTCGCCGCAAGGCTTGGCCGTGATGCCCTTGACGCAGTTGAACGACTTGGCCAGGATGCGCGAGAGCGTGGTCTTGCCGACGCCGCGCGTGCCGGTAAACAGGTAGGCGTGGTGCAAGCGCTGCTGTTCCAGTGCATGCGTCAACGCGCGCACGACGTGCTCCTGCCCCACCAGCGTTTCAAAGCTCTTGGGACGGTATTTGCGGGCCAGTACCTGATATGACATGGATGCGTTCAACGAAGGTTAAGGATGCATTTTACCCGACTGGGGAGGGTTTTGAGCGTTACGCCAAACCGCGCACCAGCACGCCAAGTTGCTGCCGGAACAAGGGCGTTGCAACGAACTCCGGGCGCAACATCAGCGTCTGATACAGAAAGCCGTAGACCGCCGCGTGGATCGCATAAGCCGCCTCGCGTGCCCCTTCCTCGTCGGCCTGGCCCGATGCCAGCAAGGCGCGGCGCCACAGATCGACAAAATGCGCATACAGCGCCCGCCAGGCCGCCTCGTCGGACACCTGCCGCTCGAGGAAGATCAGGGCACTCCATTCCAGGGGCTGCACGCGATGCACGGCAACGAACAGGTCGAGCAGCGCATCGATCATCTCGCCAGTCGAGCGCCCCTGCGATGCGGCAATGCAGGCTTGCGCTTCCACGGCCACGCCCTTGAAGCGCAAGTGAATGCAATTGGCCGCAATCGCCTTCTTGCTTGGGAAATGCTCGTAGACCGTACCCAGGCCCACGCCGGCCAGGTTGGCGATGTCGCGTATGGTCAGGCGCGCATAGCCCTTTTCGAGCAAAAGCCGAACAAAGGCATCCAGAATGGCTTGCTGGGTCAGCCTGGCGCGTTCCTGTTTCGGCCTGCGCCTGGGCTGCAAGGGCTTGGTGGCGGACAAGTTTTGCTTTCTTGAAAAGACGAACACCTTTGTTTGCTTAGCGCTATACACTGGGAAGAGGTATAAGGAGGCAAGATCATGCAATGGCCCACTCATGAAGTCACGAACCAGGTCCCCGTTCTCGAAGATTACAATATTTTTACCACTGACCATGCGCTCGCCGAAGGTGTAACGCGCGGCGGCGGCGCCTGGCATGCCGAGCGGCTGCAAGCCTTGGGCGCAGAACTCGGCAGCAAAGACGTACTGCCGCTGGGCGACCTGGCCAATCGCCACACGCCAGAATTGATCACGCACGACCGCACCGGGCGCCGCGTCGACCGGGTCGAATTCCATCCGAGCTGGCACAAGCTGCTCGACATCGTGCGGCGCGAAGGACTGCAGGCGATGCCCTGGGAACGCCTTCGCGCAGGCAGCCAGGTGGCACGCGCGGCCGCTTACTTCCTGCAATCGCAAGTGGAAGCCGGCAGCCTGTGCCCGGTAACGATGACCTTCGCATCGATTCCCGTACTGCAAAACGAACCGGCGCTGTTTGCCCAGTTGAAAGACAAACTGTACGCGCGCAGCCACGATCCGCGCGACCTGCCGATAGAGCAAAAACACTCGATCATGATAGGCATGGGCATGACCGAGAAACAGGGCGGCTCCGACGTGCGCACAAACAGCACGCGCGCCGTCCCGCTCAATGGAGAAGGCCGTGGCGCGGCTTATGCCTTGACCGGCCATAAATGGTTTTTCTCGGCGCCGATGTGCGATGCCCATCTCGTGCTGGCGCGCACTGAGACAGGAATCTCTTGTTTCTTCGTGCCGCGCTGGCGTCCCGATGGAACCAAAAACGCGGTGCTGATCCAGCGCCTCAAAGACAAGCTCGGCAACCGTTCGAACTCCAGCAGCGAAGTCGAATTCCAGGACGCCTGGGGCATGATGGTGGGCGAGGAAGGACGCGGCATTCCCACCATCATCGACATGGCCAATTACACCCGGCTCGATTGCGTGATCGGCAGCAGCGCCCTGATGCGCCAGGCACTCACGCAGGCCGCGCACCACGCGGCGCATCGCAGCGTCTTCGGCAAACATTTGGCGGATCAACCCTTGATGCAGAACGTGCTGGCCGACCTCGCCTTGGAGAGCGAAGCGGCGACCCACCTCATGTTGCGCCTGGCCCGTGCCTTCGAGCATCCCGACGATCCGCTGGAAAACGCCTGGCGCCGCATCGTCACGCCGGCCGCCAAGTTCTGGATCTGCAAACGCGCGCTCGAATTTTCCGGCGAATGCATGGAAGTCTGGGGCGGCAACGGCTACGTCGAAACCGCACCGATGGGCCGGCTGTACCGCGAAGCGCCGGTCAATTCGATCTGGGAAGGCTCAGGCAACATCATGTGCCTCGATGTCTTGCGCGCCGTCGAACGCAACCCCGAAGGCATGCAGCTACTGCTGAAAGACGCCGGACACCACGAGGCAGCACATTCTGGCTTGCGCGCGATGATAGGGGAATTGAAAAACGAGCTGCACGCCGCACCCGAAAGGCGCGAATTGTTGGCGCGCCGCTTCGCGCAAAAGCTGGTGCTGACGCTGCAATCGACACTGATGCTGCAGCACGCACCAGCCGGCTCGGCCGAGGCCTTCATCGGCAGCCGTATCGATGCGGAGTGCGGACGTGTCTACGGGAGCTTGGATGCGTCTGCCGAGGTGCAACGCGCGATCATTCGGCGCGCGTGGCCGGCTTTGCAATAAGGAAAAACGATAAAGGCGAGCCTTGTCTGCGGCACTTGTGGTAAATGGCTGTGGCTGCTTCGTTCCCGACCTGACCAGATTCACCACGCCACAATGCGCAGGGGCCCGCCGAGACGAATTCTAGCAGCAATGGGAATGCCTCGTACGATTTGCGCCATCGAAGCCGCCCGGCCCGGACGCCGGGCGCGATTCAATGGGTAATCTGATCGATGGCGGCATTGAGTTTTGCCATCGTGGCATTGTCAACCTGTTTGCTGCAAAACAGGTAACGCGCATCTCCGGCGGGCACGTCGGTGAAACTGAGGACGCGCACGCTCTCCTGTCCGCTTTCATGTGCCGTCACCAGAAAGTCGGCCTCCTCGCGCGGCGCAAACATCATGTCGGCACGCCCTGCCGCGACCATGCGCACCAACTGCGGCTGTTCGACAGCAATCGAGGTCACCTTGGCTTTGGCATTCTTCAACAAATCATTGATGTAGCCGCCATAGGTCAGGCCTTCCTTGACCAACACTTGCAAATCCGGTCGCGCGAGCAATTGCGCCAGGCTTGCGGTATGCGGATCGAATCCATCGCCTACGATGGCGACAGGCGGGCGATCGTGATAGATCGGATGCGAGAATTGCCCGATCGCCTCACGCTGTGCATTTTTGAACCAGCCGATACCGCAGTCGCGACCACCATTGCGCTGTAGCGTCGCCAACTGGCGCTTGGCCGGCATCAGATTCCAGGTGAATGGAATCCCGGCACGGGCCAAGGCTTTTGCCGCCACGTCGGCGGTGATGCCGCCAGCCGAGCCGTCCGCACGCGCCACCATATAAGGAGGGCGTTCATAGTAATACAGCGAAATGGGTTCCTCGGCCAGGCAAACCTGGCCCCAACACAATGCAACAAAAGGCAGGTAGCGGGCTAGGCGGCGCACGGTACACAATGCCAGGTCAGGTAAGTCCTCATGTCGAGGGTGATTGTCCTCACCGTCAGGCAAATTGTAAAGTAAAAAATTGCCAACTTATGACAATGTGCGGCCATCGCCGTTCGGTCACAACCCCAATTGCTGCCACATCGCATCGACCCTGGCTTTGATTGCATGATCCATCACGATGGTCCGCCCCCATTCACGGCTGGTCTCGCCGGGCCACTTGTTGGTCGCGTCGATGCCCATTTTGCTGCCCAGGCCGCTGACGGGCGAAGCGAAGTCGAGATAATCGATCGGCGTGTTGTCGGCCAAAACCGTATCGCGCAGCGGGTCGACACGCGTGGTGATGGCCCAGATCACTTCCTTCCAGTCGCGGATATCGACGTCTTCATCGACCACCACGATGAACTTGGTATACATGAACTGGCGCAGGAAGCTCCACACGCCGAACATCACGCGCTTGGCGTGGCCGGCATAGGCTTTCTTCATCTGCACCACGGCCATGCGATAGCTGCAACCTTCGGGCGGCAGGTAAAAGTCGGTGATTTCGGCGAATTGCTTTTGCAGCAAGGGCACGAACACTTCATTGAGCGCCACGCCCAGCACGGCCGGCTCGTCGGGCGGCTTGCCGGTGTAGGTCGAGTGATAGATCGGGTCGCGCCGCATGGTGATGCGGTCGATGGTGAAAACCGGGAAGTAATCCTGCTCGTTGTAATAGCCGGTGTGGTCGCCAAAGGGACCTTCCAACGCATGTTCGTAGCCGCTCGGGTGGTTCGCGTCGGGATAGATATGGCCTTCCAGCACGATCTCGGCCGAGGCCGGCACGCGCAATTCGCTGCCGATGGCCTTGACCAGCTCGGTCCGGCTGCCGCGCAACAGGCCGGCAAATTGATATTCGGACAAGCTATCCGGCACCGGCGTCACCGCGCCGAGGATGGTTGCCGGATCGGCGCCGAGCGCCACCGCAATCGGATATGGCTGGCCCGGATTGGCGATCCCGTGCTCGCGGAAATCGAGTGCGCCGCCGCGATGCGCAAGCCAGCGCATGATGACCTTGTTCGGCCCCAACACCTGCTGTCTATATATACCCAGATTTTGCCGCTTCTTATTAGGTCCCTTGGTGATGACCAAACCCCAGGTGATCAAAGGAGCAACGTCGCCGGGCCAGCAATGCTGAATCGGCAATTTCGCCAGGTCCACGTCTTGCCCTTCCCACACGATTTCCTGGCACGGCGCGCTGCTGCGCTCCTTGGGCGCCATGTCCCATAGCGACTTGAGCAAGCCGCCCAGTCCCAGCACGTCCTTGAAACCGGCCGGCGGGGTTGGTTCTTTCAACGTCGCGAGCACGTGGCCGATACGGCGCAATTCACTCACGTCATCCGCCCCCATGCCCAGCGCCACGCGGCGCGGCGTGCCGAACAGATTACCCAGCACAGGGATGCTGTGCCCACTCGGTTTCTCGAATAGCAGAGCCGGACCGCCTGCGCGCAAGGTGCGATCGCACACCTCGGTCATCTCCAAATGAGGTGAAATTGGCAAGGAAATGCGTTTTAATTCGCCCAATCGTTGCAATTGGGAAATAAAGTCACGTAAATCGGAATATTTCATAGTTTTTTCAAGTTTTTCGACTCCGGACTCTATGGCTTAACTGATTTGTCCAAGTAATTGATTTGATTGAATTTTGGTGCAATGCAGCGAAAAATATTAGATTTAAAAGTTATGACAAATGATTTTCATAGTATTGACTCGATATAAACCGCCTCCTACAATGCGTCCAGCTTGATCGGAACGGAACTTAGCAGGTCGAAAAGCCCACTAACTAGTTTTTGATCATCTCACGGGGTCGGGGCCCCACATGACATTTTAAGGAGTGTTTTCAAAAGGCGTCAGCCTTATCCCCGAAAAAGTTGTTTGCCGCTGACGATGCGCCATAGCCGCACAAAGCGAAAAGGGAAAAACCCTAAGCAAACTATCCGACGACTGTCAGCCGCTCTCAGCGATGGCAGCCGGTGTTTCTGATTAACGGCATGAAAAATCTCAAGCAGATGTCTGCAGGGGCTTTTTTTTGCCGCGACTATTCAGAGGAGTATGAATGTTAAGTCGATTTTCTGGGGTGAGCCTTTATTTCACCCAACTGCGCCAGCAGCCGGCCGTTTTGGCCGCCCTGGTGAAGAAGAGCGGCAAGATTGTAATCAATACCGCTCACGGCACCCTGTTGATCCTGGGTACCACTGCCATCACTGCCCTGTGCATGATGTTTTTCAACCCGAAACTGGCCGATGGCTTGAAAGCCTTGTCGCCGTTTGCCGAGCCGCCCAAGTTGCAACCCGTGGCTGTGATTGCCCCGCCGCTGTCGGATTTGCTCGATGCCCCGGCACCTGCGCCGGTCAAAACCGGCTCACTGGCGCAAGCGCAGGTTGCCGAAGCCTTGCTGAGCGACGATGATCTGGCCCGCCTGGGCAACACCCAGCAACAGCAATGGGTCACCAACTGGCTGTCCAAGCGCTACCACGTGGCTGGCGACGCAGCCAACATGCTGGTTTCCGCTTCTTATTTGACGGCGCGCGAAACCAAGCTCGATCCGCTCCTGATCCTGGCCGTCATGTGCATCGAATCGGGCTTGAACCCGTTTGCCGAAAGCGCGGTCGGCGCACAAGGCCTGATGCAAGTCATGTCGAAGATCCACCGCGCCCGCTTCGAGCAATTGGGCGGCGTCAAGGCGGCCTTGAACCCGGTCGCCAACATCCGTGTCGGCGCCATGATCCTGCGCGACTTCATCGAGCGCGGCGGTTCGGTCGAAGCCGGCTTGAAGCTGTACGTCGGCGCCGCGGCGTTCGACAACGACGCCGGTTACGGCGCGAAGGTGATGGCCGAATACCATCGTCTGCAAGCAGTTGCCGCCGGCAAGAGCGTGCCGACCACGTTTGCCGCCCCCGTCATGACGACGGCCTTGAAGCATGCGGACGGCGACGCGCCCAAGGATGCGCAGCCCGAGAAGGCGGAACCGGCTTCGGCCGCCATCGAGAGCAAGGAAAACAAGGTCATCGCGGCGTTGTAACTTCCCGCCTGTGAAGAATAAAGGCCGCTCAATCGAGCGGCCTTTTTGCTTTCGGTAGGTTGGCGCTGAGCGAACGCGAAGCCCAACGTTCCGACGCTTGAATTACCGCAGACGTCGATTTGTCGCGAGGATGTTGGGCTTCGCTCAGCGCCAACCTTGTATTATCAATCCCGTAGTTTTGTAGTGCCTCCTGAGGGACACCTCAGGAGCGAGCGGCTGGATGCCGACGCCAACCTTTGGACTTGATCCAGCGACGTAGATATTGCACCAGCCGCTCATTCTCCCCGCAAAGATCGTACAGTATCTTTGGCCCGGCCCTGCCGGTAGCCCGCATTCACAAGGTAGATCAAGAGGAGTACATGGAGATGTTGCATTTAGGAATAGATGTCGCCAAAGCTAAGTTGGACTGCGCCTTGCGCCTGGCCAATGGCAAATACCGAAACAAGGCCGTCAGCAATGATACGAAAGGCTTCGAAGAGCTGGTCGCATGGCTCGCCAAGCATGATGCGGCTAATGTCCATGTCTGTATGGAAGCCACGAGCATATATTGGGAAGCCAGTGCTGAGCACCTGGCCAACCAAGGCATGACCGTTAGCGTAATCAACCCGGCACAGATCAAAGCTTTTGCTGCGTCGCGTTTGACACGTACCAAGACCGACCAAGTCGATGCCAGATTGATTGCCGAGTTCTGCTGTGAGCGCCGTCCAGAGGCATGGGAAGCGCCTTCAATGAACGAACAGGTACTGCGCGCTTTGGTGCTGCGCCTGGATGCCCTGCAAGCCATGCGGACGCAAGAAGGCAACCGACTGGAAGTTGCGCGCAACGTCGTCAAAGCCGATATTGAAAGCCACATTGCCTGGCTGGATAATGAGATAAAGACGTTGATCAAGAAGATCAAGGATCATCTGAATAACGATCCGGACATGCGCAATCAGCAGGAGCTGCTCGACAGCATTCCCGGCATTGGCGAGCGCACTATCGCCCTGTTATTGGCTTATAGCATGCGTCCTGGACGCTTCGACAACGCACGACAGGCTGCCGCCTTTGCCGGCCTCGATCCACGTCAACATGAATCAGGAAGCAGTGTCAGGGGCAAACCGCGCATGTCCAAGATCGGACACGCAATCTTGCGCAAGGGACTCTATATGCCTGCCATGGTGGCTTTGCACAAGACCGCATGGGGGCGACGTTTCCAAGAGCGCTTGAAGGCCGCCGGCAAACCGGGCAAACTCATTATCGGTGCCATGATGCGCAAGCTCGTTCACGTCGCCTTTGGCGTGCTCAAATCGGGGAAACCGTTTGACCCCGCCTTACATTTCACTTGACGGAGATAACAGTATCTAC